>Ga0335084_10006186_pt1 | contig 11880 bp, 9 predicted proteins | sample Lox_Sample_44_FD_206721 | JGI IMG/M metagenome (GOLD analysis project Ga0335084, IMG submission 206721) | Soil microbial communities from Loxahatchee National Wildlife Refuge, Florida, United States - Lox_Sample_4.4 | ecosystem: Environmental > Terrestrial > Soil > Wetlands | place: USA: Florida...
TGCTCGACTTTTCGGTGGCTGGGAATTCCGCAGTCGCGGCCCCGATGACAACGCGATGATTTCTGGTCGGCTGAAAAAGCAACTACTTGACCATTCGTTGAAAAGCTCGGATTCCGACAAGCTTGAGCGCGCTCGGGCAGCCTTTGACGTGACGGGCTTGAAATAGTCCAGCGAAAATGAAAGAAGAGTAACCCGGCGTAACCACCTCAATAAGTTGGCACAGCCCCAGGTCGAGCGCCGACCTCGAAAAGGATGGTTTGGAGACGCAAATCGCAGCAAACCCAAGTAACAAGAGACCGTGCTGCAACTTACAACTCGGAGAGCCCTCTCGCGAGTACTTTGGCGATTGAACATGCTGAGTGATGTAGATGTTCGGAATCAGGAATACTAGATCAAGTTTCTAGAAGGTTGATTCCACTTCAGGATCCTGCCTAAAGGTAAGGACCTCTCCCAAGGCTATCCCGGAGCGTGGGAACATGTTCTCATGTGTGGCTCGTAGTGCCTGCTGCCCGTCGCGTAGTAAAAACCGCAGCGCGAAACCTCCCCGTAGAGTTGAGCGCCGTAGTAGAAACGTAGTATCAATCGCAGAAAATCAGGCGAAAAGCGAGTCAAAAGAGAATAAAGAAGGAGAAGATGATTTTCGCGGCGCTGGTCAAACCTGTTCATTTCCCTTGGTATAGCTTAGCTCCGGAGAATTATAAATAATTAAACAAAGTATATGTTAACCAACGAGTGACAAATGGAAGCGTCTTGGATTGAGCGCCTTAGCTCGAGACAATCGGGATGTCTCGCACACGAAATGTATGCCCAAGAATCTCTCCTCGCTGAGAGGGGTTCACCCCAAAAGTTGAGAACAATCTGAGAACAAAACCCGCCAAACACCGGAACAAATCATCGACTTACACGTAGTGAGAAGCGAGAAGAATCAACAACTTAGTGTATTTAGAACCAACCGTTGGTCGTAGGTTCAAATCCTACCGGGCCCACCAGTACATCCTATTGAAAACATGCGGAACTCATTGCCGGCGCAGCATTTTGTGTGGGCTGTTTACTCAGCATCACCGTGGTCTCTACTGTGGTCTGATCCGGTCTCGTAATGTCCCGTTGGCGCTTCGGAAAGAGAGAGACAAAATGAATTGCAAGACTTTTCTAAATATATTGGCGGTGATAACAGTAGCTATCCTTGCGGCTCCGCTGCTGGCACAGGACACCGGTTCGCCCGACAAAGCGGAAATCGAGAAGTCTTACCCAGCGAAACGCCCCTATTCGCCCTACGTCGGAGGAAACCTTCCCACGCGCGTCTACTGGGGCGATACCCATCTGCACACCGCCTTTTCCCTGGATGCGGGCGCGTTCGGTGCGCGGCTCAACCCCAAGGACGCGTACATTTTCGCCAAGGGGAATGAGGTCACTTCTTCCACCGGGCAGCGCGTGAAGTTATCGCGTCCTCTGGATTTCCTGGTCGTCGCGGATCACTCGGATGGGATGGGGTTCTTCCCTATGCTTTTTTCGGGGGATCCCACGGTGCTCGCCGATCCGCAAGGGAAAAAATGGTACGAGATGATCCAGTCCGGCAATGGTGCAGAGGCTGCGGTAGACATCATCGGGGCTTTCAGCAGGAACCAGATGCCCAAGGCTGTCTTCCCGTTCCCGGGTTCGGCCGCCTATCGCGGCGCCTGGGCGGAGACCATAAAAGCAGCCGAAGAGTCGAATGACCCGGGCCGCTTCACCGCCTTCATTGGTTTTGAGTGGACTTCGAACACCGGTGGCAACAATCTCCACCGCAATGTCGTCTTCCGCGACAATTCAATGAAAGCTAGCCAAGTCGAGCCCTTCACTACTATCAAGCCCCTAGGCAGCGACAATCCACGCGACCTGTGGAAGTGGATGCAGACCTACGAAGAGAAGACGGGCGGGCGTGTACTGGCCATCGCGCACAACGGCAACGTTTCGAACGGGCGCATGTTTCCTCTTATCGAGTCCTTTACCGGCAAGCCGATCGACCGCGAGTACGCCGAGCAACGTGCGCAGTGGGAGCGCCTGTACGAAGTCACCCAGACCAAAGGCGACGGCGAAACGCATCCCTTGCTCTCGCCGAACGACGAATTCGCCAACTTCGAGCGTTGGGATAAATCAAACCTCGACGGCAGCGAAAAGAAAACGCCGGAGATGCTGGAGTTCGAATATGCACGCGCGGCGCTGCGCAACGGGCTCAAACTCGAGAGGGAACTGGGAGTGAACCCCTACAAGTTCGGGATGGTCGGTTCAACTGACGCCCACACCGGACTCGCTGCCGTCGAGGAAGACAATTTCTTCGGCAAGACTGCGAGTTCCGAGCCGAGCGCAGAACGTGCCATGCATCCGTTCATCAGCAACCCGAAAACAGGCGTCACTGTGATGGGATGGGAAACCAGCGCCTCGGGCTACGTGGGTGTCTGGGCAACCGAAAACACGCGTGAAGCGTTGTGGGACGCGATGGAGCGAAAAGAGACCTATGCTACGACCGGACCCCGTATGATCGTGCGCTTCTTCGGCGGTTGGGACTTCGTCCCTGCCGATGCGAACACACGCAACCCCGCTGTGGCTGGCTACAAAAAAGGCGTACCGATGGGTGGCGACTTGCGGCAGGCGGCAGCTGGTAAATTCCCAACCTTCCTCGTTGCCGCGCTCAAGGACCCCATCGGCGCCAATCTCGATCGCATCCAGATCATCAAAGGTTGGCTCGACGCCAAGGGCGAGACCCATGAAAAGGTCTACGACGTGGCCTGGTCTGACAACCGTAGGCCCGACCCGAAAACCGGCAAGCTACCCCCGGTCGGCAATACGGTCGATATTCCAAACGCTACTTGGACCAACACGATCGGCGCTGGGGAACTGGTCAAGGTCTGGAAAGATCCGGACTTCGATCCCTCCCAAAGCGCGTTCTACTACGCACGCGTGATCGAGATCCCCACTCCCCGCTGGACGGCCTATGACGCCAAGCACTTTGGCGTAAAGATGCCCCCTGAAGTGACAATGACTTTGCAGGAGCGCGCGTACACATCGCCCATCTGGTACACGCCGGAGAAGTAAGCCGATGAAAAGCGTTCTTCCCAGACTGATCCGTGAGCCTTTGCTCCACTTCCTCTTGCTGGGGGCGCTGATCTTTGTCGTGGCCGGACGAGCACGCCGCATCGGCAGCGGCGCCGGCGACAAGATTGTGGTCACGCAGAGCCAGATCGAGAGCCTCGTGGTCGGGTTCAGCCGCACTTGGATGCGACCTCCCACCCAGGCGGAAATGCGGGGCCTGGTCGACGACTACATCCGCGAGGAGGTACTCTACCGCGAAGCAAAAGCCATGGGCCTCGATCAGGACGACTTCATCGTCCGGCGGCGCATGCGACAAAAGCTCGAATTCCTGAGTGAAGATCTAGTGGCGAAAGCCGTGCAGCCCACCGAACAGGAGCTTGAGTCCTATCTTCAGCAGCACACCAACACCTACCGGACAGAGCCTAGCTTCACGTTCGAACACATCTTTTTTGATCGCGAAAAGAATGGAGCGTCCGCCGAGAAGAAATTGCAAGACACTCTGTTGCGCCTGAACAGGAAGGACGGCACCGCGATGCACGTCGAGACTCTCGGCGACACTTTCTTATTGCCTGCCCGATTCGAAAAGTTGTCCGCCGGTGAGACGGCGCGTCTTTTCGGTGAGTACTTTGCGAAGCAAGTGGCCACGGTCGAAACCGGACGCTGGGTGGGCCCGCTGGAATCCAGCTACGGTCTCCATCTGGTGCGCGTTGACGAGTTCATTCCCGGAATCCTGCCGCCGCTGGGGAAAGTTCGCGAGCCTGTGCTTCGCGACCTGCTCAACGAACGCCGCAAGCAGCAGTTGGATGCGCAGTACGCCAGGCTCCGCGCTCGCTACACCGTCGTGGTCGAACCGCTTGAGGCAACGAAAGTCGCGGAGGTCCGCTGATGCGGCGTTGGCTTGTTTTCGCAGCGCTGCTCATGGCCGCTGCCCGCGTCGCCTACACCCATGAGGTCCGCCCCGGCTATCTCGAACTGCATCAGACAAGCGCCGAGTCCTACGCCGTTCTCTGGAAAGTGCCCGCGGTCGGAGAGATGCGGCTCAGCATCCATGCCCGGTTTCCAGACAGTTGCCAATCCGCCGAAGTCAGCAGCTATCGCGCCGCCGATTCCTATACCGAGCGCTTCAGTTTGGCCTGTCCTGGAGGACTGAACGGACAGACCATCCAGATCGATGGCATCGCGGCTACCATGACCGACGTGCTCGTGCGCATCGAGCGCGCCGACGGATCAACCCAGGTCGCTCGCCTCTCCCAGTCCGTTCCGGCATTGCTGGTTGAAGCTTCTCCCAATAAATGGCAGGTGGCCCGTGTCTACTCCGTGCTGGGCATCGAGCACATTCTTACCGGTGTGGACCATCTCCTCTTCGTACTCGCACTGATCATCATTACGAGCGGCGGCTGGAAACTGGTTAAGACCGTTACCGCGTTCACCGCCTCTCATAGCATCACGCTCATGGCCGCGACTCTCGGCTATGTGGACGTACCGCAAAAGCCCGTGGAAGCGGTCATCGCGTTGAGCATTGTGTTCGTGGCAGGCGAGATCCTCCATGGTTGGCAGGGACGGATGGGCATTGCCGCGCGCTGGCCCTGGCTGGTGGCGCTTACTTTTGGTCTCCTTCATGGACTGGGTTTTGCCGGTGGGCTCAGCGATGCAGGTCTGCCCCAAGCTCACATCCCTCTAGCGCTTCTCTTTTTCAGTCTGGGTGTGGAAACCGGTCACTTCCTCTTTATTGGCGCGGTACTGGCATTGTTCGCCCTGCTCCTGAAGCAAAAAGCGTCCTTACCTCAATGGCTGTCGATCGTTCCGCCCTATGCGATCGGCGCAGTCGCCGCCTATTGGGTCATCGCACGCGTCGCGGCATTGGGGAGCTACTAAATGGCTGAGAGCCTCCTTAAATAGGCCCGAGCTAGGCGACCAGCATGCTTCTCCTAATCCGTTGGTCGAAGGTTCAAATCCTACCGAGCCCACCAGGCCCGCTTGCGCGGAAGAGACCCGCGTGAGTTGCTGGCAGGAACAGTCCACAAAGCCTCAGAACCGCACATCCGAAATTGTTTGCCAATCCATCGCGATGCCGCATCTAACGTCGTGCTTGCTGGTGGCCTCAGGCAACGCGTGAGCACGGGAACTTGTCCGTCGCTGCTGTGTAAATACAAAAGGGGCGCATGCTATGACACACGAATCAGAGCAGCAGGGAACAGCCTTGGCGAAAGCGGCGGGCGAATTCACGATCGGGGGCGATCTTCGCGTCACCCGCCTTGGGTTTGGCGCGATGCGCATTACCGGGAAGGGAGTGTGGGGCGAGCCGGCAAGCCGCGCAGAGTCGATTCGCGTGTTAAAAAAGGCGATTGAACTGGGCATCAACTTCATCGATACGGCTGATTCTTACGGCCCGTCGGTCAGCGAAGAATTGATCGCTGAAGCGCTCTATCCTTATCCCGCGGGTCTGGTCATTGCTACGAAGGGCGGGTTCGAAAGGCCGGGCCCAGACCGGTGGGTAGAGAACGGCCGGCCGGAGCATCTGGTCTCTGCCTGCGAGGGCAGCTTGCGTCGTTTGCGCCTTGACCGCATCGACCTTTACCAACTGCACCGGATCGATCCCAAGGTGCCGGCGGACGAGCAACTCGGCACGCTGCAAGCGATGCAGGCTCAGGGCAAGATCAAGCATATCGGCCTGTCCGAAGTCAGCCTGCAGCAGCTCAAGCATGCGCAATCCAAGGTGAAAGTGGTGAGTGTGCAGAACCGATACAGCCTGGCCGATCGCGGCTCGGAAAACGTGCTCGACTATTGCGAACAGCACAGCATCGGGTTCATTCCCTGGTTCCCGCTCGCCGCTGGCCGGTTGTCGGCTCCGGACAGTCCCGTTGCTCACATCGCCGCTAAACGGAAGGTGACACCGTCGCAGGTGGCCTTGGCGTGGCTGCTCCAGCGCTCTCCGGTGATGCTGCCGATTCCAGGAACCTCTCAAGCCAGTCACTTGGAGGAGAACGTGGCTGCGGCCGGACTTGAACTCACTGATGCCGAGTTGAATCAGCTGCAACGTTCCGCGAGCGCGCGCTAGCCGCTTCTGCCGAAAGTGACGGATCTTGCCGCAGAATCGCGGCGAGAAGCTCGATCGGGTGAATCGCGTCGCGCCCGAGGCCCGCGCGCAGCTGTTCCGCGCAGGAAGTGCCGCTCGCGATCAGGGCAAGCGGGTGGCCCGGCTCCTCGGCCTTGCGCACCTGTGCGAACAGATCCTCGCCGACGGCCATGCTGAGATCGTAAAAATCTTTCTTATACCCGAAACTGCCCGCCATTCCGCAACACTCCACCGACGAACAGGTCACATTAAAACCGATGCTACGCAACAGCTCTTCCGTCGCCGCCGCGGCGCCGATGGTCTTCTGCTGGCAGTGGGAGTGATAGAAGAGCCGCGTTCCCACGGGTGACTGGCGCAGATCGAAGACCGCTGCCGGGTGTCGTCCCAGATGACGCAGCAAGCGCGTTATGTATTCGACGGGATCAAACGTCCGCGACCGCAATCGTTCGAATAGCTGCTGGTCTTCCAACAGATGCCGGGCGTCGCGGCGAAACATGGCGAGTGAACTCGGTTCAACGATCACAATGTCCCGGTCCTGCTTGACGTAATGGTCCAGCAACGACGCCGCGCGTTGCGCAAATGCCGAAGCCGTCGCCAACAGTCCCTGCGATAAGGCGGCTCGGCCTTCGGGAATCGATTCGGTAACCGCGACGTCCACACCCAGGGCGCGCAACACCTGCAGCGTCGCCAGGCCACGTTGTACCATTCCAAAATTCGTGAAAACGTCAGCGAACAGCGCCACCCTTGGCAGAGCCGCTGTACCGCTGCCGGCCGATGCCTGGTTCGTTTCGGAGGCCACAAGAGTTCGCCGCGGGAAGGGAGGAAGAGCGCGCCTTCGATCCAATCCGAACAGGCGCTCCAGGCTCCAGCGAACCGGCCCCAGATTGCTGAACGCATTCGCGACTCGAGGGAAGCGCGATCCCCACTCAGCGAACCAGTGGTAGTTCCCAAAGAAGGCCTTGCTCACCGGCGATCGTTCGTCCGCTTCGGGCGCCGAAGCCACCGTCGCAATCAGACCGCTCATCACCGAGGGACCGGCCCCGCCATTTAACCGGTTGCGCAGATTTTCGTTCAACCAGGGGATGTCGATCCGTACCGGGCACTGGTTCACGCAACGCGAGCAGCCGGTACACAATTCGGAAAAGCGCGCGTTCTCCAGCTTGCCCGTTCCAGCTTCCCACGATCCGCCGATGCCGCCTGAATAGGTTTCGCCGCCGAAGGCGTGACCGCCGACGGTCTGAAAGTTGGCGCACGAATTCAGGCACGCGCTGCAGCGAATGCAATACAGAGTCTCGCGAAAGACAGAATCCTCGCGCATGCGCAGGCGGCCGTTGTCGATCAGCACGAGGTGAAATTCCCGCTTGGCGGGCGGCCTGCCGGGCAAGGCGAAAGGCGGGTCGTCGATCGGCGGGCTGAGGAAACTCGTATAAGAGCTCAAATTTTGGCCGGTGGAGCTGGCGGCCAGCAACTCCAGAAAAGGAGCCATTTCACGCCGCGTGCCGATGACCTTCTCTACTCCGGCCACGGCGACATGCACGGGCGGAAGGACGCTCGACATACGGATGTTGCCTTCACTTTCGACGAGCATCAGCGTTCCTGTATCCGCGGCAATCAGGTTTGCGCCGGTGATGCCCACGTCAGCATGCAGGAATTTCTGCCGCAGAATGTCCCGCGCGAACTTCGTCAATTCCTCCCCGGTGTCAAGAGCCAGCTCGGTCTGGAACTTCCGTTTGAAAAGGGCGGTGATCCGCTCGCGGCTGTAATGCAGGGCCGGGCCGATGATGTGCGATGGTTGCTCGTCAGCCACTTGCAGGATGAATTCGCCCAGATCGCTCTCTGCCACTTCGATGCCGGCCGCTTCGAGCGCGGGGTTCAGGCGGATTTCCTCCGTAGTAATGCTTTTCCCTTTGACCACGAGCCTCGCGCCGCGCTGAACGCAGACTTGGCGAATGTAATCGCACGCGTCGGCCGCCGTGGCCGCGAGAAACACATGGCCGCCCCTACCCTCTACGGTGCGGCGCAAGTGTTGCAGAAGGTCCGGCAGCCGCGCGATGGAAGCTTCCTTGATCCGGCGGGCTTCGTCCTTCAACGCGTCATAGTCGGGCAAAAGTGAAATGGCTCGGTAGCGGCTGCGATTGAAGATCTGCACATTCCGGCGGACCGCGGGACTTTGAATATCCAGGGCCATGCGGATTGCCGCGAGCAATTTGCGCCGGTCGGCTTTGTTCGCGATGGAGCGCGGAGAGATTTCGGAGTGCGGCGCGATTGGCTGCGGCATTTGCGTCATCCAATCAGCACAATTTGCAAGCGATGCGGCCCGTGCACGCCGCGAACGAGCGGCCCCATGTCTGCGGTTGCGCTCGGGCCAGTAACGAAAACCAGGTTTCGCCGCAGCCCTTCTCCCCCGAAACAATCGGGATCGAACAGATTCCGCGGCCGCGCCACGATTCGACGCGCGTCCAGCAGTACGATGTGGAGGGGCATGAGCAAGCTACTCAGGTTGACTAACGGCGGGCCCAAGGCGATGCACACTGAACCGGCCGACGCCACACCGGCAAACGCTCCGCAGATTCCCACCTCCGCGCGCGCCAGTTGCTCGCCGGTGGGATTCGTCAGCGCACCCGGAATGCTCCGGATCTCGTTGACGATTCCGTCTGGAAGGAACTCGCCAGCTCCAACCGCGACAGAAGCTGCGTCTCGCGTCATTTCGTGGATGGTTTGCCGAATTTGCGCTGCGTCACACCTCACGCGGCAAACGCCCGCAGCAAGCTCGCGGGCCTTCTCTTCAAATGTTTCAATCAGGTCGGAAGCCATGGGGCGACAGGTGCATTCTGAACTGGGCTGGACGCATTGTCGAGCGGAGCGGGTGGCTAGCGCTGGTTGTCTTTCAGGTACGGGACGTGGCCGCGAGCCTTGGTTCGCAATTTATATACGGACTTCGTCGCAGTGATGTAGAGCGTGCCATAGTCCGAATCGCCCCAGGCCAGATTCGCGGGCTGCTCCGGCATGAGGATCGTCCCGAGGTGATGGCCTTCCGGATCCCAGACCCAGATTCCTCCCGGGCCTGTGATATAGAGGTTGCCGCCCGTATCCACCTTGATGCCGTCGGGCACGCCGCTTTTTGGTGGCCCGGCTTCAGTGCCAAAGATGCGCCCATTGCTCACGCTGCCATCAGAGTGAAAGTCGTAAACGCGAATATTGCGCTGCTCGCTGTCGTCCACATAGAGCTGTTTCCCATCAGGAGAAAATGCCAGGCCGTTGGGTTGCGCAAGTTCTTTCGTCAGCAGCCGGACGCTTCCGTCTTTGCCGAGGCGGTACACTCCCTGAAACGGAATCTCCTGCTTCTCGCCTTGGGGTAGGTCCAGCGTCGGATCGGTGAAGTAGATTGCGCCATCGGGACCGATCACCACATCGTTCGGGCTGTTGAATCGCTTGCCTTCGAAGCGGTCGGCCAGCACGGTGTAGCGCCCCTTCGCGTCGATTCGGATGATCGCGCGGAGTACGCTGGCGCAATCGATTAAGTAGCTCTCCTTGTCGTAGGTGTTTCCGTCCGGATCGCCCAGCGCGATCAATTCTTCGCGGTGCCCATCAGCGTAGACCCGGTAAATCTTGTTCTGCTCCTCATCGCTGACGTAGACGAACCCGCCCGGATCCCATACCGGGCCTTCGGTGAAGCCGAAGCCTGTCGCTATTTTGTCGAGTTTCACCTCGCGATCGATTAGTTCCCAGAAGCGCGGCGATTCCGCCTGCAGCCCAAACTGGCGGCCATTTTGTCCGGCGGTACGCAAGGCACACGCAGCAATACCCAGCGCGAAAAGCAGCAGGCCGACTCGTTTCATGAAAAATTGCTCCTTGGGCCGGCTGTCTCCCAATCCTGTGACGCCGGCGGCATTCTGTATCGAAGGGTTACTTGAATAACGCAACGATTAAGCAGTGTAAACTATTTTTTCGGCGGCACGTTCCTTTCATCGCTGATTAAATCGTTTCAAAAGTATTTATCCCGCAGTCGCGCAGTGATAGAGTCTTTGCCGTTGGATGAGGAGGGATCGTGAAACAGAGCTCTTTGCGCCGCGCCGGGTTTTATGGCTTTCTCACCGCAGCGGTGCTCGTGATTCTCGCGGTCGCGGCGCTTGCGCGCGTGGCGCAAACTCCAGCGCCTGCAAGCATCGACCCAAGTAACACCGCCGCGTTACTCGAGGGATACCGCCATGTGGAAGTGGCGTCGGTGTCCGACGCCCTGGAACAGTTGACGGGGCGGAAGATGTATATGTCGCATCGGATGCGGCCGATTTTTCCGACGAAATTCGCTGGACTTGCCCTGACGGTCGTGCTGAAAAAAGAGACGAACAACGATCCGAATGCGCTGAGCGGGATGCTCGCCGCCATTGACCAGGGCACTAAAGATTCCGTGTACGTCATGGTTGTGGAAGACGGCATCGACATTGCGGGCATGGGCGGGCTCATGGGCACGGCCATGTATTCGCGTGAGTTTGCGGGGGCGGTGATCGATGGCGGCGTGCGCGACGTCGCCTATTTGAAGAAAATCGGATTTCCCGTGTATGCGCTGGGCATTGTCCCCTCCACGTCGATCCATCATTACCGCTTTGGGGGCTCGAACATTCCCGTGGTATGCGACGGCGTGGAGGTAAAACCGGCGGACATCATCGTCGCCGATCAGGATGGCGTCGTGGTCGTTCCACGCTCGGAAGCCGCGAAAGTACTCGAATTGGCCCAGGAGATGGACTTCAAGGAACACTCCATGTACGCGTACATCGAGAAACTGAAATCGATCCAGGAAGCCGTCAAGAAATTTGGAAGGCTCTAGGATATTTTTCCGCCTTCCAAGGATTGTCAGCAGTTTTGAAGCACCCAGTATCTGTTTGACTAAATCTCAGGAGGAAACACGATGTTCAGCAATCTGACTTCTCGCAGGGGCTTCGCGTCACGTCTGGCCTCGTTCTTCACCGGTGCCGGCGCCGCCACGCTTCTCTCCACGGCGAGTTCCGCATCGGCCCAGGCGCCGAGCGGCGTGCAAAAGCTCGATTACGAAGGAAAGACCGCGGGTACGGGCTTCATCACACCGCTCGTGATTCACAACGGGGTGATCTACATCGCGGGCCAGGGCGCGCACTCTCATGATTCCAGCGATTTCCCCATGGACATTGAGACCCACACCAAGCGCGTCATGGAAAACGTCAAGACTCTGGTGACGGCCGGCGGCGGGAGCATGGACAGCATCCTGCAACTCACCGTTTTTCTGGTGAACATCGATTTTTATGACGGCATGAACAGCGTTTTCAAGACCTACTTCCCGAATGGCGGTCCGGCCCGCACCACCGTCGCGGTCGCGGCGCTTCCCGGAAAGTCGCTGGTGGAAATCAACTGCATCGCTGCTGTCGTCAAGAAGTAGAAAACGGAAAAGGAGAAACCTGATGGGACTCGATTTGAGATGGACGCGCCGGTCGTTCATGGGCATTCTCGGCACCCTGACGGGAGCCTTGTTGAATCCCAGGGGCAGCTTCTCTTCCGTGGCGGCACGAAAACCCGCATCTAAAATCACCGGCTTCGGCTCAACGGGCAACGTCTACGACGAACTCGGCGTGACGACCGTCATCAACGGCCAGGGGACCATGACCGTCCTTGGGGGTTCTTTAATGCGCCCCGAAGTCGAGGAGGTCATGGCGCTGGCCGGCAAGCATTTCATCAGCATTCCCGACCTCGAAGTGGCGGCCGGC
>Ga0335084_10006187_pt1 | contig 11878 bp, 12 predicted proteins | sample Lox_Sample_44_FD_206721 | JGI IMG/M metagenome (GOLD analysis project Ga0335084, IMG submission 206721) | Soil microbial communities from Loxahatchee National Wildlife Refuge, Florida, United States - Lox_Sample_4.4 | ecosystem: Environmental > Terrestrial > Soil > Wetlands | place: USA...
CTTCATCCTCAACCCCTACCAGATCGGCGCCGGCAACCAGGAAGCGATCGAGAGCGGTGCGTTCTGGTTCTACTACCGGCTCGGCTTCCGGCCGGTCGCGCCCGAGCTCGCCGCGCTCGCCGCCGCGGAACAGCGGCGCCAGCTGGCGCGACCGCGCTATCGCACCAGCGAGGCGACGCTGCGTCGGCTCGCGCAGTCGGACGTCGAGCTCGTTCTGCCGGGCGCGCGCAGTCGGGACCGCTTCCCCGAGACCTGGCTCGCAGAACTCAGCATGCTCGCGAGCGCCGAGCTCGCGCGCGCCGACGGCGGCAGCCGGGAGGTCGGTGCCGAGCGCCTCGCCGCGCGGGTCGCGCGCGCCCTCGGCGTGCGCCGGAGCGCGCGCTGGCCCGCGGCCGAGCGCGAGGCGTTCGTGTCGCTGGCGCCGCTGGCGGCCCTACTCGATCTGCAGGCTCTCGACGCGCGCGCGCGCGACAGCCTCGTACGCCTGCTGCGCAGGAAAGGCGGGCTGCAGGAGAGGCCCTATGTCCGCGCGGCCGCCGCCCATCCGCACTTCCTGCCGGGACTCATGCTCGCCGCGCGTCGGTCGCTGCGCGACGGCTGGCACCGCCATGCGACATAATTAGGCGCAAATTCGCTGCCGCTTGCCGTTTTGGGTCGCTCTGCGACGCATTACGACAGCTCGATTGCGTCGCGGATCGAAGCGGTGCATAGTCGGCGCGTGCAAATGGCAAACCCGTCGCAAGGCGGGGACGCAAAGCCTCCGGTCGTCGGAACACTAGTTCAACGATAGCGGGGTTGCCACAGTCCGCCCCCGGGCCTGCTCGCCGTTCTGGCGCGGCCCGGCAGGGCACGCGGTCCGGGCCCGGATCACGGGCCCCGACCGCGCATCTGGCAATCCCCCGGCCACCGGAGCTCGACTGGCGACACGGGCGTTGGGAGCTGCCAATGAACAACAGATTCGGATCGGGTGCACAGGCACGGCATTCGGACGGCGCCGCGGAGGGGACCGCGCAGGTCGGCTGGGAAGGCGCGGATGCGCAGTCCCTGTCGCTGCACGTCATCACGCTGACTTCCTCGACCGCACCACTGCCGCTGCAGGCGCCGAAGGCGCCGGAGCTCGCGGGACTCGCGGTATTCCGGTCGCGGCGCGTCGAGGACGGGCGCGAGCGGTTCCGCCTGCACATCGGCTACTTCCCCTCGGCGGCCGCTGCCGAGCGGCTGCTGCCGGTCGTGCGCACGATCTACCCGATGGCGTTCGTCTCTGCAGCGCCGCAGTCGAACCTCGGCTCGCTGGACGACACGGCGGTCGCGCGCTTCAGCATCCTCAAGCCGATCGAGGCCGACGCCGAACCGGCACGACCGGCCGCTCCGCCGGCGCCGCCGGCAATCCGCCAGGCCTCACCGGCGCCCGCGCCCGTGCTGCGAGCCGAGCAGGCCGTGGGCGCGCCGGCCGCGCCCGAGCCGGTGCCGCCACCGGTCACCCACCAGCCGTCGCAAGAAGCGAAGCCGGTGCAGCGCTACGCCGTGCAGCTCGTCTGGTCGAAGGACGCCATCGATCTGGCGAAGATCCCGAACCTGGCGATCTTCGCCGGCTACCTGCTGTACGCCGTGGAGACCGAGCCGAGCGGTCGGCGGATGTACGGCGTGCGTCTCGGCTTCTACGAGGACGCGCTCTCGGCGCGCCTCGTCGCGCAATACGTGCGGTCGGAGTTCAAGGGCGTGACGGTCGTTCCGGTCAGCGAACGCGAGACGACGCGGGCGTCGAGCGCGGCGATCCGGCTGTCCTCGGCGCGCGCCGCGCGCGGCAGCTCGAACGCGCGCGTGCGCTGGCCGCAGGCCGCGGTGATGGTGGCATTCGCCCCGGCTAGCCAGACCGGCGCCGCGGCTTCCCTGTAGGGACGCGCGCCGCGGGCCGCGTCAGGGCCGCCACGAGGCACGCTCAGCCGAGGCGGGACTTGATGCTGCGCATGTCGCGGCGGGAGACCGCGCCGACCAGCCGGTCGTCGGCGTCGGTGATCGGCAGCGCGCGAAAGTCGTAGCGCTCGAAAAGCTCGGTGGCGTCGCCAAGCGACGCATCGGGACGCAGCGAGATGACGTGCTCGGTCATCAGCTCGCCGAGAATCTGCTGCGGGTTCGCAGCCACGATCTCACGCAGGTCGACGACGCCCTTCAGAACGTCGGCGGCATCCGTGACGTACACGTACATGATCACGTCCTTCGACTTGGCGAGCTCGCGGTAGTCGCGCAGCACGTCGCCCGCGCGCGTCGCCGCCGGCAGCTCGATCAGGCTGCGGCCCGCGTAGTTGCCGAACTGCTCGTCGTGCTCGCTGATGATCTGCTCGACGTGCGAGGACGTGTCGCGATCGAGCAGCGTCAGCAGCTGGTCCGCCTCCGTCTTCGGCAGGATCGCGAGCAGATCGGCGGCCTGCGCCGGCGTCATCTCGTTGATCAGCCTCGCGGCCCGCTCCCTCGGCAGGGCGCCGATCAGTTCGCGCTGCACGCGTGGCTCGACTTCCTCGAGCGTCTCGGTCGCCTGCTCGGGATCGAGCTCGTTGATCAGCGCGACCCGCTGCGCAGGATGTCGTGCACGGACGGGTGCACCAGGAAGGCACCCGGGATGTAGATCAGGTTGAGCGCGCAGAAGAGCAGCGCGATCTTCTCCCAGGTCCAGTACCGTCCGTTCAGCACAATGACGGCCATCAGCGCGATGATGCTGGCGACCGTGACCCAGGGCGGCACGCCGAAGATCGCGAGTGCCGCGGTCATGCCGACGAACTCGGTGACCAGCGTGAGCCAGTCCACGATCATCAGGTCGAGCAGCGAGAACCAGCCCCAGAAGGCCCCGAAGCTGCCGAAGATCGCCTCGGCGTGGCCGCGCTTTGTGACCGCGCCGAGCCGCACGGTCATCTCCTGCACGTAGTACGCCACCGGAATCCGGATCAGCAGGAATCAGATCAGCGCGTACCGGTACTTGGCGCCGGTGGCGGCGTAGGTCGTGATACCGCCGGCATCATTGTCCGCCACCATGACGACGATCCCGGGGCCGGCGATCACGAAATACAGCCGGACGGCCTTCCAGGCCTTGCTCAGCGAATAGTAGTTCCGGGCGAAGATGTTCATGCGCTACGGTGTCTGCGTTCGGCCGGCCCGCGGGCCGGGGGCAGCGTACCCGTTCCGGCCACCCGCCGCGCGCGCGACAACCCGCGACCGCGCGCGATCCCTTACCGCGCGCGGTGGTCGCGGCCGATGCGTGTGATCCGGTCGAGGATCACCGCGAGCAGCACGATCGCGAGCCCGGCCTCGAAGCCCATGCCGACCTGCACGGTGTTGAGCGCGCGCACCACTGGCACGCCGAGGCCGCCGGCGCCGACCAGCGCCGCGATCACGACCATCGACAAGCTCAGCATGATGCACTGGGTAATGCCGGCGAGGATCAGCGGCGCGGCGCTCGGCAGCTCGACCTTGACGAGCAGCTGCCAGCGGCTCGCCCCGAAGGCCTCGCCCGCCTCGACGAGCGAGCGCGGCACGCCGGTGATGCCGAGGTGGGTCAGCCGGATTGGTGCCGGCAGCGCGAAGATGACGGTCGAGATTAGCGCCGGCACGACGCCGAGCCCGAACAGCACGAGCGTCGGGATCAGGTAGACGAACGTTGGCAGCGTCTGCATCAGGTCGAGCACCGGGCGCAGCGCCGCGTGCAGCCGTGCCCGGCGCGCGGTCGCGATGCCGAGCGGCACGCCAATCACGGTCGCGACCAGCGCCGCGACCAGCACGAGCGACAGCGTCTCGAGCGTCTGCTGCCAGTAGCCCTGGTTGAGGATGAACAGCAGTGCTACTGCGACGAAGGCCGCGAGCGGCCGCGAGCGCTGCAGCAGCCAGGCGAGCGCCGCCGCGGCAGCGATGAGCAGCGGCGCGGGAACCGATCCGAGCACCCGGTTGAACGCGCTGACCGCCGCAGTCGCGGCGGCGGCGACCGCATCGAAGGCCGGTGCGCCATGCCGCTTGACCCAGCCGATGCCGGCCGCAATCGAGTCGCCGATCGGGATCTTGCGGGCCGCGACGCGCCGTTCGAAGGCCGCGCCGAGCCCGCGCGCGGGACCGGCCCGGCTGGCCGAGTCCGCCACCCGCCCGTCGAAGGTCGTCACACCGCGAAGCCACTGCGCCAAGATCGCCGGATGCGCCGCGAGCCACGAGCCCGCAGCCGCGTCGGGCGTGGCGCGGCCGTCGGCTATCGCTAGCATGATTTCGCTCTCGCCGCGCGGCGTGAATTCGAGGTTGCGCAGCAGCCGTGCGAGGTTCGGGCACTCGGCGAGCAGGCCGGTGCGCGCCAGAGTCAGCACCGTCGCGCCGCCGTAGTTAGGCCCGAAGGTCGCATCCCCGCCCGCCAGATAGCGCAGCTCGAAGCGCATATTCATGGGATGCGGATCCCACGCCAGGAACACGATGGGCCGGTGCGCCGCGTAGGCGCGCTCGACCTCGGCGAGCATGCCCTGCTCGCTGGACTCGACGAGATGGAATGCACCGAGGCCGAATTGGTTCTCCTGGATCATCGTCAGGACGTGGTGGTTGCCGTCATTACCGGCCTCGATGCCGTAGATCGAGTGCCCAAGCGCGGCGGCGAAGCGCTGAATGTCGGCGAAATCCCGCAGCCCGGCCTCGTAGGCGTAGGCAGGCACAGCGAGCGTGTACTTGGCGCCGGCGAGGTTGGCACGCACGATCTCGAGCGAGCCGTCCTCAAGATACGGCCGGCGGTCGTTGCTCTGCGCCGGCATCCAGTTGCCGAGGAAGACGTCGATGTTGCGGGCCTTCATCGCGGCGAAGGTAACCGGGACCGACAGCAGCGTCGTCTGCGGCTGGTAGCCGAGGTCGGCGAGCACACGCGACAGCACTGCAGTGGTCGCCGTGACGTCGGTCCAGCCGACGTCGGCCAGGCGCACGGTGCGGCACGACACGGGTTCGGCCGCCCGCGCCGGGGCGGTCGCGAGCGCGACGACGGCGACGAGCGCGGCGGCGCCGGCGCGGGCCTCAGCCCGGCCGCGGAAAGCGCGCCATCGCTTCCAGATCGCTGAGTTCCTGGTCATTGCGGATATAGAGGCGGCTGGCATCACGGATCGGCTGATGGTCCCACGGCCGGTAGCGCCCCTGGCGCAGCGCGGCGTAGACGAAATGGCGGCGACGTTGGCTCGCGAGCACGGCTTGGTGCAGCTGCGGCAGCGCCCAGCGCCGGCCAATCTCGTCGCGGAACTCGGCGAGCCGCGCCGCGTGCTCGGCGTGAACGGCGAGGTTCATGCGCTCGTCGGGATCCGCATCGAGGTCGTAGAGCTGGTCCGGATCGACCGGCGAATGCACGAACTTGTAGCGCCCGCGGCGGATCATCACGACCGGCGCGATCGCGCCCTCGCCAAGGTACTCGCCGATGACCTCGCCGGGCGCAGCGCCACCCGCGAGCGCCGCCAGGAGGCTGCGGCCGCCGTGCGGCGCCGCGTATTCGGGCGCGTCGCGCGCCACGCCGAGCGCGGCGAAGGTCGGCAGCAGGTCGAGCAGCGATGCCGGCTCCGCGACGCGACGCGGCGCGAAGCGGCCCGGCGCGTGGACGATCAGCGGAATGCGGCAGGCGGGCTCGAAGAAGCTCATCTTGTACCAGAGACCGCGCTCGCCGAGCATGTCGCCGTGGTCGGCGAGCACCACGATCACGGTGTCGGCGTCAAGCCGCGTGTCCTTGAGCGTCGCGACCAGCGTGCCTACCTGGTCGTCGACGTAGGATACGGCGCCGTAGTAGGCACGCCGCGCGGCGCGGACCTGCGCCTCGGTGGGCGTCACGAGGTCGAGGCCAATGACGTGGCGCAGGCGCCGCGAGTGCGGGTCCTGCTCGGCATCCGGGCCGCACACGCGCGGCAGGTCGATCTCGTCGTCACGGTACCGGTTCCAGTACTGCTCCGGGATCACGTACGGATCGTGCGGGTGCGTCATCGACACGACCAGGCAGAACGGGCGGCGATCATTGCCGCGCGCGATGTCGAACAGCTTCTGACGCGCGGCGAACACGACCTCGTCGTCGAAGTCGACCTGGTTGGTGCGGGTGCAGGAGCCGGCCTGCGTGACCGAGTCCATCGTGTGGTACCAGGGCGGACGCTCGGCGAAGCGTGTCCAGTCCGGAGTCCAGCCGAAATCCGCCGGATAGATATCGGTCGTCAGCCGCTCCTCGAAGCCATGCAGCTGGTCCGGGCCGCAGAAGTGCATCTTGCCGGCCAGCGCCGTCTGGTAGCCGGCGCTGCGCAGGTAGTGCGCGAAGGTCGGCACCTCGGCCGGGAATTCCGCGGCGTTATCGTACGCGCCGATCCGCGACGGCAGCTGGCCCGAGAGGAACGAGAGCCGCGACGGTGCGCAGAGCGGGCTGTTGCAGTAGAAGGACTCAAAGACGACGCCGTCTGCCGCCAGCCGGTCGATGTGCGGGGTTCTGGCGACGCGTCCGCCGTAGGCGGGGAGCGCCCGGGCCGTCAGCTGGTCGGCCATCAGGACGAGGATATTCGGGCGATCTGCCATGGCGGTCTCGTGGTCCAGGGGACGCGGCCTGCACGGAATCCTCTCATGAATATCGCGCCGCGACGCGGCCACTGAGGCGCGGCCTCCACCCCCTATAATCCCCTGCCCGGACACGGACGAGCCGATTCCGCACATGACGCCAGCCCCGCAGCGCACCGCCCTCGTTACCGGCGCCGGCAGCCCCACGGGCATCGGCTACGCGGTGGCGACGGCGCTCGGCCGCGCCGGCTACCGCCTGGCACTGACGTCCACCACCGGGCGGATCCACGAACGCGTGCGCACGCTCGCGGCGGCAGGCTGGGCCGCGAGCGGTCACGTCGCGGACCTGACAGTCCCCGGGCAGGTCGAGCGCCTCGCGGCCGAGGTCGGCCGCGTGGACGTGCTCGTCAACAATGCCGGCATGGCGGTGCTCGGCGCGATCGACGCGCAGGTCCAGCTGCAGGACACGTCGCTCGAGCTGTGGCACACCGTGCTCGACCGCAACCTGACGACCGCGTTCCTCATGACCCGCGCCTGCCTGCCAGCGATGATCGCCGGCCGCTGGGGGCGCATCGTCAACGTCGCGTCCACGACCGGGGCGGTAGCGGGCGTCGCCCGCGACAGTGCCTACGCCTCCGCCAAGGCTGCGCTGCTCGGCATGACGCGATCGCTGTGCCTTGAAGTCGCGGGCCACGGCATCACTGTCAATGCCGTGGCGCCCGGCTGGATCGCAACCGGATCGCAGACCGAGGCGGAACAGCGGGCCGGCGCTGCGAGCCCGCTCGGCCGCTCGGGGACCGCCGCCGAGGTCGCCGCCGCGATCGCGTTCCTGTGCTCGGACGCGGCCTCGTACATCACGGGACAGCTGCTCGTGGTCGACGGCGGCAACAGCGTCCTCGAGAGCCGGGCATGAGCGCGGCCGGCGGAGTCGTCCTCGTCACCGGTGCCGGCGGCGGCATCGGCGGAGCCGTCGCGCGGCGTTTTGCCGCGGCCGGCTGGCGGCCGGTGCTGACGGACCTGCGGCAGGACACGCTGGCCCGGGCCGCGACGGAGGCGGGTGACGCGCCGTTTCGGACGGCGGACCTGCGGCGGCGCGCCGCGTGCGTCGAGATCGTCGACTGGGCGGTCGGGCGCATGGGCCGGCTCGACGGGCTCGTCAACGCCGCGGGTGTCTGGCGCGAGGGTCCGACCGCCGACACGCGCGAGGAGGATTTCGACGTCGTCTTCGACGTCAATGTAAAAGGCCTGTACTTCACAACGGCCGCGGCGATCCCGCATCTGAAGTCGAGCGCGGGGTTCGTCGTCAACCTGTCGAGCGACGCAGGCCTCCAGGGCAACGCCGGTGCCGCGGCCTACTGCGCCTCGAAGGGAGCGGTCGCGCTCCTGACGAAGGCGCTGGCACTCGAACTCGCGCCCGACGGCGTGCGGGTCAACGCCGTCTGTCCGGGGGATGTCGCGAGCCCGATGCTCGACTTCCAGGCGCACACCTACGGGGGCGGCGACCCGGCCAGCTATTTCGCCCGGCTGCTGAGCGGTTATCCGCAGGGGCCGCGGCGGGCCCGCTTCATCACCGTCGACGAGGTTGCCGCGCTCATCGAGTACCTGTCGCGGCCCGAAGCGATGCCGATCACCGGCACGACGCTGTCGATCGACTTCGGCTACTCTGCCGGCAAATGAACACTGCGGCGGGGCCTGCTGCCCGCGGACGAGGCTCGACCATGCCGACCCTGATTGCCGCGCCCACCGTCATCGCCGCCGCCGGGACGAAGCCGAAGCGCATCGAGGAGTACGTCGGCCAGGTCAACAGCGGCACGAGCGGCATCAGCATCGCGCGCATGCGCAGTCCGCCGGGCTGGCTCGAGCCGGGGCAGCGGCCGGAGTTCGACGAATACACGCTGGTGCTCGCCGGCGAGCTGCGGGTCGAGTCGGCGGGCGCACCGCCGCTCGACGTGCGTGCCGGCCAGGCGGTCGCGACGCGGGCCGGCGAATGGGTCCGGTACTCGACGCCCGGGCCGGAGGGCGCGGAGTACGTCGCCGTCTGCGTGCCCGCGTTCTCGCCGGCAACTGTTCACCGGGACCGGCCGTGAGGCGCGCCGCTTGGCGCGGCGTCGCGACCGCCGCGGCTCGCATCGGCCGCGCGCTGCTGGCTGCCGCCTCCGCCGCCGCGATTCTGCTACCGGGCCTCGCGCGTGCCTACGCGGGTGCGGTCGCCTCGCCCGACCGCTACGGGGCGGATACCGCCGCGGAGGTGCTGAAGGCGGGCGGCAACGCGGTCGACGCCGCGGTGGCCATTGCCTTCACGCTCGCCGTGACGTACCCGCAGGCCGGCAATCTCGGCGGCGGCGGTTTCGCGACCGTCTTCTTCCGGGGCAAGCCGTATTTTCTCGACTACCGCGAGCGCGCGCCGGCGGCGGCCACGGTCGCGATGTATCTGGACGCCAGCGGCGAGGTCATCGCCGGCGCGAGTACCGTCGGTGCGCGTGCGGTGGCGGTGCCCGGGACGGTGATGGGCCTGTGGCGGCTGCATCACCGCTTCGGCGCATTGCCCTGGCGGCGGCTGGTGCAGCCGGCGGTCCGCTACGCGCGCGACGGATTCGTCGCCAGCGAGCTGTTGAGCCAGCAGAGCGCCGACACCATCGCGAACCTCGCCGGTCGCACCAATTTTGCGGCCTATTTCGGCGGCATCAGGGCCGGGGCGACGCTGCGACAGCCGGAACTCGGGACGGTGCTGGAGCGGATCGCGCGCGGCGGCGCCGCCGGGTTCTATCAGGGTGAGACCGCGCGGCTGATCGTCGCGCAGATGGCACGGGACCGCGGCCTCGTGACGGTGCGGGACCTCACCGCCTATCGCGCCATCTGGCGCGCGCCGCTCGAGGCGGACTGGGCGGGTTACCGCATCATCACGGCACCACCCCCGAGTTCCGGCGGCATCGCCCTGGTTGCGCTGCTCAAGATGAAGGCGACGATCGCGCCGCTCTTCGCTGGCGTGCCGCTCAACTCCCCGCAGTACGTGCACCTGCTGGCGGAGCTGGAGAAGCCGGTGTTCGCGGACCGCGCCGAGTACCTGGGCGACCCGGACTTCCACGCCGTGCCGGTCGCGCGCCTGACGGCGGACGCATACCTCGCGGCCCGTGCCAGCCGCATCAGCGCCGACCGGCCGACCCCGACGGCGTCTGTCTCGGCCGGCCTCGCGGATCACCACCAGACGACCCACTTCTCGGTGGTGGACCACTGGGGCAACGCGGTTTCGAACACCTACACGCTCAACGATGACTTCGGCAGCGGCCTGGTCGTCGAGGGCGCAGGCTTCCTTCTCAACAACGAGATGGACGACTTCTCGGCGAAGCCCGGAGCGCCGAACATCTACGGCGTCGTCGGCGGCGATGCCAACGCGATCGCCCCGGGCAAGACGCCGCTGTCGTCGATGACGCCGACGATCCTGACGCGGGATGGCAAGGTGGCGCTGGTGCTCGGAACGCCGGGCGGCTCGCGCATCTTTACCTCGGTGTTCCAGGTCATCACCAACTGGCACGACTACGGCCTGCCGCTCGCCGAGGCGGTCGGGGCGTTGCGCGTCCATCATCAGCTCCTGCCGCCGGACACGATCTTCGAGGAGCCCTACCGGCAGCTCGACGCGGCGACACGGCAGGCGCTGCAGGCCCGCGGCTACCGCTTCGAGAACCAGGGCTGGAACGGCGACATCGAGGCGATCGAGGTCGCGGCGCGTGGTGCGACCGCCGCCGCCGATCCGCGCGGCATCGGCGTCGGACGCGTGATCGACTGATGCCGGCCGCGCCGGATCCGGCTCGCCGGCGCCGTCACTTCCGGACCTAGGGAGGTACCATGCAGATAGCCGTCGATATCAGCCTCTACCCGCTCACGAGTGACTACATTCCGCCGATCAAGGGGTTCATCGAGCGGCTCGGCCGGCGTCCGGGGCTGGCTCTCGAGTACAACTCGCTGAGCACGCAGGTGCGCGGCGACTTCGACACGGTGTTCGAGGCCCTCAAGGCGGAGATTCGCGAGACCTTCAGCGGTCCGGAGCGCGCCGTGCTCGTGCTCAAGGTGATCGGCGGCCCGACGCCCGGCGTCACGGTGTTCTAGGCGGCCGGCGCGTCCGGAAATGAGGTCCGGCCGAGCGGCGCCGGCGCGCTCGCCGTCAGAACTCGAGCTCGACCGAGGCGCACAGCCAGTCGAGCATCGGCCGCATCAGCCGGAAGCGCCGCATCAGCAGGCTCACCAGGTCCGGTCGCAGCAGGTCCGCATCGGCGAGCGCGGTGCTCGCGATGAAGTCCTTGCGCTTCAGGTCCTCGATCAGCTCGTGCTCGCGGTCGTAGCCGCGTGGCGGGCGCGACAACGTGTCGCCGTCGAGCTCGAACACGCGCCTGAAGGCGGGCCCGCGCGTCGCCTTCTTCCAGCTGTGCGGATTGTCGATCAGGAAGTCGCGCAGGCGCTTGAGCGTCTGCGGCTGCGGATGCCAGATGCCTCCGCCGGTGAAGCAGGCGCCAGGCTCGAGGTGCAGGTACAGCACCGGTGCGTCGAGCCTGCCGAGCGCGGCGGTACCGAGGCTGCCGCGGGCGGTCGCCCTGGTGGCGGCATGGTAGAAGCTCACGCCGACGTGCGTCTTGTAGGGGCTCTTGTCCGAAGCGAAGCGCGTGTCGCGGTGGATCCGAAACAGCGAGCCACCGACCGCCCGCGGGCTTGCGACGAGCTGCGGGCTGATGGACCGCAGCGGCGCGGCGAGATCGGTGATCAGTCGCAGCGCCGGCGCCTTGATTGCCTCGTCGTAGTCGGTCTTGTGCGAGTGGAACCAGTCGCGCCGGTTGTTGCGCTTGAGCGCGCGCAGGAAGCGGAACGTCGCTGGGGTGAAGTAGGGCGGCGAGCGGGCGGGCATGGGTACTCCGTGCGGCTGACGACCGGCGGGGCGCGACGCGCCGGCGTCGACCACCGCAGAGACGCCATTGTCGGCCGGATCCGCGGGCGGGGCCAGATGGCCGGCCGTGCCGGGCCTCAGACCCGCGGCCAGCGCGTATTGCCCGGCTGCATCAGCTGCGCCGGGAGGCGGATGTCGTAGCGGGAGCGGAGTGCCGCATCGAGCCCGGGCCCGATGGGTGCCGGATAGTGGCTCCCCATGATCTCGCGCACGCGCGCGGCCGCGAGCGCCATCAGGTTCGGCGAGCCGCGAAACTCCCAGTCCGCGAGCGAGGAGCGATCGCCGAGCCTGGGGTAGAGGTACTCGGTCTGCATCAGCGACAGGGTCTGCTCGGCGCCGAGGTAGTGGTTGGGCCCGAGCACGGTCTGCTCGATGACGTCGTACGACAGGGTCTCGTCGGTTACCTCGATGCCGCGCAGCGAGCGC
>Ga0335084_10006188_pt1 | contig 11878 bp, 9 predicted proteins | sample Lox_Sample_44_FD_206721 | JGI IMG/M metagenome (GOLD analysis project Ga0335084, IMG submission 206721) | Soil microbial communities from Loxahatchee National Wildlife Refuge, Florida, United States - Lox_Sample_4.4 | ecosystem: Environmental > Terrestrial > Soil > Wetlands | place: USA: Florida...
CCACTGGAGTAGCCGTGCCGCTCTACGAATACGAATGCGACGCGTGCGGCCGCCGGTTCGAAGTCATCCAGAAGTTTTCCGATTCGCCGCTCGAAGTCTGCAGGGAGTGCGGAAAGGGACCCATCCGCAAGCTGCTCTCATCGCCCGCGATCCAGTTCAAGGGATCCGGCTGGTACGTCACCGACTACGCGCAGAAAGGGAAGTCGGACGCTTCTTCCTCAGCGCCGGCTGGCAAGACCGGCGAGAAGACGAAATCAGAGAGCAGCGCAGACTCGTCGTCGACGAGCAAGAGCGAGACGAAGAGCGACGGCGGCTCTAGCGGGTCGAAGTCGAAAGAGTAGCGATCGCCTCGACGAGATACTTGCGGAACGGCTCCGCGAGATCCTGGCGCTTCAACGCGAAGTACACCAGCGCCTTCAAGAATCCGAGCTTGTTCCCTGTGTCGTGGCGGACGCCGTCGATCTGGTACGCGTAGATCGGGCGCGACTGCAACAGATGTCGCAGGCCGTTCGTCAGCTGGATCTCTCCCGTCCGATCGCTCTTCGTTGATTGGAGCGCGGGAAAGATATCGGGCGTGAGGATGTAGCGGCCGATGATCGCGAGGTTCGACGGCGCTTCTTCCCGGCGCGGCTTCTCGACGAGATCCGCCACCTGGTACACGCCGCGCCCGAGTCCTTTCGCGCTCTCGTCGATCCGGACAACGCCGTAGCTCGAAACATCTTCCTCGGGCACGCGCTCGACGGCGAGCACCGGCCCATTGACTCGCTGAAACACGTCGATCATCTGCTTCAGCGCCGGCGGATTCGCATCAATCACATCGTCGCCGAGGATCACGGCGAACGGCTCGTCGCCGATCAGATTGCGCGCCACGAGCACGGCATGGCCGAGACCGAGCGGCTCGCCCTGGCGGACGTACGAGACGTTGATCAACTTGCTGATCTTGCGGATCTCTTCGAGCTGCGCCGTCTTGCCGCGCTGTTCCAGATAGCTTTCCAGCTCGACGGCCGCATCGAAGTGATCCTCGATCGCGTTCTTGCCGCGGCCGGTGACGATGACGATGTTGTCGACGCCCGATTCGACGGCCTCCTCGACGCCGTACTGAATGACCGGCTTGTCGACGAGCACGAGCATCTCTTTCGGCTGCGCCTTCGTAGCGGGTAGGAACCGGGTGCCAAGGCCTGCGGCGGGGAAGACCGCCTTGCGGATCGCAACAGCCATGGGAGTCATCGTAACCCGCCTTTGCCCGCAGTTGGGAACACGCCGCGGGCGTCGGCGAGGCAGGCGCTGTTGTACGATGTGGACACGACGCCCGCCCGATGATTGACCCCGCGTATCTCCGCGACAACCTCGAAGCCGTCCGCACGGCGCTGCAGAACCGCGGCATGGACATGACGTCCGAACTCGAGGATCTCGCTGCGCTCGAAGCCCGTCGCCGCCGGCTGCTGCCGGAACTCGAGGGGTTGAAGCGCGAGCAGAACACCGCCGCGGATGCGGTCGCGCAGGCGAAGCGGCGCGGGGAAGACACGGGGAAAATCCAGGAAGCGAATCGCCAGCGCGCGACGCAGATCAAACAGCTTGGCGTCGAGCAGGATCTGATCGAGCAGCGGCGCAACCGCGGCCTGCTGACGATTCCCAACATTCCTCACGCATCGGTGCCGGTAGGGAAGAGCGCTGAAGACAACAAGGAAGTCCGTCGCGTCGGCACGCTTCGGGAGTTCCCGTTCACCCCGCAGGCGCACTGGGATCTCGGGCCGGCGCTCGGCATCATCGACTTCGAGCGCGGGACAAAGATCGCCGGCGCGCGATTCACGGTGCTCGCCGGCAAGGGCGCGCGGCTCGCGCGCGCGCTCATCAACTTCATGCTCGATCTCCACACGAAGGAGCATGGCTATACCGAGATCGAGCCGCCGTTCATGGCGAACACCGCGTCACTGACCGGCACCGGGAACCTGCCGAAATTCGAAGCCGACCTGTTCAAGATTGGCGGCGAGTGGGACCTCTATCTCGTTCCGACGGCGGAAGTACCGCTCACGAACATGCACCGCGGCGAGATTCTCGACGGCCGGTCGCTGCCGATCCGTTATACCGCGTACACGCCGTGTTTCCGCAGCGAGGCGGGATCGTACGGCGCCGACGTCCGCGGCCTGATTCGGCAGCACCAGTTCGACAAGGTCGAAATGATGGTGTTCTCCCCGCCCGACGAGTCGTACAACGAGCTCGAACGGCTCACCGGCAACGCGGAAGAAGTGTTGAAGCGTCTGGAGCTGCCGTACCGGACGATGCTGCTGTGTACGGGCGACATGGGGTTCGCGTCAGCGAAGACGTACGACCTTGAGGTGTGGCTGCCAAGCCAGCAGACCTATCGCGAGATTTCTTCCTGCAGCAACACGGAAGGGTTCCAGGCGCGCCGCGCGAGCATCAAGTTCCGTCCCGAGGGCGCCGGGAGGGCAGACTTCGTCCACACGCTGAACGGATCCGGCCTCGCGGTGGGGCGCACGCTCATCGCCATCCTGGAGAATTACCAGCAGGAGGACGGTTCGATCACTATTCCGGTCGCCCTGCGCCCGTACATGGACGGCGCCGAAAAAATTACGCGACAATGATTTCGCGGAGGGATGGCCGAGTGGTTGATGGCGGCGGTCTTGAAAACCGTTGTACCCGAAAGGGTATCGGGGGTTCGAATCCCTCTCCCTCCGCCATCCGCTTTCGCTCGCGCTGACGCCGGCGAGCTGCGCCGAGCGTGCCGTTGAGTGTTCGTAAGACCCGCTGAAAGACGGTCCCATCGACAACGGAACGACATTTGATCGCGTACATCCGCCGGATGCGCTGAGAGCGCGCTCGGCGCGGATCGCGGGTGGCCCGCCTGCGCCTCGAAACACCTGCGGGCGTCGATCCGCGTCAGCCCGGTGCAGTACTACCGCTGCCTGGCATGCGGCCACTTCTGGCGCGTAGAGGTTCTCCCGGAGGCCGAGCGCACGGCGTAAGCCCGATACAATTAACGGGTGCTGTTCTTCGAGCTGTTCCCGATCTTCATCACCGTCGTCTGTACGGCGATCGCGATCGCGCTGTTCGTGGTCGCGCGGCGGCGTCGCGGGCAGCCCGAACGTCCGCTCGAGATGCGCGATCCCTCCCGCGCCGACGGCAGCGCCGGAGCGCGTATCACGCGTTCCAGCATGCGCGGCTGATTCCCTTTGGCGGGTCCGAAAGGACCCGCCCTCCAAGTTCGCTGCGCCTTCCACCTAAATCTCGACAGTCTCAGTCGAGCGCGGCGGGAACCGTTCTAGAACTTGAAGAGGTCGTCGAACGCCTTCCGCGCGTCATCGGTGCGCGGCGAGGTCGTTTCCCGTTCGACGGTCGTGCGGGGCGCGAACAAGGTGCAGCCGTTGCGCGTGTTCTTCGGCGACACGCGCGCGATCAACGCCGTGTCCATGCACTCGAACCGGCTGCCCGGATCGAACGACACGCACTGCGAGCAGCTATGGAGATCGGTCCCGCAGCGAGGACAACGGCTGTCGAAGCCGATTTCCGTCGAGACCGGGTTGCCGCACTGCGAGCAGCGAACGATCTCGCGGTAGCCCGGCATATTGATGTTTTTCGGGCCGTCCTGCGAGATGCGGCGGGCTCCGGCCGGTGCCCCAGGCTCCTGCGGCCGCTTGGCCGCCGGCTTTGGCTGGCGGTCGCGGTCGTCGTCCTGGTAGCCGCGCTGGCGGTACTTCCGATCGTCGCTCATCTATCTGAATTGTCCTTCCTTGATCCTTTTTTCACAACTGTGGTACAACCCTTTGCTGGTCATCGCCGCCACATTCCGGTTCTGAGACCAGGTCCGTCCTGGCGTCGCTGCCACCTATAGATGCCGCAGATATTTCCTCGCAGCGCCAATACTCTCTCGAAGGTCAGCATTTTCGGCATTCTTTCCCTCGTCGGTGGCCTTATTCTCCTCGCCATCGTCCTGGCGCGCTCCTCCTACGTCACGAGGCAGCAGATTTTCGTCGAGCAGCCGATCCAGTTCAGTCACATGCATCACGTGACCGACGATGGCATTGACTGCCGCTACTGCCACACGTCGGTCGAGACATCGTCATTCGCAGGGATTCCGCCGACCAAGACCTGCATGAACTGCCACAGCGTGCTGTTCGCGGATCAGGCGTTCCTCGAACCGGTTCGCGCGAGCTTCCGCGACAACAAGCCGCTGCACTGGGTGCGCGTGCACGACCTTCCGGACTACGTCTATTTCAACCACAGCATCCACATCAAGAAGGGCGTCGGATGCGAGACGTGCCACGGGCGCGTTGACCAGATGCCGCTGACCTATCAGCAGAACTCGCTGCTGATGGAGTGGTGCATCAACTGTCACAAGAACCCGGCTCCGAACCTGCGCCCGCGCGATCAGATCACGACGATGGGCTACAAGCCGGCGGTGGATCAGGCGATTCTCGGCCCGCAGCTGATGAAGGAATACAACGTCAATCCGCCGACCAGCTGTTCGACGTGCCATCGATGAGCGACCAGATGAACGAACCGAAAGACAGCGCCGGCCTCCGTTCGAAGATCGAGCCGAAAGACCTCGCCGGCTTGCGTTCGAAGCTCGAGGCGACCCGGGGCCGCGAGTACTGGCGCAGCCTCGAATCGCTGTCCGAGACGCCGGAGTTCAAGGAATTCCTGCACCGCGAATTTCCCGAGAACGCGTCCGAGTGGCTGGATCCTGTCGGCCGCCGAGGCTTCCTGAAGCTGATGGGCGCGTCGCTCGCGCTTGCGGGCGTCAGCGCGTGCACGCGGCAGCCTGACGAAGAAATCGTTCCGTACGTGCGGCAGCCCGAAGAGGAAGTGCCGGGCAAGCCGATCTTCTTCGCGACGGCGATGCCGTTGAACGGCAGCGGCCTCGGCCTGCTGATCGAGACGCACGAGGGACGTCCGACGAAGGTCGAGGGCAATCCGGATCATCCGTCGAGCCGCGGCGCGACTGACGTGTTCGCGCAGGCCTCGATCCTCGGTCTCTACGATCCCGATCGTTCGCGCACCGTCACCAACCTCGGCGACATCCGCTCCTTCGGCGACTTCGTCGTCGCGATGCGCGGGCCGATGACGGCACAGCAGGCGGTCGGCGGCAAAGGGATCCGCATCCTGAGCGAGACGATCGGCTCGCCGACGCTCGGCGCGCAGATGAAGGATTTCCTCGCGAAGTATCCGCAGGCGAAGTGGATTCAGTGGGAGCCGCTCGGCCGCCACAATGCGCGCGAGGGAAGCCGCCTCGCGTTCGGCGAGTACGTCGATCCGCAGTACGCGGTCGACAAGGCCGACGTCGTGCTCTCGCTCGACGCCGACTTCCTCTGCACGGGGGCGGCGGGCGTGCGGCATTCGCGCGCGTTCGCGGCGCGGCGCCGGCTCGAGGGCGGCGCGCAGCTCAATCGTCTCTACGCCGTCGAAAGCACGCCGACCAACACCGGTTCCCGTGCCGATCATCGGCTGCCGCTGAAGGCGAGCGAGATCGAAGCGTTCGCGCGCGCGGTCGCGTCGCGCGTCGGCGTCTCGGCCGCAGGCAACGCCACGGTGCCGCAGGCGGCGACGAAGTGGATCGATCCGCTCGTCAAGGATCTGCAGGCGAGCCGCGGCAAGAGCCTCGTCATCGCCGGCGACGGCCAAGCGGCCGTCGTGCACGCGCTCGCGCACGCGATGAACGACGCGCTCGGCAACGTCGGCCAGACGGTCAGCTACACGCAGACGTCGGAGGCGGCGCCGTCGGATCAGCGCGCTGACTTGAAAGCGCTCGTCGACGACATGAACGCGGGCACCGTGCAGATGCTCGTGATCCTCGGCGGCAATCCCGTCTACACGGCGCCGGTCGATCTGAAGTTCGCCGCGGCGATGCAGAAGGTTGCGCTTCGCGTGCATCTCGGTTTCTACCAGGACGAGACGGCCGCGCAGGCGCACTGGCACGTCTCGGAAGCGCATTACCTCGAGGCGTGGAGCGACGTCAGGGCGGACGACGGGACCGCGACGATCATTCAGCCGGTCATCGCGCCGCTCTATGGCAGCAAGTCGGCGCACGAGGTGATCGCCGCGCTCGCAACGGGCGCCGAGCAGTCGGCCTACGACCTGATTCGCGGGTACTGGAACAGCCCGGGCGCGCTGGCCGGCAACGGCACGCTCGGCACCGCGCCCGCCGCGCCGACTCCAGCACCCGCGCCCGCAACGACGACGACGCAGGCAGCGCCGGGCACGGCCGCCGCCGCCGCGACGATTGTGCCGCCGACCTCGCAGTTCGATCGCGACTGGCGCAAGTGGCTGCACGACGGGGTCATCGCGAACACGGCGTTCGCGTCGAAGACCGTTGCCGTCAAGGGCGGCATCGCGTCGCCGGCGCCGGCCGCACAGTCCGCGCAGGGCCTCGAGGTCGTGTTCCGGCCGGACCCGACGATCTACGACGGGCGCTACAACAACAACGCGTGGCTGCAGGAGCTGCCCAAGCCGCTGACGAAGCTGGCGTGGGACAACGCGGCGCTCGTCGCGCCGAGCACCGCCGATCGCCTGCGGCTGATCAGCGGCGACATCGTCAATCTGAAACAGGGCGACCGCACGCTGCGCATTGCCGTGTGGCTCGCGCCCGGCCAGGCGCCAGACACGCTGACGCTGCATCTCGGCTACGGCCGTGAACGCACCGGGCGCGCCGGCACCGGCACCGGCTTCAACGTCAACGCGTTGCGCACCAGCGCCGCGCCCGACGTGCTGCAGGGCGTCGAGCTGACGAAGACAGGCGAGACGTACGTGCTCGCATGCACGCAGGATCACTGGTCGCTCGAGGGACGCAACCTCGTGCGCGTCGGCACGAAGACGCAGTACGACAAGGATCCGAAGTTCGCGCAGAAGATGGAAGAAGGCGGCCAGCCGCTGTCGATGTACTGGCAGCAGTACAAGTACGACGGCTACGCCTGGGGCATGTCGATCGATCAGAACGTCTGCACCGGCTGCAGCGCCTGCGTCGTCGCGTGCGTCGCCGAGAACAACATCCCGGTCGTCGGCAAAGGCCAGTTGAACAACGGCCGCGAGATGCACTGGCTGCGTGTCGACCGCTATTACACGGGCGACATCGACAACCCCGAGACGTATCACCAGCCGATGCCGTGTCAGCAGTGCGAGAACGCCTCGTGCGAAGTCGTCTGCCCGGTGGCGGCGACCACGCACAGCGACGAAGGCCTGAACGACATGGTCTACAACCGCTGCGTCGGCACGCGGTACTGCTCGAACAACTGTCCGTACAAGGTGCGCCGCTTCAACTTCCTGCTCTACCAGGACTGGGACACGCAGAGCTACTGGCCGATGCGCAATCCCGACGTCACCGTGCGCAGCCGCGGCGTGATGGAGAAGTGCACCTACTGCGTGCAGCGCATCAGCCAGGCGCGGATCGCGGCGAAGCTCGATGATCGGCAGATTCGCGACGGCGAGGTGCTCACCGCCTGCCAGGCGGCGTGCCCGACCAACGCGATCGTCTTCGGCAACATCAACGATCCGAACGCGCAGGTCACCAAGTTGAAGGCGAGCCCACGGAACTATTCGCTGCTCGCGGAGTTGAACAACCGTCCGCGCACCACGTATCTCGCGCTCGTGCGGAACCCGAACACCGAGCTCGAGCCCGAGACGGCGGCGAAGGAGGAAGCCTGATGTCTGCACCGCAGGAGCCGCTGCAGCATCCGCCTGAAGCGGCCGGCGCCGCCGGCGCGCGCGAGGTGCTGCTGTCGCGCACACCGCCCGTCATCGCGCCGGGTCACACGTTCGGATCCGTCACCGACAAGATCAGCGGCATCGTCCTGACGCATCGGACGCCGATCGGCTGGTTCCTCGGCTTCGCGGTCGCGTTCGTGTTCCTGATGATCCTCAACCTGACGATCGTGAAGCTGCTCTTCACGGGCATCGGGATCTGGGGCAACAACATTCCGGTCGGCTGGGCGTTCGACATCATCAACTTCGTCTGGTGGATCGGCATCGGCCACGCGGGCACGCTGATCTCCGCGATCCTGCTGCTGTTCCGGCAGCAGTGGCGCACGTCGATCAACCGGTTCGCGGAAGCGATGACGCTCTTCGCGGTCGCCTGCGCGGCGATGTTCCCGCTGCTCCATACCGGCCGTCCGTGGCTCGCGGCGTACTGGCTGTTCCCGTATCCGAACACGATGCAGCTGTGGCCGCAGTTCAGAAGCCCGCTGATGTGGGACGTGTTCGCGGTGTCGACCTATTTCACGGTCTCGCTGCTGTTCTGGTTCACCGGCCTGATTCCGGACCTCGCGACGCTTCGCGATTCCGCCGAGTCGCCGTTCGCGCAGCGGATCTTCGGGATGCTGGCGCTCGGCTGGCGCGGCTCCGCGCGCCACTGGCAGCGCTACGAGACGATCTATCTCCTGCTCGCCGGCCTCTCCACGCCGCTCGTGCTCTCCGTCCACACGGTGGTGAGCTTCGACTTCGCGGTGTCGGAAATCCCCGGCTGGCACGCGACGTTCTTCCCGCCGTATTTCGTCGCCGGCGCGATCTACTCCGGGTTCGCGATGGTCATGACGCTCGCGCTGCCGATGCGCGCCGCGTTCGGCCTCGAGGATCTGATCACGATGCGCCACGTGCACAACATGACGAAGATCATGCTCGCGACCGGCATGATCGTCGCCTATGCGTACGTGAACGAAGCGTTCTACGCGTGGTACAGCGGCAGCCTCTACGAGCAGTTCATGCTGACGAACCGGCAGACCGGTCCCTTCGGGCCGTTCTACTGGATGCTGATCGGCATCAACGGCTGCATGATCCAGCTGTTCTGGTTCCGCCGCATCCGCGACAGCATCCCGGTGCTGTTCATCCTCTCGCTGCTCGTCAACGTCGGCATGTGGCTCGAGCGCTTCGTCATCATCGCCGTCAGCCTCCACCGCGACTTCCTGCCCTCGTCCTGGGAGGGCTACGAGCCGACGAAGTGGGACTTCGGGATGTTTACCGGAACGATCGGCCTCTTCCTGTCGCTCTTCTTCCTCTTCGTGCGGCTGCTGCCCGCCATCTCGATCTTCGAGGTGCGCACGCTCGTCCCGGCCGCGAAGCTGAAGACCGCGGAGCACCACTGATGTCGCACGGCACTGAGACGACAACGGAACTGATCCACGGCCTGATGGCCGAATTCGACAACCCGACGGATCTCGTCGAGGCGGCGACTCGCGCACGCGTCGCGGGCTACACGTCGATGGATGCGTACACGCCGTTCCCGATCGAGGAGCTCGACGCCGCGCTCGGCCTCAAGAAGAACCCGCTGCCGCTGATGGTGCTGCTCGGCGGCATCTTCGGCGGGATGGGCGGCTACCTCCTCGAGTACTGGACGCAGGTGATCGCCTGGCCGATGAACATCGGCGGCCGTCCGTTCCACAGCTGGCCGCATTTCATCCCGGTCACGTTCGAGTGCACGGTCCTCGGCGCGTCGATCACCGCGTTTGTCGGGATGCTCGCGCTCAACGGCCTGCCGATGCCGTATCACCCGGTGTTCAACGTGCCGGCCTTCGCGCGTGCGTCGCGCGACCGGTTCTTCCTCTGCATCGAGTCGGCCGATCCGAAGTTCGATCGCCACGCGACGGAGTCGTTTCTGAAGGACTTGCATCCGGTGGGGGTATCCGAAGTTGCCGCATAAGCAGCTTGCGCGTGTCAACCTCCAACAACCAACCGCCAACGTCCAAGGACTGGCCGTTGGCAGCTGGCGCCTCGGGCGTTTGAGCGCAATCCTGTTCGTCGCTGTTGCGCTCAGTGCGTGCCGGCAGGACATGCACGACGGTCCGCGGTACATCCCGCTGCGCGCGAGCGACTTCTTCAGCGACGGCAGCTCGGTCCGCATGCCGGTCGCCAACACCGTGTCGCGCAACCCGCTCAGCGACGGCGACGAGCTGTTCTACACGGGGCGCGTCAACGGCGAGCTCTCGAACATGTTCCCGATGCCCGTGACGGCCGACGTGCTCGCACGCGGGCAGCAGCGCTACGACATCTTCTGCTCGCCGTGCCACGGCCGCACCGGCAAGGGCGACGGGATGATCGTGCAGCGCGGCATGAAGCGGCCGCCCTCGTACATGGAAGACCGGCTGATGAACGCGCCGAACGGCTACTTCTTCGACGTGATTTCGCACGGCTTCGGCGCGATGCAGGACTACGCGTCGCAGATTCCCGTGCAGGACCGCTGGGCGATCGTGGCGTACGAGCGCGCGCTGCAGTTCAGCCAGCACGCGACGGTCGCCGACGTGCCGGCCGACCGCCGCGCGGATCTCGATCGGCCTCCCGCAGCGGCGCCTGCCGCCGAGGCCCCCAGGCCGGAGGCCAGGTAAGCGTGACGACGACGACCTACACCCCGCCCGCCGACATCGACGCGCGCCGCTCGCGCGCGCTGATCGTCGGGATCGTGGCGCTCGTGATCTGCGGCGCGGGCTTCGCGCTCAATCGCGATCAGTTCTTCCGCGCCTGGCTGATCGGCTATCTCGTGTGGCTGTCGGTCGCGCTCGGCTCCATGGGCTGGATGATGATTCATCACCTCTCCGGTGGCGGCTGGGGCATGGTGATGCGCCGCCCGTGGGAAGCCTCCGCGCGGACGCTGCCGCTGCTCACGATTCTGTTCATCCCGATCGCGCTCGGCCTGAGCCATCTCTATCCGTGGATGAGCGCGGCGGCGATGCAGCACGACGAAGTGCTGCGCCACAAGGCGACGTACCTCAACCCGACGTTCTTCCTGGCTCGCGCGGCGGTCTACTTCCTCGGCTGGAACGTAATCGCCTTCCGCATGAGCGCGCTCTCGAAGCGGCAGGACGAGGGGGACGTCGCCGCGACGCGCCGCATGCAGATGTGGAGCGGCGGCGGCCTCGTGTTCCTCGCGCTCTCGATCACGTTCGTCGGCGTCGACTGGGTGATGTCGCTGAACCCGGACTTCTACTCGACGATGTTCGGCTTCATCTTCATGAACTACCTCGGGCTCGCGAGCCTGGCGTTCACGGTGATCATCGCGACCTACCTGCGGAACCGCGAGCCGATGGCGAGCCTGTTCAAGCCGTCGCACTTCGCCGACTACGGCAAGCTGATGCTCGCGTTCGTGATGATGTGGGCGTACTTCCAGTTCTCGCAGTACCTGCTCGTCTACGCCGCCAACCTGACCGACGAGATTCCGTGGGTGCTGCGCCGCATCAACAACGGCTGGGAGTTCCTCGCGGTCTTCCTCGTGCTGTTCCAGTTCTTCGTGCCGTTCTTCCTGCTGCTGTCGCGGCCGTTGAAGCGGCACCCCGAGCGCCTGATCAAACTGGCGGTCTGGATCCTGATCGTCCGCGTGATCGACGTGTTCATGATGGTGACGCCGGAGTTCACCGCGCAGGGCGCGAGCTCCTGGCTCGCCACGGGCGGACAACCGAGCGCAATCTTCGTCAGCTGGCTCGACGTCGTCGTGCCGATCGCGATCGGCGGGATCTGGTTCTGGGGCTTCTGGGGCCAGCTGCGCCAGCGGCCGCTGCTGCCGATCGGCGATCCGTATCTCGCATCGGCGCTCGAGAGCGGGGGAGGCCACTGATGGCCGAGCACGCGCATCGCTCACCCGACGATCAGTACCTCGAGACGCCGCCCGGCGCCGGCTACGAGCACACCGATGCCGCGATCGGCCCGCTCGTCCAGTTCGCGTTCTGGCTCTTCATCTCCGCGATCATCGTGCACGTGGTCCTGGCGATCGGCTACCTGTACATGAAGCAGTCGATGGAAACGTCGCAGGCGGCGCAGCCGTTCCCGCTCGCGGCCGACCAGGCGCACCGGCTTCCGCCCGCGCCGCAGCTCCAGCAGATCCCGAGCAAGGAGATGTACGAGCTCCGCACGCAGCAGGAGAGCGATCTCCACAGCTACGGGTGGG
>Ga0335084_10006189_pt1 | contig 11877 bp, 13 predicted proteins | sample Lox_Sample_44_FD_206721 | JGI IMG/M metagenome (GOLD analysis project Ga0335084, IMG submission 206721) | Soil microbial communities from Loxahatchee National Wildlife Refuge, Florida, United States - Lox_Sample_4.4 | ecosystem: Environmental > Terrestrial > Soil > Wetlands | place: USA...
ACGGCGCCGGCGGCTCCCTGCACGAGCACGCGCTGGCCTCGCTGCACCCCGGCCGCGCGGTGAAGGAGTTGGTATGCGGTCGTCCAGCTCAAGATCAGCGCGGCCGCCTCCGCCGCGTCGACGCCCGACGGCACGCGGGTCAGGTGGTCGGCCCGGAGCGTGCGATAGGCGGCGTTCGACCCGAGTACCGTCATATCTGCCACGCGGTCGCCAAGCTGAAAGCCGCTCACGCCATCGCCGAGCTGATCGATTTCCCCGACAACGTCATAGCCCAGCACGAATGGCGGCTTGCGGCGCATCGTTTGCGGGTAGAGGTGGCGCCGGATCACCACGTCGGTGTACTCCATGCCCGAGGCAAGCACGCGGACCCGCACCTCGCCGCTGCCGGCCGTCGGCAGGGGAGCGTCGACCACCTCCAGCCCGTCGGGACCCCCGAAGCGCCTGACTTGAACAACCCGGTTGCGCGGCTCCTTCATAGGCGGATTCTTTGCAGGTGTGCTCGCCGTGCCCGACTGAAGCAAACTCTACCCGACGAAGCGTGATCGCTGTTGATCCACGTCAAAAGCTTTAGATGCGGTTAAGGTTAAAGGAGCAACAAGGTGGATTTCAATCGACCTGTTCATCTCGACTTCGGGCGCTCTCGAAACTCGGGCGGCGAGTCGATCCGCGACACGAAAAGACTCATCCGCCTCGGGCTTACAGGCTTTCTCGCAGTTCCGCCAGAGGTTGTAGATCGACGGAAAAACTCTAGACCTGCTCTGGTCCCATCCACGTATCTTTGTATCTTTGGCCGTGCACGATCACCTTGACGCGCGGTGCGCCAAACAACTGCTGGGTACCAGCGAGTTAGATCAGAACGAAGCGCAGCGCGCGGCGAGCCTGATGTCACCGCCAAAGCCGAACTGGAGATATCCCGGCGGGGGTCCGCCACAGAAGCGGCCGAAACGCGTGGTCATTTGGACAGCCCCATCTACGAACTGATGCTCGGTGACGACCAGGGTGGGAGGCTGCCCGAGCGTGTCGCGAAACTTCTGCATGAGCTGAGCCTGCGATGGAGGCGGATTCAATGGCTCGCTAATAATCAGAATCGGCTCCAGCGGAACTTCGACCGCGGAGCTTCCCTCGCTCGCCGGCGTCAGGCACACCAGCATCGCGACTCCCAAAGCTTGCATGACCGGTTGCGACCAACGTTTTGGACGTTGCGGGGGATGGGCGTTCGCCTTTGATGGCATTTGATTTGTCGTCGTTTGTTGCATCGTAATAGTGGTGATGGCCAGGGGGCCACTTCTGATAACCGTAGCTGGGTTGATTGCGGTGCTTTCCATCGCGAGGCACCTCAAGCGGATACCGGCTCGGTGTAGAAAGACGCCACACCCGGCGCGGTTCACGAGATCCTCTTCGTTCACGGCGCAGGGGCGGTCAACGCTTACTGGTAGCTGCAGTTGCCGTCGTCGACGGCAATCTAGAGGAGCCAGGGGCCGGTCATACAACAACCGGTCGGCGGAGATCGCTGGTTCTGCTCAACCCAGGGCTGCAGCGCCTGAATCAGGCGCAGGTTCGAGGAAGGCAATGGTGGCAACGGTATTGCCAGCCTTGTCCTCCAGGCTGCAACCCGCAGTTTCTCTCTCAGAACTGGCAAGTCGGGATCGTGGGTTACGACTATTACCAGCTCACCGCCGACACGGGCAGCGGAGACCACGTCGGGTCGTTTAAATCGCGGGTCGCATCCATCGGGCCCGAAGTCGGTTATTCGTTCACGCTTGGCGGCCTGCAGTGGTACGCGAACTTGCGCGGCTACTGGGAGTTCTGGGCCCAGAACCGCCTCGAGGGTCATGCCGTGTTCGCGACGCTGAGCATCCCTCTTGGCGGCGGGCCGAAGAAGACATCGCCGTAGTCGCTGTGTGCTGGGGGGACAAATGGCCTTTGCGGTCGCAACGCGTCGGGAGCAACACCCGTTCGTCGACAGAGCACTTTGCCGGCTAACGGTCCGCTTCTTGAACACACGACCGTCAGCAATGGGTCTCGTAAGCCGACTTACCGGCAGGCGCTTTGAGCGGCGACCGCAGTGGCCTGCCCGATTGCCAGGTTCAGAATGGATTTTGATCCGCTCCCGCCCCACCCTGCATCAACGCATCGAACATTGAGCGCAGGGTGGCGCGCTGAGCGTCGATCGACGCAAATATCCCGGCTTCACGGCAGTCTTCATCTGCGGCGGATGTCACGGCGAGCTGACGCAATCTGGAGGCACCTCGCTCCAGCACGAGGATCGGGCCTCCTGAGTCCCCAGAGCAGACATTCACCCGTGCACCATTCACGTACTTCGACTCCATGACGATCTCACCTTCCCCGGTGATGGCGCCTTCGTCGAGTCTTGAATTGCCCTGCAGTTCGGCAAAACGCAACGAAAGCCGTTCCATCGATCGAGATGCCCCGATGGCCCCGTAGCCGGCGACCAGTTTGGTCGATGTGCGGCTGTCGCGAAAGGCACGTGGAACGGGCGCGATCACGTCGTAGGCTTCCGGGATCGGTCGATGCAGGAGCACCAGCGCAAAGTCTTCCGAGAAAGAAAAGATGTCAGCACCGGTCCTGGAATGCTTGAGGCTCTGACGCCCCGGTGTGTAGGCCCGGCCTCGTGCATCTTTAAGGAAGCCCGGATGAATGATCACGTCGAGCGCTTGGCGCTGCTGTGCCGCGCGTTCGAACAGCACAATGATCCGCCGGGACACTTCAAGGCCATTCAGCACGCAATGTGCCGCAGTCAGTACGACACGGGGATGCACGATAGTCGCTGAACACAGGGAGCCGGCTTTGCCGTTCGCGTCGGGGTTGATCAGCGCGACCGTCACAGCCGATACTGCATGGGCGAACGCGACTTGCTGCTGCGTGAAACGCGAACCTGGCTGCGCGGTTAGTATCTCATCGACAGGCACGCCTCCGCTCATAGCTGGAATCGAGGGCGACTGGGCAGCGAGTACGCCAACCACAGCAGATGTGATCGCTCGACGAACCAAAGTGGCAGACATCGAGTCTCCCTGCCTGGATCGCGACTTCAGCTCACAGCCAAAGCCGCGACGAATGTAGAGAACACAGCGCTCCGCTTCAACGGATCACCTCGTCGGCAGCTAACAGGATCGACTGAGCGATGGTACGCCACCGGTCTTCCGATTGCTCCTGAAGTTCCCAGAGGTCTCAGTACGGCCACCTGCGGACGGCCGGGGACAATGCGAGATTTTTCCAATAGCCGCCATTCACGCGCGCCGGACAGGTCTGGCGAGAGGCTATCTTCGACTTCCATTTCTCGAATCGAAACTACCAACGGCAGGCGGGTTTTCGCTGCATCGTCCGTTATCTCACGGCGTAGCCTTGGGTGCGGTCGACCCGCAGCCGCCGTACCAGCCTTGGACGCAGTGTGTGTTCCCGAGTATCATCTTGTGTGCGGTAGCGCACAGAGCGGGTCTGCGCGGCAGCAGACGACTTCCTCATTGACCATGTTCACCCGTCTCGGCAACCGCATGCAGAAGAACGCAGGGCAGGACTGGGGGTTCCACAGAAATCAGTGACGTCGCGGCCTATCTGAACCTTTTCTACAAAATGCCGTGCCCCCCTCCGGGTTGCGGGAGACTGCAGGCCGGCGCCGAAGAACGCGCGGCCTTGGGGCGGAGCCGCGATCTACGACGCGAGCGAGATGCAGCGGCATCCGCATCGGGTGTCCTTTCACGAAACGGTGCATGAGCAGCGCGTGATGCTGTTGCCCGGTAGCAGGCGTGCCGAGGAGCGCGTCGCCGCTCTTCTGCTTGACGTGTCTGAACGGCTTACCAAGCTGGGCCATTCGCCTTCGGACTTTCTCCTGCGGATGGCGCCCGAGGAGATCGGAACCTTGCTCGGCCTGAACCTGGAAACGGTTAGTCGGATCTTCTCGAAATTCCAGAAGGATGCGCTGATCGAGGTCAACGGCGATGAGGTCGGCATCGTCAGCATCGAAGGCTTGCGCGCGGTAGTCGGTCGTTAACTGTCGAACGAGCTTCAAAACCCCAGAACTTTAGTTCACCCGGCTTTGACCCAGGTCAATTTCCCCAGTGTCCGATGCGCGACAATCACTCACAGTCATTTGGAAGGATCCGGGGCAAAACAAGTAGTCGTAGGCCGAAGTTTTCCTGGTATTCGCGCAGGGGCGAGGATGGCGCTAAAGGAGGCGAAATATCGGGGAATGATGATCAAGGCAGGCGCGTTCGAAGTGGTTGGGATGCGCCGTTTCGTCGTCTCCCTCAGCATTGCCCGGGATGGTAGCCTGGCCGCCTCTGGGACGGCGAAGCTTTTTGAGCCCCCTTCGGAGGACGGCCTTTTTGACGACCCTGAAGAGGCGCTGGAGGCTGCGCTGGTTTTTGCTCGCGCGATCATCGACGGTGAAGTTGCGGGGCTGACGGTGGACGACCTCTAGCGAAACGAGACGAAGCTTATCGTCCTAAAGGGCAGTATGTCGCTCCAAATCAAGCATGCGGGTGCAACCAAGATCCCACCCGGCTCCGTTGGACCTATCGATGAGCATGTGATTGCAATCCAAGATCTGGCCAAGGACTTCGAGCTCGCTGTAGAAGCGGTAGCTGATGTGTACTGGCCGGAACTGGCCGGGCTCAAACAAGGGGCGACCATCGATCTTTATCTACCACTGCTGACTGCGCGGCGGGTGCGTGAGAGGCTGCGGCGGATACCACGCCCCGACAAGATGCGGAAGGCCATGGCCTCGACCCCTTCGAGGGCTTACTGACTGCCCATTTTCGATTGGACAGACGACGCGGGCGCTCATTGCGTTCACGGACGCCAGTGCGATTTCGAATTTTTCAGCAGTATCGGTCGGACTGAGTCACTCGCCGAAGTCTCGGCCATCAGCGGCCGTTCGAACAGCGCTAGATTTCGAAGCGTCATCGGCCTTTTTTGCGGGCTCGAAGAGGCATCGGTTTAGAGGGCAAGAGTCACGGTTTATCAAATGCTGCGGGCCAGACGCCGCAGGGCGACCAGGGCGAAGAACAGGCCAATCTTGGCCCGGGTCAGCGGCGATGGCCGCCAGTTGCCGGCGAGCACCGATACGATCGCCCCGTAGATGCCGAACCCCTTTTTGGGCGTGAACCACACATCGCGGAACGCTGGATCGTAGAAGCCGATCGCGAACCGCCGGAAGTGGTGGTAGCGTCTCCGAACGATGTCCTCGTACCGGGTGAAAGCTCGCGCTGACAGGTCGCCGGTCCGCAGTCCGGCTTCGATCGCTTCGGCGGCGTCCAGTCCTCCTTGCATGGCCAGGAAAACGCCGGTCGAGAAAATAGGGTCGAGGAACGCGGCGGCGTCGCCCACCGCTACCCAGCGGTCCCCGGCCACCCGGGTGGCGAGATAGGAATAGTCGACATCGATGCGCGCTGGAGAGATCTGTCGCGCTCCCTCGAGCAGCGCTCCGGCAGGTGGCGTACACGTAAGGTAATGGGCAAGGCTTTCATCCGCGGTTTGCTTCGCTTCGCGCTGATGTACTGCTTTGGGAATCACGGCCCCCACGCTCATTACCGTGTCCGATAGCGGGATTAGCCACAGCCAGCCCATATCGTGGCGCGTGAACATTCGGATGTCGCCGGCCCGGCGTCCCTCCGCGCGCGGGATGCCCTCATATTGCGCATGAACGGCAATGTTGCGTAAAAGCGGGTCATACTCGTGACGGCCAAAACGCTTCGCAAGAAGGCCTGCTCGCCCCGAGGCGTCGACGACGACCCCGACGCGGGCACTCTGCTCGATGCCACCTTGATCCGCAAAGCGAAGCGCGACAGCGTCGGCCTCGAACGTCGCATCCAGAAGACGATGCCCTTCGCGCACGTCCACTCCGCACCGCTCCGAATGGCGTAGTAATACCTCGTCGAAGCGCTCTCGCAGTACCTGGAACGTTTGCGGCGTCGGTGTCTCCACTGCGGCTTCGAAGTCCGCATACTGCTCGGTTGTGCTGCCGGGCGGACGGAAGCTCGCGCCCCATTTCTTCACGAATCCAGCGTCCGCGATCGCCTGGTCAACCCCGAGGGCACGAAACACCTCGTTGCTCCATGGAAGCTGCGATTCGCCGATGTGGAAGCGAGGAAACCGCTCGCGCTCCAGCAAGAGGACGCGCTTTCCGCGCCGCGCTAGTGCGGTCGCTGCGCTGGAGCCGCCCGGCCCGCCGCCCACGACTGCTACGTCGAAATCCCACCCGTTTACGGTCATGCTCTCGAGTTTCCTCCAACGAAATTTGCCGAGAGTCTACATGGGACGAGAGGGCCGCGCCCTCGGCGCTCTCTCCGGCCGCTGGAGCATCTCTTGTCGGCTAACATGCGCGTTTTCGAGCCGAACATTTCTCTCATGCCTGCCTTGACTTTGTTGCTGCAGCTCATCGTTATTCTTGGCACAGCCCGTGTCGGGCTTGACGCAGGACTTATTGGGGCCGAGCTGTTTACGATGCTGCTCGTCATGGCGCTCGTTACAACCGCGATGACAGGGCCGTTGACGACCCTGTACAGCCTCGGCCGCTAGGCGACGCTCGCTCGATGGTCTCCAATCGGCCGCAAACCGGTCATCCGGTGACCAATCCCGACATTTGGATCCGCCCGATCAGTGCCTTACACTCTCCGGGATTCACCCTCTAACTGCTTAGAGAGTACGTACATGACTCAATTTCCCGAAGACATCTACACCGAGCCTTCAAATGTGGATGTTGATACGCTAAGAAATCTTGGTCCCCTTCGCGGTATGGCGGGGACTTGGCAAGGTCGTCGCGGCTTGGACGTTAAACCGAAGGCTGAGGGACCGAAGAAGCAGGCGTTCGTCGAGCATATTGAACTTCAACCGATCGACCCACAGACCAACGGACCGCAGTTATTCTATGGTCTGCGTTACCACACCCACGTAGTGAAACCAGATGAGGTTAAGACATATCACGACCAGGTGGGATACTGGTTATGGGAGCCTGCCACGAATACGGTGATCCACACCCTTACGATTCCGCGTGCCCAGATCGTCATGGCTGTTGGGGAGGCAAGCGCTGATGCGAAAGAGTTTGAGTTGATCGCCACGCATGACTCCGAAAGCTTCGGTATTCGCTCGGCCCCATTTCTTGAATATGCATTTAAGACCGTCGAATTCCGGATCAAGGTAACCATCAATCCGGACGGCACTTGGTCTTACGATGAAGACACGGTACTCATGATCCGAGGCAAACCTGACCCCTTCCATCACACGGATCGAAATACGTTGACAAAGATCGCGGAACCCACGCCAAACCCTCTGGCGCGAAAGTAATTGGAACGTCACCAATTACGCAGAGGGCGCGAGCGTTGGTTCGGGTCGACGTAAGCCGTCAGCCAAAGTCTGAGTTCGGCCTATTCTGTTGAAAAACTCGAAATCTCAGACGCGCCAAAATTCGATCGAAGATCGGTGCAATCTAAAATGCCACGCAATTCTCGCTCGTAGAGGCACTACGAGGCCTTAGGGTGAGATATCGGCGATTGCGTGTGGTCCCCCACGTTCACCCGGGCATCGCGCCGTGTCAGGGCTAGAATTTTCGGACCGTCAGCAGAAACCGAGTTTTTCAACAGAATAGGCCACGAGCGGTCATCCGGGGATGGATCTGGAATTTCCGGAAAACGGACGTTGAGCGGCGGAACTGAGCGGGTCGGCGCCGACGGCGAGCAGCAGAATGAACCGGGTTAGCGGATCACCTCGTCGGCGCGCAGGAGGATTGACTCGGGTATGGTGATGCCGAGCGCCTTGGCCGTCTTGAGGTTGACGACCAGCTCAAACTTGGTTGGTTGCTCGATCGGCAGGTCGCCTGGTTTGGCCCCCTTCAGGATCCGGTCCACGTCCTGCGCCGATCGGTAGAACATGTCGCCGAGGTCTGCGCCATACGAAATGAGGCCGCCTTCCTCGGGAAAGCGCCGCCAGGAGTAGATCGTCGGAAGCCTGGCCCTTAACGTCAGGTCGGCAAGCTTGGTTCGATGCAATGTGAAGACCGGATCCTCGACGACGTACAGAGCCTGAGCATGCGCTCGCTTGGCGCCCGACAATGCAGAGCCGAAGTCAGCGGGTTCTTGTGCGGCCACGAGCGTCACGTCGATCGACAACGCGTGCGCGGCCGCCTTGACGTCCTGAACCGCCTTGGCGTGGAAGGGCGTGGCTGGGTTCCACAGAACGGCCACGCGGGCAAGCCGCGGAAAGGCTTCCTTGAGCAGCTCCAATCGCTTGGCGCTGAGATCGACACCCATGAGCGACAGCCCGGTGAGATTCCCTCCAGGATGGGCCAGGTTCGTGACCAGGCCGGATCCGACGGGATCAGCGACGATCGCCAGGACAATGGGGATGGTGGAGGTGGCACGCTTGGCCGCCTGCGCCGCGATCGTGCTTTCGACCACGATGATGTCAACCTTATGGTGGACGAGATCGGCAACCAGCGACGGCACTCGCGTGTAATCTCCCCCCGCAGACCGCCATTCAAGCACTACGTCGCGACCTTCGGCGTAGCCGGCGTTTTGCAACCCGTGCAGGAGCGCCTGCGCTTCGCGGCTCTCTGGGAGGAATCCCACCATCAGGACCCCGATGCGCCGCGGCGATACCGGCTGTTGGGCATCGGCGGTGCCGGCGAGAGCGAACGACCCGAGGCAGACGGCCAGGGAAGTCAGGGCGAGCAGAAGATGTCGCCGGGTCATCGGATTGCCGCGTCGGCGCGAAACAGGATCGGTTGCGGGATGGTACGCCTGCGCTCTTTCGATTGCTTGTCGCGATGAGTTCGATCAGTGAGTAGCAGCGCTCGCGGCGCAGCCGTTCGAAGGGCCGGGGATGCTCGTAGGGCCGCTCAGGGTCGGAAGCGCGAGTTGGTTGACAGGCTCAATCCGGCCATGAGCTGCCGTTGGTGCGCGTTGTCCAATTTGCCCGAGAGCGGACCTTGGCTAGTGCTCGCAACCAAGTTACCGAATCATCTCGTCGGCGCCCAACAGGATGGTGTCTTAAAGGTTGATGGTGAGTTCGTACTGCGTCGGCTGCTCGACGGGCAGTGCCTGACGTTGCACAGACTGAGGGTAAAATGTCCGCCGAAAGACTTAAGCGCCCGTTGCTCTGTTCAAGGTCTGATATGCGGTTCCCTAGCGGCGACAGACGCAGAGAGAGCGGGGCTTTGACCTTAGATCAAGAATGAGATTTCAGCCCCGCCCGAGACGGGAGCTACCAGTTGCAGGTGCCACCCCACTTCGTTGCGAATACCTTTCCGTCGGCTGCCGCGCTCTGCCACCAGCCTGAGTTCGCGCCTTCGTTAGCGAACTTTCCAGTACCTGTAATACCTTTCCAAGTTCCTTTGTCGGCACCAGGCGCGATGGCCCATTGAAGACTGTAGGTGTCGCCATCCTTGTCTTTTCTTGCGCACATGCCGCTGCCCGTGGATTGTCCATTGGGCAAATTCATAAAGGTGCCGTTGCATTCGCCGACAACCAGATGGTCTCTGGACTTCGGGTCGTTATTGACGATCATGCTGTAATTCCTGACGACCGTTAGAGTTTGGCCCTTACCGAGATCGATGGTCTCAGCAGACTGACTCACTAGCACGTCATAGCCCGAGCAGTTGTCGGCAAGCACAATAGACGGGGCGATTAAGCACGCAGACAGGGAACTCAGATAAAGCAGTTTTGTGGGCTTCATCTCCATCCTCCCTTGGAATGGGCATTACGTCGCGGCGGGATGCCGCGCACACATGGTGCTCCCTCCGTATGACAAACGCAATATGACGAAAGTACGAGATCCAGCAACCCCCCCCGCGAGCGCCGGTCCTGTCGCGACGGGCAGCTAGGGGTCGACAGTTGCCAATCGCATAGGACGGTTGTCGGCCAAAAAGGGCCGTTCGGCCGTGCCGCGAAAATTTCCGCATAGCCGACGCTCGAGCGGCCGGTATTGAGCGGCCATTGCGTTTATAGATCGGAGTGAGCGGCCCGCGCGGCCTTCGATCCCAAAGCCCCGTATGCAAGGGGGTAGCGGCGTAGAATACCTGGCCGTGCCGGGTGAGAGGCAGCGTAGCAAGAATCACGATAGGAAGTTCTCGCGTGCCGACAGCGTCGCTCCACGCGGCATGCTCAGGATGAGCTAAAGGGGGAGGCCGGCGATGGCGCTAGGGGAAGAAATCGAAGCAGGACGCGTGCGATGGCGCGGATTGAGCTTCTATCAGAAGTTCGAGCATGCCGTCGTCCTTGTGTTGGTCGGCTTGATCGCGGTTGTCGTCATCGCGGCGGTATGGAGTCTCGCGGTCAAGATCCTGTTCGGCCTGGTCTTGAGTGGAAGGGTCGACCCGACCGATCCGGCTGTGTTTCAGGCCGTGTTCGGCATGATTTTCACGGTCATCATCGCGCTCGAGTTCAAGCGCTCGCTGCAGATCGTCACTGAGCGCAGAGACACCGTTGTACAAGTTCGCGCCGTGATCTTGATCGCGATGCTGGCCATCGTTCGCAAGTTGATCATTCTCGACATCGGCCCGGCTAACACAGGAGAGCTATTCGGATTGGCGGCAGCTATCCTGGCGCTCGGCGCGGTGTACTGGCTGGTGAGGGATCAAGACAGGCGAGTTCGCGTGTAGCGTTGATGACTGGCGCTTCGTAGACCGTCCTCGTTGAGCCCTTCGACGTTGCAGCAGAGTCCGCACCTGACGGTCGCTCAGCGGTCGATTCTGTTGAAAAAGTCGAAATGGCAGTGGCGCCAAAATTCGATCGGTGGCGGCTGCAATCCAAAATGCTATGTAGTTCCCGCTCGCAGAGGCACTACGAGGCGTTAGGGTGAGATACCAGCGATTGCTTGTGGTCCCCCACGTCGACGCGGGCTTCACGCCGTATACGGGCTAGAATTTTCTGATCGCCCGCGGAAATCGACTTTTTCAACAGAATCGGCCACAACCAGTCATCGGGAAGTAGATCGGAAACTTCCGGTTACCGGACATTGAACGGCCCGAACTGAGCAGATGGGCGCCGACGCCGATCAGCAGAATAGACCGCGTCACCGGATTACTTCGTCGGCGCGCAGCAGGACCGACTCGGGGATAGTTAGGCCGAGCGCCTTCGCGGTCTTCAGGTTGACGACGAGCTCGTACTGAGTCGGCTGTTCGATCGGCAGGTCGCCTGGATTCGCACCCTTTAGGATCTTGTCGACATACCCGGCCGATCGGCGGAGCCTATCGCCGAAGTTCGGCCCATAGGACATCAGTGCGCCGGCTTCGGCAAAGTTCCTCTCCCCGTAGATGACTGGCAGCCGGGCGTTCGACGCCAATGCGAGAAGCGTCATTCGATGATTGAAGAAGTAGGGATCTATGATGACGTACAAGGCCTGCGCCTGCGCTCGCCTGGCAGCCGAGAAGGCTGCACCGAAGTCGTCGGATGTTCGTGCGCCCACGAAGCTAAGTTTGATCGACAGGGATGGCGCCACTGCCTTAATTTCTTCGACCGCCTTCGGGTGGTAGGGTGTGTCTGGGTTCCAAAGGACTGCGACCCGGCTGAGCCGTGGAATCGCCTCCTTGAGCAGCTGCAGCCGCTTGGCGCCGAGGTCGGTCGTCATCATTGAGAGTCCGGTGACGTTTCCGCCAGGGTGCGCAAGGCTCGCGACCAAGCCCGTCCCTACTGGATCGGCGATAGTGGCCATGACGATCGGGATCGTAGACGTTGCTCGCTTCGCGGCTCCGGCTCCGACGGTGCTGTCCACGACGATCACATCAACCTTGCGCTGAACCAGGTCCGCGACCAACTTTGATACCCGAGCGTAATCGCCGTTGGCCGATCGCCACTCGATCACGACATCGCGTCCCTCGATATAGCCCGCGTCTCGTAGCCCCTCTCGGAACGCCTGCGCCTCTTT
>Ga0335084_10006190_pt1 | contig 11877 bp, 10 predicted proteins | sample Lox_Sample_44_FD_206721 | JGI IMG/M metagenome (GOLD analysis project Ga0335084, IMG submission 206721) | Soil microbial communities from Loxahatchee National Wildlife Refuge, Florida, United States - Lox_Sample_4.4 | ecosystem: Environmental > Terrestrial > Soil > Wetlands | place: USA...
AGGTCGACGCCGCGATCGCGAAGATCGAAGCGGCGCGGCGCGAAGGATTGAAGGTCACCGCCGACATGTACACGTACACCGCGGGCGGCACGAGCCTCGCCTTCTGCATTCCGCCGTGGGCGCACGAGGGCGGGACGCCGGAGCTCATGAAACGACTCGCCGATCCGCCGACGCGCGCCCGCATCGCGCGCGAGATGAAGGAGCCGGGGAAGGGCTGGGAGAACCTCTACCGCGCGGCGGGCCCGGACGGAATCCTGCTCGTCGAGTTTGCGGACGAGAAGTTGAAGCCGCTGACGGGCAAACGGCTCTCCGACATCGCGCGCGACCGCAAGCAGGATCCGGTGGAAACGACCATGGATCTCGTCGCCGAGGGCAAGGGTCAGATCGGCGCGCTCTTCTTCCTCATGTCGGAAGAGAACGTCGCGAAGCAGCTGAAGCTCCCGTGGGTGTCTTTCGGCTCCGACGCGGGCTCGATGGCGCCGGAGGGCGTCTTCCTCAAGTCCTCGGCGCACCCGCGCACCTACGGGAACTTCGCGCGCTTCCTCGGAAAGTACGTCCGCGAAGAGAAGGTCACGACGCTCTCGGACGCCGTTCGGCGCCTCTCGGGATTCCCGGCTTCGAACCTGGGCCTCGACCACCGGGGATACCTCGAGCCGGGGATGTACGCCGACGTCGTCGTCTTCGATCCCGCCACGATCGCCGACCAGGCGACCTACGAGAAGCCTCACCAGTACGCCGTCGGCGTGCGCAACGTCTTCGTCAACGGCGTTGCCGTGATCAAGGACGGCGAGCACACGGGCGCGAAGCCGGGAAGAGCCTTGAAAGGCCCCGGCGCGGCGCGTCCTTGACGCGCGGGCGCTACGCGGCGGTCTCCTCCCGATACAGCCACGCGCCGGCGACGGTGGACACGATCGCTTCGGCGAGGGTCCAGAGGAGCAGGAGCACGTTCATCGGATAGAGGCCCAGGTTCCAAAAGACGATCGTCGAATAGAGGTTGCCCAGCACCCACACCGCGAGTCCCGCTTTGACGGCCGTGCCGGGGCCGCCGCCGTAGCGCGGCCGGATCGCGGCGTAGAGCCAGACCGCGGCAATCCCGATCACGAAGCCGAGGATCATCCAGATGAGGATCGTGCCGCCCGATTCCGGCATGGTCTTGCCGAGGGCCTTCATCGCGTCCTCGTTGGCTTTCTTGAGGACGACCTCGTTCAAGACGAACTCCGACAGGTTCATCACGACGCCGGCGAGGATTCCGCCGAGGATGACTCGACCCCAGTTGACGGACTTCATCCCGTTCCTCCTTTCCGAGGCAAGGTCGCGCGACGGATGTCGGGAGACTGCGTGGAACGAGCATAGGCCCGACCCCGGGGCGAGCTCAAGGGGCGGTGGGAAAAAGAAGGACGGGGCGCCGGGCGGTCAGGACGGATGGGTCTCGATCTCGTAGACGTCGATGCCGGTGCCGACGCTCGCGAAACGATCGATCGGGCTCTTGCGGAAGAAGCGCAGCGGCCCGGGGCGCCGGCTCTTCCCGAAGATGGCGAGCGTCACGCCCTGCTCGTTCGCGAAGCGGAGCAGCTCCTGCGCGACGTCCTCCCCCGAAAGCCAGACGACCTTGGCGCCGAGCTCCATCGCGAGCGTCACGTTCTCCGAGAGGAGCCGGTGCTCGCGGGCGTCCATCCGCTGGGGACTGTCCCGCTTCGTCCGGACGTAGACGGCGAACCAGTTCGTGTTGAGGCGTCCGGCGATGGCCGAGGCGCGGCGGAGCAGGAGGCGCGTCGTCTCGGGGTTGGATGAGATCGCGACCATCGCCTTCGAGCCGACCGGGCCAGCGGCGGCGGTCCCGTCGGTTCCCCGCCGCTCGGCCTCGAGCCGGTCGGCGATCTGCCGCATCGCCAGCTCCCGAAGCGAGGCGAGATTTTCCTCCGTGAAGAAGTTCTCGAGCGCCGTCGGGATCCGCTCGGCCGGATAGATCTTGCCCGCCCGCAGCCGCTCGATCAGCTCCTCGGACGGCAGGTCCACGTTGACGACCGCGTCGGCCTGCCGCAGCAGCCGGTCCGGGACGCGCTCGCGCACCTCGACGCCCGTCACGCGGGAGACGATCTCCTGCACGGACTCGAAGTGCTGGATGTTGACGGTCGTCATCACCGCGATGCCGGCGGCGAGGATGTCTTCCACGTCCTGGTATCGCTTCTCGTTCTTGACGCCGGGGACGTTGGTGTGGGCGAGCTCGTCCACGAGGACGACCTCGGGCTTCCGCGCGAGGATCGCGAGGAGGTCCATTTCCTCGAGATCCTTCCCCTTGTACGCGATCTTCCGCCGCGGAATGATCGGCAGGTCTCCGATCTTCTCGAGCGTCTCCTTCCGGCCGTGCGTCTCGATGACGCCGGCGACGACGTCCACGCCCTGTTTCTTCAGGGCGTGCGCGTCCTCGAGCATCTGATAGGTCTTTCCGACGCCCGCCGCGTGCCCGATGTAGAGCTTGAGCTTCCCACGCCGCGACTTTTCGATGAGCTTGAGGAAGACGTCCGGGGAGCTGCGGGGGGCCTCCGGAAGGGGCACGGAGAAGACTCTATTGTCGGGAGAGTTCCCGGTCCAGATCCAGATTGGTGAGGAGCACGTTCACGCGGGGCTCGCCGAGGAGGCCAAGCGTCCGCGGCTCGACGTGCCGGCGGATGATCGCGGCGATGCGATCTTCCGGAACGCCGCGTGCCTTCGCGATGCGTGCGGCCTGCCAGAAGGCGGCGTCGGGGGAGAGGTGCGGGTCGAGCCCGGAGCAGGAAGATGTCACGAGGTCGGCCGGCACCGGCCGCGCGTCGCCCGGCCGGTCCGCGCGGGCCGCAGCGACGGCCGCCGCTATGGCTTTTGCGAGGTCCGCGTCGGTGGGCCCCTTGTTGGTCCCGGTGGATCCGGTCGCGTCGTAGCCGTCCTTGCCGGCGGCGGAGGGGCGCGGGTGGAGGTAGCGCGGATCCTTGAAGTTCTGGCCGATCAGCGCGGATCCCACGACCCGCCCGCCGGCCGTGACGAACGATCCGTTCGCCCGGTCCGGCCAGAAGAGGTGACCGATGGCGGTCACCGCCGCGGGGTAGACCCCCCCGAGCAGCAGGGTCAGGACGACGACATAGGCGGTCGATCGGATGGCGAGTTTCATGGACGTCACCTCAAGCCAGATGGAGGGCGAGAACGATCCAGTCGATCAGCTTGATGCCGACAAAGGGCACGAGAATCCCGCCGACCCCGTAAATCCACAGGTTGCGCGTCAGGATCCTCGCGGCGCCGAGCGGCCGGTACCGGACGCCTTTCAGCGCGAGCGGAATGAGCGCCACGATGATGAGGGCGTTGAAGATGACGGCCGAGAGGATCGCCGACTGCGGGTTGCCGAGGCGCATGACGTTGAGCGCGTTCAGCGCGGGGTAGGTCGCGGCGAACATCGCCGGAAGGATCGCGAAATATTTCGCGACGTCGTTGGCGATCGAGAACGTCGTGAGAGCCCCGCGCGTCATCAGGAGCTGCTTCCCGATCTCGACGACCTCGATCAGCTTCGTCGGGTTGGAGTCGAGATCCACCATGTTGCCCGCTTCGCGCGCCGCCTGCGTCCCCGTGTTCATGGCGACGCCGACGTCGGCCTGGGCGAGCGCCGGCGCGTCGTTGGTGCCATCACCAGTCATCGCGACGAGGTTGCCGCCTTCCTGCTCCTTGCGGATCAAGGCGAGCTTCTGCTCGGGCGTGGCCTGTGCGAGAAAGTCGTCGACGCCGGCCTCCCGCGCGATCGCCGCCGCCGTCAGCGGGTTGTCGCCCGTGATCATGATCGTTCGAATGCCCATCGCGCGAAGCCGGTCGAAGCGATCCCGCATGCCCGCCTTGACGACGTCGCGCAGGATGACGACGCCGAGTACGCGGGAGCCCTCGGCGACGAGAAGAGGCGTGGCGCCCTCCGCGGAGACGCGGTTCAACTGGTCGGAGACGGCCGGCTCGATCGCGCCGCCCTGCTGCCGCACCCAGTCCGCGACCGAATCGCCGGCGCCCTTGCGGATTCGGCGTCCATTGAAGTCGACGCCCGACATCCGCGTGGCGGCCGAGAAAGGAATGAAGTTCATTCCCTCCACACGGCGCGCCCGGAGGGCGTATTTCTCCTTGGCGAGGACCACGATCGACCGCCCTTCAGGCGTCTCGTCGGCGAGCGAGGAGAGCTGCGCTCCCTCGGCGAGGTCCCCCGGCAGCACGTTCGGCGCCGGCCAGAACTCGGTCGCCTGGCGGTTGCCGAGCGTGATCGTCCCGGTCTTGTCGAGCAGGAGCACGTTGACGTCCCCGGCGGCCTCGACGGCCCGGCCCGACATCGCGAGGACGTTGTGCTGGAGGACGCGGTCCATTCCGGCGATGCCGATCGCCGAGAGGAGGCCGCCGATCGTCGTCGGGATGAGGCAGACGAGGAGAGCGATCAGGACCGGCGTCGTGGCCACGCCTCCCGCGTACACGGCGAACGGACGGAGCGTCGCCGTCGCGATCAGGAAGACGATCGTCAGACCGGCGAGCAGAATCGACAGGGCGATCTCGTTGGGCGTCTTCTGCCGCGTCGCTCCTTCGACGAGCGCGATCATGCGGTCCAGGAAGGTCTCGCCGGGATTCGACGTGATTTCGACGACGATCCGGTCCGACAGGACGCGCGTGCCTCCCGTCACGGCGGATCGGTCGCCGCCGGCCTCGCGGATGACGGGCGCAGACTCTCCCGTGATCGCCGACTCGTCCACCGAGGCGATGCCCTCGACGACCGTGCCGTCGCCGGGGATGACCTCGCCCGCCTCGACGACGACGCGGTCGCCCATCCGCAGGCTCGTCGCCGGAATGGGCTCCTCGCCTTTGCGGGTCACGCGCCGCGCGATCGTCTCGGTGCGTCCGCGTTTCAGAGCCGCGGCCTGCGCCTTGCCCCGTCCTTCCGCCATCGCCTCGGCGAAGTTGGCGAAGAGGAGCGTGAACCAAAGCCACAGCGCGATCTGGAGGTTGAAGAGCACGTCGCGCCCCCGCGCCGCATCGCGGACGAGCAGAACGGTGACGAGGACGGCCCCGACGAGGACGACGAACATCACCGGGTTGGCGGCCTGGAGACGCGGGTCGAGCTTGCGGAACGAGTCCCGCACCGCCGCGCGGACGATGACGCGGTCGAAGAGTCCGAGGCGCTTCGGCTGGGCCATGGTCCCTCCTCAGAAGAGCGTTCCGGCCTTCATCAACAGGTGCTCGACGAGCGGGCCCAGCGAGAAGGCCGGGAAGAATGTCAGAGCGCCGACGATGACGACGACGCTGACGAGCAAGATCGTGAAGAGCGGGCCCGTGACCGGGAACGTTCCCGCCGACTCGGGGATCCTCTTCTTGCCGGCCAGCGAACCGGCTATGGCGAGGATGGGGATCAGCATGAAGAATCGGCCCAGAAACATGTCGACGCCGAGCGTGGTGTTGTAGAAGAGCGTGTTCGCGCTCAGCCCGGCGAAAGCCGAGCCGTTGTTGCCCGCCCCCGACTCGTAGGCGTACAGCATCTCCGTGAAACCGTGCGGTCCCTTGTTGTTGAGCCCCGCCAGCCCGGCAGGCACTCGAGCAGCCACGGCCGTGAACCCCAGGATGATGAGCGTCAAGATCAGAATCGACAGCATCGCGAGCTTCACCTCGTGTGACTCGATCTTCTTGCCCAGGTATTCGGGCGTGCGGCCGACCATCAGGCCCGCGATGAAGACCGTGAGCACGATGAAGACGAACATCCCGTAGAGCCCGGCGCCGACGCCGCCGAAGATGACCTCGCCGGACGCGATGTTCGCGAGCGGCACGAACCCGCCGAGCGGCGTGAAGGAGTCGTGCCAGGAGTTGATCGCTCCGCAGGACGCGTCCGTGGTGATCGTCGCGAACATAGCGGAATCGCCGATCCCGAACCGGACCTCCTTGCCTTCCATGTTCCCGCCGGTGCCTCCCGCCGTCGGACCGGCCTGGACCCCGGCCTTCTGATGAATCGGGTTGCCCTTCTGCTCCGCGATCTCCGCGACGAAGACGCCGGCGAGAAACAAGACGGCCATGGCGCCGAAGACTGCCCACCCGTGGCGCTTCGAGCCCGTCATCCGGCCAAGCGTGCTCGTCAACCCGGCACCGATCGTGAAGATCAGGAGCATCTCGACGAAGTTGGTGCCCGGCGTCGGGTTCTCGTAGGGATGGCCGGAGTTCGCGTTGAAGAAACCGCCGCCGTTCGTGCCGAGCTCTTTGATGGATTCCTGCGAAGCGACGGGGCCCTGGGGGATCTTCTGGACGGTCCCCTCGACGGTCTTCACCTCGACATCCGCCCGGAAGTTCTGGACGGCGCCACGCGAGACCAGGAAGAGCGCCGCCACGAAGGAGATCGGTAGGAGCACCCAGAGAAGCGCACGCGTGCAATCGAACCAGAAGTTGCCGATGCCGGAGGCCTTCTCGCGGGCGACTCCCCGGATGACGGCCACGGCGATCGCGATGCCGGTCGCCGCCGAGAGGAAATTGTGCAGGGCGAGGCCGGCCATCTGCGTGAAGTGCGACATCGTGGATTCGCCGGAATATCCCTGCCAGTTCGTGTTGGTCGTGAAGGAGACCGCCGTGTTCCAGGAGGAGTCCGGCGAGACCGCTCCGAACCCGTTCGGGTTGAACGGCAGGAACTTCTGGAGCCGCTGCATCCCGTAGAGGATGACGAGCGAGGCCGCGTTGACCACGAGCATCGCGATCGTCCATTCGACCCAGGTCTGATCCTTTCCGGCATCCACGCCGCAGACGCGGTAGATCCCCTTCTCGATGGGCCGAAGGACCGGGTCGAGGAAGGTCTTCTCTCCCGCGAAAACCCTCGTCATGTAACGGCCGACAATCGGCGTGATGGCGACGATGATCGCCAGGTACACCAGGATTTCGATGAAATTGATCGCGGTCACGGCGTCACACCTTTTCGGCCCGAACCATCGCCCACAGCAGATATCCGAGCAGGGCGATCGTCACGACGAGGCCCAGAACGTCTTCCCATCCCATGACGCACCTCCCTCAAATGCGGTCGCAGCGCCGCGTATAGAGGATCGCGGCCCAGAAGAGCAGGAACGTGGCCGCGAGAAAGACGAGGTCCCACATCGTTCTCTCCTCCCGTCGCTCAGAAGTTGAATCCCAGCTCGATGAGCGCCGCGTTGCCCTTCGAGTCACTGTTCTTGATCGAGTAGCCGGCGTAGAGCGTCCACTGCCCCCAGGCCGACGAGATCCCGGGCGTGAAGTACCCGATGCCGTTCTTCCCACTGTACCAGTCGGCGATCAGGTTCAGGTGATCGGCGACCTTCTGCTCGAGGCCGACAAGCGCGCCTTCCCGGGAGTCCGGGGCCGCGAAGCCCGCCGTCGTCACCCAGCCGCCGGCCGTGATTCGCGTGTTCGTCGGGAACGCGTAGGACGCGTGCCCGTAGAAGAACCCGGACGGCTCCCCGTCGGAAGCGCCTCGCAGGAAGAAGAGGCCGTGCGCGCCGACCGTCAGGGCGAAGTTGCCCTCCTTGAGAGGCTGCCACTTGACGGCCGCGACGGCGTTCGGAGTCGACCGGCCGGGCGTCACGAAGCCGCCGACGTTGATTCCGCCCTCCACGTGGCCGCCGAACCCGTAGACGCCGCGAATCGTGAAGACCGCGAAGTTGGGGTCTTGCGGGCGCCAGAGATTGTCCTCTTCGAGGTAGAGCTTTCCCTTGTCCAGCACGTCGGCCGACGGGACGTTGAAGATCGTCTGCTGGCCGTGGGCGAGCGCGGCGGAGAAACCCAGCAGGAGCGCCAGCCCGACCGGCCGCGGCCAGGGCCGAGCCCTCAGACTCGAGAGCGGTAGCTTCACAGGCTCGGGCGGCGCCGCCGGGGCCGGCCGGGGCGCCGGAAAGGGGCTCGCTCCACGGCGGACCCGCGGGCCGATGAACAGACGTACCGCGCGCGATCCGTGGGCGAGGTACGCGAGAAAACCCACGGCGACGAGCGCGGCCCGCCACACCGGGCCGGACGCGCAAGCCCCGGCGAGAACGGCCCCCGCGAGACTGAGCATCGCAAGAGCAACATACCTCCGTGCGGCGCGCCGGCGTTTCGTTTCAACTGAAAACCTCACTGTCTCCTCCTGATCGGAGAGGAGTCTGCGCGGCGGGGCGGAAAGAAGTCCGGAGGGGCGGCAAAAGATTTTCGAAGGGTTGCAACTCATTCCTCCGGCGAGGGATCGCGGCGCTCCCGGGCCGCTCTTGCGTCCGGATTCTCCGACGTGAACCGGTATCCGACCCAGGGCTCCGTATGAAAGAAGCGCGGACGATTCGGATCGGTCTCGAGTTTCCGGCGCAGGCTTCCCACGTGCACGCGCAGCGTGTCGCTCGTCACTCCGGCCGTCGTTCCCCAGACCGCGGCCATGAGCTGACGGTGGGTCCAGACGGTGCCCGGCTTCGAGAGGAACGCGATCAGCAGCGAGTACTCGATGGGCGTCAGGTGAACGACTTTTCCGTTCTTCCGCACGGTCCGGGACGCCGGGTCGACGTCCACGTCCCCGAATCGCGTCGGCCGCGGCGCCGCGCGGTTCTCCGTCCGTCGCAGGAGCGCGCCGGCCCGCGCCACGAGCTCCGCGACCCCGAACGGCTTGGTCACGTAGTCGTCCGCTCCCGCGTCCAGCAGGCGAACCTTGTCGCGCTCTTCCGAGCGGACGGTGAGCATCAGGATCGGAACCGCCGAGCTCTTCCGTAGGCGCCGGACGAGCTCGAAGCCGTCGACGCCCGGCATGTTCCAGTCGGCGACAACGAGGTCGAAGGCCCCGCCCTCGAACCGCGCGAGCGCCTCTTCGCCGTCCGCGGCCGTCTCGATTTCATGGCCCGCGCGCTCGAGCGCGTCGCGCGCGACCTTGCGAATCGCGGCCTCGTCGTCGACGACCAGGATCCTGCTCATCGGGAGGCTCTCGGAAGCGCGATTTCGAACGTCGTGCCGCCGCCGGGGGAGTCCGAGAGGGCGAGCGTTCCGCCGTTCATCTGCACGAGACTTCGGGCGATCGAGAGGCCGAGTCCGCTGCCCGGCCTGGATTGCGAGGAGGGCAGGCGCACGAACCGCTCGAAGACCCGTTCGCGGTCTTCGGGCGGGACGCCGCCGCCTTTGTCGACCACGCGGAGAAGGACCGAGTCGCCGGAGGTCCCGGCGGAAACCGTGATCGCGCTTCCGGCAGGCGAATAGGCGGCCGCGTTCTCGAGACCGTGCCCCAGCGCTTCGGTCATCTGTCCCGGATCGACCGCAACGAGGGCGTCCGCCGGCGGCGGCTCGAGGACCAGCGAATGGCGGGCCAGCGCGTCGCCGAAGCGCGCCACGGCCGCCTCGACGATCTCGGCGGCGGTCACGACCTCGCGGCGCGGGCGCGTCACGCCCGAATCGAGACGGACGACGTCCATCAGCTCGCCGATCCGGCGCGACAGGGCCTTCATCTGGTCGAGTGCCAGCGCCGACGCCTCCGAGGGACCGGAGGCGGCGGCCCAGTTCTCGACCGCCCCGCGGGCGGCGGCGACCGGCGTCTTCAGGTCGTGGGCGAGCGCCGCGAGGAGCGTCGACTTCATCTCGTCGCTCGCCTTGGTCTCCTCGGCCGCGCGGGCGAGTCTGAGGAAGCGCTCGCGCTCGAGGGAGAGCCCGAGCAGCTGCGCGCAGGCCTCGGCCATTCGCTCGCTCGAGCGCAGGCCCCGCGCGACGAGCACGCCGGCGCGCTGCACGCCGACGGGCACGGGCAGGTAGATGTCCGTGCCGCCGAGCTCCGACGGGAACGCGGCGGAGTTGCCCTGCTTCCAGGCGAGCTCGACGAGATCGGATCGGACGGCGGTGCCGGGCGTCGCGGCCGCCTCGGCGATTCGGCCGCTCTCGTCGGCAAGCCACAGCGAAACGCGCTCGGCCTGCAGCGCGTTGCGCAGCCGGTCCACGGCGACGCCGAGGAGGGACTCGCGATTGGTGTCCGCGAGGAAGGCCTCGGAGAGCCGCGTCAGCGCGGCCAGGTCGCGGCGTTCGGCTTCGACGAGGTCGAGGCGCCGGCGTGCGAGCGCGGAGAGCCGTCCGATGAGGAGGCCCGAGGCGAGGAAGACGAAGAGGGCGGCGACGTTGCGCGGGTCCTGGATCGTGAACGTGTAGAGGGGCGGAATGAAGAAGAAGTTGAAGGCGGCCGTCGCGAGAAGCGCTGCCAGGACTCCGGGCCCGCTTTGCCAGATCCAGGCCGAGAGGAACACGGCGAGCAGAAGCACGAGCGCCACGGTCGAGTCCGTGAGGCCGTGGAAGAGCTTCAGGCAGGCCACGGTCGCGGCGACGAGCAGCGCCGCGGCCAGGTAGCCGACGCCGGGGCGCCGGAGGAGGCTCACACGGGGATTCTATTTTGCGGGCGGGGTGGGCCGCCCCGTCTCCGACGGAGGGAGCAGGCGCTCGGGGATCGGGTTGTCCGGCCGCTCCGTGTCCCAGACGATGGCTGCGATCGCGTAGCGATCACCGGCCTTCACGACCTGAAAGAAGTTCACGCCGCGGATGAAGGGTTTCGGGTCGTCGGCGCGGAAGCGGCCCTCGTACGCGGAGAGGACGTCCGTCACGCTGCCGTAAACGTGCGTCTCGCGCCCGATCTCCCGCTCGAAGAATCCCGCCGGCTTTCCCTCCTCGCGGCGAGTGGCGATCCCCTTGCGCACGGCGTCGCGGAATTCCTCGAACGAGAGCGCCACCCACTTCGGATCGCCGGGCGGCTTCGGCGGCGTCAGGCGCGCGCCGGGGACGAAGAGGGGCGCCAGCCGCACCCAGTTGGGCTCGGCCTCCGCGGCGTGCGAGACGCCTTCGTAGAGCGCCCGGAGCAGCGTGTCGAGCGACGCGCCGTCGGACGGCGCCGGCTCGGGCGCCGGCGGGCCGCCGGAGCCGAAGACCGGAGGACTGGTCGAGACGACGTCCTCGAGCGAGACGGCGGGAATTCCGCCGCGGCCCGGCTGCGCCGAGGCGGACGTCGGCGGGGGCAGCGCGCGCGACGGGGCGCAGGCGATTCCGACGGCGGCGGCCAGCGCGAGGACGGCGCCGCGCATGTTCTGGCTCATGGGGACCCCCGGAAAGCGATTCTAAAGCGCCGGGTCGCGGTCGAGGCCCCGATCGTCCCAGGAAATCGGATCTTCGCGCGGCTCGAGGTGCGTGAAGACCGTCGTCTGGGGCAGAACGCTCCGGACCGCGGCCTCGACCTTCTCGCACAGGTCGTGGCCGCGCTGGACCGTCCAGTCTCGAGGGACGAGGACGTGCATCGAGACGAAACGCCGGGCGCCCGCCGACCGGGTCTGGATCGCGTGGAAGAGGATTCCCTGCGCCTGGAACTCCGCGAGCGCGGCGGCGACCTCGCGGCGGTCGGCGTCGGGAAGGGACACGTCGAGCAGACCCAGCCCCGTCTCGCGGACGAGCCGCAGTCCCGTCCAGACGATGTTGATCGCGACCGCGAAGGCGATGAGCGGATCGAGGCGGCGCCACCCCGTCGCGGCGACGAGCGCGATTCCCGCGATGACTCCGAGCGAGGTCCAGACGTCGGTCAGGAGATGACGCGCGTCGGCGCGCAGCGTGATCGACCGGAGCCGGTTGCCCGCGCGCATCAAAAGGAACGCGGCCACGCCGTTCAGGAGCGAGGCGGCGGCGGCGACGGCGATTCCGATCGCCGGATCGGCGATGGGCTGCGGGTTGCGCCAGCGTTCCCAGGCCGTGGCGACGATTCCGGCGGCCGCGGTGAGGATCAGGAACCCTTCGGCGCCGCTCGCGAAATATTCGACCTTCGTGTACCCGTAGGCGTGGAGCTCGTCGGCGGGCCGCGCGGCCACCGTGAGCGCCCACAGAGCGATGAGGGCGGCGGCGAGGTTGACGAGCGACTCGGCCGCG
>Ga0335084_10006191_pt1 | contig 11875 bp, 10 predicted proteins | sample Lox_Sample_44_FD_206721 | JGI IMG/M metagenome (GOLD analysis project Ga0335084, IMG submission 206721) | Soil microbial communities from Loxahatchee National Wildlife Refuge, Florida, United States - Lox_Sample_4.4 | ecosystem: Environmental > Terrestrial > Soil > Wetlands | place: USA...
CGACCCAAACGTGCGGCCGCGAGCGAGTTCCCGCTCGCGCTGAGCGAGGCTTGGGTCGTGCACATCTCGACATAGCGATCTCGCTAGGTGACCATGCCCGCCCTCTCCCTCCGTCACGATCCCCGCCGCGCCGAGCACGTCGCGACCGTGCTGCGCGCCATCGCTCACCCGCTGCGGGTGCGCATCGTCGCGACGCTCTGCCGCGGGGAGGAGCACGTGAACGCCCTCGCCGGCGAGCTGGAAGCGCCCCAGGCCATCGTCTCGCAGCAGCTCCGCATCCTCCGCTCGGAGCGCCTGGTCGAGGCCCGCCGCGAGGACGGTCACGCCTACTACCGGATCGCCGAGCCGGCGCTCCGGGACCTCGTCTGCTGCATGGAGAAGTGCCGGCGCTGAGCCGGGCCGAAAGGCTCGAAGGAGTGGACATGTCCATCACCCGCCGCACGTTCATCCGGATCGGCGCCGCCACCGCGGGAGCCGTGGGCGCGTCCGGGCTCGTCACCCGCTGGTGGGGGCTCGACCGAGGTCCCGTGCCCGACCCCGGCACCGAGGGTGAAAAGGTCGTCCCCACCTACTGCGAGCTCTGCTTCTGGGGCTGCGGCCAGCTCGCCCACGTGAAGGGCGGCCGGGTCACGAAGATCGTGGGCAACCCGGCCCACCCGCTCTCGAACGGCCGGCTCTGCCCGCGCGGCGCCGGCGCCACCGGCCTGCTCTACGACCCGGACCGGCTGAGGAGGCCGCTCGTCCGCCGGGCGCGGCGCGGGGAGGACGTCTTCGAGGAGGTCTCCTGGGACGCGGCGCTGAACGAGACCGGCGAGCGCCTGCTCGAGGTCGCCCGCCGGCACGGGCCGGAGGCGGTGGCGCTCTTCACGCACGGCTCGGGCGGCGCCTGGTGGAAGACGTTCATGAAGGCGTGGGGCTCCCCCAACGTCGGCGCGCCGTCCTACGCCCAGTGCCGCGGGCCGCGCGAGGCGGCCTTCACGGTGACCTTCGGCACCCCGCTCGGCTCTCCCGAGCCGATCGACATCGCGAACGCGCGCTGCATCACCCTCGTCGGCTCGCACCTCGGCGAGAACATGCACAACACCCAGGTGCAGGAGCTGGCCGACGCGGTCGACCGCGGCGCCGCGCTCGTGGTGGTCGACCCGCGCTTCTCGGTGGCGGCCTCGAAGGCGAAGCACTGGCTGCCGGTGAAGCCGGGCACCGACATCGCGCTCCTCCTCGCCTGGATGAACGTGATCGTGCAGGAGAAGCTCTACGACGCGGCGTTCGTGGCGGCCCACACCGTCGGGTTCGCGGAGCTCGCCGCCCACGTGGCCGACCGGACGCCGGAGTGGGCTCACCCGATCACCGGCCTCCACCCCGACCTCATCCGGGCCTCGGCGCGCATCATCGGCGGCGCGCGCCCGGCCTCGCTCGTCCACCCCGGGCGCCACACCGTCTGGTACGGCGACGACACCCAGCGCCTGCGCGCCATGGCCATCCTGGCGGCGCTGCTCGGGAGCTGGGGCCGCCGCGGCGGCTACCTCGCCACCTCGAAGATCCCGCTCGCGCCGTATCCGCTTCCGGAGGGCCTGCCGCACCTCCCGGCGCCGGCCGCGCCGCGGCCCAAGGCCGACCTGCCCAGGACCGGAGGCTACCCCCTCGCCACCGAGGTGCTGGCGAGCGGGCTCTGCGACGCGACGCGCCCCGGCCACGCGCTCTACGACCTCAAGGCCTGGATCGTCTACGGGTGCAACCTCGTCCAGGCGATGCCGGACCGGAGGCAGCTCCAGGAGACGCTGCAGAACCTCGAGTTCGTCGCGGTGGTGGACGTCCTGCCCTCCGAGATCGCCGGCTGGGCGGACGTGGTGCTCCCCGAGGCCACGTACCTCGAGCGCCACGACGACCTCTCGGCTCCGGCCTGGAAGCGTCCCTTCGTGGCCATCCGGCAGCCGGCGGTGGAGCCGCTCCACGAGTCGCGCCCCGGCTGGTGGATCGTGAAGGAGCTCGCCGGCAAGGTGGGCCTCGGCGCGTGGTTCCCGTGGAAGGACGCGGAGGAGTACCTGAGGACCCGCGTCGAGAAGCAGGGCCTCGACTGGGCGAGGCTCACCGCCGACGGCGTCATCCTCGGCGCGCCGGCGCCCACCTGCGAGGAGGAGGGCCTGCCCGTCTCGGTCCCGACCGAGGACGGCAAGGCCCACCTCCACTCTGCCGAGCTCGCCGCGCTCGGCTTCGATCCACTCCCGGTGTACGTGCCGCAGGAGGAGCCGCCCCAGGGCATGCTCCGGCTCCTCTCCGGCCGGGCCCCCACGCACACCTTCGGGCGGACGGTGAACAACCGCCTGCTCTCGGAGCCGTTCCCCGAGAACGAGGTGTGGGTGAACGCCGATCTGGCCCGCTCGCTGCCCGGCTTCGAGGAGCATCCGCTGCGCAGCGGGGACCGGGTCGTCCTCGTGAACCAGGATGGCATCCGATCCACGCCGGTGCGGGCCCGCGTCACCGAGCGCATCCGCGGCGACTGCGTCTTCATGGTTCACGGCTGGGGTCAGACCGCGAGGAAGCTCCGCCGCGCCCACGGGAAGGGCGCCTCCGACTCGGCGCTCACGAGCCGCTTCAAGGTGGACCCGATCATGGGCGGCACCGGCATGAACGTGAACTTCGTGCGCCTCGAGCGCGCCGGGGAGGCCGCATGACCGCCTCGAACGGAAAGCGCTACGGCATGGCCGTGGACACGCGCCGCTGCGTCGGCTGCAGCGGCTGCGTCATCGCCTGCAAGACGGAGAACGCCCTGCCCGAGGGCGGGTTCCGCGACTGGGTCGTGCAGGAGACGTGGGGCGCGTTCCCGCAGCTCGCCATGCAGATCCGCTCCGAGCGCTGCAACCACTGCTCGAACGCGCCCTGCGTGACCGCCTGCCCGACCGGCGCGAGCCACGTGGCCGAGGGCGGCGTGGTGCTCGTCGACGCCGCGAAGTGCACGGGCTGCAAGGCCTGCATCGCCTCGTGCCCGTACGGCGCGCGCTGGGTCCACCCCGGCGGCCACGTCGACAAGTGCACCTTCTGCCTGCACAGGGTCCAGAAGGGCCAGGACCCGGCCTGCGTCTCCAACTGCCCGACCCGGGCGCTCACCTTCGGCGACCTGGCCGATCCGGAGAGCCGCGTCTCCGCGCTCCTCCGCCAGCGCCGTCACGAGGTGGTGAAGCCCGAGGCGGGCACGAGCCCGAACGTCTTCTTCCTCGTCTAGGAGGACACCTTGAAGCGAGATCCCGAGAAGTTCTGGAATCCGTACCTGGCCGGCGTCGCGCTCGGCCTCGTGCTCCTCGCCTCGTTCGTGGTGATGGGCAAGGGCCTGGGCGCCTCCGGCGCGTCGTTCCGCATCGGCGTGGCCGCGCTGTCGGTGCTCGCGCCGGTCCACGTCGCCACCGCGCCGGGCCTGAAGTCGGTGGCCGCGTCTCCGCTCGACGACTGGCTCGTGTTCGAGGTGCTCGGCGTCCTGCTGGGCGGCCTCGTGGGCGGCTACACCTCGGGCCGCCTGGGCGTCGAGGTGCTGCGCGGGCCGCGCGCGTCGGTCGCCCTGCGCATCGGCATGGCGCTCGGGGGTGGCCTCCTCATGGGCTTCGCCGCGAAGCTCGCGCGCGGGTGCACGTCGGGCCAGGCGCTCTCCGGCGGCGCGATGCTGTCGGCGGGGAGCTGGGCCTTCATGATGATGGTGTTCGCCGGCGGCTATGCGATCGCCTGGACGTTCCGGAGGGCCTGGCGATGACCTTCCCGTTCGAGTGGCTGGTGCAGGGAGGCCGGGAGGTCGGCCTGGTGGTCGCGGTGGCGGTCGGGTTCGGGTTCGGCTTCGTGCTGGAGCGGGCCGGCTTCGGCCGCGCCCAGAAGCTCGTGGCGCAGTTCTACGGGGACGACATGACGGTCTTCAAGGTCATGTTCGGGGCCATCGTGACGGCGATGGGCGGGGCCGTGCTGCTCTCCGGCCTCGGCCTCATGGACCTGCGCGCGGTCGCCGACGTGGCGACCAGCCCGACCTGGATCTGGCCGATGCTCGTGGGCGGCTTCGTGCTCGGCCTCGGCTTCATCGTGTCGGGCTACTGCCCGGGCACCTCCATCGTCGCGGCGGGGTCGGGCAAGGTCGACGGGCTCGCCACGGTGGCCGGCGTCGTGGCCGGCACGCTCCTGTACGGCGAGCTCATGGCCTGGCCGGCGTTCGCCGCGTTCACCGAGAGCGGAGACCTCGGACACCTCTACCTGCAGGACCTCCTGCACCTGCCCGCCCCGGTCGTGGCGCTCGCGGTGGCCGCCATGGCCATCGGATGCTTCGTGGGCGCCGAGCGGATCGAGCGGCTCCTCACCCGGGGCCCGGGCACGCCCGTCGCCCCGCGCCGGGCGGTGCTCGCGGGGTTCGCGGGCCTGGCCCTGGCCGGCCTCGCCACGCTCGCGCTCCCGCGCGCGACCGAGGCGGTGGCCGTCCCGTCGCGGATCTCGCCGGAGGCGCTCGCCCGCCGGGTGGTCGACTCTCCGTGGAAGCTCCGCGTGCTCGACCTTCGCAGCCAGGAGGCCTGCGCGGCCGCGCGCGTGCCGGGCGCCGAGTGCACGCCGGCCTCGTCGCTCCGGGACCTCGACCTCGGCTACGCCGCGCCCGGGCGCGACCTCGTCCTCGTCGCCGACGGCGAGCTCGCCGAGCCGCCGGCGGACGTGCGCGCGTACCGCGGACGGACGCTCGTGCTCGAGGGCGGCTGGGCCGCCTGGAAGGCATGGGCGCTCGAGGCCCCCGAGGCGCTCCCCGCGGGCGCGACGGCGGACGCCCGGGAGGCGTGGCTGTTCCGGAGCGGCGTCCACGCCGCGCTCACGGGCGCGAAGGCCGCTGCGCCGCCGGCCCCGGCTCCGGGGGGCGCCGCCCCGGCGAAGCGGAAGGCCACCGGCGGCGGCTGCAGCGGGTAGGGGAGGACGACATGCACGAGCTCGACGTCGCACGGCACTCCAACCTCGTCGATCCCGCCCTGCGCGTGTGGGGCTGGGAGATCCCCGTCTACCTGTTCCTCGGCGGCATGGCGGCCGGGATCATGGTACTGACCGCGCTCCTGCGCGCGCGGCCCGGCACGCCCTCGCGCGCCCTCCGCTGGCTGGGCCTCGCCGCGCCCGCGCTCGTCTCGCTGGGCATGGCGGCGCTCTTCCTCGACCTCGCGAGCAAGGCGCACGTCTACCGCTTCTACCTCGCGTTCCGGCCGGCGAGCCCGATGTCCTGGGGCGCGTGGATCCTCGTCGTGGTCTACCCGGTCACGCTCCTCGCGTGGCTGGGCGGCCTCGAGGAGGCGGAGGCCGAGGCGCTCGCGGGTCGGGCTGGTCGTGTCGGCGGGCTCGTGCGCTGGGCACGAGCGCTCGCCGTGGCGCGGGCGGGGTGCGTGCGCCGGGCCACGCTGGCCTCCGGAGTCGCGCTGGGCGTGTACACCGGCATCCTGCTCTCCACGCTCGGCGCGAGAGCGCTCTGGAGCTCGGCCCTGCTCGGCCCGCTCTTCCTCGCGTCCGGCGTCTCGACGGGCGGCGCGTTCCTGCTCCTCTTCGATCTGCCCGAGGGCGAGCGCCACGAGGTGGGGCGCTGGCACCGCCTGGCGGTCGGCCTGGAGGTGGCGCTCCTCGCGCTCTTCCTCGTGGGCCTCCTCACCGGCGGTGCGGCCTCGCGCGATGCGGCCCGCCTCCTCCTGGGCGGCCCGTACACGGCGCCGTTCTGGGCGCTCGTGGTGGTGGCCGGCCTGGGGGTGCCCTCGCTCATGGAGGCACTCGAGCGGCGCCTTCGGCTCCGGCCTACCCTGGTCGCGCCGGCGCTGGTGCTCGTGGGAGGCCTCGCGCTCAGGTGGATCCTGGTCGCGGCCGGCCAGGCGTGAGCAGGTTTCTCCCCGAGTGAACGCCCGCGCGGGGCGGTTCCGAGGGATGAACCCGCCCGGCCGGGGCGGAGGGTCGTGGCTTGAAGACCCACATGTCGCCTCCTCACCATCCGCTCCATGCACGGTCTCCTCCTGTGGCCCGACCGCCCCGCGCTGTCGCTCCTCGTCCTGTGGGCGGTCTCGCAGCTGCTCCTCTACGCGGCGCGCGTGCCGATGCATCGCGTGCTGCGCAAGCTGGGCACGGCCCTGGGTGGGGCCTTCCGCCTGGCGGCGCGATGGCTCCGGAGCGCGGCCGAGGAGCTGCGGAGGCGCAACCGCGAGGTGCTCCTCGAGTCGGGCCGGGCCGATGCGGAGACCAGGCTGGAGCGCGAGTTCCAGCGGCTCGCCACCACGTTCACGGCCGACCTGAAGGCCTACCCGGCCCTCCACCGGCGCCTCGACGAGAGCGTGAAGCGCGTGGAGGAGGACCTCGCGGCCTCGAGCCTCACCCCGCCCACGGCACCGGGCTGGCCCGAGGCGGTGCAGGCCGTCGCGAGCATCCCCAAGGCGGGCGACCGCACCGTGCAGAAGGTGCTCGACGAGATCCACAGGTCGGCGCAGGTCCAGGAGAAGAAGGCGCTGCAGGAATGGCGGGAGGCCGTCGCGAAGCGGCACGGGATCCTCGCTGCGAGCGCCGCGCGGTGGAAGGTCGTGCATGGGCTGCTCGAGCAGGTGAACCGCACCGTGTCGGGCGTGCTGGCCGCCTCGGGTCGCATCGACGGCTACATGGACACGTACCAGAAGATCCAGCGCGGGGAGAACGCGGCGGAGCGCGTCCTCGCCGTGAGCGCGATCGAGCTGTTCGTGGTGTCCCTCTTCGTGGTGGCGGTCGCCGGCTTCGGCGGATTCGTCAACTTCCAGCTCATCGCCCGGCCGATGTCCGAGCTCGTCCCCGGCGGAGCCTGGGTTCTCGGCATGCCGGTCTCGACGATCGCCGCGCTGGTGATCGTGCTCATGGAGGTGGCGGCGGGCATCTTCGTGATGGAGACGCTCGGGGTCACCCACCTCTTCCCGCGGATCGGCGCCCTGTCGCCGTCGCGGCGGCGGGTGATCTTCGGCGTGGCGCTGGCAGGGCTCTTCCTCCTCGCCTCGATCGAGGCCTCGCTCGCCATCCTGCGCGAGCAGCTCCTCGAGGCGGACAAGGCGCTCGCCCTGGCCCTCGCCGGCGAGAGCGCGCGCGGGGCCGTGACCGTGGCCGCGCCGCTCCTCTCTCGCATCCCGACCATCGGGCAGGCGGTCATGGGCTTCGTCCTCCCCTGGATCCTGGCGATGATCGCGGTGCCGCTCGAGATGCTGGTGCAGAGCGGGCGGCACGTGATCGGCCGCGCCCTCGTGCTCGTCCTGCAGGGCGGGAGCGGGTTCCTCCGCATCGTCGGCCACGTGGCGCGCCAGGCGCTCGGGGCGCTCGTGCACGCGTACGACATCTGGATCATCGTGCCCCTCCAGGCCGAGCGGCTGGCCCGCGGCCGCGGAGACGCCGACCGGAACGAGCTCGGCCCCGCCACGCTCCGCAATCCCGCGGAGCAGACGGCGCCGTCGTTCAGGGCTCCCCGATGAGACCGCTCGCCCAGGCCGCCGCCGCCGCCGCGCTCCTCGCAGCGGGTTGCACGGACGCTCACGCCCACGCCCGCGCCGTCTGCGTGCTCGTGGACGTCTCGGGCACCTACGCCGACCAGCGGCACGAGGTGATCCGCGTCGTGAAGAGCGGCCTGTTGCCCCACCTCAGGCCGGGCGACAGCCTGGTCGTCATCCGCGTGGGCGACCACGGCTACACGAAGGACAGCGTGGTGGCGACGGCCACGCTCGACGACCAGCCGAGCCACGCCAACGCGCAGAAGATGGAGCTCGCGGGGAAGCTCGACCGCTTCGCCGCCGCGGACCTCCGCGAGCGCCACACCGACCTCTCCGGCGCGATCCTGCTCGCGGCCGAGTACCTCCGCGCCAGCCACGCCGGGCGGAAGAGCATGGTGGTCTTCAGCGACATGCTGGAGGAGCTGCCCAGGGGCGCGCAGCGGACGCTCGGGCCCGGCGAGCTCGCGGGGGTCGACGTCGTGGCCCTCAACGTGAAGCGCCTCGCCGCCGACCAGAACGACCCGGCCGCCTACCGCCGGCGGCTCGACGGCTGGGGCGTCCGGCTCGCGGCCGCCAAGGCGGCGAGCTGGACGGTGGTGCTCGATCCCTCGGACCTGGCGAGCCGCCTCGAGGAGCCGTAGCGCGGCTACGCCGTCCGGATCGCCGCCGCCTTCTGCAGCCCGAGCTCCTCGACCGCCTGCTCGCGCATCCTGAACTTCTGGACCTTGCCGGTCACGGTCATGGGGAAGGCGTCGACGAACTTGTAGTAGCGCGGGATCTTGTAGGTGGCGATCTTGCCCTTGCAGTAGGCGCGGATCTCCTCGCCCGAGAGCGACGCGCCGGGGCGAAGCTTCACCCAGGCCATGAGCTCCTCGCCGTACTTCGCGTCGGGCACGCCGATCACCTGCACGTCGGAGATGCCCGGCACCGAGTAGAGGAACTCCTCCACCTCGCGCGGGAACACGTTCTCGCCGCCGCGCAGGACCATGTCCTTGATGCGCCCGACGATGTTGACGTAGCCCTCGGCGTCCATGGTGGCGAGGTCGCCGGTGTGCATCCAGCGCCCGGCGTCGATGGCCTCGTGCGTGGCGTGGGCGTCGCCCCAGTAGCCGACCATGACCGAGTAGCCTCGCGTGCACAGCTCGCCGGCCTCGCCCCGCGGCACGATGCGCCCGGTCGTCGAATCGACGATCTTCACCTCGACGTGCGGGTGCACCGGGCCGACGGTGGCGACCCGCTTCTCGAGCGGATCGTCGGTGCGCGACTGGGTCGAGACCGGGGAGGTCTCGGTCATGCCGTAGCAGATGGTGACCTCCGGCATGTGCATGTCGCGCTGGACGCGCTTCATCACCTCGACCGGGCAGGGCGAACCGGCCATGATCCCGGTGCGGAGCGAGGAGAAGTCGCCCGCCCCGAACTCCGGGTGCTCGAGCTCGGCGATGAACATGGTGGGCACGCCGTAGAGCGAGGTGCAGCGCTCGTCGCGGACGGCCCGCATCACCGCGGCCGGGTCGAACGCCTCGGACGGGTAGACCATGCAGGCGCCGTGGCTCACCGCGGCGAGATTGCCCATGACCATCCCGAAGCAGTGGTAGAGCGGCACCGGGATGCAGATGCGGTCGCGCTCGTCGTAGCGGCACAGCTCGCCCACGAAGTACCCGTTGTTGAGGATGTTGTGGTGGGAGAGGGTCGCTCCCTTGGGGAAGCCGGTGGTGCCGCTCGTGAACTGGATGTTGATGGGGTCGTCGAACTGGAGCTCGCGCTCCCGGGCGTGCAGCTCGTCCTCGGCCAGCCGCACGGAGTCTGCAAGGAGCTCGTGCCATTCGTCGTCGATGACGACGGCGGAGGCGAGCTCCGGGCAGCGCGGCTTCACCTCGCGTAGCATGGCCAGGTAGTCGGTCTGCCGGAACCCCCGGGCGAGGACCAGCGTCGACACCCCGGCCTGCTTCAGGACGTACTCCAGCTCGTGGGTGCGGTAGGCGGGGTTGACGTTGACGAGGATCGCCCCCATCCGCGCGGTGGCCAGCTGGAGGACGGCCCACTCGGCGCGGTTCGGGGACCAGATGCCGACCCGGTCGCCGCGCTTCACGCCCCGCACGAGGAGGCCGCGGGCGATGCGCGAGGTGGCGTCCCACAGCTCGCGGTAGGTGAAGCGCTGGCGCTGGTGCACGGAGACCAGCGCCTCGCGGTCCGGCCAGCGCTCCACGGTGCGCCGCAGGCACTCGCCGATGGTCTCGCCGAGGAGGGGCGCCGCCGAGGGGCCGCTCACGTAGGAAGGGGCGTTCACGTCGGACCTCCGGAAAGACGGCGATCCTAGGATCGCCGTCCTCCCTGGCAAGGCCCGACGCGTCGCCAGCTTGATCCGCGACAACGTGCGGCGATCAGTCGTGGCGGTGACCGCACATCGCGTGCGTCCGGAAGAGGCGCGTCGCCCCCGGGCCGCCGGCGCCCTTCGCCGCGCGGAGCGGGGCGGGGGCGGGGCGGGTGTAGACGTACTGGCCGTCGAAGATCGTGGCGGCCACGTCGACCTCGAAGACGAGCGACTCGATGGGAACGCTCGTGATGTCCTGGTCGAAGACGACGAGGTCGGCGAGCTTGCCACTCTCGATGGAGCCGATCTCGTCCTCCATCCCGATGCCCCGCGCCGCGTTGATGGTGTACGCGGCGATCATGGTGTCGCGGTCCACTTGCTCCTTCTCGAGCAGGACCTCGCCGTAGTGGGGATCGCCCGGGATGGGGTTCGTCCGGGTCACGCCCATGAAGATGGAGCGGAGCGCCGTGTTGGCCATGGGGTCGCCGGGCAGCGCGTCCACCGGCCAGTCGCTGCCGCCGATGATCGTGGCCCCCGCCGCCTTCAGGCTGCCGGCCGGGTACATGTAGTCGAACTCGGCCGGATCGATGAACGGCTGGAGGGCGTCGATGCTGTACACGTCGGGAAGCGCCCAGAAGAGCTGCATGTTCGCGAACACGCCGAGGTCGCCGAAGCGCGCGAGGTCGCCCGGGTCGACGATCTGGAGGTGCGAGATCTGGTGCCGGTGGTCGGCGGGCCCGTTCACGAGGCGCGCCTGCTCGAAGGCGTCGAGCAAGGCGTGGGTCGTGTAGTCGCCGATGGAATGCACGTTGACCCGGAAACCCTCCCGGTCCAGCCGGGTCACGTACGCCTGCAGCACCGCGGGGTCGAAGTAGCGGTTCCCGTAGTTGGTGGTGACGTTGCCGTCGAGGTCCCGGTACGGCTTCATGAGCGCCGCGGTCTGGGTCGGGTACTCGATGACGCCGTCGGAGAAGATCTTCACGCCGTCCGCGCGGACGAGCGGGTGGCTCGCGAAGCGGTCGCGTAGGTCGAGGAGCCGGGTGTACTCCGCCTCGTCGTCCACCACGTCCGACATGAGGTCGGCGCGGACGCGCATCCTGAGGTCGCCGCTCTGTTCCAGGGCCCCGTAGACGTCGAGGACCTCGGGCGAGGCCCAGGCGTCCTGCACCGTGGTGATGCCCTTGGAGCGCGCGAGCTCGAGCGCGGTCGAGGTGAGGGCCTGCCAGCGCTCGGCCGTGAGCGGCGGGATGACGCTCGTCACGAGGGCTGCCGCCTGGTCGAGGAGCGAGCCGGTGGGATCGCCCTCGGCGTCGCGAACGATCACGCCACCGACGGGATCGGGCGTCGCGGCGGTGATCCCGGCCGCGGCCAGGGCCGGTGTGTTGGCCCAGGCGGTGTGGCCGTCGATGCCGTGCGCCATGATCGGGCGCGACGCGCTCACTTGGTCCAGGTCCGCCCGGGTCATGACCAGGCCCGCAGGGTTGACGTTCTCGATCTCGAACCAGTCGCTCGGGCCGCCCGGGTCGGTGGCGATGCAGGCCTGGGCGCGGGCCACGATCTCCGCAGCCGTGAGGGCCTCGTTGTCCATGCTGCACTTGCCGAGGCGGGTCGCGCCCAGCGGCAGGTGGATGTGGGTGTCGACGAAGCCGGGGAGCACGGTCTGGCCGTCGAGCTCGACGACCTGGGTCGAGGGGCCGATCCAGCGGTCCATCTCGCGGTCGGTTCCCACGGCGACGATGACGTTGCCGCGGACGGCGAGGGCCTGGGCCACCGAGCGGCCGGGGTCCATGGTGACGACGTTGCCGCCCCTGAGGATCAGGGTGGCGGGCTCGTACGGCTTCGAGCTGCACCCGCCGGCCACCCCTGCGGCGAGCAGGGTGGCGGCGAGGACTGCGGTGCGACGGGGGGGTCTTCCGGGCATGGGGCCTCCAGCGCAGGGTGATCGGGGCCCCCCGGACCCGACGGACGAATGCCCCTCACCACGAACCGGATCGCCGAGCGGGCGGGGATCGACATCGCCTCGCTCTACCGGTACTTCGGCAGCAAGGAGGCCATCCTCGTCGAGATCACGGAACGGTGGTACGCGAAGATCCAG
>Ga0335084_10006192_pt1 | contig 11874 bp, 13 predicted proteins | sample Lox_Sample_44_FD_206721 | JGI IMG/M metagenome (GOLD analysis project Ga0335084, IMG submission 206721) | Soil microbial communities from Loxahatchee National Wildlife Refuge, Florida, United States - Lox_Sample_4.4 | ecosystem: Environmental > Terrestrial > Soil > Wetlands | place: USA...
CACCACCTCAAGCGCGCTCCGGAGATCGCGCCGCGCGCCTTCACCGAGGTGCCGTTGGTGCTCGTGAACGGCCGCTGGATCTGGGACGAGGATGCGCTCGCCGCTGCGGTGCGGCCGCAATCACGCCTGCTGATGCTCTGCAATCCGCAGAATCCCGGCGGCACCATCTTCACGCGCGCGGAGCTCGAGCGGCTGGCCGCCTTCGCCGAACGGCACGACCTGGTGATCTGCTCGGACGAGATCCACGCGGACCTGCTGCTGGACGAAGGCAAGCCGCACGTGCCCATTGCCAGCCTGTCGCGCGAGGCTTGCCGCCGCTCCGTGACGCTGATTTCGCCCAACAAGGCCTTCGGCTTCCCGGGCGCCGGCTGCGCGTTCGCCGTCATCGAGGATCCGGCGCTGCGAATCGCGTTCTCGGCCGACCACCACGCCACGGTGCACGACGCTTCGGTGTTCGGCTATGAGGCCGCGCTCGCCGCGTACCGCGATTGCGGACCCTGGCTCGAAGCGCAGCTCGAGTATCTGCGCGCGAACCGGGACCTGCTCGAGCGAGAGATCGCCGCAACACGGGGCCTGCGCCTCGCGCACGTGGAAGCGACTTACCTCGCCTGGATCGACGCCTCCGGCCTCGGTGTCGCCGAGCCTTACCGCCATTTCCTCGACCATGGCGTGGCGCTTTCCCCGGGCGCCCAGTTCGGCGACGCGCGCTTCGTGCGCCTCAACTTCGGCACGCGCCGGGCGCTGCTCGCGCAGGCCCTGCAGAGGATGCGTACCGCCGCGCAGGCGTAGCGCGGCGCGCTCAGCCGCGCCGGTGCTTCGGCGCGAGGCGCATCGCCGTGTCGAGCACGCGCGCGAGGTGCGGGTCGTTCAGGCCGAGCGCGAGCATGTGCTCCAGCGTGTTGCGGATGTAATCGACGCAATGGCCGCGCTCGCCGATCCCCTGCGCCACCAGGCGCGCGCGGCCGTGCAGGTCGAGCTCTCCTACAAACTGCCGGTGCGCGGTGTCGGCGACGAAGGCGAGCGCCCGCAGGCGCCTCGGGCGCCCGCCGCGGCCGCCGGGGGCCACCGTCACCGGGATCAGCGTCGGCTTGTAGACCCGGTTGAGCATCTCGCGCCGCCACAGCATGGCGATCACGTGCCGCACGCGCGCGCCCGGCACGCGGAACGCCATGCCCCAGCACGAGCCGCCGCGGCAAAGGCCCATCACCAGGCCCGGCTTGTCCGGCGTGCCGCGATAGCGGTGCGAAAGGATGCACATGGCGCGGTGATAGCCGCGCACCAGCGCGGCCGACTTCTCGCTCGCGCGAAAGCCCGGCGACCACATCAGCGAGCCGTAGCCGAATATCCACAGATCGCCGCGCGGCAGGCCTTCGAGAAACTGGGCGATCTCCATCTGGCCGCATTCTATAATCCGCACGGGATGGCCGAGAAGCGAAGATCGCCGATCGTCGGGCGCTACCTGCAGGCGGAAGTCGCGCTGGCGAATCGCAACAGCGGCATGCCGCTCGAAGCGTTGCGCTACGACGTCACCCCCGCCGGCCTGCATTACCTGCTGATTCACTTCGACATACCGGCCGCCGACGCGGCGACCTGGAAGCTGCGCGTGGACGGTCTGGTGTCCCGCCCGCTTGAATTCGGCATGGCCGAGCTGCAGCGCATGCCCGCGAAGACTCTGCGCGTCACCCTGGAATGCGCCGGCAACGGCCGCGGCCAGGGCTCGCCGCGCTATCCGTCGATGCCCTGGCTGGAGGAGGGCGTCTCGACCTCGGAGTGGACGGGGGTTTCGCTTGCAGAGCTGTTAAAGAATACGCAAATGGAAGACTCCGCGCAGGAGCTCGTCTTCCACGGCGCAGACCGCGGCTTCGACGGCGGCATCGAGCACGACTACGCGCGCAGTCTCAAGGTCGCGGAGGCGATGCAGCCCGACATGCTGCTTGCCTACGCGATGAACGGCGCGCCGCTGCTGCCGCAGCACGGCGCTCCGCTGCGCCTGCTGGTGCCGCGCTGGTACGGCATGGCGAGCGTCAAGTGGCTCAAGCGCATCGAGGCCATCGACCGCCCGTTCGACGGCTTGCAGCAGGCGGGCACCTACCATTTCCGCAGCGCGGTCGGCGAGCAGGGTATTCCGTGTACGCGCATGCGCGTGAATTCGCTCATGGCGCCGCCCGGCATTCCCGATTTCTTCGGCCGGCGGCGCACCGTGGACGCGGGACCCGTAGAGATCGTCGGCCGCGCATGGTCGGGCGATGGCGATATCCGGCGAGTCGAATTCGCGGACAACGGGTCCTGGCAGGACGCCGTGCTCGAGCCGCCCGCCGGCCCCTACGCCTGGCGGCGCTGGCGGGCGCACTGGCAGGCAGCGCGCGGCACGCACGAACTTCGCTGCCGGGCAACCGACTCCACCGGTGCGGTGCAGCCCCTCGAGCCGCCGTGGGACGTCACGGGATTCGGCAATAATTCGGCACAACGCGTGGAGGTCGTCGTTCGATGAAGAAGAGCCCGCCAGCATGGCCTGAAGCGATCTACCGGATCCTGAAGGATGCCGGCGTGCGTCAGGTCGGTTACGTGCCCGACGCGGGCCACAAGCGGTTGATCGAGCTGTGCCTCGCGGACAGGGCCATGCGCGCGGTCGTGCTCACCACGGAGGCGGAGGGTATCGGCCTCGCGGCGGGGGCCTGGCTCGGCGGCGAGCGCAGTGCGCTGCTGATGCAATCGAGCGGCGTCGGCAACTGCATCAATCAGCTCGCGACCATGCGCGAATGCCGGTTCCCATTGCTGATGCTGGTGACCATGCGCGGCCAGGACGGCGAATTCAACCCCTGGCAGGTGCCGATGGGGCAGGCGACGCCCGCGGTGCTTGCCGCGATGGGGGTGGTGGTGAAGGAAGCGGGCGCGCCCGAGGGGATTCCCGCCGCGGTGGACGCCGCGGCGCGCCTCGCCTTCGGCAGCTACCAGGCCGTCGCGGTGCTCATCGCGCAGGCGGTCATCGGCATCAAGAGCTTCCAGGAGCAGGCGGCCCAATGAAGAATACCCTGCATCGTCGCGAAGTCGTCAGCCACCTGCTGAAGGACAGGGGCGACCTGCTGGTGGTGGCAGGCCTCGGCTCGACCGCCTGGGACGTCACCGCTGCGGGCGATTCGCCGCTCAACTTTCCCCTGTGGGGCGCGATGGGCAATGCAGCGATGATCGGCCTGGGCCTCGCGCTCGCTCAGCCGAAGCGGCGCGTGCTCGTGCTCACGGGCGACGGCGAGATGCTGATGGGGCTGGGCTCGCTGGCAACCATCGGTGCGCAGCGGCCGCGCAATCTCGCCGTCGTCGTGATCGACAACGAGCGCTACGGCGAGACCGGCATGCAGCGCACGCATACCGCGGCGGGCGTGGACCTCGCGAAAGTGGCGAAGGGTTGCGGCATCAAGACGGCAAATTTGGTCCGTACGAGGGGACAGTTGGCGGGTTTGCGTGCCGCCATCCATCGCAGCCCCGGCCCCATCTACTCCCAGGTCAAAGTCGTCGCCGAGAAACTTCCCCTGGTGCTGCCGCCGCGCGACGGCAGCCTGCTCAAGGCGCGGTTCCGCAAGGCCCTGCTGGGAGACGAGGCGGACCTCGCCTAGCGGCCGATGCCCGTGCTCCTGGCCGCGATCCTGTACTGCTGCGCGACGCTTGCGGTCGCGCAGCAGGAGTCTCCGCGCCTGAGGCCGTGGACCGACGGCCCCACGCCCGCGCTCGCGCTGCAGGATCTGGAGAGGCGGCTGCACCGCCTCGAGGACTACCGCGGCAGGGTGGTGCTGGTCAATTTCTGGGCGACCTGGTGCGAGCCCTGCCGCGAGGAGATGCCCTCGCTGAACCGGCTGCGCGCCGGGCTCGCCGGGCAGCCGTTCGCGGTGCTCGCCGTGAACCTCGCCGAATCGGAGTCGCGCGTGCGCAAGTTCCTGGAGCAGGTGCCGCTGGAGTTTCCCGTGCTGCTCGACCGCGACAGCGCGGCGGCGAAGGCCTGGCGCGCGCGCCTGCTGCCGGTGAGCTTCCTGCTCGGCCCGGAGGGCCGCATTCGCTACTGGGCGCTGGGCGAGATCGACTGGACGCAGGAGAGCGTGCGCAAGGCGATCCTCGGCCTGATGCCGCGCGAAGCAAATCCGCCTCGAGCGGCACTTTCAGCCGCGTTCCCCTGACGACGAAGCCGCCGCGCCTGCGCCCTAGCGCATCGCCTACCCACCGGCGCCCCACCGAGTAGAATTCCGGCTTGGACGCCCGGATGCCCAGTTGACCCGATGAGCGACCTGGATTTCTCCAACACTTCGCCGATCAAGCCCGCGGCCCAGCCGGCCGCGCCGCCGCCGCCGCCGGTCTACAACGCGGCGATGGCGATGGATTTCTTCAAGTCCGCGGGCAAGCCCGAGAGCTTCAACGCCGGCGCGACCATTTTCGCGGAGGACGAGAAGGGCGGCCTGTTCAAGAGCCCGAAGATGTACGTGCTGATCGTCGGCGAGATCGAGATGATCGCGCAGAACCAGGTGATCGGCACGGTCAAGGCCGGCGAGACCTTCGGCGAGATGGCGGTGATCGCGAACGCGGCGCGCACCGCGACCGCGCGCGCGAAGACGCCCTGCACGGTGATCGGCCTGGACGAGAAGCAGTACCAGTCCGCGCTGCAGCAGAAACCGGAGTTCGCGCTGATGCTGATGAGCATCATCAACACGCGTCTGCGCAGCACCATCTCGCGCCTGCGCGCGAGCGGCTCGCTGCACGCGGGCCAGGCGAAGGAATCGACGGTGTTCGACAAGAAACTGCTGGCGGGCCTCGCCAACCTGATGGCCGGCCAGGAGCCGGCGCGCTACCCGGCCGGCAAGATGATCATGCAGGAAGGCACCGGCGGCGCGTTCATGTACGTGGTGCTGGATGGCAAGGTCGCCATCACCATCAAGGGCGGCCTGGTGGGCAAGGCGGGGCCGGGCGGGGTGTTCGGCGAGATGGCGCTCGTCGACCAGTCGACGCGCGCCGCGACCGCGGTGGCGGAGACCGACTGCGCGCTGCTGGCGATCAATCGCGCCGCGTTCCTGCAGCTGGTCAAGACCAGCCCCGCGTTCGGCGCCTCGCTGCTGGCGGGCCTCGCCGAGCGCGCGAAGGACATGGCCGTCCGCAACAAGTGACGCCTCGGGCGTCATTCCCGCGGAAGCGGGGATCCAGGTCTGCCTAGATTACCTTTCCAGGATTCATCAGCCCCTGCGGGTCGAGCGCGCGTTTCACCGCGCGCATGAGCTCCAGCTCCAGCGGCGCCTTGTGGCGCGCAATCTCGCCGCGCTTGAGCTGCCCGAGGCCGTGCTCGGCCGAGATCGAGCCGCCGAGCGCGTCCACCGCCTCGTAGACGAGGCGATTCACCTCGTCGCGGCGCGCAAGGAGCGTGGCGTCGCCGACGTTGTAGTGCAGGTTGCCGTCGCCGACGTGGCCGAAGCAGAAGATCGCCGTGCCGGGAAAGGCGCTCTCGATCGCCGCGTCCGCGCGCTCGATCAGCTCGGGCACCTTCGACACCGCCACCGAGATGTCGTGCTTGACATTGGTGAACTGCGCTTCGGGGACGCCTTCGCGGATCGACCACAACGCGCTCGCTTCTGCCTGGCTCTTGGCAATGACGGCATTCTGGGCGGCCGCGGCCGTCAGCGCGTGCGCGAGCAGCTCGTGCAAGGCCTCGCCAGGTCCGCTGTCGTCCAGCTGCGCGAGCGCGTACCAGCGGGCGCCGGGAAGCGGATCGCGCAGCGCGCGCCGATGCGCGAGCACGGCGTCGACGCAGCGCCGCGACAGAAGCTCGAAGGCAGTCAACCGGTCCGCGCAGGCGACGCGGAGGTGATTCAACAGTTCCACGGCGCGGCGCGGGTCCTCTACCGCGATCCATGCCGTCGCCGAGGCCGCCGGTTTCGGGTGCAGCTTCAGCACCGCCGCGGTGATGACGCCGAGAGTGCCTTCGGCGCCGATGAACAGCTGCTTCAGATCGTAGCCGGTGTTGTCCTTGCGCAGGCCGCGCAGGCCGTCCCAGACGCGGCCGTCGGGCAGGACGGCCTCGAGGCCGAGCACCTGGTCGCGCGCATTGCCATAGCGCAGCACGTTGACGCCGCCCGCGTTGGTCGAGAGGTTGCCGCCGATCTGGCAGCTGCCTTCGGCGGCGAGCGAGAGGGCGAACAGGCGGCCGGCCTGCGCGGCGGCACGCTGCACGTCGGCGAGCACGCAGCCCGCTTCCGCGGTCAGGGTGCTGTTCGCCGCGTCCAGCTCGCGGATCCGGTTCATGCGGGAAAGCGAGAGCACGATTTCGGGCCGCGCGCCGGTAGGTACCGATCCGCCGCACAGGCCCGTGTTGCCGCCCTGCGGCACGATGGCGACGCCGGCGGCGGCGCAGGCGCGCACGAGCGCGGATACCTCGGCGGTGCCCGCCGGCCGCACGACTCCGAGCGCGGCGCCGCTGAACTGCTTGCGCCAGTCGGTGAGATAGGCCGCGGTGTCGAGTTCGCCCGTGAGCACGTTGCTCGCGCCGACGATTTCGGCGAGAGCCCCGAGGAAGCTGTTTTGCGTCATCCTTGACGCGGATTTTCCCACACCTTAACTTGCAAGCCCCATGCTTCGTTTCCCAGGAAAGCTGCTCCTCTGCGCGCTGTTGCTCGCACTGCCGGCGGCGGCGCAGCAGCCGGCCCAGGGTCCGATCACGGTCGGTGCGGTGATGCCGCAGTCGGGCATCCTCGCCGATCTCGGCGCCGAGCTGCGCAAGGCCCTGCTGCTGTGGCAGGAGGAAGTCAACGCCGCCGGCGGTCTCGGCGGGCGCCACGTAGAGCTGGCGCTGCTCGACGACCGCTCCGAGTCGGCCGACGCGGGCAAGCTGTACGCGAAATTGATCCAGGAGGAGAAGGCCGAGTTGCTCATCGGCCCGCTCGGCTCGGCGGCCTCGATCGGCGCGGGCGCGATGGCGGACCGCGACCGGCGCGTGCTGATCAACGCCACGGGCGCCGCGCGCATCGTGCAGAAGCCGAAGCTGCGCTACGTGTTCCAGAGCGCGGTGCCGCTCGGCGCATACGGCGCGGGTGCGCTCGCGCTCGCGCGCGCGCAGGGCCTGAAGCGCGTCGCGCTGTTCGCGCGCGACGATCCGGGTTCGCGCGAAATGGCGCAGCGCGCGCGCGAGGACGCGATCAAGCTGGGGTTCGAGTACGCCGAGATGGAGGTCTTTGCGGCTGCGGCGGATGACTTTGCGCCCCAGGCCATGCGCGCGCGCGCGGCCGGCGCGGAAGCCTGGATCGCGTTCGGCCAGCCGCAGGACGCCGTCGACATGGTCAAGGCGCTGCGCAGGACCGGCTACGCGCCGCGCCTGTTCGTCGCACAGGGCGCGGCGCAGCCGGACTTCGTGACGCGGCTCGGCCAGCTGGCGGAATTTGCGGTCGGCGTGACGCCGTACGACCGCCGCGCGCGCACGCGCGGCAACGCGGAGTTCGTGCAGGCCTACGCCAAGCGATGGTCCGCCGAGCCCGGTCCGCTCGCGGCCGAAGGCTATGCGGCGGGCAAGCTGCTCGAGGAGGCGGTGCGGCGCGCGGGCTCCTTCGACCAGGACAAGCTGCGCGCGGCGCTCTCGGCGATGGAGACCGAGACGCCTCTGGGCGCCTACCAGGTGGACGGCTCGGGCGCGCAGATCGCGGCGCACGCGCTGCTCACCCAGGTGCAGCACGGGCGGCGCGAGATCATCTGGCCCGAGGCCTATGCCACGGCGAAGCTGCAGCCGTACCCGGCCTGGGAGGCCAGAAAGCCGCTGCGCTGAACAGGACCCCGAGCGGTGGCTGAAGAGGACGGCGAAGCGCGGGGAATCGCGTATCCGCTGGCGATCACGTTCGCCATCCAGACGCTGGTCGCGTTCGCGGTCTACAGCGCCCCGGTGATGGCGCCGGTGGCCGGGCCGGCGCTCGGCTACGCGGCATCGGCGGTCGGCTATTACATCGCGGGCAGCTATTTCGGCAGCATGATCAGCTCTGCCGCGGCGGGCGGCTGGGTGGCGCGCTTCGGGCCCATCCGCGTAAGCCAGGTCGCGCTGGCGCTTTGCTTCGGCGGCCTGTGCCTCGCGGCGAGCGGCGTGCCCTCGCTCGTCATGCTGGGAGGCCTGATCGTCGGCCTGGGCTACGGTCCGACCACGCCCGCCAGTTCCGCGATCCTCGTGCGCACGCCGCCGGCCTATTTCTCGCTCATTTTCTCGATCAAGCAGACCGGCGTGCCCGCCGGCGGCGCCCTGGCGGGCGCGCTGGTGCCGGGCCTCGTCCTCGCGATCGGATGGCAGGGCGGCGCGGTGGCGATCGGCGCGGCCTGCCTCCTGCTCGCGTTTGCCATCGGCATGGTGCGCGCGGACTACGACACCGACCTCGATCCGCGCGCGCCGGTATCGCTGCTCTCGGCGTTCGCACCGGTGCGCATGGTGCTCGCGGACCGCCGCCTGCGCCAGATGTGCGTCGCCTCGTTCGTCTACGGCGGCGTGCAGATCACGCTGGTCACCTACCTGGTCACGTTCCTGGTCGAAAGCTTCGGCCTGACGCTGGTGATGGCCGGCCTGGTGATGGCGGCGGCGCAGCTTTCCAGCGTCGTAGGCCGCGTGCTTTGGGGCGTACTGGCGGATCGGGCCTTCGCGCGACGCACGATGCTCGGCCTGCTTGGCATCGGCATGGGCATTTCGGCCCTCGTCGCGCTCGCCGCCGGGCCCGGCTGGCCTGCCTGGCTGCTGTTCGCCTATGCGTCGGTCTTCGGCGCCACGGCGGTCGGCTGGAACGGCGTGTTCCTCGCCGAGATCGCGCGCCTCGCGCCCGAGGGGCGCGCCAGTGCGGCCACCGGCGGGAGCCTGTTCTTCACCTTTCTCGGCGTCGTGGTCACGCCGCCGCTGTTCAACCAGGCGCTCGCGCTCGCGGGCAGCTATTCGGTCGCCTACGCGGCATTCGCCTTGCCGGCGCTCGCCGTGGGCGTCTGGCTGCTGGCTAGAATCCCGAGACCATGAAGGATATTCCCGAAGGTTTCCACCTGGTGCAGCGGCCGCGGCCCAACCCGTTCAACGAGCTGGTCGGGCCGTTCTACGTGCGGCGCGAGGGCAGGGCGGTGTCGCTCGGCATAAGGCTGGAGGAGCGCCATACCAACTCGCGCGGCATCTGCCATGGCGGCTTCCTCGCGACCATGGCCGATCTCGCGCTCGGCTACGCCTGCGCGGCCGTAGGCAGAGATGCGGGCGGACACGCTCCCTTCGTGACGATCAGCCTCACGCTCGACTATGCGGGCAGCGCGCGGCCCGGCGACTGGCTGCATTCCGAGGTCGAGGTGCAGAAGACGGGATCGCGCATCGCGTTCGCCAACTGCTACCTCGTCGCCAACGGCGTGCGCGTGGTGCGCGCGAGCGCGATCTTCGCGATGGCCGCGAAACCGAAATAGATGCACGACGTCATCCTCATTCACGGCCTGTGGGTCCCGGGCGTCGTGATGCAGCCGCTTGCGGCGAGGCTGGAGCGCGCCGGCTTCCGCTGCCATACGTTCTCCTACATGGGCGCGTCCCGGCCGCTCGCGGCGCACGCGGAGCGGCTCGCGCGCATGGCGCGCGAGCTCGGACCCGCGCATTTCGTCGGCCACAGCCTTGGCGGGCTGGTGGCCCTTGAAGCGCTCAATGTGCATGCGGACCTGGAGGCGAGGCGCGTGGTGCTGCTCGGCACGCCGGTGCGCGGCTGCCAGGCCGGCCGGCGCCTCGCGCGGCACGGCGCCGGGCGCTGGTTTCTCGGCCGGAGCGAAGAGCTGTGGCGCGAAGGCCGCACGGCGCGGTGGGCGAGGCGCGAGGCGCTCGGCGTGCTGGCCGGCAGCCTGCCGTTGGGCCTCGGCCGCCTGTTCGGCACGCTGCCCGGCGTGAATGACGGCGTGGTCAGGCTGGAGGAGACTGCGCTCGAGGGCATGGCCGAGCGCGTCGTGCTCCCGGTCGGCCATAGCCAGATGCTGATCTCTGCGAAGGTCGGCGCGCAGGTTGCCGCGTTCCTTGCCCACGGGAAATTCGATGCGCATACTCGTTAGCCTGCTGGCGCTCGTCCTGCTCGGGGGCTGCGAGACGCTCGCCTACTACGCGCAGGCCGTCGGCGGGCAGGTGTCGCTGATGTCGCGCACGCGGCCGGCGGCGGACCTGCTCGCCGACCCCGCGACGCCGCAGCCGCTGCGCGAGCGACTCGCGCTGGCGCGCGACATCCGCGACTACGCGGTGAGGGAGCTCGGCCTGCCCGACAACGCGAGCTACCGCAGCTATGCCGACATCGGCCGGCCCTACGCCGTCTGGAACGTGGTGGCCGCACCCGAGTTTTCGCTCGAGCCGCTGCAGTCGTGCTTTCCGATCGCCGGCTGCGTCGCCTACCGCGGTTTTTTCGCGCAGGCCGACGCCGAGCGCCATGCCGAGGAGCTGCGCGCCCAGGGCGACGATGCCTTCGTCTACGGCGTGGCGGCGTACTCGACGCTCGGGCGCTTCGACGACCCGCTGCTCTCGAGCTTCATCCGCTACCCGGACGCGGAGCTGGCGCGGCTCATTTTCCACGAGCTCTCGCACCAGGTCGCCTACGTGAAGGACGATTCCACGTTCAATGAATCGTTCGCGGTCGTCGTCGAGCGCGAAGGGCTGCGGCGCTGGCTCGCCGCGACCGGCCGCGTAGACGCGCAAAACGCGCTTCGGGCGGGCGAGGAACGGAACAAGGCCTTCGTGGCCGAGATCGAGCAGACGCGCGCGAAGCTGCGCCTGCTCTACAGGCTGCGCGTCGCGCCCGAGGTCATGCGCGAACGCAAGCGCGCGGAGCTCGAGGCGCTTAAGGCGAAGCTCGCCGGCAGCGCGCGATTCAAGGACGTGGCGCCGAACAACGCCTTCCTTGCCTCATTCGCCACCTACACCGAGCTCGTGCCGACCTTCGAGCACCTGCTGCGGGAGGAAGGCGGCGACCTGGGGCGCTTCTACGCGCGCGTGAAGGCCTACGCCGCGCGCCCGCCCGCCGAGCGCGGGCCGCTATCAGTAGAGAAGAAGTAGCGGCGCCCTTTTCAGGACAGCGGGATGTCGACGTTCTTCTTGAAGGCGGGCCGCGCGTGCAGGCGCTCGAACCAGGCTTCCAGGTTGGGCAGCCTGGGCCGCTCCATCGGCAGCCGAATCCAGCGCTGAACCTCGGTGCCGATCGGGATGTCGCCCATCGAGAAGGGGCCGGCGACGTAGAGCCTGTCGGCGAGCGCGGCATCGAGGATGCGCGCCATCTCGCCGGATTTCAGGCGCGAAGCCTCGATGGCCTTCGCGTCGCGCTTGTCCGCCGGCGTGCGGATCAGGTTCCAGAACGCGTCGCGCACGCTGCCCTGGAAGGAAAACGCCCAGTCCATCCACTGGTTGGCGATCGCGCGCGTGCGCTCCTCCATCGGCCAGAGCACGCCCTTGCCGTACCTGGCCGCGAGGTAGCGCACGATCGAGTGCGATTCCCAGAGCACGAAGCCGTCTTCCTCCAGGGTCGGCACCAGGCCGTTCGGGTTCATCTTCCGGTATTCGGGCGTGTTGACCACGCCGTGCTGCATGCCGGCGTCGATGCGCTCGTAGGGCAGGCTGAGCTCTTCGACGCACCAGAGCGCCTTCTTGACGTTGACCGAATTCGTGCGTCCCCAGATCTTCAGCATCGATACCCCGCTCAGAAGCCGGCGGCCTGGCCATCACGGCGCGGGTCGCTCGCGGCGAGCCAGCCGCCGTCCATCTTCCAGATCATCTGGCCGCTGCCGAACTGGTTGTAGTCGTCCACCGTGACGATGCGGTGGCCGCGGCCGCGCAGATCCTCGAGGACCGCCGGCGGGAAATTGTCCTCCACGCTCACGTCCATGCCCTGCACCCAGCGG
>Ga0335084_10006194_pt1 | contig 11871 bp, 9 predicted proteins | sample Lox_Sample_44_FD_206721 | JGI IMG/M metagenome (GOLD analysis project Ga0335084, IMG submission 206721) | Soil microbial communities from Loxahatchee National Wildlife Refuge, Florida, United States - Lox_Sample_4.4 | ecosystem: Environmental > Terrestrial > Soil > Wetlands | place: USA: Florida...
AATTCCTGATGCACAAGCGCGAGGCCTGAGCCGAGGCGTTCGGCGCACGAGAGCACCGGAGAAACGATGCGAGACATCCGCCATGTCGTCTTCCACCGCCCGGGCCCCGCCTGGCAAGCGGGCAAGAGCATGTTCGAGCAGCCGGGCGTGCGCGCGCACGTCGCGCACTACCGGCAGTGGCTCGAGCGCGGGCTGCTCGAGTTCGGCGGGCCGCACCTCGACGCCGGCGGCGGCGGCATGATGATTCCCGCCGCCGGCGTGACCGAGGAGGAGGTCACTCGCTTCGCCGGCGAGGACCCGGCGGTGAAGGACGGCACGCTGCGGTTCGAAGTGCGCCCCTGGCTGATCGGCATGAGCAAGTGAAGGTCGCGCTCTACTTGCCGAGCAGCCGCTTGAGCTCCTGACGCAACTTGTCCTTGTCGGACCGCGGCGCCGACGCCGGCGCCTGCGCATTTGCCGGCGCGCCCGTCGCCGGCACCGGCTTGACACCCAAGCGCTCGGCGAGCCTGTCCTTCAGCTGGTTCTCGATCACCTTGCCGGCCACTGCCGACCACTGCACCTTCCAGCCGATCGCGTCGAACGGGCCGCTCAGCACGACCGGGATCGTCAAGCCCTTCAGCGCGGCAAGGTCGGCGCCGTCCTGCCCGGTGGGCGAGCCGATCACCGTGGCCCTGGCGGTGTAGTCGACCGTGCCGCGGCCGATGTCGAAGCGCCCGGCACCGCCGATGCGCAGGTAGGGGCTCTTGACGTCGAGGTCGTCGCTGCTGGCCACGCCGCCGGCGATGCGCGCGCTGGCGCTGAGCTCGGAGAAGTCGGTCTTCTCGGTGGCGTTGGCCTGCGCCACCGCGTCGGCCTTCATCGCCAGCGCGGCCTTGGCCTGGCGCATCGAGCGCGCGAGGTTGACGCCCTTGACCGCGCCGTCGCGGATCTGCAGCGCCACGTGGCCGGCCAGCGCGCTGCGCAGCGCGCCGACCGTCGCACCGGCGGTGTTGAGGTCGGCCGTCACGCGGCCGGTGCCTTCGAGCAGGTCCTTGCCGGCCACGTTCTTCAGCAGCGCGTTGACGTCGACGCCCTCGGCCGCGAGCTTGACCGCGACGCGGTGGCTGCGCGCCTCGGCGCTGCCGCTGCCGTCGACGGTGCCGCCCCACGCGCGCCCGGCGAGTCGGGCGACGCGCAGCGTGCCGTTGTCGAGCGCGGCATCGACCTTGACGTCGTTGACGCGGTACTGCTGGAAGGCCAGCGTGCCGGCGCCGAAGTTGAACTGGCCGTTGACTGCATTGAGGCCATCGAGCGCCACCGGCGTGTCGCCCGGGGCCGGGCCGGTCGGCGCGGGCGCCGGCGCGGCTGCGGGCTTGGCGGGCGCGAGCACCTTGTCGAGGTCGAGGCTGTCGAAGCGCGCCGTGGCCTTGATGTTCGGCACCGCACCGCCGAGCGCGGCCTGGCCGTTGCTTTCGAACTTGTTGCCGCTCAGTGCGCCGTCGAGGCTCCACGACGCGGCCTTGGCATCGGCGCCGGCCTTGCCGCGCAGCACGAGCTGCAGCGGCTGCAGGCCGGGGTCGCTGAGACTGGCCTTCAGGTCGATGGCGTCGAGCGCGACCGCGCCCTTGCCGGCGTTGACCACGACGTCGGCCTTCAGCGTGCCGTCGACCTTTCGCTGCTGCATCTGGCCCTGCAGCGCCAGCGTCACGCCGGGCAGGCGCAGCGCGTCGAACTTGCCGCTCGGCGCAGCGGAGCGAAAGCTGCCGGCCAACGCCACCGGCCCGCTGGTCCTGACCTGACCCGACAGCGCGCTGCCCTTCAGCGATTGCGCGTCGACTGTCAGCCCCGGCCAGTCGAGCGCGGCATCGAACGGCAGGTCGGTGCCGTGGCGCCCGGCGAGCGCGACCTTCAGCGCGTCGAGCGCGAGGCGCTGGCCGGTGGGGTCGAACAGCAGCTGTCTGGCCTCGAGCGACGATGCGCCGAGCGCGTTGTCGCCGACGGTGGCGCTCTTCAGCGCGAGCTTCAGCGGGCCGCCGCGCAGCGCGGCGCCGTCCCACGCCAGCGCGCCGGTGGCAGTGAGCGCGACGTTCTTCGCCGCGGCGGCGTCGAGTTGCAGGTCGAGCTTCATGTCGCGCAGCGCGACGGCGCTCATGTCGAGGTCGAGCGCGAGTTTCGTGTCGCCGTCGAGCGCTGCCTTCAGCACCTGCGGCTGCGTCAGCTGCACGCTCGCGCGCAGCGACAGCGGCGACTCCACCTGATTGGCGAGGCGGCCCGAGCTGAACGACTGCAGCACGACCGTGCCGTCGACCTTGGCGATCGCATCGCGCACGCGCAGCTGCACGTCGTCGAGCCTGACCGCGCTGACGTCGAAGTGCACCGCGCCGCCACCGCCGCTCGCGCCGGGGCCCGGCGGCGCCGCTGGTGCGGCGCCGCCGCTGCTGCCGACCAGATCGTCGACGTTGCGCGCGCCCTTGGCGTCTCTTGTGTACACCGCGCGCACGCCGCGCGCGCTGACGCGGTCGACCACCACCTGCTTGCGCAGCAGCGGCAGCACCTGCACCGCGAGCGCCGCCTCGTCGATGGCCACGAACTCGTCGCTGCGCGCGTGCTCCGACAGGCGCACCTTCGATACCTTGATCGCCAGCCGCGGCAGCAGCGACAGCTCGATCGGGCCGTCGATCGCCAGCGTGCGCTGCCGCTCGGCCTTCATCCAGTCGATCGCCGGCCCCTTGAAGCGGTTGGGGTCGAAGGTGGCCACCAGCACGGCGGCGGCCGCCGCCAGCAGCAGCAGCAGCGCGCCGAGCGCGATGGCGATGCGACGGATCCAGAGCCTGTTCATCGCTCGATGGCTTGCGAACGTCCGGGCATTCTCGTGCGCCGGGCGGCCGGCGGGTAACCCGTCGCAACCGCCCGCTATGCCGGGGCCGACCCGACGGCCACCGCGGCGCGGTAGGCGTGCCACGACGCGTGCCCGAGCACGGGCCCTACGACCAGCAGGCCCGCGAACCACGGCAGCATCGCCAGCACGACGGCGATCGTCAGCAACGCGCCCCACCACACGCAGACCGCGGTCTGCGCGAGGACCAGCCGCATGCTGGTGAGCCCCGCGGTGATGGCGTCGACCGGGCGGTCGAGGATCATCGGGATCGACACCACGCTGACGGCGAAGATCAGCGCGGCGAAGAGGCCGCCGACGAGCACATAGGCGACGATGAATTGCACGTTGGCCGGGTCGAGCAGCGCCAGCAGCGAGCCCTTGAAGTCGGGCATGCCGTCGAAGCTGAGCGCGAACACCACCAGCGAAGCGCGCCCCCACAGCATCTCGAGCACCAGCAGCACGAGGCCGAAGATCGCCAGCGTGCCGGTGCGCTCGCGCCACGCGGTGAGCGAGTCGATCAGCGTCGGCGCCTGCCCCTGCTCGAGCCGCCGGCTCGCCTGGTACAGCCCGAGGCACAGGAACGGCCCCACCAGCAGAAAGCCGGCCGACAGCGCCAGCACGTAGGCGGGCGCCGCCTCGTACACCTTCATCAGCGCCCAGCCCATGCCGGTGAAGCAGGCGCCGTACAGCAGGCCGATCGCCGGGCAGCGCGCGAAGTCGCGCCAGCCGCGCGCGAGCCAGCGCAGCGGGTCGGCCCAGTGCAGCGCCTGCAGCCGCACTGCGAATGCGCCCGGCGGTTCGCCCGGTGGGGCCGAGGTCGGTGCGTTCATCTCCGCCCTCAGCCGCGCCCGACGCGGCGCAGCTCGTCGAGGATCAGGCACGCGGCGCCGACGGTGATCGCGCTGTCGGCGACGTTGAAGCTCGGAAAGTGGCCCTGCGGAAACAGCGGCGACAGGAACGCGAAGTGGAAGTCGAGGAAGTCGACCACGTGCCCGTGCAGCAGGCGGTCGATCACGTTGCCGAGCGCGCCGCCGAGGATCAGGCTGACCGCGAAGCAGAACAGCTTCTGGTCCGGGTGCTTGCGCAGCATCCAGACGATGAACACCGACGCCGCGATGCCCAGCGCGACGAAGAACCAGCGTTGCCAGCCCGCGGCGCCGGCCAGGAACGAGAACGCTGCGCCGGGGTTGTGCGCGCGCACGATGTTGAAGAACGACGTCACCGGCTGCGTCTCGTGCAGCGTGAAGCTGCCGACGATCAGCGTCTTGGTCAGCTGGTCGACCGCGATCACGATCAGCGCGAGCCCGAGCCAGACCCACAGGCTGGTGCGGGCAGGGCTCACGCCACGCTCCGCGCCTCGCCGGCGCCGTAAAGGTTGCTGACGCAACGGCCGCAGATCGTCGGGTGGTCGGCGCTCGCGCCAACGTCGTCGCGGTAGTGCCAGCAGCGCTCGCACTTCGGTGCCGCCGACGGCGTCACTTCGACGCGCAGCGCGTCGGCCGCCTTCAGCTGCGCCGACGACGTGATGAACACGAACTTCAGCGCGTCGCCGAGCGAGGCCAGCAGCGCCTGGTCGGCGCTCGGCGCGTGCAGCGTCAGGTCGGCCTGCAGCGACGAGCCCACCTGGCCCGCCGCGCGCACGGTCTCGATCTCCTTGTTGGCGGCGTCGCGGATCTCGCGGATGCGCGCCCACTTGGCGAGCAGCGCCTGGTCGGGCGCGTCGAAGGTCCAGTACACCTGCGTGAAGATCGAGCCGCCCGTGCCGTCGAGCACGTTCCACGCCTCCTCGGCGGTGAAGCTGAGGAACGGTGCCATCCAGCGCAGCATCGCGTGCGTGATGTGCCACAGCGCGGTCTGCGCCGAGCGGCGCGCCAGCGACTTCGGCGCCGTGGTGTAGAGCCGGTCCTTCAGCACGTCGAGGTAGAACGCGCCCAGGTCCTCCGAGCAGAACAGCTGCAGCTTGGCCACCACCGGGTGGAACTCATAGACCTTGTAGTGGCCGCCGTCGAACACCCCGCGCGCCGCGTCGAAGGCGCCGACGAACTCGGCCTGCAGCTGCGCGGCGCGCGCCAGCGCCCAGCGGTCGATCTCGAGCAGCTGCTCGTCCGGCACCGCGTCGCGCTTCGCATCGAAGTCGCTGGTGTTGGCCAGCAGGAAGCGCAGCGTGTTGCGAATGCGGCGGTAGGCGTCGACCACGCGCGCCAGGATCCTGTCGTCGCCGGCGATGTCGCCCGAGTAGTCGCTGGCCGCGATCCACAGCCGGATGATCTCGGCGCCGAGCTTGCTGCTCACTGCCTGCGGCTCGATGCCGTTGCCCAGGCTCTTGCTCATCTTGCGGCCCTGCGCATCGACCGTGAAGCCGTGCGTCAGCAGGCCGCGGTACGGCGCGCGGTCGAAGATCGCGCAGGCCAGCAGCAGCGAGCTGTGGAACCAGCCGCGGTGCTGGTCGTGACCCTCGAGGTAGAGATCCGCCTCGGGGCCGTGCAGGTGGTGCGACGGCTCGCCGATGCTGCCGGCATGCGTGCCGCGCAGCACGTGCCAGAAGGTGGTGCCCGAGTCGAACCAGACCTCGAGGATGTCGCTGCTCTTGGTGTAGTGCTTGGCGTCCTCCGCGCCGAGGATGGCTTCGGTGGTGACGCGGCTCCATGCCTCGATGCCGCCGCGCTCGACGATGGCGGCCGCCTCGTCGAGGATCTCCATCGTGCGCGGGTGCGGGTCGCCGCTCTCCTTGTGCAGGAAGAACGGCAGCGGCACGCCCCAGCTGCGCTGGCGGCTGATGCACCAGTCGGGGCGGTTGGCGATCATGTCGCGCAGCCGCGCGCGGCCGTTCTCGGGGAAGAAGTCGGTGGCGTCGATCGCCTGCAGCGCGAGCTGGCGCAGCGTCTTGCCGGCCTTGTCCTTGGTGAAGATGCCTTCGCCCTCGTCCATGCGCACGAACCACTGCGCGGCGGCGCGGTAGATCACCGGCGTCTTGTGGCGCCAGCAGTGCGGGTAGCTGTGCACCAGCGAGTCGGTGGCGAACAGGCGGCCGGCCTTCTTGAGCGCCTCGGTGATCACCGGTTGCGCCTTCCAGATGTCGAGCCCGCCGAACAGCGGGAAGTCGGCCGCGTAGTGGCCGTTGCTCTGCACCGGGTTGATGATGTCGTCGACCGGGAGGCCGTGCGCGACGCACGAATTGAAGTCGTCGAGGCCGTAGGCCGGCGACGAGTGGACGATGCCGGTGCCGTCTTCGGCGGTGGCGTAGTCGGCCAGATAGACCGGGCTCAGCCGGTCGTAGCCCTTGTCCACCGCGGCCAGCGGATGGTGGAAGCGGATGCCGCCGAGCTTCTCGCCGGGGATGGTGGCCAGCACCGTGCCCTGCAGCTTGTAGCGCGCCAGGCAGCGCTCGACCAGCGTGGCCGCCAGCAGCAGCAGGCCGCGGTCGGTGTCGACCAGCGCATACTCGAGCGCGGGGTTGAGGTTCAGTGCCTGGTTGGCGGGAATCGTCCATGCGGTGGTGGTCCAGATCACCGCGAACGCGTCCTTGGCGAGCGACTCCAACCCGAACGCCGCCGCCAGCCTGGCCGGCTCGGCGCACAGGAAGCCGACATCGACGGTCTGGCTCTTCTTGTCGGCGTACTCGATCTCGAACTCGGCCAGCGACGACCCGCAGTCGAAGCACCAGTACACCGGCTTCAAGCCGCGGTAGACGAAGCCGCGCTCGATCACGCGCTTGAAGGCGCGGATCTCGCCGGCCTCGTTGGGCGCGTCCATGGTCGCGTAGCGGTGGGCCCAGTCACCGAGCACGCCCAAGCGCTGGAAGTCGACCCTCTGGATCGCGATCTGCTCGGTCGCGTAGGCGCGGCTCTTGGCCTGCATCTCGTCGCGCGTCAGGTTGCGGCCGAACTGCTTTTCGATCGCGTTCTCGATCGGCAGGCCGTGGCAGTCCCAGCCCGGGATGTACTGCGAGTCGAAGCCGGCGAGCTGGCGGCACTTGACCACCATGTCCTTCAGCGTCTTGTTGACCGCGTGGCCCATGTGGATCGCGCCGTTGGCGTACGGCGGCCCGTCGTGCAGCACGAACAGCGGCGCGCCATGGCGGGCCACGCGCAGCTTCTGGTACAGACCCTGCTCGTTCCACGCCTTGACCCACGCCGGCTCGCGCTTGGGCAGGTCGCCGCGCATCGGGAACGGCGTGTCGGGCAGGTTCAGCGTGCTGCGGTAGTCGGCGGTCTTGACTGACGTCATGGCAACTCGAGGCGCGCGGTCAGGCGCGGCGGCGATCGATGGACTCGAGCGCGCACGAGGCGCGCGGCTTCAGGCGGGCCTAGTGAGGGAGACCGGCGCAAATTCGATCGCGCGTGGTCTGCCGGCGCGTCGCCGCGTGCGCGCGCAGGAGATTCAGGCGGGCCAGGCTCGACAACATGCCACGCATTCTACAGGGCCTGCATCGACGGATAGCGCAGCTCGTCGTGCAGCTTGGCCAGCAGGTCGACCCGCACCACGCGGCCGTAGGCCGAGCCGTCGGCCAGCGGCGCCGGCCACTGAAGGCAGTACACCTCGAGCAGCACGCGGCCGGCATCGTCGACGGTGGGGCGCACGCCGAGGTTGGCCACGCCCGGCAGCGGCTGCGCGGTGAGCCCGTGCACGCGCACGACGAAGATGCCCATCGCCGCCGGCCGCGGGTGCGTGAAGCGCAGGTTCAGCGTCGGGAAGCCGAGCTCGCGGCCGAGCTTCCTGCCGTGCAGCACGTGGCCGCTGATGCTGTACGCGCGGCCGAGCAGCGCGGCCGCGCGCTCCATGTCGCCGGCGGCCAGCGCCGCGCGCACCGCCGAGCTCGACACACGCGCGCCGTGCACCTCGTAGCTCATCATGCGCGCGACGTCGAAGCCCTGCGCGTCGCCGGCGGCGTCGAGCATCGCGTAGTCACCGGCGCGCTTGGCGCCGAAGCGGAAGTCGTCGCCGACCAGCACGTAGCGCGCGTGCACGCCGCGCACCAGCACGTCGTCGATGAACGCCTGGGGCGACAGGCTCGACAGCTCGCGCCCGAAGCGAAGCACCACGGTCTGGTCGACGCCGCAGCGCTCGAGCTCGGACAGCTTGTCGCGCAAGGTCGCGATGCGGGTTGGCGCGGCCTCCGGTTTCTTGGCCAGCGACGCGAAGAAGTCGCGCGGGTGCGGCTCGAAGGTCATCACGCAGCTGGCCAGGCCGCGGTGGCGCGCCTCGTTGGTCAGCAGCGCCAACATCGCCTGGTGGCCGCGGTGCACGCCGTCGAAGTTGCCGATCGTCAGCGCGCAGCGCGGTGCGAGGCCGGGATGGCGAAAGCCGCGGAACACCTGCATGCGCCGATTATCCCGGCACGCTCAGCGCCGCGCCGGCGGCAGCACGCGCTCCAGCATGGCCTGCAGTTCGTCGGCCTCGAACGGCTTGGCCAGGTAGTCGTCCATGCCGAACTCGAGGCAACGCCCGCGGTCGCCGGCCACCGCGTTGGCGGTGAGGGCGACGATCGGCACGTGGCGGCCGTCGCCGGCCTGCTGCTCGATCGCGCGCCAGCGCCGCGTCGCCTCGTAGCCGTCGAGCTGGAATCAGTAGTGCAGCTCGAGCGTCACCAGATGGTTGTCGGCCGTCGGCCAGGGGCGGCCGACCACGCGCTCGGCGATCGCGCCGGACTTGTAGTCGGCGGCCACGGCGCGGCCGGCGGCGCTGCTCAGCACGAGCCGGCTCGAGTCGACGCCGGCCACGCCGGGCGGGATGCCCGGCGCCGGTTTGTCGTCGAGCACGATCTGGTCGCGCGGCAGTCCGAAGTAGCCGCGCGGGCGCGTCAACGTCACCACCGCGGCGGCGGCGCGGTCGGCGTCCTGCAGCCGCCCTGGCCGCAGGTGCACGACGCTCGACGAGCGCGCGAACGGCGAGCGGTACACGTGCTGCGTCGCATAGCCGGCGGCGCCGACCACGAACTCCAGCGGCGTGGCGGCGTCGGTGGTCAGCGGCCCCCAGCGGCCGTCGGCGCCGACCGTGGTCTTGAGCAGCGGCGCACCACGGCGCTCGCCGCTGGCGGCGTCTGTTGCGTACACCTCGACCGTCGCACCGGCCAGCGGCAGGTTGGTCGGCCCGCCGGGGCCGCTGGAGGTGACCAGCCCGTCGAGCACGACGCGCGACTCCGGCGTGATCGCCGTGGTCGCCGGGTCGCGTCCGGTGATGAAGCGGTAGGCCTGCGCGAAAGCCTCGGCGTGGTACGAGACCTCGCGGTGGTCGCGGCCGGGCAGCACCACGTTGGTGGCGCCCTTCAGCGCCGGGCCTTCGAAGGTGACGTTCGTCGGTGTGCCCTTGGCGCCGATCCACACACCGTCGGGTTGGGCGAACTTGTCGTTGTGGTCGGAGCGGATCGTCATCCACTGAACGCCCGGCGTCACTTCGTCGCCACCGGCACCCTTGGGCGCGTTGAGCCCGCTCAGGAACGGCCCGGCGCCGTTGAACTCGTTGTTCGGTCTGAAGGCCGCGTTGGCCCACACGCCATGGCTCGGCGTGCCGCCGAGGATCGCGTGCGACACCGCGTCGACGCCGCCGCCGTTCTGGATGTACGAGCGGATCGCGTTGCCGCCGCGCGAGTTGCCGATCAGCACGACCTTGGCTGCGCCGGTGGCCTTGCGCACGCGCTCGACCTCGGCGGCCAGCGTGCGCATCTGGTCGTCGACCGAGCTGCGGCCTTCCTGCGGCTTGGTGTCGTCGTCGCGTGCCAGCGGGTACGGCATGTCGAGCGCGACCAGGCGCTCGCGCGGCCAGCCGTTGCTCTCGAAGCGCCACAGCGTCGTCGTCCACAGCGCGGCCGAGTCGCCGTTGCCGTGCACGAAGACGATCGGCGGCAGCGCGGTCGACGGCAGCGTCGTGCACGACGCGAGCGCGGCGGCCAAGCCGAGGGCGAGCAGGGCGCGGCGAAGCAGTTGCATGGGGTCCTGTCAGTGCGGCGCGGGCAGGCGCCGGTTCGTCATCTCATGCCCAGCCGAGGTCCTGCGCGCACGGCAGCGGCGGCTCGCGCAGGCCGGTGGCCGCGCGCACGCCGTTGAGCACCGCGCGCTGCGTCACCTCGGCGGCGAGCGCACCGAGCACCGTGAGCGGCAGCGACTGGCGCTGTGCGCCGGTGGCCAGCGCGAACATCGTGTCGCCGTCGCTGGCGGTGTGCACCGGGTCGATGCAGCGGGCAAGGCCGTCGTGCGCCATCGTCGCCACGCGCGCGCACTGGGCCTTGTCGAGCAGCGCATCGGTGGCGACGACGCCGATCGTGGTCGACGCGCCGGCCAGGATGTTGGGCGGCATCACGCCGCGCGCCAGCGCCGCGGTGATGCGCCGCGGCGTGCGGCCGTCGTGCTGGCGGCTGCCGGCCACCACGCGCGCGGTGGCGGGGTCGATCACGTCGCCGGTGGCGTTGACCGCCACCAGCGCGGCCACGCGCACGCCGCCGACCTCGATGCTCGCGGTGCCGATGCCGCCCTTCATCGCGTGCGCGATGCCGAACAGCTTGCCCACCGTGGCGCCGGCGCCGGCGCCGATGCTGCCCTGCGCGGGTGGCTGCACCGACGCCGCCTGGCACGCCGCGAAACCGGCGTCGGCGTCGGGCCGGATGCGAGCGTCGCCGAGCCAGAGGTCGAACAGCACCGCCGCCGGCACGATCGGCACGCGCGCGGGGCCGACCGTGAAGCCGTGGCCGTGCTGGTCGAGCCAGCGCATCACGCCGCCGGCGGCATCGAGCCCGAACGCGCTGCCGCCGGCCAGCAGCAGCGCGTGCACGCGGTCGACCAGGTTGCCCGGCGCCAGCAGATCGGTCTCGCGCGTGCCGGGGGCCGCGCCGCGCACGTCGACGCCGCACGTCACGCCGCCCTCGCACAGCACCACGGTGCAGCCGGTGGGCCGGCGCGGGTCGGTGTGGTGGCCGACCTTCAGACCCTGCACGTCGGTGATCGAGCCGGGAAACAGCGTCATGCGCGAAGCCTACCCGATCCGCCTGCACGCGCCGTTCGCGTCGGCCGCGGCATCAGCACGACATCGGCACGCCGTGGCCGCTGTCGTCGCCGAGCAGCTCGAACGCCGCGCGCCGCGCGCTGACCAGCGTCTCGCTCGAACCGTCGGCGCGCTGCAGCGTGATCTCGGCGTGCGCGATCTTGCTGTTCAGGCACTGCTTGGTGCCGCCCGGCGGATTGGCGTAGCGCAGGCCGACGAAGTCGGCGCGCTCGGCGCGCACATGGCCGCGCACGCGCACACCGTGGCCGTGCGACTCGAAGTGCCAGTCGAAGCCGCGCAGCGACGCGCGCGCGCGCAGCGAGCGCGGCAGCGCGTTGAGGCGGTGTTCCTGCCCGCGGTGGCGCAGCACGAGCGGCGTGATCCACGGTGTCCACAGCGGGCCGATCTTCAATTTCGCCGACGCCACCTCGAGAAAGCTCTCGTCGTGGCCGCCGTCGAAGCCGGCCACCTGCGCCCAGGCGTAGCGGTCGGTGTGGCGGCTGCCCCAGTTGTGGTTCTGGCTGCCCGCCCAGCCCTGCACGCCGATGCGCTCGCCGTCGACGAGCAGCGTGCCGTCGAAGCGCGCCAGCGGCCGGCTGACCAGGCTCTTGGCCTTCGGCCAGCCGCCGGCGTACAGGGCTTCTGGCAGCAACAGCAGCGTCGACTGGCCGCCGGCGAAGCGCAGGTCCCACGCCAGGTGATGGTCGTGCGCGCGGCACGATCCCTGCGCGTGACCGCTTGCCAGTTGCGCGGTCGGCAGCTCGATCACCAGCGCCTCGGCGTCGAAGCGGCAGGCGCGCAGCGGCCACGCCTGCTTCACCGCGACGTGACGGCCGCGCTCGCCGTCGAATGCGATCGCCCACAGCTCGCCCTGCGCGTCGTCGGGCCGGCCCTCGGGGCTGAAGATCGTGTAGCGGATCCAGAACGCCAGCGCGCGCGTGGCGTGGTTGGCGCGGATGAAGTAGCTCTCGTAGTGGCCGTGCGGCGAGCCGTTGCAGTGGCGCAGCCGGTTCGCCGCGTCGAGGCTCACCGGCGGCGAT
>Ga0335084_10006198_pt1 | contig 11868 bp, 8 predicted proteins | sample Lox_Sample_44_FD_206721 | JGI IMG/M metagenome (GOLD analysis project Ga0335084, IMG submission 206721) | Soil microbial communities from Loxahatchee National Wildlife Refuge, Florida, United States - Lox_Sample_4.4 | ecosystem: Environmental > Terrestrial > Soil > Wetlands | place: USA: Florida...
CCTCGGGGGGCGCCGCGGTGGGCGCGCCCGCGCGCATGCTGCTCGCGGCATCCAGCTGCGTCTGCAGGCGGTTGACCTCGGCCTTCAGGCGCGTCACCTCGGCGCTGCTTTGCTGCAGCTGCACGCGCAGCGGCTCCTCGGCCGAGAGGTAGCTCGCCCGCAGCCAGCCGTCGCGCCCGCTGGCGAGGCGCACATGCAGCGCCTCGCCGTTGCGCTCGATGAGCTCGACGCGGTCGCCGCTCTTGAGCGTCGCGACGCGCTCGCCGTCGAAGTCGGCGCTGCTGTTGACCTGCACCACCAGCTGCTCGACCACGTACAGGGCCTGCCCGGGCGCCGCGGCGGCGCCGATGAGCAGCGCCGCGGCGAGCAGCAGCACGATGCGGGGCGCGCGCGCCGGCACGGTCAGGCGCTGCCGGCCGCATCCGGCAGGATGCCGTGCTGCTTCAGCAGTGCGCGCACATCCGGCGGTCGGCCGCGGAAGTCGATGAAGGCCTCGAGCGCGTCACGGCTGCCGCCGCGGCTGAGGATGGCATCGAGGAAGCGCTCGGCGGTCGGGTGATCGAACACGCCGCACTCCTCGAAGGCGGCGAAGGCGTCCGCGGCCAGCACCTCGGCCCACTTGTAGCTGTAGTAGCCGGCGGCGTAACCGCCGGCGAAGATGTGGCCGAAGCTGTTGGGGAAGCGGTTCCATTGCGGCACCGGCACCACCGCCACCTCGGCGCGCACCTCGCGCAGGATCTCGAGGATGCGCCCGCCGCGCTCGGGGGAGTACTCGGTGTGGATGCGGAAGTCGAAGAGCGCGAATTCGAGCTGGCGCATCATCTGCAGGCCGGCGTGGAAGCTGCGCGTGGCGATGAGGCGCGCCTGCTGCTCGCGCGGCAGCGGCGCGCCGCTCTGGAAGTGGCCGGAGATCCGCTGCAGCACCTCGGGGTGCCAGGCGTAGTTCTCCAGGAACTGGCTCGGCAGCTCCACCGCATCCCAGGCGACGCCGTTGATGCCGGCGATGCTCGGGTAGTCCACGCGCGTCAGCAGGTGATGCAGCCCGTGACCGAATTCGTGGAACAGCGTCAGCACGTCATCGTGCGTGAGCAGCGCCGGGCGGTCCTCCCCGGGGGGCAGGAAGTTGCACACCAGGTAGGCCACGGGGAGCGCCGCGCCGCTCGCGAGGCGCTTGCGGCCGATGCACTCGTCCATCCACGCGCCGCTGCGCTTGTTGGGACGCGCGTAGGCATCGAGGTAGAAGCTGCCGATCGGCTCGCCGCGTGCGCCGGCGATGTCGAACAGCCGTGCATCGGCATGCCACACGGGCGCGCCCGGGCGCTCGCGGATGCGCACGCCGAACAGCCGCTCCGCCACCTCGAACAGCCCGTCGAGCACGCGCGGCAGCGGGAAGTAGGGGCGCAGCTCCTCCTGCGACACCTGGAAGCGCTCGCGCTGCAAGCGCTCGGCGTAGAAGCCGACGTCCCAGGCGGCGAGCTTGCGGCCGGCGAAGGCCTCGAGCTCGGCGAACTCGGCCTGCGCCGCGGCGCGCGCCGCGTGCGCCAGCTCGTGCAGGAACTTCAGCACCTCGGCCACGCTCGCGGCCATGCGCGTGGCGAGCGCGTACTCGGCGTAGTTGCCGAAGTCCAGCAGGCGTGCCGCCTCGTGCCGGCGCCTGAGGATCTCCTCCATCACCGCGGTGTTGTCCCAGCGGCCGGCGCTCGGACCCTGGTCCGAGGCGCGCGTGGTCCAGGCCTCGTAGAAGGCGCGCCGCAGCGTCTCCGACTCCGCATCCGTCACCACCGCCACGTAGGTCGGCTGGTCGAGGCTGAGCACCCAGCCCTCCAGGCCGCGCTCGGCTGCGCGCCGCCGGGCCTGCGCGATCAGCATCTCGTTCAGCCCGGCCAGCTCCTCCGCCGCGCGCACGTGCCAGCTCCAGTGGTTGGTGGCATCGAGCACGTTCTCCTCGAACTTGGCCTGCAGCTGGGTGAGCTCGAGCATGGCGGTCTTGAAGCGCGCCTTGCGCTCCGGGGGCAGCGCCACGCCGGCGAGGCGGAACTCGCGCACGCGGTGCTCCAGGAGCTGCCGCTGCACCGGACCCAGCGCCGCGCCTTCCTGCTCGGCGACCGTGCGGTAGGCGCTGAACAAGGGCTCGCTCTGCGCCAGGTCGGTCTGGTACGCCGACAGGAGCGGCAGGCAGGCGTTGTAGCCGGCGCGCAGCGCCTCGGAATTGACCACCGCGTTCAGGTGGCTCACCGGCGACCAGGTGCGCGAGGTGCGGTGGTGCAGCTCCTCGAGCGGCTCGACCACGGAGGCGAAGGTCGGCTGCGTGACCGTGGCGAGCTCGCCGAGACGCTCGCGGTTGCTCGCCAGCAGCGCGCGCACCGCCGGCTCGACGTGCTCGGGGCGGATCTCGAGGAACTGCGGCAGGGGCTCCTGGCCGAGTAGGGGGTTATCCATGCGCTTTGCGGTCCGCTGCAGGGCGCGCCATTGTAGCCGCGCGTGTGCCCCTTAAGGGGGACGGCCGCTGGAACTGCCCTGCCCGGGCCTCATATAACATGGGGACTCCTCAAGGCGCGAGGCTACATGGGCGAGGATTACGACCTGGTGGTGATCGGCGGCGGCAGCGGCGGGCTGGCCGCCGCGCAGCGTGCCGCCGATCACGGCGCGCGCGTGGCGCTGATCGAGTCCGGGCCGCTCGGCGGCACCTGCGTGAACGTCGGCTGCGTGCCCAAGAAGATCATGTGGAACGCGGCCGAGCTCGGCGCCGCGCTGCACGAGGCCCGCGACTACGGCTTCCGGCTCGAGGCGCAGGGCCATGACTGGGCGCAGCTGAAGAAGGAACGCGACGCCTACGTGCACCGCCTGAACGGCATCTACGCCGCCAACCTCGCCAAGCGGCAGGTGGAGCTGGTGCGTGCCCGCGCCAGCTTCCGCGACGCGCACACGGTGCTGGCCGGCGAGCGCACGCTGCGCGCCGCGCACCTGCTCATCGCCACGGGCGGCCGGCCGCTGGTGCCTGGGCTCCCGGGCGCCGAGCTCGGCATCACCTCGGATGGCTTCTTCGCGCTGCCCGAGCGGCCGGCGCGCGCCGCCATCGTCGGCAGCAGCTACATCGCGGTCGAGCTCGCCGGCATCTTCCACGGCCTGGGCTGCGCCACCACGCTGATCCTGCGCACCGAGGCGCTGCTGCGCAACTTCGACCCGATGCTGGGCGAGGCGGCGATCAAGAACCTGCGCGGCGCGGGTGTCGAGGTCATCACCAGCGCCGTCGCCGAGCGGCTGTCGCGCGATGGTGCCGGCGCGCTCGAGTTCCTGGCGGCCGACGGACGGCGCCTCGGTCCCTTCGACCAGCTGGTCTGGGCCGTCGGCCGCGTGCCCGCGGTCGAGGACCTGGCCCTTGAGCGCGCCGGGGTCGAGCTCGGCCCGCACGGCTACATCAGCACCGACCTCATGCAGGTCACCAGCACGCCGCACGTGTATGCGGTCGGCGATGTCACCGGACGTGCGCAGCTGACGCCGGTCGCCATCGCGGCCGGGCGGCGCCTCGCCGACCGGGTGTTCGGCGGCATGAGCGGGCGGCACCTGGATTACGAGCTGATCCCGACGGTGATCTTCGCGCACCCGCCGATCGGCACGGTGGGGCTGACCGAGCCGGAGGCACGCGCGCGCCACGGCGGTGAGCACGTGCGCTGCTACCGCGCCAGCTTCCTGCCGCTCTATCATGCCCTCACGCGCATCAAGCCACGTGTCGACATGAAGCTCATCACGGTGGGCAAGGAGGAGCGCATCGTCGGGCTGCACGTGGTCGGCCAGGGCGCGGACGAGATGCTGCAGGGCTTCGCCGTCGCGCTGCGCATGGGCGCGACCAAGAAGGACTTCGACGACACCGTGGCGATCCACCCGACCAGCGCCGAGGAATTCGTCACCCTGCGCTAGGCGTAGGCTCCGCCGGCGCGCTCGCGCAGCGCGTCCATGACGCGCGCGGTGTTGGGACGCACGCCGCGCCACAGGCGGAAGGATTCGGCCGCCTGCTCCACCAGCATGCCCAGCCCCTGCACGGCGCGCGCGCAGCCCTGCGTCTGCGCCCAGCGCACGAACGCGGTTGCGCTGCGCCCGTAGGCCAGGTCATAGCACACCGTCTGCCGCCCGATCACCCCGGCCGGCAGCGGCGGGATCTGGCCGGAGAGGCTGGCGGAGGTGGCGTTGATGATCAGGTCGAAAGGGGCGTCCTCGAGCTGCTCGAAGCTTGCGCCCTGGGTGAGGCCGAGGTCGGCGAACGCCGCCGCCAGTGCCACGGCGCGCTCCGGGGTGCGGTTGGCGATCACCACCACGCTCGGCTCCAGCCCGAGCAGCGGCGCGAGCACGCCGCGCGTGGCGCCGCCGGCGCCGATGATCAGCACCCGCCGGTGCGTGACGACCAGGCCGAGGTTGTCGCACAGGTCGCGCACCAGGCCCGCGCCGTCGGTGTTGTCGCCGAGCAGCTGCTCGCCCTGCACGGCCAGGGTGTTGACCGCGGCGGCGTGCGCGGCGCGCGTGGTGAGGTCGGCGGCAACTTCGACCGCGGCGATCTTGTGGGGCAGGGTGACGTTCAGGCCCTTGCCGCCTTCGGCGAAGAACCGGCGCACGCGCGCGGCGAACTCCTCCGGCGCCACGTCGTAGGGCCGGTAGCTCATCGACTGGCCGGTCTCGCGCGCGAACAGCCCGTGGATGAAGGGCGAGAGGCTGTGGCCCACGGGATGGCCGACCACGCCGTACTGATCGAGGGGCGGGTTCACGGTGCCGATTGTGACAGCATCCGCGCGCTGCTGCCTGCACCGGGATGCTGGGCGAGGTGGCTGCACAGCTCCGGCAGCCACGCCTGCATGCTCTCGAGGATCCTGTGCGGCGGGTTCGCGATCAGCAGCCCCGAGCCATTCAGCGCCACGCGCGAATCGCGCGGGAACAGCCACAGCTCGCTCGCGAGCACCGGCGCGCTCAGCGTGACCGCCAGAGCGCCGAGCCAGGCGCGGATCGCGCGCTCCTCCTTGATCGGATACCAGGCCAGTACCACCCCGGTCGGGAAGCGGCGCAGGCACTCCAGCAGTGCCTGGGCGAGCGCGGCGTAGTCGGCGTCGCTCTCCTCGTAGGGCGGGTCCAGGCACGTGAGGCCGCGTCGCTCGCGCGGTGGCAGGTGGGCGCGCAGCCCCTGCCAGCCATCGCCGCGTTCCACGCGCACGCGCGCGCTGCCCTGCGGCCGCGCCTGCGCCAGGCGCGCGACGTTCTCCTCCAGGCGGTGCGCCTCACCCCCCTGCAGCTCGATGAGCAGCGCGCGGTCCTGGCTGCGCAGCGCCTGCAGCGCCAGCAGCGGCGAGCCGCCGTACAGGTGGGGCTGCTCAAGCGCTGTGCGCAGGCCTGCGAGCGCGGCGCGGTACTCGCGCAGCTCCGCCGCCGCGAGGGTGCGCCCCTCGAGGCGCGCTATCCCCGCCTGCGCCTCCGCGGTCGGCGTGGACAGGTCGTACGCACCGCGGCCGGCGTGCGTGTCGAGGTAGAGGAAGCCCTTGTCCTTGCGCTGCAGGGCCTGGATGAGGGCCAGCAGCGCGACGTGCTTGTGGACGTCGGCGAAGTTGCCCGCGTGGTAGCGGTGACGGTACTTCATCAGCGCCGCCAGGCGCGCGCTGCAGGCCGCGCGCTACTTCAGGCGCCGGCCGCGGCTCGCGGCCCCGGCGGTGCCGCGCGCCTTGGGGCTGGCGCCCTTGCGCTCGCTCCTGGCACTGCTGCGGGTCTTGCGGGCGCGCTTCTTGGGCGCGGCGTGCTTGGCGGCGCTCTTCGCGGCTGCGCGGGCCGGCGGTGCTGGCGCGGTGGCCTTGCTGCCGTTGCTCTTGCGGCGCGCGCCGGCCGCGGGGGGCGGCGCGGTGGCGCCCGGGGCTGCGGTCTCGGCGGCCGGCGTCGCGGCGGCGGCCGCCTTGCGGCGGCCGAAGCGTCCGAAGCGCGCACCGCGCTCGGGCGCCGCCGCCAGCAGCGCATGGCACTCCTCGAGCGTCACGCTGCGCGGATCGCGCTCCTTGGGGATCTTGGCGTTCTTCTTCTTGTCGGTGACGTAGGGGCCGTAGCGGCCGTTGAGGACCTGGATGCCGGCCTCGGGGAAATCGCGGATGAGGCGCGCGGCATCGGCCGCCTGCTTGGCGCGGATCACCTCGCGCGCGCGCTCGAGCGTGATGGTGTAGGGGTCGTCTTCCTTGAGGGATGCGTACTTGCTGCCGTACTTCACGTACGGGCCGAAGCGGCCGACGTTGGCGACGATCGTCTCGCCCTCGAGCGTCTCGCCGAGCGTGCGCGGCAGCTTGAACAGCTCCATGGCATCGGCGAGGGTCACGTGATCCATCTTCTGCCCGGGCTTCAGGCCGGCAAAGCGCGGCTTCTCCTCGTCGTCCTTGGTGCCGATCTGCACGAACGGACCGTAGCGCCCCATGCGCACCGTCACCGGCTTGCCGCTGGCCGGGTCGCGGCCCAGCTCGCGCGCCATCGCCACCTGCTCGCGCGTCACGGTGCGCTCGATCTTGTCGACCTGGTGGATGAAGGGCTTCCAGAACTTCTCCAGCGGCACGGTCCACTCTTCCTCGCCGCGCGACACCGCATCCAGCTCATCCTCCATGGCGGCGGTGAAGCCGTACTCCACGTAGCGGTGGAAGTGGTGCGTGAGGAAGCGGTTGACGATCTTGCCGATGTCGGTCGGCACGAAGCGCCGGCTGTCCATCTCCACGTATTCGCGGTCCTGCAGCGTGGAGATGATGGTGGCGTAGGTGGAGGGACGGCCTATGCCGTGCTCCTCGAGCGCCTTCACCAGCGAGGCCTCGCTGTAGCGCGGCGGCGGCTCGGTGAAGTGTTGCTCGGCGCGCAGGAAGTTCAGCGCCACCGCGTCGCCCTCGTGCATCGGCGGCAGGACGTGGTCGCCCTCGTCGCCCTTGGCATCATCCGTGCCCTCCTGGTACACGGAGATGTAGCCCGGCTTCACCAGGGTCGAGCCGTTGGCGCGCAGCACGTGGCGCGCCGCGCCGTCGGCGCCGGCCAGCAGGTCCACCGCCACCGTGTCAAAGAGCGCGTGGCTCATCTGCGAGGCCACCGCGCGCTTCCAGATGAGCGCGTACAGGCGGTACAGGTCATCGTCGATCTTGCCCTCGACGTCCGCCGGCGTGATGGCCGCGGAGGTGGGGCGGATGGCCTCGTGCGCTTCCTGGGCGTTCTTGGACTTGGTGCGGTAGATGCGCGGCTCCTCGGCCACCTGGTCCTGGCCATAGAGGCGCGCCGCCACGGCGCGGATCTCGCTCACCGCCTCGGCGGCCAGCGACACCGAGTCGGTACGCATATAAGTAATGAGTCCGACGTTGCCCTCGCCGATGTCCTGGCCCTCGTACAGCTGCTGCGCCAGGCGCATGGTGCGGCGCGCGTTGAAGCCGAGCTTGCGGGCCGCCTCCTGCTGCAGCGTCGAGGTGGTGAAGGGCGGGGCGGGATTGCGGCGCCGCTGCTTGCGCTCGATGGCGCTGACGCGCAGCTGCCCGGGCGCACCGGCCGTGGCGCCGGCGGCCGCCTGGATGGCGGCCTCCGCCTCGCGCGCCGTGCGCTCGTCGGTGAAGCTGAACTGCTCGACCTTCTGGCCGCGGTACTCGAGCAGCTTCAGCGGGAAGGCCTGCTCGGAGTGCGCGCCCTCGCCCTCGATGGTCCAGTACTCCTGCGCCTTGAAGGCCTCGATCTCCTCCTCGCGCTCGCAGATCATGCGCAGCGCCGGGCTCTGCACGCGCCCGGCGGAGAGGCCCTGGCGCACCTTCTTCCACAGCAGCGGCGAGAGGTTGAAACCCACCAGGTAGTCGAGCGCGCGGCGCGCCTGCTGCGCGTTCACCAGCTCGAGCGACAGGCCGCGCGGCTGGCCGACGGCCTCGCGGATGGCGTTGCGCGTGATCTCGTAGAACACCACGCGATGCACGTCCTTGCCGGCGAGCTCGCCGCGCTCCTTGAGGATCTCCTTCAGGTGCCAGGCGATGGCCTCGCCCTCACGGTCGGGGTCGGTGGCCAGGTAGAGCGACTTGGACTTGCGCAGGCTGCGCGCGATCGCCTCCACGTGGCGCTCGTTCTTCTCGAGCACGCGGTACTTCATGGCGTAGCCGTCCTCGGGATCGACCGCGCCCTCCTTGGGGACCAGGTCGCGCACGTGCCCGTAGGAGGCCAGCACCTCGAAGTCGCGCCCCAGGTACTTCTTGATGGTCTTGGCCTTGGCGGGCGACTCGACGATGACCAGGTTCTCTGCCATGAGTTTCCGGAGAAGTCCTTCCTAAAACGAAAAACCGCGGACGGGCCGCGGAGTGCTCAGACAGCCTCGGGGGATGGCGGCCGTTTCAGTGCCGCGCACCGGCGCGCGCATCCATCATGAGCCCGCCGAGGCGCTCGACCGCGAGCTCCTGCCCTGGCTGGCTCGAGAGCACCATCAGCACCACCCACTTGAGCGACTCGGCGTCGGCCTCGTCGGCATCCAGCGCGAGCAGCCGCTCGATCACCAGCTCGCGCTGTAGCGGCGTCAGCACCTGCGCCGCCTCCAGGCGCAGCAGCAGCCCGCGGCACTCGGTCGAGAGGCGCGTGAGCTCGCTGTCGCTGTACTGGCGCACGCCGGCGCTGACGGCCTGCGGCTGAGCGTGGCCGAAGGCGAGCGCGGTGAGCCAGTCGAGCGCGCGCTCCACGTTGTTGGGCGCGAAGCCGATGCGCTGCAGGTCGCGCGCCAGATGCGCGCGCGCGGGCACCTGCGGCGGCTCGCTCAGCATGTAGCGGTCGAAGACGTAGATGAGGATGTCGAGAACGCTGCCAGTCATGATGTCAGGGTCAAATCGGCGGGCGGGCGCGCGAGCCAACGCAACAGGGCGCGCCCCTCAAGTGCGGGGGCATCTAACAGCATTTCCCGCGGGTTGTCCAATGCCGGGCACGGCGCCGGCGGCGGCGAGCGGCGCTTAAGCTCCTCTCGCGCCAGCAGATTTCTCGCTGGAGGCGCGCGCGCCAGCGCACGCCACGGGCGTGGCGTGCGCCGCGGGCGGCGTTACGGGTTGCGGACGATGTCGCCGACTTCGATGATGTTGGTGGCGCCGACGATCAGCGCGTAGCTGGCGCGGTCGAAGGACTTGAACACCAGCGCGGTGCCGTTGCGCTCATCGGGCAGCTTCACTTTCGGCGCGAACGTGACGCTGCCGGTCGAGCCGATGTTGCGGCCGCCGCGGAACAGGTCCGGCACCACATCGCCCTTGCGGTCGATCGCCAGTACCGTGCCCGGGTCCACGCCCTGGCTGGTGCCGCGGTTGATGACCACGACCTGGTAGAGGCCCACGAGGTCCGTGCCGCCGACCACATCGAGGATGCGGCCGTGCAGGTTGGTGGCCGGGGCGTGCGGGGTGAAGTTCACCGGGGTGGCGGCATCCTCGGTGTTGAGCAGCCGATCGCCGCGCAGCGTCTCGCGCGCCGGGTCGATCAGGACCGCCTTGGCCGGGTCGCCGTTCTTCTGCACGAGCGCGGTGGCGGTGTAGATGGCCTCGTAGCCGAGCAGCTTGTTGTCATCCGGATCGTGCAGCGGACCGGCGATGTGCACCACCGTGTAACGCGAGGTGTCGGTCGAGGGCAGGTCGCGGATGTAGACCTCGTTGTTCGAGCCGCCGGTGTTGTGCATGTCGCGGAAGGCGACCACGTACGGGGCGTGCTTGACCTGCTCGTCCGTGATGATCGTCGGGCGCGACAGGAACGAGGCGATGGAGGCGTACGGGATGGTCGGGATCGCCCCGTTCAGCGGGCTCGAGCGCAGGCGCGGATCCAGGCGCACGGTGCCGGCCTGCTCAACGCTCACGTGCGGCCGGCCGTCGGCGCCGTAGGCCAGCGCCAGCTGGTCGCCCGGATAGATAAGGTGCGGGTTCGGGATCTGCGGGTTGATGATCCAGACCTCGGGCCACAGCCACGGGTCCTTCAGGTACATCGAGGCGATGCCCCAGAGCGTGTCGCCCTTCTTCACCGTGTAGTGCATGGGGGCGGACGGGTTCACCATCTCGCGCGTGTCCGCGGCCGGGGCGCTCGCCGGGCTCGCCGTGGCGCCGGAGGCAATCGCCGCCTCGGTGGCGGTCACCTCGGGGGCCGCGGCCGGTGCCGCAGCCGTCGCAGTGCTGGTGCTCGCGGCCGCGGCCGCGGGCGCGGGCGTGGCTTCGTGATGCCGGAAGTGCGAGCAGGCTGAAGCCAGCGCAGCCAGCAGCAGGGCTGCGCTCAGGCGAGCCCCAAGTACTTGATTCGAGACCATCCTCCACTCCTCCATTGCGCGAGGTGGACCACACGACCCGCGCCGGAATTCTAGTTCGTTATACTGGCACGGCGCCTTCCGGCATACGAATTAATGTCAACTTTGTGCGCTGGATCACCCTTGGCGGCGCCCCCATATACGGAATCCCATGGCCCTGCGAACCATCCTCGAATTCCCCGACCCGCGGCTGCGGACGCGCGCCGCGCCGGTGACCCGCTTTGATGCGGCGCTGGGCACGCTCATCGAGGACATGCTGCAGACGATGTACCAGGCTCCGGGAATCGGGTTGGCGGCCACGCAGGTGGACGTGCACCAGCGCGTCATCGTCATCGACATCTCCGAGGAGCGCAACGCACCCCTGGTACTGATCAACCCGGAGATCCTCACGCGCGAGGGCGAGGCCAAGACCGAGGAGGGCTGCCTCTCCGTGCCCGGGATCTTCGATGAGATCAAGCGCGCCAAGAAGATTCGCCTGCGCAGCCACGACCGTGACGGCCAGGTGAGCGAGGCCGACTACGAGGACATCCTCGCCGTGTGCATCCAGCACGAGATGGATCACCTCGAGGGCAGGCTGTTCGTCGACTACCTCTCGGACCTCAAGCGCGAGCGCATCCGCAAGAAACTCGACAAGGAGCGTCGCGAGCGCGCGGCGCAGGGGCCCGCGAGCTCAACGGCCGGCGCGCGCCGCGCGTACTGAGATTGCGCGTCGCCTTCGCCGGCACGCCCGAGTTCGCCTGTCCGGCGCTCGCGGCGCTCGTGGCCCGGCACGATCTGGTCGGCGTGCTCACCCAGCCGGATCGTCCCCACGGCCGGGGCCTGAAGAGCTCTCCCGGCGCCGTCAAAAGGCTCGCGCTGGAGCACGCTCTGCCGCTGCTGCAGCCCGCCTCGCTCAAGGATCCCGCGGCGCGCGCCGCGCTCGCGGCGTGGGCGCCCGAGGTGCTGGTCGTGATCGCCTACGGGCTGCTGCTGCCGCCCGAGGTACTCACCCTTCCGCCGCGTGGCTGCCTCAACGTGCACGCCTCGCTCCTGCCGCGCTGGCGCGGTGCCGCCCCGATCCAGCGCGCGCTCCTGGCCGGGGATGCCCGAAGCGGCGTGAGCATCATGCAGATGGACGCCGGGCTCGACACCGGTGCGGTGCTGCTCGAGCTGCCCTACGCGCTGGCTCCCCGCGAGACGGGGGGCTCGCTTCACGACGCCCTGGCAACCCTCGGCGCAGAGGCGATCGTGCAGGCGCTCGGGGGGCTTGCGGACGGCACCCTGATCGCCCGGCCTCAGGATGCGAGTGCGGCGACCTATGCCCCGAAGATCACCAAGTCCGAGGCTCGCCTCGACTGGAGCCACGAGGCGGCAGCGCTCGAGCGGCAGGTACGGGCCTTCCACCCCTGGCCGGTCGCCGAGACCGTGTTCGAGGGGCGGCAGCTGCGCATTCACGTCGCTGAACTAGCCGCTAAAGAACCTCAAGATGTCGCGAACAGCGTCGAACCCGGCACCATCATCGATCAGACGGGCGACTCGATCCTGGTGCGATGCGGCGTCGGGGTCCTGCGGCTCCTGCAGGTCCAGCTGAGCGGGCGAAAGGTCGTGAGTGCCCGCGA
>Ga0335084_10006201_pt1 | contig 11867 bp, 9 predicted proteins | sample Lox_Sample_44_FD_206721 | JGI IMG/M metagenome (GOLD analysis project Ga0335084, IMG submission 206721) | Soil microbial communities from Loxahatchee National Wildlife Refuge, Florida, United States - Lox_Sample_4.4 | ecosystem: Environmental > Terrestrial > Soil > Wetlands | place: USA: Florida...
AGAATCGCAAGAGGCGCCCTTGATTTCGATCTTCCGGAGCCCGAGGTCATCCTCAATCTCCAGGGGGAGACCGAAGACATCATTCGGGCAGAGAGAAGCCTGGCTCATCAGCTGATCGAAGAGTTCATGATCGCCGCCAATGAGGCCGTCGCCCATTTTATGGAAGAGAAAGGGTTTCCATTCATCTATCGAATCCATGAGCCTCCCAAACAAGAGGCGACGGATGAGTTTCGAAGGTTTATTTCCCTTTTAGGATATAAAATGAGAAAGGAGCCAAATCCTTCTCCAAAGGAGTTCCAGCGTGTTCTTTGGGAGGTCAAGGGGAGGCCTGAAGAAAGGGTCGTCAACGAAATTCTTCTTCGATCGATGAAGTGGGCCAAATATTCCGCCAAAAACTTGGGACACTTCGGCCTGGCCTCGGATGGCTACACCCATTTCACTTCTCCCATCCGAAGATATCCTGATCTGATCGTCCACCGGCTCTTAAAGAAGGCGCTGTCCAAGGAGGAGATGAAGGTGTCGGAAGAAGTCTTGAGGAATAGGGCCGACCATCTCTCCAACAGGGAGAGGGTGGCGATGGAGGCAGAGAGAGAGATTCTGGACCGATACAGGGTTCGTTTGATGAAGGATAAGATCGGTGGCGAATTTGAAGGAGTGGTCAGCGGTGTGACGGCTTTTGGCTTCTTTGTGGAGCTCAAGGACATTTTTGTAGAAGGGTTGGTAAGGGTCACCAGCCTGCACGACGATTATTATCAGTACCATGAGAAGAAATACTGTCTGGTGGGGGAGAGGACTCACAAGACCTTCCGGATCGGAGACGAAGTCAGGGTACGGGTGGATCGGGTGGATGTGGAGAGACGGCATATTGATTTTGGGATGATTAAGAAGACGGACCGTGGGATGGAGGAAAAAGGTAGAAGGACGCGGTCTTGAAGGACGGAATGGATCAGTGATATCGCCAGTAGGTCGGAGTGATCGAATCGTCGCTGAGCAGGGGCATCCTCACTGCGGCAGCCATCAGGCTGTAGCGCATCAATATTCCGCCGATGAGAATGAGACATGAGCCTATATGAAGCAGAGGGGGAGAGGATGAAACCATACCGACGATATACAACGTGAACGGGACGACCCACCCCATGGCAATGACACCGATCATAAACAGAAGAAAGAGATTCCCTTTGATCAACCACTGCACGGAGATCCGGGCTGTTTTTGAGCTTCGCCCTCCTGTGACGATGAAGATGAAAAGGAAAAACCCGTAGATCACAAGCCCCCAGAGCGTGACTTGGCTCAAACTAAAATTCAGTCTACCCATGCCTCCTGCCAAGGTGACCACGGCACTCCCTGATAAAAGCGCGGCACTGAGCAAAAGAAACGAGGGGCCGGACCCACCCCAGAGAGGGATTCCCTTCATGAAACTCATCAGGATTCCGGGATAGATGATGGTGAGCAAAGATGCCGCGACAGCCAGCCACACGACGATAGACAAGGCGCCCGTTGCCGAACCTTTGTGCGGTATCGCAACGGTTGCTGTCGAAAAAAGGATGAAAAGGGAAAGACTGATGGCGCCTACCGTCAGGGGTGATTTGATGTTAGAAAAGGCTCTCGGCACCCGCCGCAGGGAAGTCGACTCCGCGATCAGCACGAATACGGAAATGCACACCAGAAACAGAGACGCGACCACACCGGTCAGGAAAATCGTGCTGCCGAAAATCAGGTAGGGAAGTGCGGATAGAATATAAGCGCCGCCGGCTGTGCCCCCGCAAAATATTTCGATTGCAATAGACCAACCCCATTCCGTTTGCGATTCATGACCCATTTTCCGACTCCGTCCCCTGTCGCTCCGCTTCATCCTTTTCATTCTTCACGCCAGGATTTGCCAACCGGAATGTAAAATACCGACGGGCGCGTGCCAAATTCTTCGTGGAGCAACTCAGCTCTTTGGCTGCGAATCCGTCTCGATATTTCACTCTCTGGATTGTTTAGGTCGCCGAAGGTCCTGGCGTTCACCGGACAGGCGTTGACACATGCCGGATTTGCATCCCACTCCGTCCCCGGCGTCAGGCCCTGTGCGATCCCCCGTTCGATGCGTTCTTTACAAAAATTGCATTTCTCGACAAGGCCCGGCTGTCTTAAAGTATCGTGTTCTTGTTTCGGATGACCTTTCGTCGTCGGGTAAGCATCCTCGGGATTTTCAAACCGCGCCCGATAGGGACACGCCACCATGCAGGCCTTGCAACGGATGCACTTGTCCGAATCAATCGCGACGATGCCGTCGGCTTGCTTGTGCGTCGCCCTGGAGGGGCAGACTTGCTCGCACGGGGTATTCTCGCAATGCATGCAAAGTATGGGCAAGAAGGTCCGGGTGACATTCGGGTACGTTCCTCGCTCGTAATCATAAAGGAACGTCCAAAATACGCCCTTTCCCGTCTTATTTTCAGCCTTGCAAGCATACGTGCAAGCATGACATCCAATGCAGCGAAACAGGTCGATCACCATTCCCCATCTGGGCACTTCACGTCACCTCTTTCGGGAGATTTTGACTTTCACGTGATCCGAGCTGGAGCCGGAGGCATCCGTCATCCAGAACTCGTTCGGCTCGATCTCATTCATATTGGGCCAACGGCGCTCTTTTGCGAGAGGAGTCATCCAGTGGCCGAAATATTGAGTCGTCACCAAACAATCTGGCCTCACCCCCTGGCGGCAGAATGCTTCCGCTTCGATCTCTCCCCAGGGGGATTTAATTCGTACCTTATCTCCCGTATGAATGCCCTTCCTGGCGGCCGTATCGGCATTGATCTGAACCTGAGGCAGACCCATGACGTGCTCGGATACCTCCAGCGCCATTGGAAGCATGGCATTGGTCGCCCATGCGAACTGGGCAGCGCGGCTGCAAAGGAGCCACATGTCGTATTCAGCGGCGGTCTCGAAATCCTTGGAGAAATCATAACAATCGGGTATCCCCTGATATTCCTCCATCTGCTTGTCCCAGAATTTGAGCTGGTGCTCTTGGAGTCTTTCTTTAAGTTCATCGCCTATCTGCTTGAGACGGCCCTGATACGGGAGTTCATAGCGAAGTCCTTTCTCTACCATCTCCCTGTAATGATAAGTCTCAAGCCTGGGGTAGGGCTCAAAGTAGCCCCCGTTCTCCTTGAACCAGTCTAATCCAAACTTCCCTTTCGTCACCGTCCTGCACTGTGCGTCAACGATCTCCTCGACCGTGTATTTTCTCTCGGGTTTTAGCGAGGAAGGACCTGGTTCCTTGGTCACAGGGTCTGCCAGCATCGTTCGGTTGATCCCCCGATTGTACGCTTCAAGGATTCCAATCCTGGCGGCCAATTCTGTGAATATGTTTGTGATGTCCATCGTATTGACGGGCGTCACGACAGGTTGCCTGAGATGGAACCCCTGATAAGGTTCGTTGCCTCTCTTGACGAAATTGGGACCGCCCATCCGGAAAAGCTGCAACCCCTCCAAATCGGTTGCTTCGGGCAAAAGGATATCCGCGTAATGAGAAGTTTCGTCGAAGGTATAGGCAAAAGCGACGTGAAAAGGTATTCTCTCAAGGACCTTGCGCACCGTATCGAGATTAAATTGGGAAAGCGCCGGATTTGCTCGATGAGTGATGTACACTTCCGGAACGGTTCCCTTCGGCCAGCCCTCGGGTGGGTCGAGAATCACCTTCCAAGCAAGATGATAAGCCCCCATCCAGCTTGACAGAGGATTGAGACTTTGGACACCGGTTCTCAACGAGGGTGGCCACTGCCACCGGTTCTTGTCCGTCGGAGCGAAGGCTCTCTCGGCAAAGCCTTGAGAGCCGGGGATGCGCGGTCCGGTCTCTGGAGCCCTTTCGAGCGCTTCCAGCAACCTCGCTCCGGGCGACATATGTCCGCCGGGCACTTCAAGACCGCCCACCAATACGGAGAGCATGTGCGATGCCCACTCGGCCTGATAGGCGCCGAGGCCGTTGTTCACATCTTTGCCGAGGTTGATGCATACCGGTCTGAAAGGCAGGACCTCGCCATCTATCTCTATGGTGCTCCCAATTTGAGCCGTCTCTACCCATTCCATGGCAAGGCGTCTGATCGTGGATGCAGGGACGTCGCAGATTTTGGCCGCCCATTCGGGTTCATACTTTTGCATCGCCTCCCTGAACAATTGGAAACTTGGCTTTGTCTTAATGCCGTCCACCTCATAGTCGCCTTCGAGAGCGAAATCCTGGACAGGACCGTCGAAGGACTTCGCTCCATTGGAACCGGAGTCCCATACCAGCGGCTTGTGAGTTTCGGCGTCTTCCAGATAATAACCGTTATCCAGCCTGACGAGGTAGGGTGCGTTGGTCCTCTGCTTCAGGAAAGGAACGTCTAGTTTGCGGATTTCGTAGAGAATGGAATGGATCATCGCGAACATAAACGCGGCATCGGTCTTTGGTTTTATGGGTATCCACTCGTCGGACTTGGCTCCGGATACCGAAAGATGGGGCTCGACGTGGATGAATCTGGCCCCTCGGACTCGAGCATCCGCATACCTGCGATACCCCTGCGTTCCTGTGCTTGTGTTGATGCCCCTTCCGAAATTTATCACGAGCTTGACAAGAGGGGTGTCATCGAAGCAAACGAACGATGCGTGCCAGAGTTCACCATAGACGTGTTCACAGTGGGCGCACTTCACACCGCTCCCCTGCCGTAACGATCCATCCACAGGGCCCAAGGCCGCGAAAAACGGTGCCCACGTGCCGTTAAAAGCCGGCCCTACGCCGTCCGAGGCTGTGGATACAGCGACTTTCAGTTGTCCGCTCCCGTCGCGCATCCCTTCCGTCCTGACCTGTTTCAGCCTGGAAGCAACGGTGTCCAACGCCTCATCCCAGCTGATCTCCTTCCAACCCGGGTCTTCGCTCACCCCTTTCTTTGGGTTCGTGCGCTTCATCGGTCCTTTGATCCGGTTGGGGTGATAGAGCTTTTCAATCAAACTCATCGCCTTAAAACAGCACTTCCCGTCGTTCGGATGCATGCCCATGAAGTTCGGGTTCCCTTCGACCTTATCCGCCCCCCCCTCCTTGTTGACGTGAACTCGTATCGGATCAGGCCCCGCGTTACACAATAAACAGTATGTGGAAATCCATTTTTCTCCGGGCTCGGCCCGGCCGGCACCCATGGGCGACCAGAATAAAGAGGGTTCCTGGAAGGATTGCTCCTTCGTGGCGGTGAAGAACTTGCTTTTTGATTCATCCATCTTTGTCTGACGCGCACCCATTCCTCGTAAAACCTCCACAATCCATCATTTTAATATTTCCGGGCCAAGAAAGCCATTCTCCTCTGCCTTGACACAGGAATGGCTATCTGCCGTTGACAACGCTGCATAAGGTGGGTTACGAGTCAAAAAAAATAATAATTTTCCCGAAAACTTTAAGGGCATTCCTATGGGACACGTCAGACAAGAGAATTTGTGGGAGGAGGAGGCTTAAAATGAAGAGAATCGTTACGTCATCCGTGATCATTCTGCTTTTGATGACAGCGGGGAGCGCCATGAGCGCAGAGAAGTTAAAAATCGGCTATCTTCGCATTGTGAATAGTTTGCCCACCTTTATGGCCGCAGAGAAGGGCCTTTTCGATGAGGAGGGGCTCAAAGTGGAGCTTATTCCCTTTGAGTCAGGTACCTTGATCATCGACGCCCTGATGACGGGCAGGATTGATGCCAACGCCTGCAGCGCGATTACCGGTTTCTGGTTCGCTGCTCAGGGTGCGCCGGATCGATTCAAGATCTTTTTGGCCTATGGGACTCCTTCTCGGAAAAACCCCGCATTTGTGGCAATTGTGAAGAAGGACTCCCCCCTGAAGGATGTAAAGGATCTCAAAGGGAAGCGAGTGGGGACATACCCCGGGGCTTCTTCTATAGAATTGGGAAAGGCAATCATCCGCACACAGATGGACCCGGAGAGTGTTATCTTTCAAGAAGTACCCCCCACCATTCTCATTTCCGCATTAGCCGCCGGACAGATTGATGCCTTCTTTGCACCCGAACCCATGGGGATGATCGCCATCTCCCAGGGGGTCGGAAGGCACCTGGTCGAGGAACCCTTGGGCCTGCTTGGGCTGGAGAAAGGATTTGCCGGAGCTGGTTTTGGCTTTTCGTCTCAATTGCTGAGTGAAAACCCCGGAGTTGCGAAGAAGGTCAAAGCGATATACTACAAGGCCGTCGATGTCATCGATAAGGACAGAAAGGCTTATCGACCTCTGCTGACGAAATACTTAGGGCTTCCCGAATCCGTCGCAATGAATATACCCTTGCAAAGCTGGATGAAGATCGAGACACTCGACAAGGAGTCGACGCAGAAATATTTTGATCTTCTTTACCGGGAAGGGGCTTTTAAGAAGAAGGTTGATACGACGAAGCTGTACTATGAGAATTAACTTTGAAGGGTGAGAAGGACCGTGACTGCTCAAAAGACAATGATACCCATGAATACGGTATAATAGTGCTTTTGAAATAAAATCGTGCGCAACAAGGCAACAAAATCATTCCTGGTCAACGATGCATTTAAATCCGAAGCACGAAATCCGAAATTCGAAACAATTTCGAATGACAGAAATCCCAAATTCAAAACGATTTTGTTTTGAAAATTTGGTCATTTGAAATTGGGATTTGTTTCGGATTTCGATATTCGGATTTCGGATTTGTCCAATGACAAAACCTATTTGGTTCCAGCTATGCCGGGGTAGGTTGTATCTGTTTCTTATAACTGTTTTTTGTCAATCTTTCCTGTGCTCAACTTGGGCAAGGAATCTTTGAATTCGAGTTGCCGGGGCATCTTAAAACTAGCCAGTCTTTCTTTACAGAAGGACAGGATCTCCTGATGTGTTGCTGTTTCACCATGTTTTAGAACGACGATCGCTCTCAACACCTGACCCCGACTCGGATCCGGGATTCCCACGACGGCTGCTTCCTGGACTTTGGAATGGTTAAGCAATACGGTCTCTACCTCTGATGGGTAGACATTGAGGCCTCCGCTGATGACCATATCGTCGGCCCGACCCAGGACATACAGATAACCCTCTTCGTCAAATCGTCCCAAGTCTCCAGTATGATACCACCCGTCCTTGATCTTTTCTGCCGTAGCCTTAGGATCTTTGAAATATCCTTTCATGATTTGAGGCCCACGGGCAATAATCTCCCCTATCTGACCTACTTCGACTTCTTTTCCATCTTGACCGATGACCTTCAGCTCTGCCCTGGGAGCTGCTTTCCCAACACTGGCCATCTTCCTTGGAGCATCCTTCAAATGAGTATGAGTTAGCAGAGGAGAGGTTTCGGTGGCTCCGTAGCCCTGAACAGGTTGGAGGTGTGGATATCTTTCTCCAAGTTCCTTCATCAACTGTTCCGGAACGACCGTCCCCATCATAGAGATGACTCTTAAGCTGGAACAATCATACCGCTCCCAATGGGGAATATTCAAAATTAACTGGAAAATGGAGGGAGTCCCGGGTAAATAGGTAATCCGATGGTTTTGGACTGCATCGAGAATTTTCTTCGGTTTCATCTCATCAATCACAGAGACAGACATCCCGGATTTCACCATCAAATTCAGGACGGCGGGACCAACAATGTGAGAGATGGGGAGAACAAGACCATAGGTGTCCTTTTCAGAGATGAGCATGGCATGACCTATCGTTTCAGGGAAGTAGGTGAGATGATCGTTGGTGAGAACGACTCCCTTCGGTCTTCCTGTCGTCCCCGAGGTATAAAGGTAGAGGGCTTCATCTTCTTCTTGGAGGGGAATTGGAATTTTTCCGGAGGATTCCTTTTCGATGATCTCTTCATAGGAGTGCCAATTTCTGATATCCTCGCTCTCGGCTCCCGCCACGACGATATGCTGCAAGGTAGGAACACTCTTTAGCATGCGATCAATGAAAACTTTCTGCCTGACATCGGTAATAATGGCAGAAACCTCCGCCTCCTGAAAGATCGGCTCCATTTCCGCAGGGCTGAGACGGACATCGAGGATCACAGCGATCGCTCCAATTTTCAGGATGGCAAAGTAACCCACGCAGAACTCGGGACAGTTTTGAAAAAGGAGGACAACGCGATCTCCCTTTTTGATCCCAACCTTGAGGAGTCGATTAGCCAGTCGGTTAGAAAAGGTGTTCAGGTCAGAGAAGGTAATCCTCTCTTCCTTAAACAGAATGGCAGGTTTCGTTGGCCTTTCCTTGGCCTGCTTTTCTAAATAATCTCTTACGATCATAACGATCCTTATTGATCCAAATTGTGTCGATAAACGTAAAATGCTTTCTCAAATAAGTCAACCAATCGACTCGCGACTTATTCTGCCGTTGACAACTGAATATAAATAGGTTGAAATTAATTGTTTGAATCAGAACCTACGAGTCAAAGGAGTTTGGATGAAGAGAATCGCGGGGTTAATCGTGATCATTTCACTTATGATGATAGCGGGTGCTGCTTACAGTGAGGAGAAGGTGAAGATTGGTTATCTTCCTTTAACGATTAGCCTGCCCACCTTTGTGGCGGCGGAGAAGGGTCTCTTCGAACAGGCTGGCCTGAAGGTGGAGCTGACTCCCTTTGAGTCAGGCACATTAATCGTCAGCGCCCTTATCGCGGGCAGGATCGATGCCGACTGCAGTAGCGCGACTACAGGGTTCTGGTTCGCCGAACAGAGCACACCGGATCAGTTCAAAATCTTTTTGGCGTATGGGACCCCTTCTCGGAAGAACCCGACTTTTGTGGCAATCGTCAAGCAGGACTCCCCCCTCAAGGATTTAAAGGATCTCAAAGGGAAACGCGTGGGGACATACCCCGGTGCCTCTTCTATAGAATTGGGAAAGGCAATCATCCGGACACAGATGGACCCGGAGGATGTTATCTTCCAAGAGGTGCCCCCTACCATTCTCATTTCCGCCTTAGCCGCCGGACAGATTGATGCCTTCTTTGCGCCCGAACCCATGGGGATGATCGCCATCTCTCAGGGGGTGGGAAGGCACTTGGTGGAGGAACCTTTGGGTCTGCTTGGGCTGGAGAGAGGATTTGCCGGGGCGGCTTTTGGCTTTTCGGCTCAATTTATAAAACAGAACCCCATGCTCGCCAAGAAAGTTAAAGCGGTTTACTACAACGCCGTCGACCTTACGGATAAAGACAGAAATGCCGTCCGACCTCTCTTGTCGAGGTATACAGGTCTTTCTGAAACGATTGCTATGAAGATACCCCTCCAAAGCTGGATGAAGACTGAGACACTTGACAAGGAGGCCACACAACAATATTTCGATCTTCTTTACAAAGAAGGGGCTTACAAGAAGAAGATTGATACGACAAAGGTGTACTACGAGAATTAACCCAGGAGGATGAAAAGGACTGTGGCTGGGCAAGACACAATGATACCGATGGATACAGTATTGGCGGCGGATGCCGTCAGTCAGGAAGAGGCCATGCAGTGCTGGGATGACGGCGCTGAGGAATTCGCAGGGCGTTTCAAGAGGAATGAGGAATTTTTCCATAAGCATGTCATTAATCCTACCCTCCTCAATCTCCTTGGCGATGTTAAAGGCAAGGCCGTCCTCGATGTCGCATGCGGGGAAGGGCACTTTTCTCGGAAGTTGGCTGAACAAGCCAAGGGCGACGTTCAAATCACCGGGATTGATGCCTCAAAAAAGCTGATTGACATTGCTCAAAAGAAAAATGAATCCTTTTCACATTGTATCAGGTTTCTGGTTGGCGATGCGAGCCGCCTGGACCAGTTATCGTCGAATTCCTTTGACATCGTTGTCTGTAATATGGCCCTCATGTTTATCAAGCGATACGAGGAAACGATCCAAGAGGTCGGCCGTGTCTTAAAGCCACAGGGTATCTTCGTTTTATCGATTCTCCACCCTTGTTTTCTAACCCCGGGTTCGGGATGGATTTTAGAAGAATCTCCCGACGGGAAGAAGGGAAAACGAATTGGGTGGAAGACGGACAATTACCATCTCGGACTTGTTTATCATGGTGTCATGACGGTATGCGATACAAAGGAAACTTACTATTTTTGCCGTACCCTGGAGGATTATTTTCGCGCCCTGCGAAAAGGTGGATTTGTGGTCGAGGATCTTCGCGAACCCTTGCCTCCTAAAGAACTGATGGAGAGGCATCCCAATTTCAAGGGTGAGGAGAAGAGGTCGATTATGCTTATGATGAAATGCAAACGACTCGTGTGAGCCCCCTGTCTCCCCATGCATCGTTTCCGATCCTTCGATATATTCTTACCCTAGGAAAAAAAGAAAGGTTCTTTATCGGAACCAAATTTCCTTGTCTCTCTCCTTAACGCCTTCGCAGCTCTTCGATATCCTAAATGTGCTTAAACTTGACATTTCCGAAGGCATATTCTAATATGCTATTGAAAGATGTTTCTGGAGGCATATCATGAGAACAACCCTGGCAATAAAAGAAGATTTACTTGAGGAGGTAAAGGCCTTGTCAGGCGTAAAAACAAAGAGGGAAGCCGTGGAGAAAGCTCTGGAGGAATTCATTCGAAGAAGAAAAGCAAAGAAGTTGCTTGATTACGAAGGGAAAATGGAACTGTCCTACACCCTGAGCCGCTTGATCGAAAGAAGGAGAAAAGATGTTCCTTATCGATAGCTCCGTCTGGGTTGAATACCTTCGTCCAAAAGGGTCCATGAAGGTTAAAGATAGGCTCAGAGAAATCCTCCAGAGAGAGGAAGCGCTTTCCTGTGGGGTGGTTGTTGTGGAGATATTGAGGGGCGCCAAAAATGAGAAAGACTTTCAAGCGTTGCATGATTCTCTTATATCTCTTCCTCAAATCCCTATAGATGACGGAGTGATCGAAAGAGCTTCAAAATGGGGATTTCTATTGGATCGAAAAGGGAAGTCCGTTTCGACTACCGATTTGCTCATCGCCGCCGCGACCTACGAGAAAGCCCGCCTCTTACATGCCGACAGTGATTTCGAGATCATTTCTTCAATAGTCGACCTGGAGGAAGAAAGAGTTGAATTGTAATGATTCCCTGTGGGCGGGCAAAACGAAGGACGGTCATGGGTCACGAGGATAACTTCATGAGGTCTCCCTCAATCCCCTGGATCAAATTACCCATCCGAGAGCTGGTGCCGCGGACAGAAGGACATTAGGACAGGGCTAGGAACTGGAATAAAGGCACACAGGCCCGCTCATTTCTTGACTATTTCTTCTTTGCCGGTTCAATTCTTGCTTCTCGCCTGGCAGTTAACCTCCAAGATGTTATTGCTTTCTTCCTCTGTAATGTTGTTTTTACATTTTTACCCTTCTATGCAACATTTCGACTGGAAATCAATAAAATTGTTGGATCCACGGAGGGACCGACCAATCGCGAAAGAATACATAAAAGGGAATACATAAAAGGGAATTGACTTTTTGAACTGTTTGGAATATTGTCCTCTCAACCGTATAGATAATTCTCAGTTTCCAAATCTTTAGATTTTTTGGACAAAAGGGAGATAACCATGGCCAAAGAAAAGGCAAGATTGCTCAGGGGTGGTTTGGAGAAAGTTCCTACGGGAATAGCCGGCCTTGACGAGATTACCGGTGGAGGATTGCCCAAGGGGCGTCCCACCTTGGTATGCGGCGGCGCCGGGTCCGGGAAGACCCTTGTCGGCTTGGAGTTTCTTGTACGGGGGGCGATGCAATTTAATGAGCCCGGGGTCTTCATGTCGTTTGAGGAATCGGCTGAGGAATTGACAAAGAATGTGGCTTCCCTGGGCTTTAACCTGAATCGCCTGACCGCCTCCAAACGACTTTTCATCGATTATGTTCATATTGAGCGGAGCGAGATCGAGGAAACCGGCGAATACGACCTTGAAGGTCTCTTTATTCGCCTCGGCAATGCGATTGA
>Ga0335084_10006202_pt1 | contig 11867 bp, 9 predicted proteins | sample Lox_Sample_44_FD_206721 | JGI IMG/M metagenome (GOLD analysis project Ga0335084, IMG submission 206721) | Soil microbial communities from Loxahatchee National Wildlife Refuge, Florida, United States - Lox_Sample_4.4 | ecosystem: Environmental > Terrestrial > Soil > Wetlands | place: USA: Florida...
CGGCACCGACTTCGTGGACGTGCTCGAGATGTTCCACCGCGACCCGGCCACCGAGGCGGTCATCATGATCGGCGAGATCGGCGGCGCGGAGGAGGAGCGGGGCGCCGCGTTCGTACGCGACCACATGACGAAGCCGGTGGTGGGCTTCATCGCCGGCCGCACGGCGCCGCCGGGCCGCCGGATGGGCCACGCCGGGGCGGTGGTGTCCGGCGGGAGCGGTACCGCCGAGGCGAAGATCGCGGCCATGCGAGAGGCGGGCATCGTCGTCGTCGACGGGCCTCACCTCCTCGGCAAGGCCATGAAGGATGCGCTGGCCCATCGGCCGGCGGGCCGGAAGCAGGCGCGCCCGGGCAAGGTCGAGGAGAGGGCGGCCCGGAAGGCCTCCCGGACCGCCCCCGGCAAGAAGGACGGCGCGAGGACCAGGACTGCGGCGAGGAAGGCCCCGCGCAAGGCGGGCAGGAGCCGTCGCTAGGAGCGAGAACGGAAATGGCGATCGAGCGTACGTTGTCCATCATCAAGCCGGACGGCGTGGAGAAGGGCGTCGTCGGGCAGATCATCAGCCGCTTCGTCGGCGCGGGCCTGAAGCCCGTGGCGGTGAAGATGAAGCACCTGTCCCAGCGGGAGGCCGAGGGCTTCTACGCCGTCCACCGGGCGCGGCCCTTCTTCGCCGACCTCGTGAAGTTCATGACCGGCGGGCCGGTCGTCCTCATGGTGCTCGAGGGCGAGAACGCCATCGCGAGGAACCGCGAGGTCATGGGCGCCACGGACCCGAAGAAGGCCGCCGAGGGCACCATCCGGAAGGACTTCGCGACCGACATCGAGAAGAACACGGTGCACGGCTCGGACGGCCCCGACACCGCCCGGACCGAGATCGCCTACTTCTTCTCGGAGATCGAGATCCAGCAGTACGAGATCCGCCGTAAGTAGCCGGAACGGTTGCGTTTGTTCCGGGTCTCCCCCCTGGGAACGGTCCGGAGCGCCCGGCCGGAGTAGAATCCTTTTCCCGCCCGTCCCCACCTGGGGGCGGGCTTCTCGTTTCTGAGGAGAACGTGGACACCCCGCTCGCGGCCGTCGCCATCTGGAAGTGGCTGCTCGCGCTGGGCTTCCTCGCAGGGTCGGCCTTCTGCTCGGCCACCGAGACGGCGCTCACCGCCCTCGGCGACAACCGGGCCCGCCAGCTTCGCGACTCCGGCGACCGGGCCGGCCTGCGGCTCACGCCCTGGATCGAGCACCCCGACCGCGTCCTCTCGACGCTCCTCATCGGCAGCACCCTCGTGAACGTCGGCTCGGGCGCCCTGGCCGCCTCCATCGCCGCCGACCTCGCCTGGGCGGCGAGCTGGAGCGAGGGCTCCGCGGTGGCCGTGGCGACCGCCATTGTGACCGTGGTGGTGCTGTTCGCCGGCGAGATCGTCCCCAAGACGATCGCGAAGCGCCACCCCGTGCAGAGCTCCCTCCTCCTCGCCCCGGGGGTGCAGCTCGTCACCTACCTGCTCTGGCCGGTCTCCTCCGCCGTGACGACGGCCACCCGGGGGCTCGTGGGCCTATTCGGCGCGCGCGAGGCGGGCCCCGCCGTGACGAGCGAGGAGATCGAGTATCTCATCGGGGTCGGCACCCGCGAGGGCGTTCTCGACGAGGTGAAGGAGGAGCTGCTCAACAGCGTGCTCGAGTTCGCCGACCGGGTGGTGCGCGAGATCATGGTCCCGCGCACGCGCATGGTGGCGGTGGACATCGCCACGCCGCCCGAGGAGCTCGTGCGCGTCGTCACCGAGAACCCCTTCAGCCGCATGCCGGTCTACGAGGGCAGCATCGACAACGTGGTGGGTCTCCTCCTCGTGAAGGAGATCGTGCAGGACCTCCGGCAGGGCCCGGGCGGGATCGACATCGCCCGGCGCATGAAGCCGGTGTACTTCGCCCCCGAGACGATGAAGATCTCGCGCCTGCTGAAGGAGATGCAGCGGCGGAAGACGCACCTCGCGGTGGTGGTGGACGAGTTCGGCGGCACGAGCGGCCTCGTCACGCTGGAGGACGTCCTCGAGGAGATCGTGGGCGAGATCCAGGACGAGGCCGACGCCGAGGCCGCCCCGGTCCGGGTCATCGGGCCGGCGAGCTGGCTCGCCGACGCCGCCGTGCCGCTGCACGACCTCGAGGGCTACCTCACCGAGCGGCTGGCCGAGGAGGCGCCCGAGGGCGACGCGCGCCCCGACGTCCGCTTCCCCGAGGCCGACTACGAGACCCTGGGTGGGTTCGTGACCGCCCGGGCGGGAAGGGTACCTCCCGTGGGAGCGGTGGTGACCTGGGACGGGTTCACCTTCACGGTGCGAGCGGGTGACGAGCGCAGGGTGGGGCGCGTGGAGATCGCGCGGACCCCGGCTCCGGTGGCGCCCGCGGCGGCCCGGACGTAGAAGGACGGGCGGAAACCGAGGACGGGAATCCCTTGGAGCACCTCTCCCACGACGAGCCGGCGCGCGACGCGCGCCCCGACCTGCGGGCCTTGCCGCCCGACCGGCTGGCCGAGCTCGTCCGGGCCCTCGGCGAGAAGCCGTTCCGCACGAGGCAGCTCTTCCGCTGGCTGCACCTCGGGGGCGCCGCCTCTCTCGACGAGATGACCGACCTGCCGCGCCCGTTTCGCGAGGCGCTCGCCCGCGAAACGCGGCTCACCACCCTCGAGGCCGCGACCGAGCAGCGATCGGTCGACGGCACCATCAAGTGGACGTGGCGGACCCACGACGGGAAGCTCGTCGAGTCGGTCTACATGCCGGAGACCGACCGCCGGACGCTGTGCGTGTCATCCCAGGTCGGCTGCGCGGTAGGTTGCACCTTCTGCATGACCGGGACGATGGGCCTCGCCCGAAACCTCACGCCCGGCGAGATCGTCGACCAGATCCACCGGGCCAACCGGCGCATCGTCGAGCTCGGCCTCGCCCCGGGGCCGCGGCCGCTCACCAACCTGGTGTTCATGGGGATGGGCGAGCCGCTCGCAAACTACAAGAGCCTCAAGGTGGCGCTCGACCTCCTCCTCCACGAGGACGGCCCCAACTTCTCGCACCGGCACGTCACCGTCTCCACCTCCGGCCTCGTCCCCCTCATGCGGAAGCTCGGGGAGGAGACCCCGGTGAAGCTCGCCGTCTCCCTGAACGCCACCACCGACGCCCAGCGCGACGCGATCATGCCCATCAACCGCCGCTGGCCGCTCGCCGAGCTCCTGGCCGCGTGCCGGGAGTTCCCGGTGCGGAACGGGCGGCGCATCACCTTCGAGTACGTGCTCCTCGGGGGCGTGAACGACTCGCTCGAGGACGCCGAGCGCCTGGCCCGCCTGCTGCGCGGCCTGCCCGCGAAGGTGAACCTCATCCCGTACAACGAGAACCCCGGGCTCGGCTTCTCCGCGCCCGCCCCGGAGCGCGTGGCGGCCTTCGCCGAGCTGCTCGCCACGCGGAACCTCACCGCCGTGGTGCGGAAGAACCGCGGCCGGGACATCGCGGCCGCGTGCGGTCAGCTCGCGGCGCAGGGTGGGCCCGGCGACCCGCGCCGCCAGCGCTCCCCCACCTCCTGAGGAAAGGACCCCAGACGACATGTCCCTACTCGCCGTCGGCTCCGTCGCGCTCGACTCCGTGGAGACCCCCTTCGGGCATCGCGTGGACGTCCTCGGCGGGTCGGCCTCCTACTTCTCGGTCTGCGCCAGCTTCTTCCAGGCGCCTCGCCTCGTGGCGGTGGTGGGCGAGGACTTCCCCCAGGAGCACGTGCAGTTCCTCCGCGCGAAGGGCGTGGACCTGGCCGGCCTGGAGAGGCGCCCCGGGAAGACGTTTCGCTGGAAGGGGCGGTACGAGTTCGACCTCAACACCGCCCACACCCTCGACACGCAGCTCAACGTCTTCGCCGACTTCCAGCCCTCGCTGCCGGTCCCGTTCCGGGACTCGGAGTACGTCTTCCTGGGCAACATCGACCCCGACCTTCAGCGCGCCGTGCTCGACCAGGTGCGCGCTCCGCGCTTCGTGGCGGCCGACACGATGAACTACTGGATCGAGACGCGCCGGGAGGCGTTGCTGCGCACCCTGAAGCGCCTCGATCTCCTCTTCGTCAACGACGCCGAGGCGCGCCAGCTCGCCGACGAGGTCAACGTGGTGCGGGCGGCGCGCAAGATCCTGGGCATGGGGCCGAGGGCGGTCGTGGTGAAGCGCGGGGAGTACGGCTCGCTGTTCTTCTCCGGCGAGGAGGTGTTCGCCTCCTCCGCGTACCCGCTCCAGGCGGTCTTCGATCCCACCGGGGCGGGCGACAGCTTCGCCGGCGGATTCATGGGGTACCTCGCCCGGAGCCGGCGCGAGGACCCGGGTACACTCCGCCGCGCGATCGTGCTCGGGAGCGTGCTCGCCAGCTTCACGGTGGAGCAGTTCTCGCTGGAACGGCTACGCACGCTCACCTCGGAGGAGATCCGCGGGCGCTTCGCCGAGGCGCGCCAGCTCGCCCACTTCGACGACCTCGAGGTGGACGTGTTCGACGGCCCGCGTTCGGCTATTTGACCCGCCCGAGATCTCCCGGATACCATCGCCCCGCGCTCGAGAGCGCGCGCATGCGGATCGGCATCATCTCCGACATCCACTCGAACCTCGAGGCGCTCACCGCCGTCCTCGCCGTGCTCGAGCGGCAGAGGCCGGACCGGGTCATGTGCCTGGGCGACGTCGTCGGCTACGGCGCCAGCGTGAACGAGTGCTGCGCGCTCGTGCGCAAGACCGCCGAGGTCACGCTGCTCGGCAACCACGACGCGGCCGTGGCCGGGCGGATGGACTACAGCTTCTACTACGACGCCGCCCGACACGCCCTCGACTGGACCGCCTCGCGCATCGACCCCGATCACCTGGAATGGCTGCGCTCCTTGCCGTACGGGCACCGCATCGAGCACGTGGGGTTGACCCACGGCAACCCGGTCGACCCCGAGGCCTACGCCTACGTCTTCGCGCTCGAGCAAGCGCGCGAGTTGCTGCCCCACCTCGAATCGCTCGCGGACGTGAACTTCATCGGCCACTCCCACCTCTGCAAGGCGTTCGCTCTCGACCAGAAGGGCGACGTGACCGAGGTGGTGGCGACGCGCTTCGGGCTGCGCCGCGGCTACAAGTACGTGATCTCGGTGGGGTCGGTGGGCCAGCCGCGCGACTGCGACAACCGGGCGTGCTTCGTCACCTACGACACCGAGGAGCGCGTCGTGGAGTACCACCGCGTCCCGTACGACATCGAGGCGTCCGCGCAGAAGATCTTCGACGCGGACCTGGCGCTCAACTTCGGGAAGCGCCTCTTCCTCGGCGTCTAGGGCTTCCCCGCTCACACGACCGACAGGTGCGTCGCCAGGCGGAAGCCGCTGGCGAGGCCGTCCGCGTCGAGCGCCACCACGGAGAGCGTCGCGTCGACGTGGAGGCGCACGGGGGCCACGCCGGCGATGGCGCCGACGGGCTCCCCGCTCCGGGCGTCGAGCGCGACGAGCCCCTCGCCGGCGGCGAGCACGGTGCCTCGCACCACCGCGGGTGCCAGTGTCGCCGGGGGATGGGCCCCGGGAGCGGCGGCCCGGGACCAGCGGACCGCGCCGTCGCGCCCGAGCGCGACGAGCGCGCCGTCGGGACCGCGCGCGACGAGGAGCGCTCCCGCGGCCGCCAGCGTCGGCGCACCGGCGAGGGGCGGGGAGGCGAGCCACACCGCCGCCCCCTCCGCGGAGAGCGCCGTCACCATCGCGTCCCCGGCGAGGCCGCCGGCGAGGGCCAGCCGCCGGCCCCAGGCCATCGGCCCCGAGGTGGGCACGAAGTCGAGGGGCGCCTCCCAGCGGCGCCGGCCCGTCGCCGCGTCGATGGCGAGGAGCGCGGCGCCGGGGCCCACCGAGCACGTGACGAGGCAGGCGCCGCGGCCCGCGACGGCGGGGCGGACGACGGGGCCCGGGCCGAGGACCCTGAACGCGGACGCGCCGGAGGCGTCGACGCCGTAGACGAACCCCGTGTCGGCGCCGACCACGACGCGATCTCCGGCGGCGACGGCGTGCAGGCGGTCCGCACCGGGGGGCGCGAACCGCCAGCGCTGCTCGCCGCTCGCCGGTTCGAGGCCGCACAGCGTGCCGGCCTCGACGGAGACGAGGAGCCCGCCCGCGAGGGCGAGCACGGCGGCCGGAGCCGCGGGCTCCGCGGGGACGGACCAGCGGACGGCTCCCGAGGCGAGCTCGTGGAACGCGAGCGAGCCGCCGCGGGCGACGACGGCCCCGCCGGGCACGAGCCACGCCGCCTGCGCGCCGGGGACGTTCCAGCGGATGGCGCCGGTGACCCGCTCCACGGCCACGAGGGCGGACGCGCCCGCGAGGACGGTGACGCCGCCCGCGGGCAGGAGCCCCGCGCCGGCCGGTGGCCCGACCTCGACCCGGAACGTCCGGCGGAACGAGAGGCGGCGCAGCCGCCCGGGCCCGAGGCGCCTGACCCCCGGGTTGCCCGGCGGCGGGTGCGGCGCGACGGGCTCTCCCGGCGGATCGGCGGCGACGTCTCCGCGGTCGAGCTCGTCGGCCTGGGCGAGGCGGTCCGCAGCCGCGGACTCCATCTCGGCGAGGTGGCCGTTCTCGCCCTGCCGCGGGTTGCGACGGCGCGCCAGGCGGGCGAAGGAGGTGGCGGCCTCGGCGATCGCGCGGACGAGGCCGGGCGCCGGGCAGGGCGAGGGAGGTGCCCCGGGGAGCCGGGCGGTGCCCGCCTCGAGGTCGAGGACGACCTCGGGCGCCCCGGCTCCTCGCGGGAGGGCCAGGCGGGCCGAGCTCTCGCGGCCGCGCAGGGCGCCGAGCACCCGCGAGGACGCCGCGCCCAGGTCGCGCAGCGCCAGGAACGGCATCCCGGTCCAGGCGGCGAGGCGGACACCGTCCGCCGCGAGGAGCTCGATGCCACCCGGCACGAGCAACGACCCCACGTCGGGCAGGCCGCCCTCGTACGCGAGGAGAACGCCCTCGTCGTCGTGCAGCGTGACGCGGCATGCGGGGGCGCCCTGGGGCGCGTGCGACTCGGCGGTCGCCGCGGGTGGGGGCTCCCGGGCGGGCGCCGCCGGGGGCGCTGCCTCGGCGCGCCGGAGGTCCCTCGCCGCGGCGCGGAGGCTCCTCACCTCGGGGATGCGCGGCACGGGGCCGCCAGAGGGCGTCAGGGCGGCCAGGTCGCGCAGGAGGTCCGCCGATGCCTCCAGGGCCGCGGCGGCGAGGCCCTCGAGGTCCACCTCGACGTCGCGGGCGAGCACGCGGGACGGCGGGGAGGGCTCGACGACCGTGAGGAGGGCGCTCGAGCCGCGGCGGCGGAGCACGAGCTCGAGGCCGCCGTCCCGGAAGGCCACGGTCGCCACGGGCGCTCCCGAGACGAGCCGGGCGACGGCCCGGAGCAGCCCCTCCAGGCCGGGGAGGAGCTCGCCCTCGGCGCGGCCGCCCGCGATGTCGAACCCGTCGACCTCGAGCGCCAGGGCGTCCACCGCCGAGCGCGCGGCGAGGGACCTCCGGCCCTCGCGCAGGGCCTCTCTCAGGTGGGGGTCGTGCCTCCAGCTCTGTCCCGGCCGTATCCGGATCACGTCGAGGGAAGCATCACCGCGAAATCACCGGCATTCAACGTTGACAGGCGGGAGGCCTGGGCACCAAGATGACGGCACCGGTGCGGGCCGCGTCGCGCGAGCCCGGCTGTCCGTCCCGAGCGTAGCGCCGGCGAAGAAGGCGCGAAGTCGAGGGACCTGGCCGCTCCGCGGCCGCAGCATGGCACCCCCGTTCTTTCACGAGACTCCCCAAAATGACCTTCACGGAAGCCGCGCTCGAAGTCCTGCGGCGCGAAGGCAAGCCCCTCCACTTCACCAAGATCACCGAGCTGGCCATCCGCGAGAGCCTTCTCGACCACGTCGGGAAGATCCCCGAGGAGACGATGGCCGACCAGCTCGCCGCCCACGCACGGCTGCCCAGGACGGAGCGGCGCCTGCTCCCCGTGCAGCAGGGAACCTTCGCGCTCGTGGAGTGGGGGATCGACGAGGACCCGGCCGGCCTCGACAACCTCGTCGCGCCGCCGGCCGAGGACCTCCCGCTGCGGGGGCGCGAGCGCCACCCGATCCCGCTGCGCGACCTCTCGCGGGGAGGCGGGCGCGGCGAGGGCCGGGGCGAGGGCCAGCGGCCGCGCCGCCGCGAGGAGGAGGAGCACCGCGGGCGTCGCTTCCCGCCGCCGGCCGAGGTCGCCTACGAGATCCTGGCCGGAGCGGGGGGACCGCTCTCCCTCGTGGAGATCGCCGCCCAGGGCGCGGAACGTCTGCTCATGTCCGACGCGTTCGTGCGCGACACGGGCTCCCTGCGCGCGGCGCTGCACGAGGACAACCGCCGCCGCGAGTCCGCGGGCCGGAAGGCCCTGTTCGGCCTCGACGGCGAGCTCGTGACGCTGTCCGCCCTGCCCGAGCCGGGCGAGCGCGCGGCCCTGGCCTCCCCGGCGCGCGCGGCAACCGCCGCCGATCTGCGCCGCGCGGCGCTCGCCTCCATCCGCCGCCGCGTGCGCGAATGCGACGGCCCCACGGTCGAGCACGTCGCCGTGAAGCTCCTCGAGCGCACCGGCTTCCGCGAGATCAAGGTGGCGCGGCGGGGCCGCGAGCACGTCATCTACACCGGCCGCCGGCGCATGGGCCTGTCCGACGTCCGCCACGCCATCCGGGTGATGCGCGGCGGGGCCGACGCGGCCCGCCGGGACGTGACCGACCTGCGCCGCGACCTCGGCCACTACGGCGCGCAGATCGGCATGGTGGTCACCGCCGGCGAGGCGAACCGCGAGGCGCGCGGCGAGGCGAGCGCGGCGGGCCAGCTGCCGGTGCTCCTCCTCTGCGGAGAGGCCCTGGCCGAGGCCCTGGCGGACGCCGGCGTGGGCTGCGCGCCGGTGGTGGTGCCCGAGCTGGACGACGGCTTCTTCCGCGCCGCGGCCGAGGCCGCCGAGAAGGAGGAGGCCGCCCGCCTGGCGCGCCGCGAGGAGCGCGAGCGGCGCCGCGAGCGGGAGCCGGGGCGCGAGAACGCCCGGGAGCCCGGCGAGCCGGGAGCGGGGGAGATCTCGGTGGCCATCACCGCGGATGCGGGCGAGGCGCCGGCCCAGCGTCCCGACCGCACCGCGACGCCCCGGGCCGAGGGTTCCGAGCGCGAGGACCTGGCGGGCTCCGAGGAGGTCCCGATCACGTCGGACGCCGCGCGCGACGAGGACGAGGACGAGGGCGACGAGGAAGGGGAGGACGAGGGACCGGAGGCCGCTGCGGGAGAGCCGGCTGGCGCCCCCGCCTCCGGCGAGCCGGGCGAGACGAAGGAGGGCGAGCGCCGCCGGCGCCGGCGCCGGCGCCGGCGCCGGGGTGGCCGTGGCCGCGGCCGCGAGGGTGGAGCCCAGGCCGCTGCCACGGGGCCGGGCGGCCCGCCGGCGGAGGCGGCACCGGCGGCCGACGGAGAGCCGGCCCCGGCCTCCGAGGGTGGACGGGCGCTCCCACCCCCGCTGCCGCCCCTGCTCGGCCCGGGGAACGGCGGCTCCGGCGGCGATCCGACGCCCTCGGGGTGACCATGGCGGCGTACCGGGCCAGAGCACCGCGCGTCGCGCTCGCCGTCCTGGCGGGCCTCGTGGCGCTCGCGCCCCTGGGCTGCCGCCGAGGGCCGAAGCCGGCGCACATCGCGTCCGTCCGCGTGGCCGGCGGCGCGGTCTCGGACACGCTCAGGGACGCCGGCCTCGACGCCCCGGCGCTCGAGGCGGCGACCCTCACCGCGCTCCAGGCCGCGGGCTTCAAGGCCGGTGCGGGCGAGCGGACCTACCGCGCCCGGGTCGACGTCGTGGGGGTCCGGCTGGCTCCGCCCGACGGCGCGTCGTCAGGCCCCCGCGTGGAGGTGGGCGTCGAGATCGCGCTCGAGGTCGAGGGCGACTCGGATCAGTCCGTGCTCCGCGACACGGGTTCCGGCGTCGCGTCGGTCGCCGAGGGCGGGCCCGCGGGTGCGTTCCGCCAGGCGGTGGCCGCTGCGGCCCGGGACGCCGCGGAGGGCCTCGCCCTGGGCATCGCCGCGGAGGGGAAGCCCCTCCGGCAGGTGCTCGCGGATCTCGGCTCGGCCGACCCGCGCGTGCGCGACCACGCGGTCCGGGCGCTCGCCGAGCGGCGGAACCCCGAGACCGTGCCGGCGCTCGTGCAACGCCTCGAGGACGCCGACGCCGACGTGGTCCAGCGCGCGGTCGGGGCGCTCGCCCAGATCGGCGACCCGCGTGCCGTGCCCGCCCTCATCGAGCTCGCCCAGCGGGCCGACCCGGATCTCGCCGCCCGCGTGGTCCGCGTGATCGGCGACCTCGGGGGCCCAGACGCCGAGGGCTACCTGCTCACCGTCGAGTCCGGGCATTCCGATCGCCGCGTCCGGCGCGCCGCCCGCGATGCGCTGCGCGACCTGCGCGCGCACGTCACCGGCACGGCGATGAACCGCGATCGCTGACCTCCATCCCGTTCCCGAACCGCCCCCGGCCCGTCTGTCTTTCCCGGGGGACTTCGTCCCCCGCCCCGCCGGTCCTGAGCCTGACGAAGGACCGTCAGGGCCTCACCCCCGGTTCGCGGGCCCCTGGCGCGCTTCGCCGGTGGCTCGCGCGCCTGTCCCGCGGGAAAGCAAGTGTTCATGATTCACGATCGTCGTCTAGGATGGGCCGCCATGAAGCTTCCGCTCCTCCTCGCCGCCGCGGCGCTGGGCGCTGCCTGCGCCAGCGCACCCCCCGCTCCGGAGCGGCCCGCCGCCCCGGCCGGCTACTGGCCGCTCGCCGTCGGCAACTCCTGGACCTGGCTGGACGAGTCCCCGGCGCTCCCCGCCGGGGCGAAGGCCGCGAGCCGCACCGTCCGCATCGTCGAGCGGACCGCCGACGGCTACTTCAAGGATTCGACCGGCGCCGAGCTGCGCGCCGCGCCCGACTGCGTCCAGGATCGGATGAGACGGCTCCTGTGCGCGCCGTTCGAGGTGGGCAACCGCTGGACCTCGGTCGTCTCGGTGTCGTCGACGGAGCGCTACGAGATCGCCGGGGTCGGGGAGACCGTCTCCGTGCCCGCGGGCCGCTTCCCCGGCTGCGTGCGGGTCCGCGCGCACAACCGGGCCTCGGACGGCACCGACCACGTGCTCGAGATGACCTACGCGCCCGGCGTCGGGCCGGTGCGGATCGAGACGTTCGCGGTGGTGGAGGGCAAGGCCGCACCGCAGGTGCGGGCGGTGCTCGCCTCCTACCAGGTGGGCCGCTGATGCGCGAGGTGGGCATCGGCATCGCCGGCTTCGGCACCGTCGGGGGCGGCGTGCTCTCGATCCTGAAGAAGCACGCCGGGGACATCGAGGCCCGCCTCGGCGCGCGCATCGTGGTGCGCCGGGTGGCGGTGCGCGACGTCGAGAAGGAGCGGGCGGTCGAGCTGCCCCGCTCCCTGGTCACGACGCGCCTCGCCGACCTCGTCGAGGACCCGAGCGTCCAGGTGGTGGTGGAGCTCATCGGCGGCGTGGACGTGGCGTTCGATCTGGTGAGCGCGGCCCTCCAGCGCGGCAAGCACGTCGTGACCGCCAACAAGGCGCTCCTCGCGGCCCGCGGCGACGAGATCTTCCGCATGGCCCGCTCGAAGGGCGTCGACATCTACTACGAGGGCGCCGTCTGCGGCGGCGTGCCCGTCATCCGCACGCTCCGCGAGGCGCTCGCCTCCGATCGCATCAACGCCCTCCACGGCATCGTCAACGGCACGACCAACTTCATCCTCACCGAGATGGCCGAGCGCGGCACCACCCTCGCGGCCGCCCTCGCCGAGGCCCAGCGGCTCGGCTTCGCCGAGGCGGACCCCACCCTCGACGTGTCGGGAGGGGACGCCGCCCAGAAGCTCTGCGTGCTCGCCCAGCT
>Ga0335084_10006203_pt1 | contig 11867 bp, 7 predicted proteins | sample Lox_Sample_44_FD_206721 | JGI IMG/M metagenome (GOLD analysis project Ga0335084, IMG submission 206721) | Soil microbial communities from Loxahatchee National Wildlife Refuge, Florida, United States - Lox_Sample_4.4 | ecosystem: Environmental > Terrestrial > Soil > Wetlands | place: USA: Florida...
GCAGGCGCTCACCCTGGCCGTGGGCGGCGACGAGGGCCTTTCCCAGCAAGTGCGCGACCAGGCGAGGCTTCTCTGGAGCCTCTCGCCCTTGACCTTGCCCCACCGCCTGGCGCGGGTGGTGGCGCTGGAGCAGATCTACCGCGCCTTCGAGATTCTCCGGGGCGGGCCCTACCACAAGTGATAGAAGCGCGCCCATGCCGACCCTGGTCCTCGTGCGCCACGGGCAGTCGCTCTGGAACCTGGAGAACCGCTTCACCGGCTGGGTGGACGTCCCCTTGAGCGAGAAGGGCGTGGCCGAGGCGCACCGCGCCGGGGAGCTGTTGCGCGGGTTCCGCTTCGACGTCGCCTACACCTCCGCCCTCTCCCGCGCGCAGGAGACGCTGCGGATCATGCTGGAGGTGATGGGGACGCAGCTGCCCGTCATCCGCGACCAGGCGCTCAACGAGCGCCACTACGGCGACCTGCAGGGGCTGAACAAGGAGGACACCGCCAAGCGGTACGGCGCCGAGCAGGTGAAGCTCTGGCGCCGCTCCTACGACGTGCCCCCGCCCAACGGGGAGTCGCTGGAGCTGACCGCGAAGCGCACCCTGCCTTTCTACGACCGCTGCATCGCCGGCGACCTGCGGCAGGGAAAGAACGTGCTGGTGGTGGCGCACGGCAACTCCAACCGCAGCATCGTCATGCAGCTCGACAAGCTGAGCGGGGAGCAGGTGGTGGCGCTGGAGCTGGCCACCGGCGCCCCCCTGGTCTACGAGATGGCGGCGGACGGCGTTACGGTGAAGTCGAAGCGCGTGCTGGGATGAGCGCGGATCGGCTGGCGCTCGAGCGCGGGGCCGATCTCTTCAACCGCGGCCTCTACTGGGAAGCGCACGAGGCCTGGGAGGAGCTCTGGCTGCGGCTCGACGACGAGCCGAAGCTGTTCGTGCAGGGGCTCATCCAGGTGGCGGCCGCCGGGCACAAGGCGTTCGTGCAGAAGCAGCCGCGGGGCTGCGTCAAGCTGCTCACCAGCGCTTTGGAGAAGCTGGACCGGGCCCCGCCGGACTTCTACGGGGTGGAGACGCGGCGCTTCCTCCCCGCGGTGCACCGCATGCTCGACGAGGCGCGGCGCTGGTTGGACGGCGACGTCACCGACCTGCACCGCGCGCTGGTCCCGCCCCTGGTCCTGCTTCCCGAAGAGAAGTGAGGCGCTGGCGCGGGGAGTGCACAGGCGGTCCCCGTGGCCTTCCTCCTCTCCCTCCGGCGCCTGGGGGAAAGCGCGCTGGACCTGCTCTTCCCCGCCCGCTGCGCCGCCTGCGACGAACCGGGCGAGTCACCCTTCTGCGCCCTCTGCGCGGAGACGCTGGTCATGGCCTCCCCGGGCTGCCCGGTCTGCGGAGCTCCCCAGGACGAATCGCTCCTTCCCGCGCTCAAGCCGCGCCGCTGCCCCCACTGCCGCGCCCGTCCGCCGCCCTTCGCGTTCGCCGCCGCTCCCTGCCTGCACGGCGGGGCGCTGGCGGAGGCCATCCACCGCCTGAAGTACGAGGGCCGCGAGGACCTGGGCGCCGCCCTGGCGGTGCTCTTCGAGGCCTGCCCCCTCCCGAAATCGGACCTCCTGGCGCCCATTCCGCTCCACCCCAGGAGGCTGCGGCAGCGCGGCTACGACCAGGCCGCGCTGCTCGCGGCCGGCGCCGCGCGGCGCTTCGGCCTCCCGCTCCGGCGCTTGCTCCTCCGGGTGCGCGAGACGGGGCAGCAGGTGGGACGCGACCGCACCTCGCGCGAGCGCGCTGTCCGGGGCGCCTTCGTCGCGGCCGCGGAGGTGACGGGCGCGCGCATCTGTTTGATCGACGATGTGCTGACCACGGGCGCCACCGCCTCGGCGGCGGCCGCGGCCCTGCTCGACGCCGGCGCGGCACAGGTGGAGGTGCGCACGCTCGCCCGGGCGCCCTAAGGCCGGGTGAACGCCAGCCTTTCCGGGGGACTGGCGGCCGCGCCCTTGACGCGCTACAGCATAAAAGCGGAGCCGTGGCGGAATGGGGGCACCCGACCCGCCGTTGCTTCGCGGTGGGCAGGCCTGTTGTGCTTGCCCTTCGGGAGCCCGAACGCATGCACAGCCTTCTCCTCGCCGCCGTCCTGGCCCTCGCTCCGGCTCCGCTCGAGGAGAACGCGCCCGCGCTGCAGGCCCGGCTGCTCGGCGAGTTGGACCGGCCGCAGGCGCTGGCGGACCTCTTCCGCCTCTACGAGCGGCGCGACGAGAACGGCGACCTCGGGCCCTTGATCATCGTCCTGGAGGGCGTCGCCCGCTCGCCCAAGGCGCGGGCCGACGTCAAGGCGCTGGCCCTGGAGATGCGATCGGAACTGGCGCTGGAGCAGGGGCAGCTGCAGCGGGCGGCCTCCCTGCTCGACGAGGTGGCGCTGATCCGCCAGTGGAAGGTGATCGGGCCCTTCGAGAACGAGGGCCGCGCGGGCCTGCTCGCCGTCTACGGCCCGGAGCAGGACGGATACGACCCCAAGGCCGTCTACCGGGGCAAGGAGCACGACGTGGCCTGGCGGGCGCTGCCCGAGGGGCACGCCCGCTTCGGCTTCGTCGACCTCTCGGCGGCCATCTATCCGCGCACCGAGGTGGCGATCTACGCGGCCACGGTCCTCCGTTCCCCCAAGGCGCAGTCCGCCCTCTTCCACCTGGGGGCGAGCGGAGCGACGAGGCTCTGGCTCAACGGCAGCCTGGTGCACGAGGATCCCGCCGTCCATCCCTCTCGCTTCGACCAGCGGACTTTCGCCGGCGAGTTGCGGGCCGGGGACAACTTCATCCTCCTCAAGATCGCCCACAACCACGGCCCGCTGGGCTTCTCGCTCCGGGTGGCGGACGGGAAGGACGTCCCGCTGGCGCAGGTGGCGAAGGGCGCCCGCGCTCCCGGAGCGCCGGCGGCCGCTTTCGCCGCCCAGGCGGAAGGGGGCCACAAGCGCCCGGCCCTGGCCAAGGGCGTGGACGCTCTCGACGAGCTGCGGGCGGCCGCGGCGGCCAATCCCCGCGACGCCCGGGCCCAGGAGGACCTGGCGGTGGTGCTGCAGTGGCGGCGCCCCACCGACGACGCCGAGCGGATGCCGCTGCGGGCGATGGAGCGGGTGATCGAGCTGGCGCCCACCGACGCGGAGGCGGCGCTGCGCCTCTCCCGCCTGGAGGACCGCGACGGCAACAAGCGCCGCCAGGCGCTGGAGAACGCGCTGGCCGCACATCCCGATAGCGCCGCGCTCCTCAACGCCCTGGCCCACTACCGCCTCGACCGAGGGGAGAGCTGGGAAGCACTGGAGCTGGCCCGCAAGGCGCGGGCGGCGGCCCCGCACTCGGTGGACTCGATGCTCAGCGAGGCCCGGGCGCTCGATGCCGTGGGGCTCTCCGCCCGGGCCGCGCTGGTGCGGATCGAGGCCTGCAAGGCGCGCCCGGACCTGGCACGCGCGCACCGGGCCGCGGCGAACGCCTGGCGCCGGCTGGGCCGGCCCGACGATGCGATCGCCGAGCTGAAGCAGGCGCTGGCCCTGCGCTTCCAGGACGGCGAAGCGCGCAACGAGCTTGCGGGGCTGGAGCTGGACCGCGCCGATCTGGACGGGGCCTTGCGCCTCCTGGGCGACACGCTCGCCCTCGAGCCGGCGTCCCTCTATCCGCGCCTGCGCGCCGCCGAGCTGCTCTCGCAGAACGGCCGCCCCCAGGAGGCCGAGGAGGCGTACGCCCGCGCCCTGGCCCTGGCCCCGGACGATCCGGAGCCGCACGAGCAGCTCGGCCGCCACCGCCTGCGCATGGGCGACGACTCGGGCGCCCTGGCCGCCTTCGCCCGCGCCCTCTCCCTGCGGCCGCAGAACCCGGGCCTGCGCGAGCTGGTCCGCTCGGTGCGCCCCGAGGAGCGCTACGCCACCCCGTACCTCTACGAGGCCAAGGCGCTGGCGGCGCTGGCCCCGCTGCCCGGCGAGGACCTGGAGGTGCTGGCCGACCTCTCGGTGGTGAAGGTGTTCGCCAACGGGCTCTCCTCCCGCACCCGGCAGCTGGTGCTCCGCGCCCAGTCGCCGCGGGGGGTGGACGCGGCCCGGGTGCAGAGCGTGCAGTACTCGCCCGACCGGCAGGTGGTGAAGGTGGAGCGGGCCCGCATCCTGCGCAAGGACGGCAGCGTGCTGGAGAGCAAGTCGGAGGGCGAGCGCAACCTCTCCGAGCCCTGGTACGGCCTCTACTACGACGTGCGCGCGCGGGTGATCTCCTTCCCCCAGCTCGAGCCCGGCGACGTGGTGGAGCTGGTCACCCGCACCGACGACGCGGGATCCAACTTCTTCGCCGACTACTTCGGCGACTTCGCGTACCTGCAATCCACGCAGGTGCGGCGGATCTCCGACTACGTCCTGCTCGGGCCCCCGGGGCGGACCTTCTACGCCAGCGCCACGCCGCTCAAGGGTCTTCAGCACAGCGAGGGCAAGACGGCGGACGGCGGAACCTTCAGCCGCTGGACGGCGAAGGACGTCCCCAAGCTGGTGCCCGAGCCTTCCATGCCCGGCGCCAGCGAGGTGCTGGCCTACGTGCACGTCTCCACCTACAAGACCTGGGACGACGTGGGGCGCTTCTACTGGGGGCTGGTGAAGGACCAGCTCCGCGTCACCGACGACATCCGGGCCGCCGCCGCCGAGGCGGTGAAGGACGTCCCCGCGAGCGACGAGGCGGGACGCATCCGCGCCGTCTACGACTTCGTGGTCTCGCGCACCCGCTACGTGGGCCTGGAGTTCGGCATCAACTCCTTCAAGCCCTACCCGGTGGAGACGATCCTCGCCCGCCGCTTCGGCGACTGCAAGGACAAGGCCTCGCTGATGCACGCCATGCTCGAGTCGCTGGGCATCGACTCCCGCCTCACGCTCTTGCGCATGAAGCGGCTGGGCGGCATCGCCGAGGCCCCCGCCTCGCTGGCGGTCTTCAACCACGCCATCCTCTACGTCCCCTCCCACCACCTCTTCCTCGACGGCACCGCCGAGTTCCACGGCTCCGGCGAGCTGCCCGGCGACGACCGGGGCGCGGAGGTGCTGGTGGTGGAGCCGGCGGGCGGGTCGAAGTTCTTCCGCACCCCGGACGCCACCCCCGCCGACAACCTGGACGAGACGCGGATCTCGGCGAAGCTCGCGCCGGACGGGAGCGCGGCCGTGCGGGTGAAGGCCAGCGCCCGCGGGTCCTGGACGGCGGAGCTGCGGCGGGTGTTCGAGCCGGCCGGCGAGCGGAAAGCGCGGGCCGAGGAACAGCTCGCCCGGGCGGCGTTCCCCAACGTCAAGGTGACGGCGGTGGACGTCTCCGATCCCCACGACATCGAGAAGCCTTTCGAAACGCAGATCACCGCCACCGCCACCCGCTTCGCCTATCCCAAGGGCGGCGGCCTGCAGTTCGTCCCCTTCGGGCAGCGGCAGAGCTTCGTCGAGGCCTACGCGCAGCTCTCCCGGCGCTCCTTGCCCCAGCGGTTGCCTCTCGCGCAGCGGACGGTGATCGAGTCGGAGGTGGAGCTGCCCGCCGGCTGGGACGCCACCACGCCCGACGGGGCGCGGGAGAGCGGTCCGCAGGGGGCCTACCAGATCGAGTACGGATCGTCCGGGGGAAAGATCGTCGCCCGCCTCACCCTCACCCTCAACGGGGGGCTGCTCCAGCCGCGCGATTACGCGGCCTTCCGCGCCTTCCTCGGCCGGCTCGACGACGCGCTCCACCGGCGCGTGGAGGCCGCTCCGCGGGCGCAGACGGCGGCGCGCTGACGATGACGCTCCGGGTCTCTGTCGCTCTCTTGCTGGCGGGCTGCGCCGCGGGCGGAGGCCGCGGCCTGCCGGGTCTCACGCCGGAGGATGCGCGGCAGCGGCTGGCCGAGGCGGAAGCGCGGGCGGAGAAGGATCCCGCCCAGCTCGCCCGGGCGGGCTGGCTGAGGTACCTGGTCGCTTCCGATCCCAAGGGCGCCTCGCTGGAGCTGGAGAAAGCGTCGAGCAGCGGAGCGCCCGCCGAGCGGGCGCTCGCCCTGGCCGGCCTGGCGGAGATCGCCGAGGACCGGACCGATTCAGCCGCGGCGACCGACCGGTTCATCGAGGTAGTCCGAACGGCGCCGGGCGACGCCATCGCCGAGCTCGCCGCGGTCCGCCTTCTCGACCTGGAAGGGGAGTCGCCGGAGATCGATGCCCGCATCGCGGCGGCGGCCAGGGAGCTGAAGGCCCCCGCGGCGCCGCGGGCGGCGCGCCTCTTGCGCGAGGCGGCGGCGCGGATCGCCCTGCGCACCGCCGCGACGGCGCGTGATCCCTCGCTGGAGCTGGAGGCCTGGCGCGCGGTGGGCGCCGTGCAGCGCTGGCGGGTGGGCGGGCCTTTCGCCGCCTTCCGCCTCTTCGACCTGCGCCGCGAGCTGGCCCTGGACGGGCCCGTGCCCGCCACCGCCGCGGAGAACGACCGCGCCCTGCTCTTTCCCGACGGCGACGTGGGCCTCGACCAGGAGCCGGCGGACGGCGACGTGTACTACGCCGCCAGCGAGATCGAGCTTGCGCGGGGCGGCGAGTACCTGCTCTGGGTGGAGGGGGCGGCGGCGCTGGAAGCGCGGCTGAACGGCGCCGCGGTGATCTCCCGGGTACCCTATCCCCTGGAGAGCCCGCGGGCGCAGACGGCGGCGGTGCACCTCGCTCCCGGCCGCCACAGCGTGCTGGTCCGCTGGAGCCGCGCGGAAGGCAACCGCTTCCGGGTGACTCTGGCCCGCTCGGACGGGGACGCATCCGATCTGAAGTCCTCGGCGCCCGCAACGCTCTCCGGGGCCCGCGCCGCTGCGGTCTGCGCCCTGGGTCAGACCTGCGTGGCCGCGCCGGCCTGGAAGGACCGCGCCGACCTGCGCGCCGTCGCTTCCGGCTGGCTGGATCAGGATCCGGGCGACGCGCTGGCGGCCTGGCTCCTGGCGCGGGCGGCGCTGGGCGACGACCGGAGCGCGGCTCGCGCGGCGGCGGAGCGGGCCTTGATCCTGAGCGGGAGCGGCGCCCCCGCCCTGGCGCTGCGCGCGCAGCTCATCCTCCACGACCCGGAGATCCCCGACCGCATCGGCCGGGCTCGCGCGCTCTCGGACCTGGAGGACGCCGCCCGCAAGGACCCGCTCCTGGTCCGGGCCCGGCTCACCGCCGCGGCCCTGGAGCGGGACTCGGAGCGCTTCGACGACGCCGCCCAGGACATCGACAAGGCGGAGACGGCGCTGCGGGAAGCGAAGCAGCCCATCCCGGCGCGCGTCCTCGCCGCCCGCTCCCGGCTCCTGGAGGCGCGGGGAAACACCTCCGGCGCCCGGACGCGCGCGGAAGAGGCGCTCGCCCTGGTCCCGGCACGCTGCGATACGCTCCAGCTCCTGCTCGACCTCTCCCGCCGCGGCGGATCGGTGGCCGACCAGCGCAAGCTCGCGGAGGGAGTGGTCGGCTGCGGCGAGGGGCTGGCCATTGCCGCGCAGGCCGCGCGCAGCCGGGGGGACCTGGCGCGCGCCGAGGAGCTTCTCCAGCTCGCCGCCGATCTGCGGCCGGCGCAGCCCGCGCGGCTGGAGCTGCTCGCCGAGGTGCAGTCGGCCCGCCAGCGCCTCGCTCTGGCGGCGGCCTCCTTGCGGGCGGCGGCGGCGCTGGCTCCCCGCAGCCCGGAGCCCTTGCGCCGGCTGGCCGGGCTGCTGGAGCTGATGGGCGAGGGAAAGGGGGCCACCGAGGCCCGGCGCGCGGCGCTGCGACGGGCGCCCGGGGACCTGCAGGTCCGCCAGCAGATCGCCCTCGAGGAAGGCGCGCGCCTGATGTCCTGGAGCGACCGCGACGGGGCGGCCCTGGCGAAGGGGTCCAGGGATGCGCCGCCGGGGTCCAGCGCGGTGCGCCTGCTGGACTCGGGCGCGGTGGAGATGTTCGCCGACGGCGGCGGGGCGGAGAGGGTGCACACGGTGGCGCGGGTGCTGGACAAGAAAGGCATCGGCAAGTTCGGGGAGGCCCAGCTCCCCCCCGACGCGCAGGTGCTGCGCCTGCGCACCTTGAAGTCGGACGGCCGGGTGCTGGAACCGGAGTCCATCCCCGAGAAGGAAGGCATCAGCCTGCCGGGGCTGGAGCCCGGCGACGCGGTGGAGATCGACTGGATCCGCGGCCTGACCCCGCGGGGGCCCGACATGCCCGGCTACTCGCTGGGAGCCTTCTTCTTCCGCGACGACGAGACGCCGATGGTCGAGTCGACCTACGAGGTGCGCACTCCCACGCCGCCGGAGGTGGACGCGCACAACCTCCAGCTTCCCGCCGGGGCGCTGGAGCGGGAGGGAGGCGGCTTCCGCTTCCGCTACAGCGCGCGGGACGTGAAGGCGCTCCCGGTCGAGCCACACCAGACGCCGGAGAACGAGACCATGCCCTGGGTGCAGCTGGGGACCGGGGCGGGGCAGAAGGAGCTGATGAAGTCGCTGGCCGACTGGGCGCTGCTCCGGGCGCGGCCTTCGAGCGCCATGCAGGAGCTGGTGAAGCGCGCGGGCGGATCGGGGGCGGCCGACGAGGCCCAGCGCATCCACGCCGCGGTGGCCCAGGCGGTGCGCGGCCGGTCGACGGGCACCGACCTGCAGTCCAGCGCCTCGCACGTCCTCGCCCAGGGAAGGGGGAACCGGCTCCTGGTGATGAAGGCGGCCCTGGCCTCCGCGCAGATCCCTTCGCACATCGTCTTCGTCCGGACGTTCCTCTCCGATCCGGCCCCGTACCGCTTCCCGCGCGGCGACCTCTACGGCTACGCGGTCCTGCGCATCGACCTGCCCGGGGGCCCGGCCTGGCTGGACCCTTCCTACCGGCTGGCCCCGTTCAACCAGCTCCCGGCCTTCGTTCGCGGGCAAGACGGGTGGGTGCTTCCCGAGCCGGGAGAGGAGCCCGCCCACATCCGGCTGCCCGAGTCGCTGCCGGGGCAGCAGGACGGGCGCCGGCTGGACCTTTCGCTGGCGCTCGACGCGGAGGGCGGGGCCACCGGCGCCGGCCGGGACGAGCATGCGGGCTTCGAGGCCGCCGCCCTGAAGGACGCGCTCGATCGCCTGGACCCGGACCAGCGCAAGCAGGCGGTGGAGGCGATGCTGGGGCGCGGCCTGCGCGGCATCACCCTGGAATCGCTCTCCGCCGAGCGGGAGACGGAGCTGGGCGGCACCGCCACGCTGGTGTACGGGCTGCGCCTCCAGCTCGGGCGGCGCGACGGCTCGCAGCTCCTCGTCCCCGGCTCGCTGGTGCCCTCGCGCCTGGCCCGCCGCTGGCTGCAGACGGCGGAGCGGCAGGTGACGCTGCTGATCGACGCGCCGGAATTGCTCGCCCAGCGCGTCTCCATCGCCCTGCCCAAGGGCAGCTCGCTGAAGGGCGCGCCCCGGCCGGTCTCCATCTCCACCCCGTTCGGCGCCTTTTCCTGGAGCGCCCGGCAGGAGGGAGGGAAGGTGCTGATCGAGGAGTCGATCTCCATCCCGCAGCAGCGGGTGCGGCCGGAGAGGTACGCGGCGTTCGCGGCGTTCGCCAGGGACGTCGATCAGGCGCAGGGGCAGGAATTGGTCATCGGGCCCTGAGCGCTTCCCGCTAGAAGAACCTCAGCGACACCTCGCTGTGCAGGTCGAGCCCCCGCTCGTTCAAGCGCAGCACCGTCCCATCGAACGAGGCCACGCCCTCCCGGACCAGGCGCTCGATGGCCGGGAGGTGCTTCTCGCGCACCGGGAGATCCAGGTCCCGCTCCAGCGCGGCGAGATCGATCCCCCGGGCCAGCCGCAGCCCGGTGAAGATGCGCTCGCGCAGGTGCTCCGGGGGCGCGACGCGCTCGGAGGAGGCCTCGCCGGTGCCCGTCTCCTCCACCCGCTCCAGGTAGCGCGAGGGGGAGCGGTCGTTGGCGTAGCGCAGCGCGAAGCTGCCCTCGCGCCGGAAGCCGCAGGCGCCGCAGCCCGCGGCGGCGTACTCGCCGCCCTGCCAGTAGAGGGAGTTGTGCACCGCCTCGAACCCGGGGCGGGCGTAGTTGCTGATCTCGTAGCGGGCATAGCCGCCCTTCCCCAGCTCGGCGCGGACCTGGTCGCCCATCTCGGAGACGGCCTCGTCGCCGGGCAAGGTCAGCTCCCCGCGCCGCACCGCCCGGGCCATCGGCACCTCCTCGGCCAGGCCGGTGAGGGTGAGCGCGTAGCAGGAGATGTGCTCGGGTCCGAGGGCGACCGCCGCCGCCGCGTCGCCGGCGGCGAGCTCCGGCGTCTGCCGCTCGGCGCCATGGATCAGGTCGAGGGAGAGGTTGGAGAAGCCGGCGGCGCGGGCCGTGCGATAGGCCCGCACGGCATCCGCCCCGCTGTGCTTGCGCCCCAGCGCGACCAGCTGGCCTTCGGCGAACGACTGCACGCCGATGGAGAGCCGGTTCACCCCCAGCTCGCGGAAGGCGGCGAAGCGCTCCTCGTCGGTGGTGCCGGGATTCGCCTCCAGCGTCACCTCCGCCCCGGGGCGCACGGGCCACAGCTCGCCGATCTCCCGCAGCACCCGCCCGAGCTGGAACGGATCCCAGAGCGATGGCGTCCCTCCCCCGAAGTAGACGGAGACCGCCTCGCGCCCGGGAAACTGCGCGGCCCGGGCGCGCAGCTCCCTGAGCACCGCGTCGGTGTAGCGCCGTTGCGGGATCTCCGGCTCGGCGCGCGAGGCGAAGTCGCAGTACGGGCACTTGGAGAGGCACCAGGGGAAGTGGATGTAGACGCCGAACTGCATCAATCCTCGTGAAACTTCGCTCGCAGCGTCTCCTTCTCCGCGTCCGCCACCCAGGCCTGCAGCGGGGGCCAGGCCCAGACCGTGTCGCAGTACGCCTTGGCCTTGCCCTGCACGGGGATGGAATAGGTGCGGAAGCGCGAGACCACCGGCGCGTAGAAGGCGTCCGCCAGGCAGGGCTCCTTGCCGAAGAGGAACGGCCCGCCGCTCTTCGCCAGGCAGTCCTCCCAGATGGCGACGATGCGATCGACCTCCGCCTGGGTCTCCTTGCGCAGCGGCTTGTACGGATATTGCTGGACGATCTTCATCGAGCAGTCGTTGCGCAGGTTGGCGAAGCCCGAGTGCATCTCGGCCGCCACCGAGCGGGCGCGCGCCCGCGCCGCGGCGTCCTTCGGCCAGAGGCGCTTGTCGGGGAACTTCTCGTGCAGGTATTCGGCGATGGCCAGCGAGTCCCAGACGGTGACCTCGCCGTCGAGCAGCGCCGGCACCCGCCCGCTGGGCGAGTACTTGCGGATGTTCAGGGCGGTGTCGGGCAGGTCCAGCCCCACCACCACCTCTTCGTACGGCGCGCCCGTGAGCTTCAGCGCCAGCCAGCCGCGCAAGGACCACGAGGAATACTTCTTGTTCCCCACCACGATCCTGAGCATGGAACCTCCCGCTACTTGGATAACGCGCGGGGGGCGGCGACGCGCGGGGATTTGTTCCCCGCCAGCTCCTGCTCCAGCACGTCCTTCTGCCGGCGGACCTGCTCCAGCTCGGAGACCAGGCGCTTGAGGCGCTCTTCCATCACGCCCATCTGCTCCACCCGGGCCCGCAGCGCTCCCGCCTCCGACCGGACCGCGGCCCGCTCCCGGCCCAGGGCGTCGACCACGGACTGCAGCTCGCCCGCCCGCCGCTCCGCGCGCCCGGCCCGGTCCGACAGCTCGTCGTACTCGGCCCGCATGCGGCGCAGCTCCCCTTCCAGGGCGGGCTCGCGCGCCCGGCCCTGCTCGACGCTGGCGGCGAGCTTCGTCTCCCGGTCGCGCGCCTCGGCCATCAGGCTGGTGAGGGCGGCGATCTGCTCGTTGGCGTCGTCCACCTCTTCCCGCAGGCGGGCCTCGCCGGCGCGCAGCTTCTCCCGCTCCGCCGCGAGCTCCGCCTCCAGGTGTCCCTCGCGGGCCCGGATCTTCTCCCGCTCC
>Ga0335084_10006204_pt1 | contig 11866 bp, 11 predicted proteins | sample Lox_Sample_44_FD_206721 | JGI IMG/M metagenome (GOLD analysis project Ga0335084, IMG submission 206721) | Soil microbial communities from Loxahatchee National Wildlife Refuge, Florida, United States - Lox_Sample_4.4 | ecosystem: Environmental > Terrestrial > Soil > Wetlands | place: USA...
CGAGCAAGAGCTCGGCCCGCGGCGCCGACGAGCTGAAGAAGGTCTCGGTCGAGATGTCGGAGCGCGCGGCCGAGGCCGTGCAGGGCTCGAGCTCGGCCCGCGAGGTCGTGCGCGACGTGGCCGCCGCCGCGCTCGAGAACCGCAAGGTCGCGAACGTGACCCTCGGCGTCGCGAACAAGGTCGCGAGCGAGGTCGAGAGACTCCGCGCCCTGGTCGCCGCCTTCCGAGTATAGTCGGCGCGTGAAGCGTGGGCGCTCAGGCGGCGTGATTTGCGCCGCCTTGTCTCTGCTCGGCCTCGTTGCGTGCTCGCCTGAGGATCGCTGGATCGTCTCGACCGGCCAGCTCGACGGCAAGCCATACATCGCACGCTTCCGCGCGACCGTGCCGCGCCATGTCGACCCGGGCAGCTACCCCACGCTCGTGACCCTCGCCTGGCACTACGACGACGGCGCATCGGGACTTCCAGCCGACGACGTTCGCTCGCGGATGGAGCGGCTCGAGGATCTCCTCGTCGAGCGCGTGGAGGGCAGGCAAGTCGCATTTCACATGGTGACCGTGACCGGCAAGGGCACGCGCGAGTGGCAGTTCTACGCTCGCGCCGAGGACGAGATGATGCGGGCGCTCAACGATGCGCTCCGCGGCGAGCCCGTGTTTCCGATCGAGATCCATCTGGCAGCGGACCCCGACTGGCACCAGTACCACCTGTTGGCGGACCGGAACGAGTAACACCCGGCTCCGGGTCTGCGATAGCATCGGTCCCTGGACATCGGGAGGGTCTCATGAAGCTGCGCAAGCTCGGCCGCACCGGCCTCAAGGTCTCGAATCTCTGTCTCGGCACGATGACCTTCGGGAACACCACCTGGGGCTGTGACGAGCCGACCTCGGCGCGCATCGTGGCGCGCTTCCTCGACGCCGGCGGGAACTTCGTCGACACGGCCGACGTGTACTCGACCGGTGTCTCGGAGGAGATCACGGGCCGCGCCATCCGCAACAAGCGCAGCCAGGTGATCCTCGCGACCAAGGTCGCGGGCCCCATGGGCACCACGCCCAACGACCTGGGACTCTCGCGCAAGCACATTCTCGACGCGGTCGACGCGAGCCTGCGCCGGCTGGGCACCGACTACCTCGACCTGTACCAGGTGCACGCCTACGACCCGACCACGCCGCTCGACGAGACACTGCGCGCGCTCGACGACTGCGTGCGTGCGGGCAAGGTGCGCTACATCGGCTGCTCGAACTTCTCGGCCTGGCAGCTGATGAAGGCCACCGCGCTCGCGAAGGAGCTCGGCACCGCGCGCTTCGACTGCTTGCAGCCGCAGTACTCGCTGGTGTGCCGCTACATCGAGCGCGAGCACCTGCCGCTGTGTCTCGAGGAGGGGATCGGAGTGATTCCCTGGAGCCCGCTGGGCGGCGGCCTGCTCACCGGCAAGATCGGCAAGGGCGGCGCGGCCCCCGACGGCTCGCGCGCGGCGGTCGACCCGATGAACCGCGAGCGCTTCCGCTCGGAGAAGAACCTGGCGATCGCCGACGCCGTGAAGTCGGTGGCGCAGGCGCTGGGCAAGACCCCCAGTCAGATCGCGCTGGGCTGGTGCGCGTCGCAGAAGGGAGTCACTTCGCCGATCTTCGGCGCGCGCACGCTCGACCAGCTCGAAGACAATCTGGGCGCGGCCGACCTGGTGATTCCCGAGGAGCAGGCCAAGCGCCTGGACGAAGCCTCGAAGCTCGAGCTCGTCTACCCCTACGACTTCCACCAGCGCGTGCGCGCCATGATGGGCGCGATGCAGCTCGACTGAGGGCGGGACTCACTTCGCGCTGAGCTGCTCGATCAGCGCCTGCGCGTCCTCGTCGCCCGGGTAGGCGCGCAGCAGGTCCTCGGCGGCCTTGCGCGCCGGATCGCGCTGGCCCGAGTCGCGCAGGATCGTGGCGCGCGCCAGCAGCACGTTGCGGTTGGCGGGCCACTTCTTCGCCGCGGCGTCGAGCAGGCGCAGCGCGTCGGGCGTGCGCTCGAAGGAGTGGAGCGCGATCGCCAGGGTGTAGGTGTATCTCGGCTGGTCGGGGCCGAGCTTCACCGCGCGCTGCAGCGCGTCGATGGCCTTGTCGCGCTCGCGCAGCCGCACCTCGGTGAGCCCCAGCGCGTACTCCACGTCCGCGTTGGCGGGGGCGCGGCTGCGCGCCTCCTCGAGCACGCGCTTCGCCTCGTCGTCGCGGCCCTGGGCGCGGAACGCGTCGGCCCCGTTCACGTACGCGGGGACCCACTTCGGGTCGAGCGCCAGCGCGGCGCGGAACTCGAGCTGGGCCGCGTCGTACTCCTCGCGGCGCGCGTAGTAGGTGCCCAGGTTCACGCGCGCCTCGGGCCGGTCGGCCGCGTAGCGCTGCGCCGCGACGTACTCCTCGGCAGCGCGCGTGCGAGCGGCGCGCCGTGCCTCGGGCACCTGTGAGTCGCCGAGCTCGGCCAGCGCGTCGGCCGCGGAGATGCGCACGGCCAGGGTCGGGTCGGAGAGCAGCGGAAGCAGCGCGACCGCGCGCGGCGACTGCGGGAGGCGCGCGGCCACGTCGATCGCGGCGAGCCGCACCAGCGCGCTCGGGTCCTGCACCCCCTGGGTCACCGCGTCGGTCACCGCCGGGTCGACCGCGCCCTCGAGCCGTTCCAGCGCCGAGGCGCGCACGATCGCCGGCTGCGCCGCATCGGACGCCAGCGCGGCGAGTGACTTCGCCGAGCCCGGCTTGTCGAGCTCGGCGTCGTGGAAGACCGCGGCGAAGCGCTGGAAGCCGCTGGGGTCGTGCCCGGTCCAGGCGCGCACCGTGGCGGCCGCCCAGGCCGCCCCCTTGCCCTTGTGGCACGACTCACAGGGCTGCGGCACGCCCAGGGCGACCGCCTCGGCCGGGCGAGGCACGCGCAGGCTGTGGTCGCGGCGCGGATCGATCTGCATGTACGTCGTGGCCGGCATGTGACACGCCACGCACGCCGCGCCCGCGGAGCTGGGCGAGTGGTGGTGGTGCGCGCGGGTGTCGAAACGCGCTCGGTCGTGGCACTGCGCGCACAGGCCGTTGCCTTCGACGCGCAGGCCGGACGAATGCGGCTCGTGGCAGTCGCTGCACGTGACTCCCTTCGCGTACATCTTGCTCTGCAGGAACGAGCCCCAGGTGTACACCTCGTCGCGCTGCTGGCCGTCGGAGTGGTAGAGGGGCGGAGTCAGGAACGCCGGACGGTAGTGGTCGAGGAAGGGCGCGCCCGCACGGTAGCCTTCGGCAATCTGCGAGCGCCGCGAGTGACACTGCGCGCACATCTCGATCTCGGTCTCGGTCTTGCGCGGCGCGCTGCGCGCGGCCGTGCCGCTGATCGGGCTCGGGGTCCACTGCACGCCGACGCGCTCGCGCAACGACACCGACAGCCCCGTGCCATCGGTGCGGCGCGCCCGCATCCAGGCGACGTGGCGCGAGCCCGGCCCGTGGCACGACTCGCAGCCGACCGAGATCTCGGCGAAGCGCGTATCGAAGCTGCCGCTCGCCGGGTCGTAGCGCTTGCGCACGTCGGTCGAGTGACAGTCGGCGCACATGTAGTTCCAGTTCTGTTGCCGGCCGGTCCAGTGCAGCTCGTCGCCGGCCACGAGCTTCTCGTGCGGGTACAGGTCGAACCAGCGCCGCGCGCGCACGTCCCAGGCCCAGGTGTAGGCCTGCAGCCGCCCGCCGGGCAGCTCGATCAGATACTGCTGCAGCGGGTCGAGGCCGAAGGTGTACTTCACCGGGAAGGTGCCGGGCTTGCCGTCGGGCCCGTTGACCGCCATCGAGTAGCGGCCGTTCTTCGCGCGCAGCGGGCCGCCGACCGTGGCGGCCAGCACGTGACTCGGGTCGGCGGTCTGCATGGCACGCGCATGCTGTGACTCCCGCCAGGCGCCGGCCTCCGGGCCGTGGCAGGTCCCGCACAGGTCGCTGCCCACGTACTCGAGCGTGACCGGCGCCTCCGCTGCGGGCGCGGCCGCCGCGATGGGCTTGGCGACGCGCGGCGAGTGGAAGAGCAGGAACGAGCCGGCCGCGACGACTGTGGCTGCGCCGGCCAGGAGCGCGAGCGTGCGGTGGTTCTCTGGGGTCAAGTCGGGTTCAGCGGCGGAAGGCCGCTGCCAGCGGAGTGAGTGGCGCCCGCGGGCGCGAGCAGGCGGGGGCGCGCCGCGCCGACGGCTCGCCCCAGGGCGGCCGCGTCCGCGACCGCGGAGTCACTTGCGCCGAACGCGCGCGCGAGGAACGCGGGCGCGGCGCGCGCGAACTCCGGCTCGTGCGCCACGGCGACGGCGGTCTCGACCTCGGCCGGCGCGCCGGCCCCGGGCACGCGATCGAGCCAGCGGTAGAGCGCAGGCACCGCGGCCGCGCGGTCCCCGCGGCGCAGCGCCGCCCGCAGCCGCGCGAACGCCCAGGCTTCGGAAGCCTCGCGCGCGCGCCTGCGCGCCTGGCGGCGTTGCTGCAGCACAGTCACCGTGTGCGCCAGGCGCGGCCGGAGCCAGAAGGCCAGCGCGAGCGCTCCCACACCGGCGGCGGCCACCAGGCCCCGCCGCGCCCGAGCGTCTTCTGGCAACGCGAACTCCGGCGGAGCCGCAGGCGCCGGCAGGACGTGCAGCTCGACCGCCGGGGCGCGCGCGCTGCGCAGCGCCTTCGTGTCGAGGTCGAACCAGCGCAGGCTGACTTCAGGCAGCGCGTAGTGGCCGCGAGCTTGCGCGACGTAGGTCGTGGCGTCGATCCGCCGCGCATCGTCGACGTCGGGAGCCTTCGGGTAGGCGGAGAGGCCGGAGACCTCGCCCAGCGCAAGCGGCGGCAGGAACATGCCTGGCGTGCCGTCCGCTTCGACCCGGATCGCGCGCGTGACGGAGTCACCCACGTGCAGCTCCCCTCCTTCGGGCACGAGAGTCTGGGTGAGGCGCAGGTTTCGCGCCACCGGCGCGCCATCGGCGCCCGCCGGTACAGTCACCCCCAGCTGGAACGCCTCGGTCCGGAGCTCGGCGACCGCCGCGCCGCCGCCCGGGGTGACCCGCACGGTGAGTGCCGGGACCTGCAGTGCGCCGGCCACCAGGGGCGTGATCGCGATGTCGCGCTCGAGCCCGTACCAGTCGACTCCCTCGCGGCGGTCGTTCAGGTGCACGCCGCGGTCCTGCACGAGCTTCACCACCGCGCCCGGGATCTCGGGTGGCGCCAGCTCGGGCGCCGAGGTGAAGAACGAGGTGACCCACACGTCGACGTACAGATGCGCGGTCTGGCCGACCAGCGCGTTCCCCGCCGGCTCGAGGCGCGCGCGCACCTCCGCGCGCGGCTCGTCGGCACGCGCCGCGGCCGCGCACAGGAGCAGCGCCGCGCAGGCAGACCAGCCGCGAGTCACTTCGCGCCCTCCGCCTCGATCGCGAACTTCTGGCGCAGGAAATCCGCGGGCGAGGCGCGCAGGTTCCGCATCCACAGCTCCGCGCTCTGCTGCTGGATCATGGCGGCGTCGATCCTGCCGGCCTTCCCGCGCTTGCCTTGCTCGTCGAACTGCACCTCGTCGGGCTTCAGGTTGGGATCCTCGGGCGGGGGCTCGTTCTCGGGCTTGGGCACGAGCTTTGCCACGAGCGCGCGGTTCTGTGACGCCTCGGGAAAGTCCGGCCGCAGCGCGAGCGCCGCGTCGTAGACCGAGACCGCGAGCGCGTACTCACCGAGCCGCGCGCGACAGTTGGCCTGCTCGAAGAGACTCTCCGCGTCGTCGCCGCGCGCGAACTCGACCAGCGCCGCCCGGAACTCGCCGGCACGGTAGAGCGCGATGCCCTTCCAGCGCGAGTCCGCGAAGTGTTTCGCGGCCTCGGCGTACTCGCCGGGCGCGAAGTAGAAGCGTCCCTGCTGGTCCGCCGTGAGGAGCCAGGAGAGACCCGGCAGCGGGTCGGCGGCCGCGCGGCCCGGCGCGCCGGCGAGCAGCGCGGCGAGGACGGCCCCGCTCCAGGCGACGCGCCAGCCGCGGCGGAACTGCAGCGCGGCGAGCAGCGCGATCGGGAACACCAGCGCCCAGCCCGACTCGCGCCAGCGGGTCTCGGCGTGCGCCGCCTGCGCCGCTTCCAGGTGGCGCTGCGCGCGCCGCTCGACCCACGCCACGTCGCCGCCGTCCACGGTCACGCTCGCGATCGGCGCTCCGGACTCGCGCGCCAGTCTCTCGAGCCCCGCGCGGTCGAAGTCTCCGCGCAGCGGGCGGCCGTCGGCATCGGTCACCACGCCGCCGTCGGGCGCGCGCATCGGCCCGCCCGCGGACGTGCCCACGCCGAGCAGCAGCACCTGGCTCGCCGACTCACGGGCGCGCTGCGCGAACGGAGTCACTTGGTCGGCGTCGGCGCCGTCGGCAAAGAACAGCACGGTCCCCTCCGCCGCCGAGTCACCCAGCGCGGACTCGGCGGCGGCGAGCGCGGCCGTCGGGTTCTTGCCCGCCACCGGCATGAGCCGCGTGTCGAGCGCGTCGAGGAAGAGCGCGAGCACCGCCGGATCGTCGGCCGGCGGGAGCACCACGTGCGCGCTGCCGGCCCACACGACCAGGCCCGTGGGCGCGCCGGCGCGCCGGTCGAGCAGGTCGTGGACCTTCTGCTTCACGCGCTCGAGGCGCGTCGGTGACACGTCGGCGGCATCCATCGAGGCCGCGGTCTCGATCGCCACGACCAGCGGCGCGCGGTCCTGCGCGAACGGTGGCCGCTCGCGCTGCCAGGTCGGGCCGGCCAGCGCGACGCCCAGCAGCCCCAGCATCACGGCCAGCACGTGCACGGGACCGATGCGCGCGCCCTGCCCCGCCCTCACCACCAGGTGCGGCAGGAGCACCGGATCGATCAGCCCTTGCCAGCGGCGCAGGGGGTCGCTCCGGCGCGCGAGCAGCCAGGGCAGCGCCGCCGCCGCCGGCACGAGCGGCAGCCAGAGCGGGCGCAGGAAGTGGAAGTCACTAAGCGGCATCGCGCAGCGCCTCCGCCGGGATCGGGCGCCCGCGCCGCGACAGGAGGGCGGCGATCGCGTGATACCCCGCGAGCAAGAGCGCCGCCGCAGCGAGCGGATACTGGAACAGCTCGACCCGAGGCTGGTACTCGAGCCGGCTCACCTTCTCGGGAGTCACCCGGTCGAGCGTGGCGTAGATGTCCTCGAGTCCCGCGCGGTCCTCAGCGCGGAAGAAGCGGCCGCCGGTCGTGTCGGCGATCCTCTGCAGCAAGTCGAGGTCGACCTTGTCCTCGCCCGCGGCCGCGGGATCGCCGATTCCTACGGTGTGAATCACGATGCCGCGCTGCTTCGCGAGTGCCGCGGCGTCGGTCGCGGGCACGCGGCTCGCCGTGTCGGAGCCGTCGGTGAGCAGCACCAGCACTTTCTCGGGCGCAGTCGACTTCTCGCACAGCTTGATGGCCATGCCGATCGCGTCACCGATCGCCGTCTGCGGCCCCGCCATGCCGATGCGCGACGCGGCGAGCAGGCTGCGCACGGCTGCGTGGTCGGTCGTCGGCGGCGCCTGGGGGAAGGCGCCGGTGCCGAACACGATCAGCCCGATCCGATCGTGCGCGCGCCGCGCGATGAACTCGTCGACCACGGCCTTCACCGCGCTCAGGCGGTCGGTCTGCGCACCCTGGGCGTCCCGGAAGTCGCGCGTCTCCATCGACTGCGAGAGGTCGACCGCGAGAAACAGCGCGCGCAGTGACTCGCTGTGGGAGATGGGCGGCTCGAGACGCTGCGGCCGCGCCGCCGCCAGCACGATCAGAACGAACGCGAGCGTGCTCACGACCAGGCCGATGAAGCCCGCGCGCGGCACGACCGCGCCCGGGCTGGGCGTGCGGCCGCTGAGCCGCGCCAGGTCGAGAAAGAACGGCAGGCGCAGGGCCGCCGTGGTCTCGTGGCGCGCGGGAAAGAGCCAGCGCGCCGCGGCGGGCAGCGCGAGCAGCGCGAACGCCCAGGGCGCCTCAAACACCGGCACGGTGGTGCTCGATCCAGTCGCGCGCCAGCCGCAGCAACGCGCGCGTCTCCTCGGCGGACAGCGAGGGCTGTTTCGTATACGAGAGAGTCGCCAGGGCGCGCCCCGGCCCCGCGGCGAACTCACGCCCGCCCATGGTCCCGTCGAGATACTCGAGCCAGGCCGCGCCAGACAGCGCGGCCACGCGCTGCCGCGGCCTCGCCGCCAGGGCCGTGCGCTTCAGCAGCGCAGGCAGGCGCGCGAGGTCACTCGCCTGCTCGAGCCCGGCCAGCTCGCGCAAGGCGGCGCGCCGGTAGGCGTTGGCGCGCCAGCGGCGCAGCGCGCGCCAGGCAAGCGCCGCGACCGCGGCGAGCAGCAGCACGAGCACGGCCCATGCGCCTGGCGTCTCTGGGGTATAGGGCACCGGCGCCGGCAGCGGCAGCTCGGCCAGCCCCTGCAGCGCGCCGGACGAGTCAGGCATGGGCGGGCCCGCGACGCCCGCGTCCCAGCAGGCGACTCATCTCCTCGACCGGGTCCCGGTCGGTCGAGATCGCGAACAGCGGCGCCGCCGCGCGCCGCAAGAGCTCCGCCACGCGCACGAGCCGGCCCGCGAAGAAGCTCTCGAGCGGCTCGCGCAGCTTGCGATCGGCCAGGTCGAGCTCGACCTGCAGCTCGCCGCTCGACGCCACGAGCTCGCCCCGCCCGCCGCTGGCCCGCGCCGCGGGGTCGAACACCAGCACGCCCACCACGTCGTTGTGCGCGCCCAGCGCGCGCAGCAGCTCGAGCGTGCGCTCGCCCGCGCCTGCGAAGTCACTCACCACGCACACCAGGTGGTCATGGGTCGCCGCGTGCAGTGCCGACTCGAGCGCCCGATCGAGCATGCCGTCGCCGGGAGTCACCGCCAGGTCCGCGCGCAACGCCGTGTTGCGCGCGGCGATCGCGCCCAGCACCTGGTGCACGCGCGCGCGGCTGCGCAGCGCCGAGATGCGCACCAGGTCCGAGTCGCCGAACACGACTGCGCCCACGCGGTCCCCCGCGCGAAACGCCATCCAGGCGACCAGCGCCGCGACCTCCGCGGCGACGACCGACTTCAGCGCGCGGCGCGTGCCGAAGAACATCGACATGCGCTGGTCCACGACCACGAGCACCGGCCGGTCGCGCTCCTCGCTGTAGGCGCGCACCTGAGGCCGCCCGGTGCGCAGAGTGACTCGCCAGTCCAGGTTGCGCACGTCGTCGCCCGGCAGGTAGGCGCGAATCTCCTCGAAGTCGAGCCCGCGCCCGCGCACGCGCGAGCCGTGCTGGCCCGCGAGCACGCTGCCCCGCCGCTGGCGCGGCAGGAGCGAGAGGCCTCGCGCGCGCCACTCGAAGCGCGCCAGGTGCTCCACCGAGACGTACGCCGCGCCCAGATCGCCAGCCACGAACGACCTACGCGGGGACCGCGACGAGCTCGACGAGCTTGTCGACGACCTGGTCGGGAGTGACTCCGTCGGCGTTCGCGTCGTAGGAGAGGATCAGCCGGTGGCGCAGCACCGGGTGCACCACGGCCCGCACGTCGTCGGGAGTCACGTGGTCGTGGCCCTCGAGCCAGGCGTGGGCGCGCGACACGCGGTCCAGGCCAATGCCGCCGCGCGGGCTCGAGCCCACCTGGATCCACTTGGCCAGGGGCTCGCCGTACTTGTCGCCGTGCCGCGTCGCGTTCAGCAGGTCGACGATGTAGCGCTCGATCGCGGGCGCGACGTGCACCGCGTCGACCGCGCGCCGGGCGGCCAGGATGCGCTCGACCGGAATCGCGGCCGGCGCCGCGCCCGCCTTCGCGCCCGCCTCCTCGCCGCGCACGAGCTCTAGCACCGCCTGCTCGCTCTCGGGGTCGGGATAGGTGATCAACACCTTCATCAGGAAGCGGTCGAGCTGCGCTTCGGGCAGGGGATACGTACCCTCCTGCTCGATCGGATTCTGGGTCGCGAGCACCATGAACAGCTCGGGCAGCTTGTGAGTCGTGCCCGCCACGGTGACTTGCCGCTCCTCCATCGCCTCGAGCAGCGCGGCCTGCACCTTGGCGGGCGCGCGGTTGATCTCGTCGGCGAGGATCACGTTGCCGAACAATGGCCCGGGCTGGAACTGGAACACGTTCTTCCCGCCGTCCTGGTGCAGCACCTCGGAGCCGGTGAGGTCCGAGGGCAGGAGGTCGGGCGTGAATTGGATGCGGCGCATCTGCGCGTCGAGCGCGCGCGCCAGGCTCTTCACTGCGCGGGTCTTCGCCAGGCCGGGGAGACTCTCGAGCAGCAAGTGACCGTCGGCCAGGAGCCCGAGCATCATCTGTGCGATCAGCTCGCGCTGGCCGATGATCGAAGCCTCGACCCGCTTCTGCAGCTCCGCGACCGCCGCGCGCTCGTCCATCACTTCGCGTCCGGGTAGACGAGCTTCCAGTCGGACTTCATGTCGACCAGCGTCCAGCCCTTCTGAGTCGCCTCGTCCCAGGCCTTGTCGAGCTTGCCGATCGGTGACTTGCGGTCGTAGGCCCACTCACGCTCGGCGTCGGTGTGGTGCACGATGCCCGCGAAGCGCGCGCCGTCTCCCGCCTTGGTCCACTCCAGCATCTCGCGGTCACCGTCGGAGTTGCCGAAGGCCAGCACCGGCCGGCGCCCGATGGCCTTCTGGATCCCGACGGGCTTGCCCGGGCCGTCGTCGACGAAGTCGATCTGCGGGAGCTTCACGATCACGGGCGTTCCGCCGCGCAGCTCGTATTTCAGCTTGCCCGAGCTGCCGATCACCTGCTGCGGCGGAATCCCATAGGCGCGCTCGGCCCAGACGCGCATGAACTCGACCCCGCCGCCCGAGACGATGAAGGTCTGGTAGCCGGAGAGGCGCAGATAGCCGAGCAGCTCGAGCATGGGCTGGTAGATGCAGCGGTCGTAGGGGCGCTTCCAGCGCGGGTGCTGCGCGGTCGCGAGCCAGTCACTGACCGTCTTCGCAAACTCGTCGGTGGTCATGCCCGCGTGAGTCGCGGCCAGGAGCTCGGCCATGCCCTTCTGGCCGGTGGCGAGCGCCCCCTTCACGTCGCCGGCCAGGACGGACTTGAACGGCTGCTTGGCCTTCCACTCCGGGTGCTGCGGCGCCAGCACCTTCACGCGCTCGAGCGCGAATTGCGCCTGGAAGTAGAGCGGCTGCTCCGACCAGAGCGTGCCGTCGTTGTCGAACACGGCGATGCGCGCCTCGGGCGCGACGAAATCGGCCGAGCCGGCGGTCGTGGTCTTGCGCACGAACTCCACGATCGCCTGCTTGGCCGGTCCGTCGTTCCAGGACGGCAGTGAGTCCTGCGCGCCGGCCAGCCGCGCGGCGGCGAGCGCCGCGAGAAAGACGCTGCGCAGCGCCACCGATCTCACTCAGCCCTCCCCTTCCAGGAGCGCCAGACCGCAGCTCGCGCACGAGCTCGCGCCCTCGGTCACCGGCTCCTGGCACGCCGGGCAGTGACCCGCGTCCGTGCTCTGGCCCTCGAAGTTCTCGGGCAGGTCGGGGAAGAGCTCGAGCATGACCTCGCGGTCGATCTCCTGGGCGAGCTCGAGCTCTTCCTTGGGCACGAAGACGCCCCACACGCCGTCGGTCGAGCGCCGCTCGCCGATCGCCGCGACCCGGTGCGGCACGCCCTCTTCGTCGAGCCGCGTCGCGAGCGCGTTCACCCAGTCGAAGGTCGCGCTGCGCAGGAGCAGGAGCTCGCCCGCGGAATCACTCATGAGCCGCGCACCACTCCGGGCTCGAGCAGACCGCGACCCGGCACGAAGTTCGCTTCGAGACGGATCCCGTCCGGGTCTTCGAACAGCACCGAATAGTAGCCCGGCGCGAACTGCGCCTCTTCGGGTTTGTGCACGATCTTCGCGCCGCGCGCCAGCAGGAAGGCGTAGAGTGAGTCGACGTCCTCGCGCGAGCGCGCGCGGAAGCACAGGTGGTGCAAGC
>Ga0335084_10006205_pt1 | contig 11866 bp, 14 predicted proteins | sample Lox_Sample_44_FD_206721 | JGI IMG/M metagenome (GOLD analysis project Ga0335084, IMG submission 206721) | Soil microbial communities from Loxahatchee National Wildlife Refuge, Florida, United States - Lox_Sample_4.4 | ecosystem: Environmental > Terrestrial > Soil > Wetlands | place: USA...
GACAAAATCTTCGTCCCCCAGAACTCGACCGCCCTGTTCCAGCCTCCCGCCGTCTTCTCTTAGAGTTAATACCCGAGACCACCCTCCACGGTTCCTGTCCTCCGTCAATTCAGGTCTCCGACCCCGACCTTCTCCGTCTGCCACAAATCCGGCGTATGCCCGGACCGCCTCTGTTCTCTCTCGATGAAACCTTCTCAAGATATAATCCTTCTCCTGCCAGTCGTTTTTCGTTAATCCCATCAGCACTGCGTGTCCGCTCCAAGGATACTTCTCAAGCTCTTTCAGGCTACCCACCACGTCTCCTCTCAGCGGGTTCAAATGGATGTAACGCACCAGTTCCAAGAGATAGGCTTCCTCTTCACACACGATTGATCTGTACCGATTTTGAAAAAGATGACCACTCCTGTGATGCCTCCGGTTGAAATACAGGGCGTATCCTGTGAGGAGACGTCGCATGAACTGGGAGATTCCCTGGGGGCCGCTGAAAAGCAAGAGATGAACGTGATTTGGCATTAACGCCCAGGCGGGAATCCGTGTTCTGGTGGAGACAACGAGTTGACCGATACGACTCAAGAAAGCTATACGATCCGCGTCATCCTGGAAGATGTCGCTCTTCTCGATCCCCCTCACCATGACATGGTGGAGGACTCCCGGAGCATCCAATCTGGCCTTTCGTGGCATTTTCAACGTTTATCATAAATACCACGCCTTGTAAACTGCGAATTTTAAACAACGTCCCAGATAGCGGGTGTCACTCAGTGTCCCAACCGGTAAATTTGTGACCAGACGAGTTGCAAGTTCATTTTCTAATTATCATTAGAAATCAATGACATAAATTTTGGAACGAAAAATGCTTAATTCCGCTCACGGGAGGCAGGCATGAAAAAGAGTGTCGATAAATTTGGAAATTTTGAAATTGTATGGATGAGTGTTTCGCGGATGGGAGACACAAGCTCTCAAGGCCAGGGTTCAAATTTACCTTTCCGCGATGACCACAACAACGTGATCGTCTTCATCGACGGGTGGGAACGGTCGAGAAGAAAAACGAATCGTGTCAGAGTTCATGTTTTGAGTCCCAGGAATGAGGAATGGGGAACCCGGCTTGCCGATTCGGAACAGTTTTTAGAGGAACTAAGAGCCTGTGTTCGAATCGTTCTTAAGGATTCAGACGGGAAATTGGATATAGAAGTTAAGAACATTACTTATACGTGGGCCAACGCCTGAGATGCAAGGATCGAAGAGGATGAAAGCCATCTGCTCCCGGCGCCCAGCATTCAGGTTTTAGCGATCAGGAATGAGGAACATGAATCTCGGTTTTTGGATTCTGCACCCCGCATTTAAACCTTGACTTCTCATCCGTTCGGGTCTAATAAATACTAAACCGTCAGCCTGTCGTTTTCCAAAATCGATTCAAGTGCGCGTGCCTTGCGCTCAACCCCCAGGGGTTGAGAATTTACCCTGTGCGCCGATTGTCCTCCGCAGGAGGATGCGCCATGGTTACCCGCCGAAGGATTAATCCTGTGCCGTAGGCGGGCGCTTTGCCCAATGCTTCTTTACAAACATCCGCAGGATGACGAAATCATTGAGAGGTTTCGACTGCGTCCACCCGGAAGACGTCCCCTGGGAGGAGATAGACGGCGTGGAATTTCAGCACGAAAGGAGACTCGAATGACTCGATGCACCGTCGTGGTTGTGATAGCTGCCCTCAGTCTCATCATCGGTTTTTTGATTGGCAACGGAACGGCTCCGATAATACCGGCTGCGGCCGTCGCGCAGCCAGGACCGACCGGCTTCGCGGCGGTTCCGGGAGAGAAAGGTGGCCAAGACACCTTTGGCGCCTACAAGCCCGTCGCCGGCTGGCCAAAGCCCTTGTCCCAACTGCGGGAGCATGAGAAATGGACCTGGGGATCGACGCAGGGAGTCTTCGCCGAAAGCCCCAACCGGGTCTTCATCCTTCAGCGGGGGGAACTGCCGGCTTTTCCTATGCCGGAGAGCAGGTTCGTTCCCGAGGCTGGCCCGAACCTCCTGTTCCCAATCCAAGGTCTGCCTTTCCGCAACGCCACCACGGCTAGCCCTCCGGCAGCAGGCGCCAGCGGCCAATTGGCTGAGGACGGGCTCAGGCTCTACAAAGGTCAGTTCGGCATCGACGCCCGCTGGGAGCATTGCCTGATCGTGGTGGACGCCAATGGCAAGATCACGGAAGAGTGGACCCAGTGGGACAAGATGCTGAAGCGGCCGCACGCGATCTACATCAGTCCGTACGATCCGGAAAAGCTCGTCTGGGTGGTCGACGACCATTCGCATGCGATCTTCAAGTTCTCCAACGATGGCAAGAAACTGGTGCAGACGATCGGCACCCCCGGCCAGCTGGGCGCGGACGCCACGCACTTCAACCGTCCGACGTTCATCGCGTGGCTACCCGACGGTACTTTCTTCGTCTCGGATGGCTACAACGGCACCCGAGTGGCGAAATTCGACAAGAACGGCAAGTTCCTGCTGGATTGGGGCGAAAAGGGGAATCCCCCGACCGAGGCACGTCCCTGTTACATGAACAATGTCCACGGGATTGCAGTAGATCCCCGGACACGGCGAGTGTTCGTGAACGACCGGGCAAACCGTCGCATTCAGGTCTTTGACGAAATGGGCAAATACCTTTACGAATGGAGCGTCGGCGTGGCCGGGACTGCGGAGATCTATACCATCTACATGGGCGCCGACGGATACCTGTGGGGCGCGGACCATACCACGTCGAAGATGGTGAAGTGGGACGCGAGCGGACAGCTGCTGTATTCCTGGGGCACCTTCGGCGCTTTCCCGGGAGGGATGTGGGGTGTGCATCAGTTCAGCGTGGATCAGGAGCAGAACCTCTACGTCGCCGAGGTCAATAACGGGCGAGCGCAAAAATACAGGCCCAGGCAGGGCGCCAACCCGGCGTACCTCGTGGGAAAGCCGGTCTACTCCGCCTGGGAATAGGGCTGCACGGCGCGTTTGAAAGAGTGTATCAAAGGGTGAAACTGAAATTGATGAGGAAAGGAGGGAGTCCTGTCGGCCTTATCTTCCGTCGACTTTCAACAGATCGGTCCTCTTTTTTAATATTCTCACGATGAAAAAGAATCCGAGGCCGAAGATAAACAAGGGCCCCCAAAAAGGATCAAAGGTAATCTGCCGGTATACGATAAAGTCCCCGATAATATCTAGACCGAAGAAAGCGGTAATAATCCCGGACACGCAATAGAATTCCCGTCTTAGGGCGGCCTTCCAACTGTAGGATAAACTTGGGGGTTGGTAATTTCTAAATCGTGGAATAATGATCGGGACTCCTGCTGCCCAAGCTCGAAATTTGTCCCCAAATTTGCTTTCCAGAAATTCTTCCTCACTAAAAATAACTCTCTCGTAGTGAAGAATGAATATCAAAGATACGATGATTGGCAAGAACCAAGATCGAGGAAAGAGAGAGATGCCAAGGGCTATCAGGTAATTTCCTAAGTAGAGAGGATGACGAACGATCGAATACATCCCGGTGGTATTCAGGACATCCGCTCTTCTCTTGTTTGTACCGCGTCCAGACGTCCCGCGGGGAACACATCCGACGGTCCATGACCGGACAGAAAGCCCCATCAGCGAAATGAGGAAGCAACCCAGTTCCCAAAACAAATCAAGTGCGTGAGAACCATGGGGAAAATCGAATCCTATAAAACTCAAGAGAATTATCGGAACAAGCAGCAGGAAGAGATAGCCTCTCCATCTAAAAACGAGAGGGCTGATAAAATGTTCTGATAGTTGCATATTTTACAGCCTGACATTTCCATCCGACGAAGAAATTCAATTTAGGAAAGGGTAACAATTTCTTAACCAAAAGGTGCCCGATTTGTCAAGCGAAATACCCGACTATCCAGCAGATCATACGTTTCAGGACAGAGAAGTTGTCCCGCCTGTTAGGAAACTGATTTCTTCTAGGATCTGACCCGAGGCTGTGGGTTTCAGACCTCCTTGCCGCAGAGCAGGAGAGACCTTCTTGAACGCCAATTCTAAATTTCTTAAGTATATGAAAATCATTCTTATCCAAGACAACATTCTCAAAATAGTTCCTCTCCCGAAAGTGTCCCTAAGAAAAAGTTCCTGCCCGCTATGCTCGATGAAGCGCGGCCAGACAGAATCCCGGGTCCCTTTACGCATTCAGAAACAGGATCAAATCAGCCTGGACTAATTTTGTGCTAAAATAAGTTCGACCAAAGCAATTTTATGAATTCCAGCCCATTTCATTTCTATTCCAGCCAGAAACAGAGGAAGCGTATGAAGAAGATTGGATGGAAGTCGAGGCACGGTTGGGAAGTTGTGCTCTTTCTTATCACCTTCTTAGGGGTTACCCATGGAGAAGCATGGGGGGAAGACTGGAAGCTTGGCGCACAGAGTAAGGATGGGACGATATATTATTACGACGCTGCAAGGGTGACACGCATGTCGGAAGGAGTTTTAAAGTTCTGGGGAAAAGCTGTTCTCTCGCCCGAAGCGGTGAAGAAGTTTGCGAAAATCGACCGCAAGTTTGCAAACTTGCATCACGTCACTTCGTTCATAGAGATGAACTGTACTGAGCGAAAGAGAAGGTCCTTATGGATCATTTTTTACGACAAAAATGGAATTGCAATCGACAATGTAGATAAAGCACCCGATGAATCGAGTTGGGAGATGATCCTGCAGGGTTCTGCTCAAGAAGACCTTTTGAATACCCTATGCAAGTAAACTTTTTGGTTTAGAATTCAGGTCCTCTTTACTCGACGAAAACATCCTTTCCGATTCTCACTTTTCCGGTTTCTTGTCGAGGGGCGAAGTAGGTCGCACGGGGGCGCCCAATTTCGGAGGCGGAGCATTTGGTTTGGACGGCACCACTGCCATCCAACCCCCCGGGCAATCTTTAACATACGGGTAATAACCCTCCGGGTCCTGACAGAAGCGCCAATAAGAAGGTTGCTGTTGTTGTCCCGATTCTGGCGGGGGAGTAACCTCTTCTGGAGGCACCGTCGGCACCTCATAGCCCCCACCGTAGTAAGGACCATAGTATGGATAATAAGGATAGTTCCACCCGTAAGGATAGCCCCACCCATAAGGATAAGCCCACCCGTAGGGATAGCCCCACCAGCCATATCCGCGTCCCCCGTAATAGCCATGGCCGTAGCCGTGACCGTATCCCCTATAATGGCCCCCACCGTGCCTTTGGGCGTTAGCCGACGCCACGAGCAGGAATGTTGCCAACGAAACAAGCACGACCACGATCACAGTTTTGAGCCTTTTCATTATGGAGCCTTTCAACCAAAATGTACGAGATTAGGAAAGGGCTGTCAATAAGAACGGACCGGATTGTCTGGCAAGTGAACATCCCCGAGTTAAAGCGATTGACTCGTGTTATTCTGCCTTCCTGGAATGCGTCCCGATGGTCCAGTTTCTGGTTCTTTTTACGAAATCCTTTACTTCATCCTCGTCCCTGAAATCCTCCCGGCCACAATCATCATGATGAACCATTTTTTTTGGATCCCTCAGAAATTTCTCACTCGGATGAAGCGCAGGGTAGCCGAGGGCCATCATGTCATAAGGTTCCATCTCGGCCGGAACTCCCAAGAGATCCTTCACCATGCAACTGGCGAAGGGAGTGGTGATCGCAGAGACCCACTGAGAGGCCAATCCCAGGGTGGTGGCGGCCAAATGCATGTATAAAAAGGCACTGGCAAGGCTTGAGGTGAAGATCAAACGGCAACGATTTTGATCATACCGGACGCCCATCGGGAGTCCGACCTGGGTTCGGGTATCGCCGAAAAGGATGATAAACACGGGGGCCGTGGTAAAGTCCATTCCCGCATCGAGAACGCCCGAAGTGGTCCAGGGTTTTCCCTGCCAGGATTCTCGGGTGGCTTCCATGCTCTTTGCTTGTTTCCAATACTCGTGGATATGTTCAACGATCTCTTTCCTCAACTCTGGCTTTTTAATTACGACGAACTCCCAGGGCTGCAGGTTGAAACCCGATGGCGCCCAGCGGGCAACCTCAATGATCTTGTCTATGAACTCATCAGGGATTGGGTCCGGCTTGAAACGGCGTATGCTCCTCCTCTTTTTCACCAGCGTCAGCAGGCTGTCGTAGTCCATTTCAATCTCCTTCTTCTCTCCCCGTTTCCTTCCGGAGGTTCCTCAGCCCTCGGAAGGATCGCGGCTTCACAATGCAAATGACAGCTTTCTACAGATTTGAACGGTCTACCGGCGGGGCGCAGCCGTCCCTCCGAGGATTTATTGAACACCGCTCATCCTACGATGGATCCTAACGTCTCCATCTGTCTCCTTCTCTGTCTTCGTCCCTTCGGTCACGGTAATCTTCCCTCCGTTCATGTGTGGTACCCGTACTCCAAAGAGGGTGGTAAAGGACCAGGTTTCCGTCATTCCGGAGCCATAAAAAGGATCCTGGGTAGCTTTACCCGGTCGGCTTTGAAATTAAGTTGCTGGTATTAAACCATTCTGTACAAGTCGATATGCGCCGCCTGTCCGCCGAAACACAAGAAACTTTACAGGAGGACGCGCTTTACTACAGTCGAGATAGCCTTTCCTCTCAAGTTCATAACCCTTATTTTGAGCCTTGCGTAACTTCGAAGATCTCGTCGGCCTCCAAGCCATGAGCCTCACGGTGGACGGCTCCGAAGGCCTCCTTGCTGGGAGCTTCCGCAAGGCAGAAAACAGCCCCCTCTTTTTCGCTGTGCCAGTAGTCGGTGATCTCAACCCCATGCTTCCCCTGCGCCGCAAGGTCTCTCTTGTGGGCCTCATCAATTTTTTCTTTCGGAATGTTTCCCACGTTTCTATGGATATCCATGAAGAGTGCCATTTTCCTGTCCTCCTTTTGGATTAATGCTGTTCCCCCTCTGGATTATAGGTAACCATGCACTGCCGAAAATTCAAGCAATGGGGATACCCTAAATGATTGAATAACGAAACCCAGGAAAGAGGAGAAAGGGGGAGGGTCGGGGAAGAACGCTCACAGTTTATGAATGTCATTGTGTAGCCCCTCCCCGATCCAGATTTTTCCAAGAGGAGGTTAAAATGAAAGTTGCAGAGCGCCTATCCACTGAACGTCCAATCTCTTAAAACCGGGAGCGGGATCACTATTATAATCAAGAATATTCCCAAGCTTGAGAGACCACCGTCCCCCTCCTAAAGAGGGAATTTCTCCCAGCGGAACATTCAAGGCCGCCTCATTTCGCCAAAAATAGATCCCCCCACTTCCAATCGTTGGATAGAACACGTATCGATCTGTAAAGCTCAGCCACTTAAAGATGTTGTATCTGAAATCGAACCCAAGTCGGGCTGAAATTCCGGATGTATCTTGGCCTTGATACCGGTCCCAATTGAAATAGGACACCCCAGCGTCAAACAATAGAGATTTGACCGGGTCGTCCCAGAGTTGATAGCCTATCCCGGGTCCCACAAAGGTTCGCAGTTTCGTGTCACTGAATTTATCATTGAGCAATTCTATACCCACAAATCCAAAAAATTTCTTGGTAAAGAAATAATCGTATGCTATGTTGCCATAGTTATTTCGGGCGGTTGTTTCACCATTTTCCTGCGCATAGTTGAAGAGATAGCGAAATTTGAACCGGTCATTTTCTGTTCTTCTTACGGCTTCGGCACTGAAAGAACCCCCAGCCCGATCCGTGTTGCCTGACTGAAGGTAACCGCCTGCAGCAATGCTACCATGCCATTTAGGCAACTCCTTGGGAGGAGGGTTGATCGATGCAATGCTCTGGATCTCCACCGTGGTTGCTCCTCTGTCCGGACTCGGCTCTACGGCTAATTTCCCTTCTTCGACAGGCTCGACTTTCCCCTTGACAACTTCGCCGTTTGTCAGGTGAACCTCCACCGGATTGTCCGTAATAATCTGTTTGATCTTCCCCATCTGAATCTCGATCACTCCGGCATAATCGGTCTTAAAAGAAAGTTTCCCGTCCATCATTTTTTCCACTGTCCCCGTCAGCGTGTCCCCATTTTCTAGGATCACCTTATCCGCATAAGCCCCCTCAGCGATCAAGAGCAAAAAGATCATACTGATAAGAACGGCTCCCGAAACCCTCTTTGCTTTATTCCCCATCGCTCCTCCTCCTTTCTCCTCAGTCAAAGCGAAACCTTCCGCTAAAAAAACAGTTTCCGCCACCCCAGGAACGACTTCGGTGAATAATCACAAAAAAAATTTGACAACAAAAAAGCCCTTATAGGCTAAGAATCCTTTAGACTATAAGAGCCATTCTGGTAAAATCAGGACCTCTCACCCCCCTTCCACAGAAGTCCTTCAGCCTGAAACGTTGAAACCCGACCTAAGTTTATTCAACTAAAATCCAGGGTGAATGTCAAGGACCTTGTTTTACTAAACATTTCCCGTCGTAAAATCTCGAAGATCATCTTGCTTTCGGGCATAAGAGACTCTTCCAGACATTCTACCATTCTTATTGACACTCTGTCCCTTGATTTAGTACACTCCATTCGAAAGTCTGCCCAGAAGCCTTTACGCTATGCGCCATGCTCTACCCTTCCGCTGTAGGAGAATGCGCGAGGCTCTATGACAGAGATGCGAGAGAAAGGGTAATGGATCATCTATGCTTTTTGTAAATGGAAGACAGATCCGGGGGGTTATCTTTGACATCGACGGAACGCTGGTTGACTCTTTCTCTGCGTTTACCTCGGTATTTAACAAAGGAATAAGCCAATTCGACCTGCGACCTGTCTCGCAGCAATTTCTCGTTCAATCTCTCAGAAAAGGTGCAGATTTAGAGGATTTGCTCCGGAGGATCTTCCCTCTGGAAACAGAGGGACGGGTGATCCAAAGGTGTAAAGGAGAGATCTTGCAGCATTTCCTGAAGATCGAAGCGAGTGAGGTAAAGCCTTTTCCGGGAATCAACGAACTTTTTGGCAATCTCAAGGAGAGAGGCATAAAAATCGGAATTGCCACCGGAAGGACAACCTTGCCGGAGAAGGAGTGGGAGAGGTTTAAAAGGTTTGGTCTCCAGGGGTTTATCGATTCCATCGTAACGTCGAGGGAGGTTGCGAGCCGCAAACCAGCCCCTGACGCCATTCTGGAGTGTGCGAAGAGAATGAACACACCCATTGAAAAGTGCCTCGTCGTGGGGGATACCGAGGACGACATTCTTGCCGCCAGGAAAGCGGGAGGAATTCCTGTGGCGATATTAGCGGGAGACGATCACTTGGATATTTCTGAAAGCGAGCAGCCGGAATTTATTTTTAAGAACCTTGTTGAATTTACCCTGTTCTTGGAAGAACAAGAAAGGACGGGGAGAGATTCGGTTTGAAAGGGAAGGGGGGAGGTAAGGACATGGGCTTCAACAGAGACCTTTTTAACTTTTCAGCGAAAGTGGGTTGTCTCGAGGGATACCTTTATGAAAGGAAGGATGCCGATATCTCCACGCTCCCGAATTGGGTGGGAAATATAGAGAAGATGTACAGGAACCTTCCTGCAGAGGTCAAGAGAGACTTTCTCGAGGATTATAAAAGTATTCTGGAAAAGATCCTTCAATCTTCGGAGAAAGTCTTGAAAAAAGAGGATGGGGTCGTAACAAAGTTAAAAAGCATGATCGCTGATATTTCTTGTCATCCTCGCTGAACGGCAAGAGCAGAATAGCCATTCCCCCGCCCTCTTTGACACTGGAAGTTCCAAAGGGGGCGGGATCTTTGGAAGGAAAGGGTTGAAAAATCAAAATTCGTGGAAAAATTGTTGAAGGCCTCCGGGTCGGATCAACCTTTACTCAGGTTCCCTGGGTGAGAAAGCAGTTTATCCAGAAACTCAACGTCGATCCCTATCCCGGGACGTTGAATTTAGAAATCGCTGATCTGAAGGACTCTCAGAACTTTCGGGAATTAAAGTTAACTCCAGGGGTGGAGATTATCCCGGAGGATCCCTCCTTTTGCAGTGCCCGATGCTATCCGGTTCTCATCAACGGCCGATTAAAAGGGGCGATCGTCTCTCCGGGCGTCGAAGATTACCCAGAGAATAAAATGGAGTTGATTGCCTCCGAGAATATCAAAGAAATCCTGTCCGTAAAGGGAGGGGATGTTTTGGAAGTGGAGGTTCTTTAGTCCGGCGGCGTGCGTCCCTTTCGCGCGTTCGACCGCGCACCATCCCTAAGCCACCCCGAGCGAAGTCGAGGGACAGGCCGGAGGAGTCGAAAGGTTCACTCTCCCAATGTGGTGATGAGTCTCCTGGGTTTCACAAAAAGGTCTAAAGCACCCTGAATATCCTTGACGACGATGTCCGAACTCTTCATGGCCGAAATCGACAGCCCTTCATCCCCTAAAACGGCTATCCCCAGGGCTGCTTCTTTCAGGATGAGTTGATCATTGCTCCCATTTCCTACGGCAACTGTCCTTTCAAGGTCGAGGGTTTTTAAAAAATCGAATTTCCCTCGTTTGCTCTCTTCATTCGATACCTTGATCAACTCTGCTTTCATACCCACGATTTCTTCATCGGCAGGCCCCTGAGGATTGGCCGTTAAGATGTAAATTTTCGCCAGACGAGAGACGGCGGCAATCTTCTCTTTTACTTCGACGGAAATCCTCCCATCGGTAGCAACGGTTCCGTCCAGGTCGATGACGATATTCTCAATATCAACGCTCCCCCAGCCGGGAATATCTATTCTCATCTGAGACATTTAAACCTCCGGGACATTGAAATTGCCGTTTTGTAAAATTTAATGACTTTTTTGTCAAAGGGTTGTCATCATGGACCATCGATCCCGTTCCTGGAACTCGAAGAGGTGAAGAGGGATGTGAACCTTGCAGAGACAACGGCTTATTCGCCACGCGAAAAGCGTTGATCCCGGGGAGCGATTGCATTTTTTCTGAATTCTGATATTCTGAATTCACAAATATAAGGAGGTGCGAAGTAATCAAAACATAGTGAGATGCAAGGATTCTCATCCGACAACTCACAGCTGTCACAGGTTGTTCTGCGGAGGTGGGAATGAAATTTACAGAATCATTGTGGGTCTCCATCGAAAACGTCTACGGCAGAATTCTGAAACATCCTTTTATCCGGGGGCTGATCGATGGTTCCCTGGATGAGGAAGCCTTTCGGTTTTATGTGATCCAAGATGCCCTTTACCTCAGAGACTATGCCAGAGGGCTTGCTCTTCTGGGGACCAAGTCTCCCCGCGATCCGTGGATGATGATGTTTCTCGAACATGCGCGGGACGTGATCGTTGTCGAGCGATCCCTTCACGAGAGTTTTTTCAAAGCGTGGCATCTGGAGGAGAAAGAAGTCGATTCGACCCCCCTGTCTCCTACCAACCTGTTTTACACGTCGTATCTCTTAAGGGTCGCTTATGAGCGACCGTTTCCGGAGGTCTTGGGGTGCTTTCTGCCATGCTACTGGATCTACTGGGAGGTTGGGAAGGAGCTCGAAAAGGTTGGATCGCCGAATGAGCTTTTTCACCGCTGGATTCAGGCTTATTCGAGCGAGGCCTACGGCGCCATCGTGCAGCAGGTATTGGAAGTCATGGATCAAGTGGCCCGAGGGACAGGAGAGGATGACCTCCAGCGGATCCGGAGTCATTTCATCATCACCTCAAAACTGGAGTACCTCTTCTGGGACATGGGTTTTCAACGGCAAACGTGGGGCATTTAAGCGGCACGGAAGTTAAAGACTCGATGTAAATCCCGTGAGGCATATCTCTGGTTCGCTGTAACCCATGATCTTTATCCTGTCCTAATTTATCTTATAATATCACGAACTAACAATATTTGCCCCTGTGGATAAAATCAGCCACCTAATCCTCTTATCCGTCCCCTAAGAATTCTCGATTCTTTTAATTAATTCGCTATGTTGCCC
>Ga0335084_10006207_pt1 | contig 11865 bp, 11 predicted proteins | sample Lox_Sample_44_FD_206721 | JGI IMG/M metagenome (GOLD analysis project Ga0335084, IMG submission 206721) | Soil microbial communities from Loxahatchee National Wildlife Refuge, Florida, United States - Lox_Sample_4.4 | ecosystem: Environmental > Terrestrial > Soil > Wetlands | place: USA...
GGCCCCTCGACGCCCCGCAGATCGTCCCCCGATTTCAAGGCGAAGCCGGGATCAAGGCGCTCCATTCCGGCCAGGAATATCCGGGCGACCGGGGACCGGCGGAATCGCGAGGCGGTTTTTCGAAGCTCGACCAGGTTATCCACCTTCCAGTACAGCGCGAAGAAGCGTTTGTCCTCCGCCGCGGCCTTGCGAAATAAAAAGAATTTCTGGAAGATGATGGCCCACGAAACGAGAGAGAAGATCAGGAGGACGATCAAAACGGCCTGGGTGATGATGCTGGCGGAAAGAACGAGGTCGAAGACGCTGGTATCGATCGAATCCAGAAGCGGCACATTCTCCTCAAAAGCGGCCGCTCCCGGGGAGCGGCGCATGATTATAAGATATAATGACGACGATGAAAATGGCGGGGCCGGCGGGGCTCGAACCCGTGACCTCCGGCGTGACAGGCCGGCGTTCTAACCAGCTGAACTACGGCCCCGACATTAACTTCTTCCTAACGAACGGAGCGATGGCACAATAGAGGATTGGACCGCATTCTCGCCCGTGTTCTTCCAATGATCTGTGACTCCACTGCTCCGATGCTCTGCTTCCCCGAAGAAGAAGCATAGGCGGAAGGCGACTTGAACGCCTGACCTTCCCGGTGTAAGCGGGATGCTCTGCCAACTGAGCTATCCGCCCTTATTATAACTGGGGGCCCGTGCGGCAAAATCGGGAAAGGTCCTCCGATGCCCCCAGACCCCGCGCCTCTCACGGCACAGCCGTGAACCGGCTTATATTTTTAGGGGCTCACGTCGCCGCCATTATCCGTGGGGGCCCGTGCGGCAAAATCGGGAAAGGTCCTCCGATGCCCCCAGACCCCGCGCCTCTCACGGCACAGCCGTGATCCAGATCATTTTATCTGGAGCCAAATTAGTGCGGCATTGCAATAAAAGGACGAGTCGCGTAAAATATTAACAACTTTGCCCTAATTTGTCAACCCAAATGATCGCCCGTTTTTCGACGGAGAGGCGGGTCTCGGGAGAAATATTGAAATGGGTTATGCGCGTTTGGCCGCTTGGATCGTCCTGACCGCGCTGTCGGATTTCGTCCTCGTCGCGTGCGACGCGAAGACGCCGCCGGCCCCTCCCTCCGGGAATCCCGCCGCGGACTCCAAGGGCGCCGTCCCGCAAGAAGAGGCCTGGACGAATTTCACCACCGGCGCGAACGTGAAGGCGATGGCGCTGGAGGGCGATCATCTCTGGATGGGCCTGCCCAATGGGATCATCCGCTACGACACGGGCACGCTCGACAGCCACGAGGTGTTCACGCCCGCCTCCACGCAGGGCGGGCTTTTGAGCAAGGGGATCTACACGCTGAAGGTGGATCGGCAGGGCCTCAAATGGATCGGGACCTACGGCGGCGGGTTGACCCTGTTCGACGGGAAGACCTGGAAGACCTATACCGTCGCGGACGGCCTCGGGGACCAGTGGATCTACGACATCGTGTTCGACGGGGCCCAGGCCTGGATCGCCACCTGGAAGGGCGTCAGCGTCTTCGACGGAAAACGGTTCAAGAACTACACCGAGAAGGACGGCCTGATCGATAAATGGGTCTACGCCATCGCGCTGGACCACGACCACGTGTTCTGGTTCGGCACCGAGTCGGGGGTGAACCGCTTCGACGGAAAAACCTGGTCCGCTTACACGCACAAGGACGGCCTGGGCGCCGACGTTGAGGCGAGGACCCCGGGCGATCCGGTCCCGCCGGCGCCTTCCGAAGCGGCCGTCTCGGGCCTCCCCCCGTCCGAGTCGGCGGACTACGGCTCGACCGGCTCGCCGTCCATGCACCACCACATGGGTCCCGGCAAGAGGAACGTCGGCTCCAACCCGAACTTCGTCATCGCGGCGACGGTGGGGCCCGACAACGCCAAATGGTTCGGGACCTGGGGGACCGGCCTCTCGCGTTTCGATGGAAAGACCTGGACGACCTTCACGAAAAAAGACGGCCTGGGTGGAAATTTCATCCATACGCTGGCCGTGGATTCCGACGGCTTGATCTGGGCCGGCACCAACGGCGGCGCCAGCTGGTACGACGGAAAACGTTGGCGGAACTTTTCCCAGGCCGACGGGCTGGTGGACAACAACGTCTTCTCGATCGTCTTCGACGACAAGGGCGACCGCTGGTTCGGGACCTGGCGGGGACTGAGCCGCCACCATGGAAAATTGCCGTCCTGATCAAAAAGAATGAATCGGGCCCAGGGAATCAAACCGCAACGCTCTTCACAGCGACGCCGTCCCCTTCCCAACGTCAGCCTCTCGCGCGCGCTGTCCAAGCTGGGATTCGCCTCCCGCACGCAGGCCCGCGACCTGATCCGGTCCGGCCGCGTCGCCGTCAACGGAAAAGTGCTCACCAATCCCGAGGTCCGGGTCCATCCCGAGCGCGAAATCATCGCCGTGGACGGGAAGACGGTCGCCCGCGGACGGCGCCTATATATAATGATGCACAAACCGAGCGGTTACGTCACGACCCGCTCGGACGAGCGCGGCCGATCCACCGTCTACGATCTGCTCAAGGACCGGGACCGCTGGCTCTTCCCGGTCGGCCGGCTCGACCGGGACAGCCGCGGGCTTCTCCTCTTCACCAACGACACGAAATGGGCCGACGCGCTGATGGACCCGGCCTCGAAGGTCGCAAAGACCTACGAGCTTCGGCTCGACCGCGAGATGGAGGATCGGGACATGGACGGTTTTCGTGCCGGCGTGACTCTCGATGACGGCGAACGGACGCGTCCGGCGAAGATCCGGCGGCTCGACCGCGCGGACGGCCCGTGGGTCGAGGCCGCGATCACGGAGGGCAAAAACCGCCAGCTACGACGGATGATGGCCGCGCTCGGATACGACGTGAAGGCCCTCGTCCGGACCCGGATCGGACCGCTTTCACTCGAGGGTCTGAAAGAAGGTTCGATCCGTCCGCTGACCGATCGGGAAGTCCAGTCACTAAAACTCACCTGAACGCCCGTTCATGCAGCCATATTGAGGCCCTTATTTCTCCCCGTCAGCCTATGCAACCGGCGATCCTCGGGTTGCCGGATACCCCGGTCTGATCTATACTGAAGTTGAGATGCGCTCCGGACCCGGAATATCCATTGTCCCAACGATATGATCGCCCCCAACCCAAAACTTGTCGAAAATCTAAAGACCTCATTAGCCCAAGGAAAGTCAAAAGAGGATATTTATAAAGAACTCCTTGCCCAGGGATGGACGATTGAGGCGATCCAGGAAAGTTTTAATTCAATCGACGTCGACCGGGAAAAAGAAGATACATCAAAAAACTTCATCCATACAGTTGTAATTATTGCTGCCTACCTTGTGGGGGCGGGTATTTTTTCCTTCATAGCGGCAAATTGGCCGGCGATGCCCCGACCCATGAAAATTTCGACCATTCTTGTCTCAATGATCGTGTCTTACACCACGGGGTGGTTTCTGAAAGAAAAACTAAACTTCCCCAAAACCGGGCTGGGGTTGTTCCTGCTTGGCAACATCATTTACGGAGCGGGGATATTTTTAGTCGCACAAATGTTTAATATCCGGGCCAACTGGCCCGATGGTTTTATATTATGGATGATCGGCACGATTGCGATGGCCTTTGCGGTCGAGGTCTATTCATTATTCTATCTGGCCATTCTACTAGGCATCATCGCATTAGTCGGACAACCCTCTCGAATTTATTTTGGCTTTGGATATTTCCTTCTCACCTCTTCCGTCTTGCTTCTTGTCGCAACCCTGATCACCTTTGTGACCGGATTCCTCGTTCGCAAGAAAATGCCGCCGGAGCTTAACGAATTCTACTAGATCATTATGTTTTACTATCTACTTATCATCATTGTAGCATTGGTTCTCAGCTTGTGGCCGGTTTGGCTCGTTCTTGGAATATTTTATCGGCTTCGAAAAAAGAAATCGGCCGGTCCGGCCTCCGATAAAACATGGTATCTGCAGATCGCGCTTTCAAAGGAAGATGCCGTAGGCCAACTCTTCCTGGTCCTGTCTTTTTTCTTTCTTGGTTTAACATTGCTCGCTTTAAATAGAGATTTGGGCCATCCGGTTTCATGGCGGACGATTTTATTGGTTGCCTCTGTTGCCGGTTTGGTCAATGCCTATTTTTTGAAAGTACACTACTCGCTCGCCGTCGGCCTTGTCGGATTTAGTTGTTGGTGGGGGGCGCAGGCCGCGGAATGGATTCAAGGAAAGGGCATTCAACCTTCCGCGGGAATCGCCGGATGGGCTTTCGTCGTGTTAATATTTTACGCCTTGGGACGTCTCCATGAAAATGAGAGGCGGTGGAGACGATTCGTTCTGGTGTATTTGGTTCTGGGGATTTTCCCGATGACCGTTGCATTATTCATTTTCTCCACAAAAACCGGCCTCGATATTCTCGGAGAAATGACCAAGGGCGCTCCGTTCCTGGACTCGCTGCAGATCACATTATCTCTCCTCTTATTGTCAATTTTTCTTGCCGGGGTGATGCTGTATGCCATCGGCAATAAATTAATATCCCCGTTTGAGTTTTTCGCGGTCTTGATTCTTACAGTTTTATTCGGTGCGATGGCTCTACTTCCGCAACAAACCATGTTTCCTCAAGCGCCTTCTTCCTATTTTACCAATGGGGGTTCAGAATTATCGAGCCGCGGGGTTTTATGGGCCTTGATATTTAATCTTGTGACATTCCTTGAGATTATCGGATTGATTTTTTTGGGATATGTCCGACGAGAAATTTGGTTGATAAACCTGGGCACGATTTTTATGGTTCTTCTTATCTTCTTTAAATATCTCGATTGGTCCTACCCTTTTCTCGACAAAAGCATCTTCTTCATCGTGGCGGGATTGCTTCTGTTTGCCGTGGGGTGGTTTATGGAAAAAGGGAGGCGTTACATGATTTCAAATATCAAGGGACAAACGCAACAGGTATCGAAATAATACAGATCATCGGATGACAAAACAGACAAAATTTATTTTGGCGATAACCCTCCAAGCCGTAATAATTTTTGGCATCATTATTTATAAAATCTCCATCCTCGCCGCCGGGACGGAGATTTTATTGAAAATCGTACCGGCGGATCCGCGAGATGTGTTGCGCGGGGATTTTGCCACATTTCAATACAGCGCCATATCTCATCTTGATGAATATGTTCTCAACGGGCAACCATTTGGAAATGGCGATACCGTTTACGTGGTCCTTCGGCAAATTGGAACGTATTGGTCCCCCCAAAAAGTTCAAAAGAACAGACCATCGGACGAAGCGATATTTCTCAAAGGCAAGGTGGAAAGCGGGGGGACTGAAACCGGTTCGAGTCTTTTACCCCGTCGACGATTCGGGGATTCTCGTCTTCATGTGGTCTACGGCATCGAGGATTATTTTATTCCCGAAGGAAAAGGACAAGGGGTTCGTTTACAAAACAAAGAGGCCGCCGCGTTGGTCGTCGTGGATGAAAACGGCGACGCTTTTCTCGAACAGGTTTATGTAGACGATAAAACTTGGCCATGAATCTTTCCGCAAACAACTGGACACCTCTGCGCGCCGACCTGACCCCGTCCGTCGCCGGGAGGCCGCGGACCCGAAATTCCTCCTTTACATCGATGGCGCGCTTGTGGTATTTATACATCCCATGCGTTCACTGTTTCGATCGATCGCGGCCGCGTGGCTCCTCCTCGGCATGATCGCGGGATCCGTTGAATTTTCACCGGCACGGGCCGAGGAAACCAAGGCTTTTGTCCCCCCCGGCAAAGAGGTTCCCAGCCTCGGAAACAATCACATCCAGTCCCCCGGCGATCCTCACATTCCCTACAACAGCGTTCCGCCCACCTCCGGTCCCCACCTTCCCTACATCGCGAAGTGGGGCGTTTCGAAGACGCCGATCGCCGACGAGCTTCAGGTGCACAACCTGGAGGACGGCGGCGTGATGATTCAATACAACTGCCAGGACTGCGACGTCCTGGTGGCCCTGCTTGAAAAATTCGCGGTGAAATACAACAAGGTGATCGTCGCGCCGTATCCCAAGATGAAGACGCCCATCGCGCTGACGGCCTGGGGCCGGATCGACACGATGGACCAGCCCGACGAGGCCCGCATCGAGCGGTTCATCAAGGCCTACATGGGCATCGATCATCACGTCAGAGAATAGGAGGTGAAGGCGCATCCATTGATCCTGGCCTCCCTGAGCGGCGTCCTGTGCTTCCTGAGCTTCCCGCGCTACGACTTCGAAGCCCTCGCCTGGATCGCGCTCGTTCCCCTCTTCCTCGCGCTCGAAAATCAGACGGTTCGAAAATCCTTCTGGCTGGGCTGGTCGGCCGGCACGGTCTACTTTCTCGGAACGGTCCACTGGGTCACGAACACGATGATCCGTTACGGAAAGCTCCCGGCCGTCGTGAGCTATCCGATCATGCTGCTGTTCGTCGTCTATCTCGGGCTGTACGTCGCCGCCTTCGCCGCGCTGTTTGTTTTCTTGAGACGGCGGACGACCTTCCCGGCGACGCTGTCGGCGCCGGTGCTCTGGGTTTCCCTGGAGCTCCTGCGGACCTACGCCCTCACGGGCTTCCCGTGGGCGGCGCTGGGCTATTCGCAATACCTCGCGTTGCCCGTGATTCAGGTTGCGGACACCACGGGCGTCTACGGGGTTTCCTTCCTGGTCGTGCTCGTCAACGTCGCCGTCGCGGAGGGGGGGCTGGCGCTTCGCGTCCCGCGATTCCGCCCGGCCGCCTGGAAACCCGTCGCCACGGCGCTCGTCGCGGTCGCCCTGGTCCTTGGGTACGGGGCCTGGCGACTGTCGCAGGATCGTCTCTCCCAACCGCCGACCCTCCGGGTGGGCGTGGTCCAGGCCAACATCCCCCAGGACCGGAAATGGGACGCCCGATTCCGCCAGGAGACGATCGACCGCTACGAACGGCTTTCCAACGACCTCTCGTCCCGATCGATCCGGCTCCTCGTCTGGCCGGAGGCGGCCATGCCGTTTTTCTTCGAGGAGGACGAGGCCTTCCGTCAGCAGGTGGTGGATACGGTCCGCGGAGATCGCGTCCCGCTGCTTTTCGGAAGCCCGGCCGTGACGACCGTCGGGAATCAGCTCCGCTTGTTCAACAGCGCCTATTTCCTGTCGGCCGACGGACGCCTGCTGGGACGCTACGACAAGATGCACCTCGTCCCCTTCGGGGAGTACGTTCCCCTGGAGCGGCTTCTTTTCTTCGTCAACAAGATGGCGGAGGGCATCGGCGATTTTCTCCCTGGGGAGGACTACACGGTGATGACGCTGCCGTCCGTGGATGAATCGCAACAGACGGCGCAGGCGGGCCCTTCCCCCAAGATCGCCACGGTGATCTGTTTCGAGGTGATCTTCCCGGACCTCGTCCGGCGCTTCGTCAAACACGGGGCGCAACTGATGATCACGATCACGAACGACGCCTGGTTCGGCGACTCCTCCGCGCCCTACCAGCATTTCTCGATGGTCGTCCTCCGGGCCGTCGAGAACCGCGTCCCCTTCGCGCGCGCGGCCAACACCGGGGTCTCCGGCTTCATCGACCGGAGCGGGCGGATCCAGAAGACCAGCCCGATCTTCGTCGAGGCGGCGCAGGCCGACGCCCTCCGGCTGCGCACCCAGACCACGTTCTACACCCGGCACGGTGACATTTTCGCCTATGTCTGTGCTATAATGGCGTCGTTCATGATTTATACGGCGGTCCGAACCCGGCCGCAAGGAGAGGAGTTTTCCTATGCTTGAAGAAGAGAAATCCCAGTTGAACCTGCTCGAGAACCGACTGAGCGAACTTCGGGGGCATCTTTGACTTCCCGAACCTTCACAAACGGCTCCGTGAGATCGAATCCCGGATGGCCGCGCCCGATTTCTGGAACGACGCGGCGGCCGCGCGTCATCTCGTCCAGGAGAAGACCCGCCTCGAAAAGACCCTGAAGAAATGGGACGAGCTGGAGCGGTCGCGGGAGGATCTCTCGGTGCTGCTCCAACTCGCCGAAGAACAGGCCGACGCCTCCGTCCATTCCGAGATCCAGCAGTCGCTTAAATCCCTCCAGGAAGCGATCCGCCACCGGGAGATCGAGATGCTCCTGTCCGGCGAGAAGGATCCGAACAACGCCATCGTCACGATTCATCCGGGCGCGGGGGGGACCGAATCCCAGGATTGGGCCCAGATGCTCTTCCGGATGTACACCCGCTGGGCCGAGCGCAGCGGCTTTCAGACCGAGTTGATCGACCTGCAACCCGGCGAGGAGGCCGGGATCAAGAGCGCCTCCTTCTCGGTGATCGGCGACTACGCCTACGGCCAGCTCAAGGCCGAGGCCGGGGTGCACCGTCTGGTGCGGATCTCGCCCTTCGACGCCAACAAGCGCCGCCACACGTCGTTCGCCTCCGTCTTCGTCTATCCCGAGATCGAGGACGACGCCGAGCTCGAGCTGGACGAGCAGGAGATCAAGATGGATGCCTTCCGGTCGAGCGGTCCGGGCGGCCAGAACGTGAACAAGGTCTCCTCGGCCGTACGGCTGACGCACATCCCCACCGGCATCGTGGTCGCCTGCCAGACCGAACGCTCGCAGCACAAGAACCGCTCGATGGCGATGAAGCTTCTTCGCGCGAAGCTCTACGAGCTGGAGCAGGAAAAAAAGAAAAAGGAGATGAGCTCGATCGTGGGCGAAAAAAAGGAGATCGCCTGGGGCAGCCAGATCCGCTCCTACGTCTTCCAGCCCTATCAGATGGTCAAGGATCACCGGACGAACACCGAGGTCGGAAACGTCTCGGCCGTGATGGACGGCGACCTCGACGTCTTCATCAACGCCTACCTCGTCCAGTCGATGAAGGCGGCAAAGACGACCGGGTAGCATCCCCGTAGGGGCGACCGGCCGTGCGCCCCTACAAAACCAATGCATCGAATTGACGTCTTCATCGGAAAATCAGTATAATCCGACGACCTGAAACGAAAGCGATTTTTAATCGGCGGGCAAAGCGGGGGAGGACTTCGGCGAGCTCATTGGAGCCGCTTTGCCGGTGGAGGGGGCGACGTGAGCCCCTATGAAAATGGAAGAACAAAACGACCAGTATCTCCAGCGGCTCAAGAAATCGGACGAGCTCAAGGCCTCCGGCATCGCCCCGTACGGCCGCCGCTTCGAGGCGACCGACACCGCCCTCGCGTTGTCTGAAAAATACGCCGCCGCAACCAAAGAGGCGTTGGAGAGCCGGTCCGTCCCCTGCCGGCTGGCCGGACGCGTCGTAGCGCTGCGGCGCTTCGGCAAGGCGGCCTTCGCCCATATTCAGGACGGGACGGGACGCATCCAGGTCTATTTTAAAAAAGAACAATTGGATGCCCCGGGCGTCGCGGTCTTCGAACAGATGGACCTCGGCGACATCCTCGGCGTCTCCGGCCGGCTGTTCCGGACGAAGACGGAGGAGTTGACCGTCCAGGTCGAGACCCTTACGCTGCTCGCCAAGTCGCTCCGTCCCCTGCCCGAGAAATGGCACGGACTGACGGACGTGGAGATCCGCTACCGCCAGCGTTATCTCGACCTGATCAGCAATCCCGACGTCCGCCGGGTTTTCCTCCAGCGCAGCCGGATCATCGCGGCCGTCCGGGAGTTTTTGAACGAACGGGGCTTCCTCGAGGTCGAGACGCCGATGATGCAGCCGATCCCCGGCGGCGCGGCCGCGCGGCCCTTCATCACGCACCACAACACGCTGGGGATCGATCTTTATCTGCGCATCGCCCCGGAGCTCTACCTGAAGCGGCTGATCGTGGGCGGCCTGGAGCGGGTCTACGAGATCAACCGGAACTTCCGGAACGAGGGGATCTCGACCGTTCACAATCCGGAATTCACGATGCTCGAGTTCTACCAGGCCTACGCCGATTACCAGGACCTGATGGCGATGACGGAGGCGCTGTTCGGCTTCGTGGCGGGGCGGGTGCTGGGCGGCTTGACGTTTGCTTATCAGGATCACACGATCGACCTGACGCCCCCGTGGAAGCGGATCCCGTTTCGGGAAGCGATCCGGGCGATCGTCCCCGACCGGTCCGTATTGGAAAACCGTCAAAAACTTCTCGACTTCCTCGCTCAGAACAAGATTCCGGCGAAGGGAAACGAGCCGATGGGAAAGCTTCAACAGGCGCTGTTCGAGGCCCGCGTGGAACCCTCGCTGATCCAGCCGACCTTTATCACGGACTACCCGACCGAGATCTCGCCGCTGGCCAAGCGGAAGGAGTCCGATCCGGAGCTGACCGACCGCTTCGAGCTGTTCGTCACCGGGCTGGAGCTCGCCAACGCCTTCTCGGAGCTGAACGACCCCCTGGATCAGCGCCGGCGCTTTGAGGACCAGGTGAAAAGCCGCGCGGCCGGGGATCTCGAGGCGCATCAAATGGATGAAGACTACCTGCGCGCGCTGGAGCACGCGATGCCCCCGACCGCCGGAGAGGGCGTGGGGATCGACCGCCTCGTGATGCTCCTGACCAACCAGACCTCGATACGGGACGTGATCTTCTTCCCCCAGCTCCGTCCGGCCCGCCTTCCGGACGCGCAGGAGAAACCGTGATGCTGCCCTACGAATTATTCATCGGCCTGCGCTACCTCAAGGGCAAGCGGCGGCACCGGTCGATCTCGCTCAACACCTTCATCTCGATCGGCGGGGTGACGCTGGGCGTGGCCGCGCTGATCGCCACGCTGGCCGTCATGACCGGGTTCAAGGAGGACCTCCGGGACAAGATCCTCGGAACGAATTCGCACATCGTGATCTCCGACCGCACGCGCGACACGATGAAGGACTACCGCGCCGCGCTCGACCGGGTCAAGAAGGTCCCGCACGTTCTCGCGGCGACCCCGTTCATCTACAACCAGGTCCTGCTCACCGCCGGGGGCAGCGTCTCGGGCGTCGTCCTAAGGGGGATCGATCCGGCGCTGGAGCCGACCGTCACCGACATCCAGAAGAATCTGGTTCAGGGCGCGCTGTCGGACATCGCCAAGCCGCCGGGGAAGTCCGCCGACGGACAGCCGATTCCCCCCGGGATCATCGTGGGCAAGGAGCTGGCCGCGCGGCTCGGGACCTTTTCAGGCGACATGATCAACGTCGTCTCCCCCACCGGAACGCCGGGGCCGCTGGGCATCATCCCGAAGATCCGGAAGTTCGAGGTGGTCGGGATCTTCGACTCCGGCATGTACGAATACGACTCGTCGCTGGCCTACATCTCGATCGGGACGGCCCAGGACTTCTTCAACCTGGGCGACACCGTGACGGGCATCGAGGTCAAGGTGGACGACATCTTCCGGGCCGACCGGATCGCGAAGACGATCGAGGACGCGCTGGGATTTCCCTACTGGGCCCGCGACTGGATGCGGCTCAATAAAAATCTGTTCTCGGCCCTTCAGCTCGAAAAGATGATGATGTTCGTCATCCTGATCCTGATCATCCTCGTGGCCTCCTTCAACATCGTCGGGACGCTCACGATGATCGTGGTCGAGAAGAGCCGCGAGATCGCGATCCTCAAGGCGATGGGCGCCACGCGGCGGGAGGTGATGCGGATCTTCATGGTGGACGGGCTGGTGATCGGGGGCATCGGGACGATCATCGGGATCCCGCTGGGCTATTTCGTCTGCTACCTCCTGCACGCCTTCTACACGTTGCCCAGCGACGTCTATTACATCAGCCACCTCCCGGTCACGATCCGGGCGGTCGACGTGACCCTCGTCTCGCTCTCGGCCGTCACGATCAGCTTCATCGCGACGCTCTACCCGTCCTGGCAGGCCGCGCGCCTGAACCCGTCGGAGGCGCTGAGGTACGAATGATCAAGGTCACCAACCTCACCAAGACGTTCCTCATGCCCCAGCCGCTGCCGATCCTCAAAGGGATCA
>Ga0335084_10006210_pt1 | contig 11863 bp, 11 predicted proteins | sample Lox_Sample_44_FD_206721 | JGI IMG/M metagenome (GOLD analysis project Ga0335084, IMG submission 206721) | Soil microbial communities from Loxahatchee National Wildlife Refuge, Florida, United States - Lox_Sample_4.4 | ecosystem: Environmental > Terrestrial > Soil > Wetlands | place: USA...
CTCGTTGCTGCCGCCGATTGGGCGCGCGGCATCTACGCCAACACCGACGCCATTCGACAGTACGAGCTCGCGCTCGAGACCTTGCAGCAATGTGGCGAAGACGACGCTGTCGGCCTCGACGTCGAGGAGCGGTTGGGCGACGTGCTGGTGCCGGCGGGGCAGATCGCAGCCGCACGGCGCCACTTCGAGAAGGTGCGCGCGGCGCATGCGCGCCGCGGCGATGCGCCGGCCGAGGCGCGGGTGCTGCGCAAGCTGGCTGCGTCGCACTGGGAGCGCGGAGACCGCGCCGAGGCGCGGCGCTGCCTCGAGGCCGCGCTGGCGTTGATCGACGACGTGGCGCACATCGAGCGCGCCAGGCTGCATCAGGAGATGGGGCAACTGGCCTTTCGCAGCGGCGACAACGTCGAAGCGCTGCAGTGGACGCAGCGCGCGCTCGATCAGGTGGACGTCCTGACGAGCCTCGATGCCAGCGCGCCGGAGCAGGCGGCACGCGCGGCGGCGCTGGCGCTGGCGCTCAACACCCAGGGCGCCGCGCTGGCGCGGATGGATCGCCTGCCGGAGGCCGTGGCGCGGCTCGAGCGCAGCGTGGCCGTGGCGCGCGCGGCCGATCTGCCGCAGATGGAGTGCCGCGCGCTGTCCAATCTCGGCGTGCTCTACAGCTCGCGCGATCCGCAGCGTGCGATCGAGGCCTGCGAGCGCGGTCTGCAGACGGCCAGACGCATCGGCGATGTCGGCCTGCAGTCGCGTCTGTACGCCAATCTGGCGGTGGCCTATTGCACGCTGACCAATCGCTGCGACGAGCAAGGCGTCGGCGCAGCCAACGCGGCGATCGAGATCGATCGCAACACCGGCCAGCTCGACCACCTGGCCGTATCGCTGGTCGTGCTGGCGCAGATCCACCAGTGCCATGGCGACCCGGCGCGGGCGCTCGACCACTATCGCGAGGCGCTGGCGCTCGCGGAGCAGTCCGGAGAACCGCAGCTGCTGTTCCCCTGCTACGACGGGCTGGCCACGCTGCACCTCGATCTCGACGATGCCGAGACAGCCCAACACTACATGCAGCTCGCGCGCAGCACGTGCGAGCGCGCCGGCCTCGACGCCGACGCGTTGATCGTGCTACCGTTTCTCGCCTAGACGGACGCCGAGCCATCGAAGACCGTCGCGGAAAAAGGTCAACCCATGCACGCACTTCAAGCTGGCGATTCGGCGCCCGACTTCGAATTGCCGGCGGTCAATCGGGACGGCGTGGTCACGCTGGCCGACTACCGCTCCCGGCACGGCGTGCTGGTGGCACTGTTCCGCGGTCTGCACTGCCCGTTTTGCCGGCGTCAGATCGCGCGTCTGTCGGCGACCCGCGAGGCCCTGGCCCGCGAGGGCGTCGACACCGTGGCCATCGTCAACACGCCGCTGGAGCGGGCGCGCCAGTATTTCCAATATCGCCCCGTCCGCCTCGAGCTTGCCGCCGACCCCGATACGCGCACCCATCAGGCCTTCGGGCTCGGAAAGGCCGCCGTGCTGCCGGACGATGCCGACCCGAATCAGGTGCGGTGGCCGCAGACGACCACCATCGCCACGTTCATCGAGGTCACGACGATGCCACGACCCGAGCTGCCAGGGGCCCCACCGATGAACATCTTTGCTGCGATGGACACCCTCAACAAGGCCGACGGCTTCGCAGCCACCGAGGTCGACCAGCGCATCGCCGAGGCCCATGGCATGCAGCGCACCGGGCATTTTCTGATCGACGCCGCAGGAACCATCCGCTGGGCGTTCATCGAGGCGCCGGACGGACCCGAGGAAGTCTGTCGCTTCCCAGGCGACGACGAGATCATTGCCGCGGCGAGGGGACTCGGGGCTGGTAGGTGACGGCACGAGCCGGTCCTGCAAGCCAGGATCCCGACCTGCTGCGCCGCCTGCTGCGCGCCAAGGACCGCATCGATGCCGCCTCGCACGAGGCCTGGCCGGTCGAGCGGCTGGCGCAAGTGAGCGGCGTGTCGGCGGCGCACTTCGCGCGGTCGTTCAGGCGGGCCTTCGGCGTGCCGCCGCATCGCTACCTGCTGACGCGGCGCATCGAGCGGGCCACCGCGCTGCTGCGCGACACCGACCTGTCGATCACTGAGATCGCGTTCCACACCGGCTGGGAGAGTCTCGGCACCTTCGGGCGCACGTTTCGCGACGTCACCGGCGAGAGCCCGGGCGCGCTGCGCGAACGCGCCCGCGCCGCAGCGCACCAGCTCGGTCGCGTGCCCGCCTGCCACGTCAGCGCAGCGCACCGGCCCGAATTGACGAGCGCAGTTTCGGAGAAGCGGCGCCGCGTGGCCGGCGCTACAAACGGGCCTTCTGGAATCAAGGGGGCGCAATGAGCCAAGGTGTCGAAGTGGTCGGTCTGTACGTGCGGGACCAGGACGAAGCGCTCGCGTTCTACGTGGACAAGCTCGGCTTCCGCGTGCACACCGACCTGCGCAACGGCGACTATCGCTGGCTCACGGTACAGCATCCGGAGCAACCGTCGTTCCAGCTCGGGCTGTTCGCGCCCGGGCCGCCGGTGCACGACGCGGCCACCGCGCAGGCGCTGCGCGCCGTGGTCGCCAAGGGCGCGATGCCGCCGCTCGTGCTCACCGTGGCCGACTGCCGCGCGGCCTATGGTCGGCTGCGCGAGCGCGGCGTCGAGTTCACGCAGGAGCCCGTCGACCGCTACGGCACGGTGGACGCGGGCTTTCGCGATCCGTCGGGCAACGGCTGGAAGATGATCCAGGCGCGCCGTTGAGGCGCGGGGTTGGGCACATGACGCAAAGCGCTGTGAAGCAAGCCGAGTCCGCCTCCGAATTGATCGACGCCAGGATCGCATCGCTGCCCGACTGGCGCGGCGCGATGCTGTCTCGGCTGCGCGCCCTGATCAAGGAGGCCGACCCCGGCGTCATCGAGCAGTGGAAGTGGACCACACCGGTGTGGTCGCACGACGGCATCGTCTGCACCGGCGAGACGTACAAGGACAAGGTGAAGATGACCTTCGCCAAGGGCGCATCGCTGCCGGACCCTGCGGGCCTCTTCAACTCCAGCCTCGACGGCAACGTCCGGCGTGCCATCGATTTCCACGCAGGCGACACGCTGAACGTGAAAGCCCTGAAGGCGCTGATTCGCGCCGCGGTGGCGTTGAACAAGTCGTCGATGCGCAGCCAGCGACGGCCGATCGATCGCGCCCGAGGCGCCACCTCGGGCGACCGCTACTGACGGCCGTTCAACGCCCGAGCGCCGACTTCTGCAGCAGGCACTGGATCAGCGCGCCATCGCGCCCGGTCAATTCGCTCGTGGTGTCGTCGGGTGTGAAGTGCGTGCGAAACGCGCGCACCGCGGCGGCGGCATCCGTCAGGTCGTAGCCGATGGCGCGCAGGGCGAGCAGCGGGTCGAACGCCGGCGCCAGATCCGGATACGGAGGGTCGCACCACAGCCCGAAGCCGTTGGCCGCCAGCGTGGGCCACGGAAACAGCGGCCCCGGGTCGAGCTTGCGCCGCGGCGCGACGTCGGAGTGCCCGAGGATGTTCGCCGCCGGAATGCGATAGCGCCGTGTCAGGTCCGTCAGCAGGCTCAGCAGCGCATCGATCTGCGCTTGCGCATACGGCTCGCGGCCGTTGTTGTCGAGCTCGACGCCGATCGACGCCGAGTTGAGGTCGGTGGTCGAACCCCATCGTGACTCGCCGGCGTGCCATGCGCGGGCGCGCTCGTCGACGAGCTGCACGATCGTGCCGTCGCGCACGATCAGGTAATGTGCGCTGACCTCGCTGCGCCGGCTGCCGAGCGTGCGCAGCGCCGTCGCGGCGCTGTCGTCGCCCGTGTAGTGCAGGATGATGAAGTTCGGCACGCGCTCGCCGAAGTTCGGCGACGGCAGCCATACGGTGGGGAGGTTCGCACTGCGTGGCAACGGCGCGCAGGCGGCGAGCAGCAGGCACGCCAGCAGCGACCAGGCCGCGGGTAGCCGGGCCGATCGGCGCTGGCGTTCAGCGGCCATGCGACGGCGTCGCTGCCGGCCACAGGCCGAGCGCCAGCGCGGTGCCCGCCAGGACCACCGCAGCGCCGGCCACCGTCTGCCCGTCGAGCACCTCGCCCAGGTACAGCGCGCCGGCCACCAGCGCGACCACCGGGTTGAGAAACGTCACCGACATCGCGCGCACCGGGCCGATGCGCCGCAGCAGCCGGTAGTACAGCAGGAAGCCGAGGCCCGAGCTGCACACGCCGAGAAACGCCATTTCGGTCCACGCGCGCGTCGACGGCGGCGTGGCGGGCCAGGTGCTCGTCGCCAGCGGCGCCAGCGCCAGGCTGGCCACTGCCAGGCTGCCGACGGTGAGCGCCAGGCTGTTCATGCCGCCGAGCCGGCGGCGCGTGTAGTTGGCCCCCAGCGCCCACAGCGCCGACGTGAGCAGCACCGCGCCCACCGCGAGCAGGCCCTGATTGGACTTGAACGACACGCTGCCGGCGGTGAGCCACGCGACGCCGCCGAAGCCGACCACCAGCCCCGCGCTGCGCCACAGCCCCAGCCGGTCGTGGAACACGAAGTGCGCCAGCAGCGCGGCGAACAGCGGCGCCGTGGCGTTGAGCACGGCCATCAGGCCGGCGGTGAGATGCTGGGCCGCAAAGCCCAGCATCAGGAACGGCAGCGCGGTGAAGGGCACCGCCTGCACCACCAGCGCGACCGGGTGCGCGCCGAGTTGCCCGATGCCGCCGCGCCACATCAGCACCGGCAGCAGCACGGCCGCGGCGATCGCCAGCCGCAACGCGATCAGTGGCGCCGGCCCGAACGCGGGCACCGCCGCGCGCATGAACAGGTAGGCCGCGCCCCACAGCACGCTGAGCAGGATCAGTTCGCCAACGTCTCGGGTCTGCATCGGCCGCAAGCTTATAGGGACGGCCGCGCACGCCCATCGTGGCCGATCGGGCCCCCGGCTTCACGGCCGGAGCACCGAGCGTCCGCACTGCGGCGGCGCTCGATCGCTCAGGAGTCCACGGCGGACAGCAGGTTCGCCGCCCCGCCGGTCAACGCGTAGCGCGCGATCGCGGGCCGATCGAGCAGGCTGCTCGCGCGGTTGCGCAGCGTCAGCCCAAGCCTCGTGTGGGGAGCGAACCATGCCCCGTGGCGACGCGCGGCGCGCTGTCGCAGCTCGATGCCCGGACGCAGGGCGCCCTCGTAGTTCGCGAAGGCCACCCGGTGCGACATACCCGGACGGCGCAGCTCCCTGGCCAGCGTGTAGGCGCCGGCCATCGCGAGCGCGGCCCCCTCGCCTGCCAGCAGCGACGGGCCGTATGCCGCATCGCCGACCAGCGCAACGCGACCACGCGACCAGGTCGGGGTTCGCACCTGGCTCACCGCATCGAAGTAGAACGAGTCGCAGTGCGCCAACGCGCCGCCGATCGCAGCGGCCTCCCAACCGCTCTGGCCGAGGTGCTCCTGCAGCAGCGAACGCTGCGCTATACGGTCGCCCAGCATGCGATCCGGTCGCTGCGGCGCCTCGAAGATGAAGAAGAACGCACTGCTGCCGTCGCGCAGCGCATAGCGGCCGATGTGCCGCCCGGGCTCGGTGTAGCTCACGTAGACGCCGTCGTCGCGTGGCTCGTACGCGTCGGCCCTGAACGCGGCTGCAACATAGCCGAGGTAGGTCTCGAACGACGGACGACCCGGCCCGAATGTGAGCTCGCGCACCGTCGAGTGGGCGCCGTCGGCACCGATCACCAGGTCGAAGAACTCGGTGGCCCCTCGCTCGAACTCGACCATCACCACGTCGGCGGTCTGCTCGATGCGCACCACACGGTCGCCGAACCGGCAGTGGGCCCGCTGCGCGATGCCCTCGCTCAGCGTGCGGACGAGATCGCCGCGCATCGCGCTGAAGAACCGGCCGCCGAGCGCGCTGCGCAGCACGCTGCCGTCGAAGCCGCCAACCCGATGGCTGTCGGAGTCCACCATGCGGACTTCCTCGATCTCGTAGCCGACCGCTCGCAGCGCCGGAAGAAGCTCCATGCGTTCGGCGGCGTCGTAGCCGACGCCCCAGAGGTCGATCATGTAGCCGTCGTCGCGCAGCGCGCTCGCGCGCTCGACCACGGTGACGTCGAATCCGTCGCTGGCCAGGCCTCTCGTCAGCGCGGCGCCGGCGATTCCCAGGCCACAGACGAGAACGGACTTCCTTCTCATGGAGCTGGACGGTTGGCTCGGGTATGCGGCAAGTATGTTTGTACAAATATAACCAGATGGCGATGTCAACTACCGCCGCCGTGGAAGCCAGGTCACGGCGCGCACGGTGCGCAGCCCCGCGACCGGGGCGTTCAGCCCGCCAGCGCCGCCAGATCCAGCGTGTGCGAACGCCCGAGCCACAGCGCGCAGTTGCGGTGGTCGCGCAGCTCGTCGCCGGTGTTGGGGTGCACGAACACGTCGAGCCCGCCGTGGTTCAGCGTCAGCCAGCTCATCACCGGCTCGAAGTGCGCCGGCGCAAAGGCCAGCTGGTAGCTCCACATCGGGTGCGGGCCCACCGGCTTCTCGTGGAAGCGGCCCACCTGCACGAACGCGGCCAGCTCCTCGCTGATCAGGTCGCGCAGCGCCCAGGCCGCATCGCGGCTCGCGGCGTCGAAGTAGACGTGGGCGTGCCAGCTCTCGATCGCGGAGGGCGGCAGGATCTGCATGGTGCCGCCATCGTACGCGTGCTGGCGCCGGCGCCGTGTCACTTCAACAGCGCGAGCATCAGCCGCCGCACGACGGCCTGCTCGGGCTCGAAGTAATGCGTGTGCGCGTCCGGGCCGATGCATTCGTCGTGACGATCGGCGGGCCCGGCCAGCGGCTGGTCGTACGCGTCGGCGGCGACGTCCAGCGGCAGCGGGCTGTGCGGGCTCCACAACCAGCGGCCCACGTAGTCGGCGGCACCCCAGGCGTTGAACCAGCGCCGCACGCCGAGCTGCGACGGCTCGGGGCCGCAGGCCCACTGGTACTGCGCCGGAAACCGCTGCGCGTACAGCTGCCGCAGCGGGCAACCCACGGTGAGCAGGTCGATGGTCATGTCCTGCAGCGACGTGCCCAATCGGGTCAGCGGGTCGGGGCCGCCGTCGGCGGCGATGCGCGCGCGTTCGCTGGCATCGCGCTTGGCGTTCTCGTCCAGCAGCGCGCGGCGACAGCGCAGGTAGTGCAGCAGGTCGGCGGTGATCACGGTGCCCTGGCTGTGCGCCACGATCACGATGCGCCGGTAGCCCTGGTCGGCCAGGTGCTGCAGCAGCGCGACGTAGCGCTCGACGATGCGCACCCGCGGGATCGACTCGCGCGGAAACTCGCGGAAGTGCACGTCGACGTCGAGCGCGGCGTCCAGCGGCAGGCGCACCGCCTTCAGCCGCTTGGCGGTGACCTTGCCCAACGCCAGCAGTCCGGTGGTGGTGCCGGCCACCGCGACCACCAGCACGTGCAGCACGTCGGACGACCAGTCGCGCAGCTCGAGCGAGATCGCGTTGAGCGAGCCCCACGGCGGCGTGCCGGCCAGCCGCAGCAGCGAATCGCTCAACAGCAGCGCGCCGATCAGCATGCCGGCCAGCGCGACCCAGCTGCCCCAGCCGAGCAGCCGGTCCATCGCGCGGTAGCCGTGCGTCAGCCATTCGCCGATGGCGCGGTGCGTGCGATAGCGCCACAGCCTCAGCTCCGCGGCCAGGCACGGCGCGAGCACGACGACGACGAAGCCGATCACCAGCGACAGCATCAGCGCCACCAGTGCGAAGGTCTCGGTGCTGCCAGCGAAGCGATCGGTGAACCAGCTGCAGCCGTCGGCGTCGCCCTGCGATGCGCGAAAGACGAGCGCCGGATACGCCACCGTCTTCAACCGGCTGCAAAGCGGGTCGCTCACCAGCGCCCAGGCGCCGGTGACGAACACGACGAACGCGCCCAGCGACGCGAACAGCCCAAGCCGGCCGGTGCGGATGACGAAGCGGATGCGCTCCCGGTCGGCGTGGTGGCGTGCCGCGAAGCCCGCGCGCCAGCCCAGGCCCACCACCACCGTGCAGGCGAGCGCCAGCAGCACCCACAGCGTCATCTGCGCGACCAGCGCGAGCTCGGCCGCGCGCATGGCACCGATCAGCCAGCCTGCGGCAGCCGAGATGCCGTCGTGCGCCGCGACGCCCCAGACGACGCACGCGGCGGTGACGATGCCGAACGCGATGCCGAAGCCGTACACCGCGCGAAACCGCTTCTCCCAGTACTTGAGCATCCACACGTAGCCGGCCGCCAGCGGCAGCAGCACCGCGGCGATCACGACACCGGGCGACGGACCCGCGCCGCTCGGACGCACGAACCACGCGACGAGCAGCCCCAGCACGGCCACGCCCGCCGCGCAGCCGAACAGCCACGGCTTGGCTTTGGTCTTGCGCGCCACCCAGGCCGCCGCGGCGACGGCGACGAGCCCGCTGACCGCGTACGCCACGCCGAACTTGTGCGCGGCGACCGTCGACGCCAGCACCACGACCAGCGCGCACATCACCAGCTGCAGCATCAGCGTGGCCAGCGCCCGCGTGTACAGCTGGTCGGCCACGCGATGCCAGCGCGCCAGGTGCTTGAGCGAAGAGGGCGCGTGCGCGCCGGCGGCCTGCATGCCCACCGCCTGGCCGCCGACGCGCACCAGGTCGAACAGCAGCGTGAACAGCTCGGCGACGATCTGCGGCACGAAACCCGGCAGGCGCGACAGATCGGCCCAGTACATCTCGAACACCGATACCCGGGCCGCGCCGGGCCGCACGCCGTCGGCCTCGACGTCGAAGCGCGCGGCGGTGTGGATGGCGTCGTCGCGCTGGGTGCCGGCTTCGGCACGGGCCTCGCGGTTCTTGGCGATCAGGAAGTCGGTGAACCGCACGCCCAGCGGGATGTCGTTGTCCGCGGCTGCGCTCGACGGCAGCGGCTTCGCGGTGGGCTTGCGTCCGGTGGCGATCCGGGAGTCGGCACCGCCGAGGCGCTCGTCGAGGAAGTCGCTGCGCAGCGCGTGGAAGAACGACTTGCGCATCGCCTGCCACCACCGCTGTGCGCCCCAGCGCTCGTAGTCGACCGCGGGCTTGCACGACTGCACGTGCAGCGTCACGTCGCGGCGCACGACCTCGCCACGCGTCTCCAGCGCCAGCTGCGTGGCCACCGCCTCGGCCGTCTCGCCGCGCGGCTGGTCGGCGACGCCGTGCACAACGACCACGGCCACCGCGTCACCGTCGGCCGGCGGCGGGGGCCGCTGATCGTTCGTTGCGTCGTTCATCGCAGGCGCCTCCTCGCGGTGGTGCATCGGCCCAGTATCGAGCGCGCGCGCCACGCCGAGCACCCCTAGAAGCCGGCACCCCAGTAGTATTGCCCGCATCCGTAGCCCGGAGCAGCGGTCGTGCGCAACAGCGGACTGAAGCGGCGCGGGTGGCGATCCTCGCCGCGGATGGGGCCGGCTAGCTACGCTTGCGACGAACGCTGGCCGATTCGGCGCTCGCCCGACTGCGCCGTCGGGCAGCGCAACGCTCCCGATGCCGGTTACTTGTGGTCCTGCCCAAGCGCCCGTCGCACGGCCTCGTTCGGGTCGTCCTCGCTGGACGAAGCGCCCGGTGCCGAGGCCGCTGAAGCCGGTACCGTAGGCTCGCGGTGGGCGCCCATATCCTGAAGCATCCGCGTCGCGGTGTCCGGGTCGAGCAGCTTCTCCTCTTGGAGAAACACCGTCACCGTCTGCGGGAACGCGATCACCACGCCCACCAGGATCAGCTGCATCACCACCCATGGGATCGCGCCCATGTAGATGTCGTTGGACGCGAGCTTCTTCGGCAGCGAGCCGTTCTTGTACAGCGTGTCGGCGATACCGCGCAGGTAGAACAGCGCGAAGCCGAACGGCGGGTGCATGAAACTGGTCTGCATGTTCACGCAGATCATCACGCCGAACCAGATCAGGTCGATGCCGAGCTTGTCGGCCACCGGCGCCAGGAACGGAATGATGATGAACGCGATCTCGAAGAAGTCGAGGAAGAACGCCAGGAAGAAGATGAAGAGGTTCACCGCGATCAGGAAGCCGATCTGACCGCCCGGCAGCGCGCCGAGCATGTGCTCGATCCACTTGCCGCCCTCGACGCCCTGGAACACCAGCGAGAAGGTGCGCGAGCCGATCAAGATGAACACCACCATCGCGGTCAGCCGCATCGTGCCGGTCATCGCCTGCTTGACCAGCGGCCACGTCAGCCGCCGGTGCATCGCGGCGAGCACGAAGGCACCCACCGCGCCCATCGCGCCGGCTTCGGTGGGCGTGCATACCGCGGTGGTGATGAATGGCAGCCCGCCCATGCTGCCCAGCACCAGGAAGATCAGCACCGCCGACGGGATGATGCCGCGCAGGCACTTGCGCACCAGCGCCCAGCCGTCGAGCGTGCGCGCTTCCTTCGGCACGCCAGGGATGTGGTGCGGCTTCAGCCGCGCGAGCACGAACGTGTATGCCGCGAACAGCGCGATCTGCAGGATCGACGGGCCCCAGGCGCCCTTGTACATGTCACCCACCGGCTTGCCGAGCTGGTCGGCCAGCACCACCAGCACCAGCGACGGCGGCACCAGCTGCGTGATCGTGCCCGACGCGGCCAGCACGCCGGTGGCGTAGCGCATGTTGTAGTTCCAGCGCATCATGACCGGCAGCGAGATCATCGCCATCGCGATCACCTGGCCCGCCACAGTGCCGGTGATCGCGCCGAGGATAAAGCCGACGATGATCACCGAGTAACCCAGCCCGCCGCGCACCGAGCCGAACAGCTGGCCCATCGAGTCGAGCATGTCCTCGGCAAGGCCGCACTTCTCGAGCACCGCGCCCATCAGCGTGAAGAATGGCACCGCCAACAGCAGGTCGTTGGACAGGATGCCCAGCACGTTCAGCGGCAGGTTGCCCATGAACTCGGCCGGGAACCAGCCCATCTCCGCTGCATAGATTCCGCAGCCCAGGCCGAGCGCGGCGAGCGAGAAGGCGACGGGAAAGCCGATCACCATCACCACGATCAGCCCCGCGAACATCAGCGGGGCGAAGGCCTCCATCGTCACTGCAGCGGCCTCTCGTAGTGAGTGTCCATCTCGTACTCGTGGCGCAGCCAGGCCACACGCTTGATGATTTCCGCCAGGGTCTGCAGCAGCAGCAACGCGAAGCCCAGCGGCATCGTCAGCACCACCGGCCACCGGATGAGGCCGCCAGCGCTCTGCGACATCTCGCCGCTGTGCCAGCGGTCGAGGAACATCGGCCAGGAGAAGTACAGCATCATGGCCAGCACCGGCAGCATGAAGACGATGAACCCGAAAAGGTCGACGTAGACCTTGCCGTGTGTCGAGTAGCGCGCATACGCCAGGTCCACGCGCACGTGCTCGTTGACGCGCAGCACCTGCGCGGCGCCGAACATCACCGCCATCGCGAACAGGTACCACTGGATCTCGAGCCAGGCATTCGAGCTCATGCCGATGCCGTAGCGCACGATCGCATTGGCGGCGCTGATGAAGCACGACAGCACGACGCCCCATTCCGCGAGCCACGCGAAGGCATCGTTGAAGCGGTCGATCGCGTGCGCAAACGACAGTGCGGCCTTCATGCGCGGTGGTGCAGATGCTTCATGGCCGTGCACTCTAGAAGCCGGCATGGGCTCCTGCAGGCGCGACGCTGCACCTTTAACGCCCTGTTAACGCTGGTTTTCCCTGCTGCGCAACGAGGGTCCACGCAGGCGAGCACGCACAATGCGCCGTTGGTGGAACCGTCCGCAGTCGCCTTGTCCCCGAAGTCCCTCCTATCGCACCTGGCCAAGCCTCAGCTCGACACGGAGGAGTCGGGCGTCTGGCAATGGCTGCGGGTAGTACTGACGGTGCTGGCGTGCACGGCGT
>Ga0335084_10006212_pt1 | contig 11861 bp, 10 predicted proteins | sample Lox_Sample_44_FD_206721 | JGI IMG/M metagenome (GOLD analysis project Ga0335084, IMG submission 206721) | Soil microbial communities from Loxahatchee National Wildlife Refuge, Florida, United States - Lox_Sample_4.4 | ecosystem: Environmental > Terrestrial > Soil > Wetlands | place: USA...
GCCTCCGACTACGTGCACGGCCAGTCGATGGTCGTGGACGGCGGCATGACGCTCTACCCGGAGTTCGCGCGCGGTGGCTGACGTGAGCCTCGACTGGGGCCGCGAGGTCTGCGGCCGCCTGGAGGTGGCCGAGCGCCGCGAGTGGCTGGTCGCCAACGGGCTGGGCGGCTTCGCCTGCGGCACGCTGGCCGGCACCCTCACGCGCCGCTATCACGGGCTGCTGGTGGCCGCGCTCCGCCCGCCGCTCGGCCGGCGCCTCGTGGTGACCAAGATCGAGGAGGACGCGGAGTGCGGCGGGCGCACCTACCCGCTCTCGACGAACCGCTGGGCGGCCGGCTCGGTGGCGCCGGAAGGCTATCGCCACCTCGAGCGCTTCCACCTGGAGGGCACCACGCCGGTGTGGACCTACGCCTGCGCCGACGCTCTCGTGGACAAGCGCGTGTGGATGGAGCCGGGCGCCAACACGACCTACGTGCGCTACGCGGTCCTGCGCGCGAGCGCGCCCGTCACCCTCGCGCTGCGCGTGCTCGTGAACCATCGCGACTACCACAGCACCACCCACGCCGACGGCTGGCAGATGGTGGTCACGCCCGTCGACGGCGGCGTGCGCGTGAACGCCTTCGACGGCGCCGCCCCGGTCCTGCTGCTGGCCACCGGCGCCGAGGCCACGCCGGCCCACGCCTGGTACCGGGGCTTCACGCTGCCGCGCGATGCCGAGCGCGGCCTCGACGCCGCGGACGATCACCTCCACGCTGCCACCTTCAGCGCCACGCTGCGCGCGGGGCACGCGATCACCGTGGTGCTCTCCACCGAGACGGCGCCGGCCACCGACGGCGAGCGCGCCTGGAAGCGCCGCGAGGCGTACGAGGCCGACCTGCTCGGGCGCTGGACGCGCGGCTGGCCCGGCGCCGCCGCCGCGCCGGGCTGGGTGCGCCAGCTCGCGCTCGGCGCCGATCAGTTCGTGGCGCGCCGCCCGCTGCCCGACGAGCCGGCCGGCATGACGGTCATCGCGGGCTACCACTGGTTCGGCGACTGGGGCCGCGACACGATGATCTCCCTGCCGGGCCTCGCACTGTCGACCGGCCGGCCGGAGCTGGCCGTGCGCGTGCTGCGCACCTTCGCGCGCTTCGTCGACCAGGGGATGCTGCCCAACCGCTTCCCCGACGAGGCGGAGACGCCCGAGTACAACACGGTGGACGCCACCCTCTGGTGGTTCGAGGCGGTCCGCGCCACGCACGCCGCCACCGGCGACGACGGGCTGCTGCAGGATCTCTTCCCGGTCCTCGAGAGCGTCGTCGACTGGCACCGGCGCGGCACGCGCTACGGCATCGGCGAGGACCCGGTCGACGGCCTGCTGCGCGCCGGCGAGCCCGGCGTGCAGCTCACGTGGATGGACGCCAAGGTCGGCGACTGGGTGGTCACGCCGCGCATCGGCAAGCCGGTGGAGATCAACGCGCTCTGGTACAACGCGCTCCGCGCCATGGCCGGCTTCGCGCGCCGGCTCAAGCGCCCGGCCACCGCGTGGGACGCCGCCGCCGACCGCGTCGGCGACGGCTTCGGCCGCTTCTGGAACGAGGCGGCCGGCCACTGCTACGACGTGCTGGAGGGCCCGGGCGGCGACGATCTCTCGCTCAGGCCCAACCAGATCTTTGCCGTCGCATTGCCCGAGAGCCCGCTGCCGCGCGAGCGGCAGCGCCGCGTGGTGGATGCCTGCGCGCGCCACCTGCTCACCTCGCACGGCCTGCGCAGTCTCTCGCCCGCCGATCCCGCCTATCGCGGCTTCTACGGCGGAGGACAGACGGCGCGGGACGGCGCCTATCACCAGGGCACGGTGTGGGGCTGGCTGCTGGGGCCGTTCGCGCTGGCGCATGCGCGCGCCTACGGCGACCGCGAGGCGGCGCGCGCCTTCCTGGAGCCCCTGGGCCGGCACCTGGCCGACTACGGTGTCGGCTCCATCGCCGAGATCTTCGACGGCGAGCCGCCTTTCGAGCCGCGCGGCTGCGTGGCGCAGGCGTGGAGCGTCGCCGAGACGCTGCGCGCCTGGCAGGCGCTGAGCGGCGGCGCCGCCGCCCGCCGCGCCCCCGCCACGCCCGACAAGAACCGCAAGCGCTAACCCGAACACCGCACGGAGGCCAGCCGTGGATCTGAACTACTCCCCCGAGGAAACGGCGTTTCGCGACGAGGTCCGCGCGTGGATCCGCCAGAACCTGCCCGACGAGCTGCGTGACAAGGTCCTCACCTACCGCGAGCTGACCAAGGACGACCTGCTGCGCTGGCACAAGCTCCTCGCCCGGAAGGGCTGGGTGGCGCCGTTCTGGCCGAAGGAGTGGGGCGGCACCGACTGGACGGTGGTGCAGCGCTACATCTTCGAGGAGGAATGCGGCGCGGCCGGCACGCCGCCCATCGTGTCCTTCGGCGTGCGCATGTGCGCGCCGGTGCTCCTGCGCTTCGGCACCGACGCGCAGAAGCAGCGCTTCCTGCCGCGCATCTACAACGGGGACGACTTCTGGGTGCAGGGCTACTCCGAGCCCGGCTCCGGCTCCGACCTGGCCTCGCTCAAGACGCGCGCGGTGCGCGACGGCGACGCCTACGTCGTCACCGGCCAGAAGATCTGGACCACGCTCGGCCACTACGGCGACTGGATCTTCTGCCTCGTGCGCACCGACGCCAAGACGGAGAAGCGGCAGGACGGCATCTCCTTCCTGCTGGTCGACATGAAGACGCCCGGCATCACCGTGCGCCCGATCGTCCTCATGGACCAGGGCCACGAGGTGAACGAGGTGTTCTTCGACGAGGTACGGGTGCCGGCCGAGAACCTCGTGCACGAGGAGGGCCGGGGGTGGACGGTCGCCAAGTACCTGCTCGGCTACGAGCGCATGGGCACCGGCAACATCGCCGGCTCCAAGCGCGAGCTGGCGCGGGTGAAGGCGATGGCGGGGCCGCTGCTGGACGATCCGCGCTTCCGCGACCGCCTCACGCGGGTGGAGGTCGAGCTGACGGCGCTGGAGATCACCAACATGCGCTTCCTCGACCAGCTGCGCGGCGGCCGGGCGCCGGGGGCCGAGGTCTCGCTGCTCAAGATCAAGGGCACCGAGATCCAGCAGGCCATCACCGAGCTGATGGTGCAGATCGCGGGACCGTTCGCCCAGCCCTTCCGGCCGGTCAACGGCCCAATGGACGAACACGCGGCCTTCGACCGCCTCACCGCCGCGCTGCTGCCGCGCTATTGCAACGTGCGCAAGGCCACCATCTACGCCGGCTCCAACGAGATCCAGCGCAACATCATCGCCAAGGCCACCCTCGGGCTGTAGGAGAGATCCCATGGACTTCGAGTACAGCGACGAGCAGAAGCTGCTGGCGGAGACCCTGCGCAAGTTCCTCGGCACGGGCTACGCCTTCGACGCCCGCGCCAAGATCATGGCCGGCGCGGCCGGCTACAGCGAGGACGTGTGGGCGGTGCTGGCCGAGATGGGCATCCTCGGCGTGCCGTTCGACGCCGAGCACGGCGGCTTCGGCGGCACCACCGTCGACATGATGGTGGTCATGGAGGCGCTCGGCGAGTTCCTCGTCGTCGAGCCGTATCTCGCCACCGTCGGCCTCGGTGGCCGCTTCGTGGCGCGCGGCGGTACTCGCCCGCAGCAGGCGCGCGTCCTGCCCGCGCTGATCCAGGGCAAGCTCAAGATGGCGTTCGCCCAGACCGAGCGCGGCGCGCGCTGGGACCTGCGCCGCGTCGCCACGCGGGCGGCGAAGAGCGGGGATGGCTGGGTCCTCGACGGCGACAAGGCGGTGGTGCTGCACGGCGGCGCCGCCGACCTGCTGGTGGTCTCGGCGCGCACGGCCGGCGGCGAGCGCGACGCCGAGGGCATCAGCCTGTTCCTCGTCGAGCGCGGCGCGCCGGGCGTGAGCGTGACCGAGTACCGCACGCTCGACAACCTGCGCGTGGCCGACGTGAAGCTGGCCGGGGTGCGCGTCGGCGCCGACGCGCTGCTGGGCCGGGCGGGCGAGGGCTTCGCGCTGGCCGAGGAGGTCGTGGACTACGCGACCGCGCTCGTGTGCGCCGAGGCGGTCGGCGCCATCAAGTACGCCCACGACGCGACGCTCGAGTACTTGAAGACCCGCCGCCAGTTCGGCGTCCCGATCGGCAGCTTCCAGGCGCTGCAGCACCGCATGGTCGACATCCTCATCAGCTACGAGCAGGCGAGGTCGATCGCCTGCCTGGCCTGCGTGAAGGTGGACGCCGCGGACGCCGCCGAGCGGCGGCGCGCCGTCTCCGCCGCCAAGATCAAGATCGCGGATGCGTGCCGGCACGTGAGCCAGGAGGCCGTGCAGCTCCACGGCGGCATGGGGATGACCGAGGAGCTGAAGATCAGCCACACGTTCCGCCGGCTGACGAGCATCGCGCAGGCCTTCGGCGACGCCGACCACCACCTCGAGCGCTACGCCAGGCTCGGCTGATTCCCAGAAGGGGGGCCCCGACCGGGCCCCCCAACCCCCTCAATCGCTCGGACCACGCTCTATCCCGCAGGCCGCGCTCGCGTCCTGCCCTGTCCACCACCTGTAAGGTCCAACCGACCGGAGTCTTCTAGTCGCCATCCTGTAAGTTTGGGCTTGACAAGGGCTTTCAGCAGATTTTACTGTTTCAGCGGATGCTGAAAGAAGCGGAGCAAGCGAAACATGCTCAAAACTGCGGAAATTCGGCGACAAGTGGCTCAGCGCCTCAGGGAGCTCTTTCCCCGAGCCCGCGGCTGGGAGGAGACGGCGGACGCCCGAATCGGCGCCCAGACCGTGGATTTACTCGCCAAATTCAGGCTGGGCGAGCACGAGCAGACCATGGTGGTTGACGTGGTCTCCCTCGGCCAGCCCCGGCAGATCCGGGCCGCGGTGACCAAGATGTCGGAGGTCCGCAAGGCCATGCCGGCGGCCTACCCCGTGGCCGCCTCGGTCTACATCGGCTCCCAGAGCGCGCGGATCCTCAAGGACAACGGCCTGGGCTTCGTGGACCTCTCGGGCAACTGCTACCTGGCCTTCGAGCACGTCCTCATCGAGAAGGACGGCAAGCGCAACGTCCGGCCCTCCACGCGCCCGCTGCGCTCGCTGTTCGCACCCCGGGCCACACGGGTGGTGCGGGTGCTGCTGAACGAGCCCGCCCGGGCCTGGCGCCTCGAGGAGCTGGCCAAGGCGGCGGCCGTCAGCCTGGGCCACTCGCACAACGTGGTCAAGCGCCTGGAGGACCTGCGCTGGCTCGAGCGTGACGAGGCGCAGCGCATCCACCTCGGCAAGCCGGCCGACCTGCTGGAGGCGTGGTGCGAGTCCTACTCGTACCGCACCAACGAGATGGCGTCCTACTTCGTGCCCGAGCGCGTCAGCCGCAAGCTCATGGCCGACGTCGCGCGCGCGGCCGCGGCCGAGAACCGGCGCTACGCGTTCACGCTGAGCGCCGGCCTGTCCCTGGTGACGCCGCAGACACGCCTGAGCGGCGTGCACTGCTATCTCGAAGGCGATCCCGCTCCCATCGCCGCCGCGCTCGGCCTGCATCCGGCCGGCGAGGCCGACGGCGGCCTGCATCTGCTGTCGCCCTACGACCTCGGCGTCTTCTACGCCCCCGTCGACAAGGCGGGCCTCAAGGTCGTGTGCCTGGCCCAGCTCTACGCCGACCTCGTCCACTACGAGCGGCGGGGCGCGGAACAGGCCGAGCATCTGCGGCGCGAAGCGATGGGGTACTGAGGGCTCTCTGACGAAAGGAGGTGACACGATGGCGAAGAAGAAGGCGGCCAAGAAGAAGAAGAAGTAACGACGCCATGACTGGCGCTCGATCACGTCAGGCGAAGAGGAGGTGAGACCCACAATGGCGAAGAAGAAGAAGGCGGCCAAGAAGAAGAAGAAGTAAGGACGTGCTGTTTTGTGGTGGGGGGTGGCGGCCTCCCACCAGTGACCAATCGGGAGGGGGCATTGCCCCCTCCCGTTTGTGCGTGTGCTTAAATGACCTTCGTGACCTTGCCGGCCTTGAGACAGCGCGTGCAGACTCGGACGCGCTTGGCCCTGCCCGCGACCAGCGCCCGCATCGAGACGAGATTCGGCAGCCAGCGCCGCCGCGTGAGCTTGTGGGCGTGAGAGATCGTGTTGCCCACCGACGGACCCTTCCCGCACACATCGCAGCGCTGCGCCATCGCGTCTCCTCGGAGTTGGATTGCGGACGACCGGGACAGGACGTCTGTATAACACGGGGACGCCGGTGAGGCAAACCGGGGCGCCGCCGTCGGGCCTGGCGACGCCGCTGCAGTACGTCAAGGGCGTCGGGCCCCAGCGGGCCAGGCTGCTGGAGAAGAAGGGCCTCGTCACCGTCGAGGACGCGCTCTTCTTCCTGCCCATCCGCCACGAGGACCGCACGCGCCTCACCCCGCTGCGCTCGATCCAGGTCGGCCAGGTCGTCACCTGCTCGGGCACCATCGCCGGCATCAGCCCGCCGCCGCCGGGCCGGGCGCGCGTGCCGCTGGTGCTGCTGCTGCGGGATGCCAGCGGATACGGCACCGCGACCATCTTCGGCCGCGGCTGGCTCACCCGCGTGTTCCAGCGCGGCCAGCGGCTCGTGCTCCACGGCAAGGGCGCGCGCTTCAAGGACAAGGTGAGCCTACAAGTAAAGGACTGGGAGCTGGTGGAGTCCGGCGACGACGAGCCGATCCACGCGGGCGCGCTGGTGCCCGTGTACTCCACGACCGAGGGGTTGCACCAGCGCACGCTGCGCTCGCTGATGTACGCGCTGGTCGAGCGCTTCGCGGCCGACGTGGGCGAGACACTGCCGGAGGCCTCGCGCCGGCGCCGCGGGCTGGCGCCCATCATCGAGGCGCTGACCGGCGTGCACTTCCCCCACAGCGAGGCCCAGCTCGAGGCGGCCCACCGCCGGCTGGCCTTCGAGGACTTCCTGCTGCTGCAGCTCGGCCTGGCCATCCTGCGCTCGCGCACCACGCGCGCGCAGGGCATCGCCATGAAGCCGTCCGGCGCCCTCGTCAAGCAGCTGCGCGACGCGCTGCCGTGGTCGCTGACCGGGGCCCAGGAGCGCGTGTGGGACGAGATCCGCCGGGACATGGCGGCGCCGTACCCGATGCACCGGCTGCTGCAGGGCGACGTCGGCTCCGGCAAGACGATCGTGGCCGCGCTGGCGGTGCTGACGGCGGTGGAGGCCGGCTACCAGGCCGCCGTGATGGCGCCCACCGAGATCCTGGCCGAGCAGCACGTGATGACGTTCTCGCGCCTGCTGGAGCCCCTCGGCGTGCCCGTCACGCTGCTGACCTCCGCGCTCAAGGGCCGCGAGCGGACGGCGCGGCGGGCGGCGGTGGCCGCCGGCGAGGTCGGGTGCATCGTGGGCACCCACGCGCTCGTGCAGGAGGCGGTGGAGTTCCGCAGGCTCGGCCTCGTGGTCGTGGATGAGCAGCACCGCTTCGGCGTCGCCCAGCGTGCGCGCCTCAAGGCCAAGGGCGAATCCCCCGACGTGCTGGTGATGACGGCCACGCCCATCCCGCGCACGCTCGCGCTCACGCTCTACGGCGACCTCGACGTGAGCGTGCTCGACGAGCTGCCGCCCGGCCGCAAGCCCATCCGCACCGAGGCGCGCGGCGAGGGCAAGCGCCCGCAGATCTACACGTTCCTGCAGGATCAAATCGCCGAGGGACGCCAGATCTACGTCGTCTACCCGTTGATCGAAGAGTCCGAAGCCATCGATCTCAAGGCCGCGACCGACATGGCCCGCCGGCTCCAGACCGAGGTCTTCCCCGACCTCGTGGTGGGGCTGCTCCACGGGCGGCTCTCGTTCGAGGACAAGGACGCCATCATGCGGCGCTTCAAGGCCGGCGAGATCCACGTGCTGGTCTCCACCACGGTGATCGAGGTCGGCATCGACGTCCCCAACGCCTCCGTCATGCTCATCGAGCACGCCGAGCGCTTCGGCCTCTCCCAGCTCCACCAGCTCCGCGGCCGCGTGGGGCGCGGGCCGTGGAAGTCCTACTGCATCCTGCTGACCGCCGGCCGGCTCGGCGAGGATGCCGAGCGGCGCGTGCGGGCGATGGTGGAGACGAACGACGGGTTCAAGCTCGCGGAGGTGGATCTGCAGCTCCGCGGGCCCGGCGAGTTCTTCGGCACGCGACAGTCGGGGCTGCCCGAGTTCCGCGTCGCCGACCTCCTGCGGGACGCCGTGCTGCTGGAAGAAGCGCGGCGCGACGCGCTCACGATCGTGGCCGCCGACCCCGAGCTGCGCGCCCCCGAGCACCGCGGGCTGCGCCGGGCTTTGCTCGCGCGGTGGCGCGGCAAGCTTGCGCTGGCCGCGGTCGGATGAGCCCGGGACTGCTCGGAAGGCGGGCGCGCGGCGGCGCGGGGGTTGTGCGACCACGTGGTTGGCAGCCCGCATCGACAGGGTGGCGGCTGGATTGCATCGACGCGGTGCGCCCGGTCCGGCGCGGCGGCGAACGGGTCTCACAACCCCCACGCCACCGCGCGCCCACCTTCCGGGCCTCCCGGGCATGAGGATCATCGCCGGGATGTTGAAGGGGCGGCGGCTGGTCACTCCCAAGGGGGACACCACGCGGCCCACGGCGGATCAGGTGCGCATCGCGCTGATGGATACGCTGGCGCCGCGGCTGCCCGGCGCGCGGGTGCTCGATCTCTTCGCCGGCGCCGGCGGCGTCGGGCTGGAGGCGCTCTCGCGCGGAGCGGCCGAGGTCGTGTTCGTCGAGCGCGACGCGCGCGCGGTGGCCGCGCTGCGGGAGAACGTCGCCGCCCTCGGCGTGGGCGCCGCCGCCCGCGCCAAGCGGGGCGACGTCCTGCGCGAGCTCGAGGCCCTCTATGCCGCCGGCGAGCGCTTCGACGTGATCTTCCTCGACCCGCCCTACGACGCCGGGCTGGTGGAGACCACGCTCGAGTCGCTGGGCGGCGGCGGCCTGCTGCTGGCCGAGGGGTGGGTGATCGCCCAGCACTTCACCAAGCGCGCGCCGGCCGAGCGCGTCGGCAGCCTCTTCGCGTTCCGCACGCGCCGCTTCGGCGAGACGACGCTGACCTTCTATCGCGCCGCGCCGCCCGCCTGAGCCGCGTCGTCTTGACACTGACGCAAGGCGGCGACTACGATGCCCGCGAGCAGTAGGAAGGAGCAAGAATATAGAGGGTTGCCACGGCTCCGCCGGGGCAGCCCGAACGCCTGGGGGGTTTGGGGGCCATGTCGGGGCCCCCAACAAAGCAGATGGGCAAGAGGGCCGTCTACACCGGGATGTTCGATCCGCTGCACAACGGCCACCTGGACGTCATCCAGCGGAGCCTGCAGATCTTCGACGAGGTGATCGTCGCGGTCGGCGCCAACCCCTCCAAGACCGCGCTGTTCACCGTCGAGGAGCGGCTCGAGATGATCGACGAGGCCACCGCCAACCTCGGCCTCGGCGCCAACTTCCGGATCGTGTCGTTCGAGGGGCTCGTCATCGACCTCGTCACTCGCGAGCGCGCCGACTGCATCGTGCGCGGCATCCGCGCGGTGTCGGACTTCGAGTACGAGTTCGCCATGGCGCTCATGAACCGCAAGCTGCGCCCGACGGTGGAGACGGTCTTCCTCATGCCGCACGAGAAGTACACGTACATCTCGTCGCGGCTCATCAAGGAGGTGGCCAGCTTCGGCACGTCGGTGGCCGGCATGGTGCCGCCCATCGTCGAGAAGCGGCTGAGCGAGAAGTTCCCACCCCGCTGAGCCGGCCCCGATCCGGGCCGGGCAAAGGAGACACGACGTGCTGGCCGATCGGCTGAAGACGCTTGCCCCGTCCTCGACCCTGGCCGTGCAGGCCAAGGCCAAGGAGCTGCGCGCCAAGGGTATCGACGTGATCTCGTTCGGCGCCGGCGAGCCGGACTTCGACACGCCCCAGCGCATCAAGGACGCGGCCGTCGAGGCCATGCGCCGCGGGCAGACGAAGTACACGGAGGTCGGCGGCGTGCCCGAGCTGCGGGCGGCCGTGTGTGCCAAGCTCAAGCGCGACAACGGGCTCGACTACGAGCCGGCCGACATCCTCGTGTCCGTCGGCGCCAAGCACACGCTCTTCAACCTCGTGGTGGCGCTCGTCAATCCCGGCGACGAGGTCCTGGTGCCGAGCCCCTACTGGGTCTCGTATCCCGAGCAGGTGCGCCTGCTCGGCGGGGTGCCGGTGGAGGTGGAGACCTCCGAGGCGACCGGCTTCGACCTCGACCCCGACCGGCTGCGGGCCGCGGTGACGCCGCGCACGAAGCTGATCGTGCTCAACAGCCCCAACAACCCGACCGGCGCCGTCTTCTCGCCGGCCGCGCTGCAGGCGGTCGGGCGGCTGGCCGTCGAGCGCAATATATGGATCGTCTCCGACGAGTGCTACGAGGCGCTCACCTTCGAGGGCCGCCACGTCTCCGTCGCGTCGTTCGGGCCCGAGGTGAAGGCGCGCACGATCGTCGTCAACACCTGCTCGAAGGCCTACGCGATGACGGGCTGGCGCATCGGCTACGCGGCCGGCGACCGCACGCTCATCCGCGCCATGACCGACGTGCAGAGCCAGGTGACCTCCAACCCGTCGTCGGTCGCGCAGTGGGCGGCGGTGGAGGCGCTGACGGGCGTGCAGGACGAGGTGGCGAAGATGGCCGGCGAGTTCGACCGGCGCCGCCGCCTGATCATCGCCGGCCTCAACGCGCTGCCCGGCGTGCGCTGCGTGATGCCCAGGGGCGCCTTCTACGCCTTCGCCAACGTCTCCGGGCTCTTCGGCCGGACGTGGGCGCGGCCCCAGGGAAGCCTCACGCTCAGGAGCTCGCTCGACGTCACCGGCTTCCTGCTCGAGGAGGCGCGGGTGGCCGTCGTGCCGGGCAAGGACTTCGGCTCCGACGCGCACGTGCGCCTGTCCTATGCGACCAGCGACGCGCTGATCAGCGAGGGACTGGCGCGCATGGGCGCCGCCCTCGCGAAGCTCGCGTGATCGCGCCGCCGGCGGCCGCCCTCGAGGCGGCGGCCGCCGCGCGGGTCACGCTGGTGCTCGGCGCGGGCGACACCGGCAAGACGACGCTCGTCACCGATCTCGCCTCGGCGCTCGCCGCCCGCGGTCACCTCGTCGGCGTCGTCGACGCCGACCTCGGCCAGTCCGACGTGGGACCGCCGACCACGGTCGGCCTCGGCCGCGTGCGCCGGCCGATCGCGTCCCTGGCGGAGGCCGACATCGTCGCGCTCGAGTTCCTCGGCGCGACGTCGCCCGCCCGCTGCCTGCGCGAGACGGGCGAGGCGACCGCGCGGCTGGTGGCGCGCGCGCTCGCCGAGGGCTGCGAGCGCGTGCTGGTCGACACCGCGGGGCTGGTGGAGGGCGACCTCGGCCTGAGCCTCAAGCGCATCAAGATCGACCGCGTGCGCCCCGATCTGCTCATCGCGCTCCAGCGGGCGGAGGAATGCGAGCCCATCCTGCGGCTCCACGAGGGCGACACGGCCATCGCGCGCCTGCCCGCGGCCGTGGCCGGGCGGCGCTCCCAGGCCGAGCGCCGGCGCCGCCGCCGGCGCGCGCTCGACGCCCACCTCGCCGGTGCGGTGTCCGTGGTGCTCGACCTCGCGCGCGTGACGGCACGAACGGCGCCGGCCGCGCGCGGACTCTCCGTCGTCGACGCGCTCGGCGTGCTCGTGGGGCTGGACGACCGCGAGGGGCGCATGCGCGGCCTGGGCTGGGTGAGCGCGCTCGACGCGGACCGGGCGCGGCTGACGGTGGAGACGGCCGTGGAGCGCGAGGCGATCGCGGCGGTGACGATCGGGCGGGAGCGCTACCGGGCCGCCTGAGCACGCGACCGGCGCGCCGCCCGCGGTCGCCCACCTTCATCTCGAGACCTCCTCCTCGGGGCCGCGC
>Ga0335084_10006213_pt1 | contig 11859 bp, 12 predicted proteins | sample Lox_Sample_44_FD_206721 | JGI IMG/M metagenome (GOLD analysis project Ga0335084, IMG submission 206721) | Soil microbial communities from Loxahatchee National Wildlife Refuge, Florida, United States - Lox_Sample_4.4 | ecosystem: Environmental > Terrestrial > Soil > Wetlands | place: USA...
GCCGCCTGCGCGTAGCCGGGCCGGCTGTAGCCCGCCCCGGAACCGAGCTCGTGCAGCGGCAGCGCGTCGTATTCCCGGTCCACGGCGGTGCGCGCTAGCTCAGCGCCTGCTCCCCTTTCGAGCGGTCGCGCCGGTCCGCCGCCAGGTAGCGGTGCAGCTCGAGCAGCGCCTGGCGGTAGACCTCGCGCTTGAACTCGATCACGCTCTCGAGCGGCACCCAGTACTCGTTCCAGCGCCACGCGTCGAACTCGGGGTGGCCGCTGCCGCGCAGCTTGACGTCGCAGTCGCGGCCGGTCATGCGCAGCAGGAACCAGATCTGCTTCTGCCCGCGGTAGCCGGCCTTCGCGCGGCTCTCGCCGTCCGCGGCGGCCGCGTCGCGCTGGCGCGCCCAGCGCTCCGGCACGTCGTAGCGCAGCCAGTCGCGGGTGCGGCCCAGCACGCGCACATGGTCGCGCAGCAGGCCGATCTCCTCCTCCAGCTCGCGGTACATCGCCTCGACCGGGGTCTCGCCGTGCTTGATGCCGCCCTGCGGGAACTGCCAGGCGTGCTGATGCACGCGCTTGCCCCAGAAGACCTCGTTCCGTGGGTTGGCGAGGATGATGCCGACGTTCGGGCGGTAGCCATCGCGGTCGAGCATGGGGCGCCGGTCCTAAACGATCTCCAAGATGTGTCTACGCTAGAATCCCACTCGATTTTTCCACAGGCAAGCAGCAAACTCAATGCAGTGCGCAGTTCCCGCTTCTTCATAGCCACGCAGAAGGAAGTGCCGGCCGAGGCTGAGATCGTCAGCCATCGGCTGATGCTGCGCGCCGGCCTGATCCGCCGCCTCGCGGCGGGCGTCTACAGCTGGCTGCCCGCGGGCCTGCGCGTGCAGCGCAAGGTCGAGGCGATCGTGCGCGAGGAGATGAACCGCGCCGGCGCGGTCGAGCTGTCGCTGCCGGTGGTGCAGCCGGCCGAGCTGTGGCAGGAGTCGGGTCGCTGGAACGCCTACGGCCCGGAGCTCCTGCGCTTCAAGGACCGCCACGAGCGCGACTTCGTGATCCAGCCGACCTCGGAAGAGGTCATCACCGAGCACGCGCGCGCCGAGCTGAAGAGCTACCGCAGGCTTCCCGTCAACCTCTACCAGATCCAGACCAAGTTCCGCGACGAGCGCCGGCCGCGCTTCGGCATCATGCGCGGGCGCGAGTTCGTGATGAAGGACGCCTACTCCTTCCACGCGAGCCACGCCGACCTCGAGCGCGAGTATCGCAATATGTACGACGCGTACTCGCGCATCTTCACCCGCCTCGGGCTGCAGTTCCGCGCGGTCGCCGCCGACACCGGCTCGATCGGCGGCACCGGCTCGCACGAATTCCACGTGCTCGCCGACTCCGGCGAGGACGCGATCGCCTGGGCGCCGGAATCCGACTACGCCGCAAACGTCGAATTGGCGGAGGCGATCCAGACTGAAAGACGAAAACAGGGAAAGGAATCCCTGAAGAAAGTCCCGACTCCGGGGAAGAAGACCTGCGAGGAGGTGGCGGAGCTCCTGAAGATCCCGCTGCAGCGGACGGTCAAGTCCGTGGCCGTCGTGCACGACAAGGAGTTCGTGCTGCTTCTCATCCGCGGCGACCATTCATTGAACGAGATCAAGACGCAGAAGGTCATCGGCAGTTTCCGCTTTGCCTCCGAGAAGGAAATCGTCGCCGCCTTGGGTTGCCAGCCGGGCTACATCGGGCCGGTCGGTGCGAAAGTGAAAATCGTCGTGGACAGGTCTGTTGCTTCCATGAATGATTTCGTCTGCGGGGCGAACCAGGAAGGCTTCCACCTCACGGGCGTCAATTGGGAAAGAGATCTGCCCGAGCCCGAGGTTGCGGACATTCGAAACGTCGTCGAAGGCGATCCGTCGCCCGACGGCAGGGGCAAGCTGCAGATCCTGCGCGGCATCGAGGTGGGGCACATCTTCCAGCTGCGCACCAAGTATTCGGAAGCGATGAAAGCGACGTTTCTCGACGAGAAGGGCGAGAACAAGCCCTTTGAAATGGGCTGCTACGGCATCGGCGTGACGCGCATCGTCGCCGCGGCGATCGAGCAGAACCACGACGAGCGCGGCATCGTCTTTCCCGCGGCGATCGCGCCGTTCGAGGCGGCGCTGGTGCCGGTCGGCTACCACAAGAGCCCGGCGGTGCGCGAGGCGGCCGACAAGCTGTACGCGGAGCTCGCGGCGGCGGGCATCGACGTGCTGCTCGACGACCGCGACGAGCGCCCGGGTGTATTGTTCGCCGACATGGATCTCCTCGGCGTGCCGCACCGCGTGGTGCTCTCCGAGCGGGGCTTGAGCGCGGCAACGGTCGAGTACAAGGCGCGCCGCGACGCCAAGCCGCAGGACCTGCCGGCCTCCGGGCTGCTCGCGCTGCTGAGGGAAAAGCTGGCGGCGCGATGATCCGGCTCGCGGCCCTGCTCATCCTCGCGCCGCTGCAGGCGTGGGCGGGCGCGCAGCAGTACGAGCCGCTCGCCGACGCGGTGCGCGCCCGCATGTCGACGATGGTGAGCGACCGCGCGCCCGCCACCATGAGCTTCAAGTCCTCCGCCGACGGCCAGCGCTGGCTCGCCGAGATGGACGCGCGCCTGGAGCGCCGGCTGCCCGACCGCAAGGTGCGCCAGGAACTGCTGCGCACGGTGCACTACGAGGCGCTGCGCGCGCGCCTCGACCCGCAGCTGGTGCTGGGCGTAATCGAGATCGAGAGCGGCTTCCGCAAGTACGCGGTGTCGGCGGCGGGCGCGCGCGGCTACATGCAGGTGATGCCGTTCTGGACCGGCCTGGTCGGCACGCCCAAGCACAACCTGTTCCACATGCGCACCAACATCGCGTACGGCTGCGCGATCCTGCGCCACTACCTCGACATCGAAAGAGGGGACTATTGGCGTGCCTTGGGCCGCTACAACGGCAGCCTGGGGAAGGGCGAATACCCGAACCTTGTGCTCTCCGCCTGGAAGGGCCGCTGGAAGTACGACGGCCCGACGGCCTAGCCCGGAAAGATACGCGTGCTCGGCGCCCTCCTCGACCGCAACCCGCGCATCGCGAACTGGCTGTACGGCTTCACGCCGCCCGAGCAGGGCACGGTGGTGCTGGTGCACCGGCGCGTGTACATCGTGCCGGCGCGCCTGGGCTGGATGTTCGGCGCGACGCTGCTCGTGCTGCTCGTCGGCTCGATCAACTACGCGCTCGCGCTCGGCTTCGGCCTGACCTTCCTGCTCGCCGGCCTCGGCCTGGTCGGCATGGTGCAGACCGCGCGCAACCTCGCGCGCATCGCGGTGAGCGTCGGGCGCGCCGAGCCGGTGTTCGCCGGCGAAGCGGCGCAGTTCCGCCTGTTCCTCGACAGCCGCGCGCCGTTCGACCGTCCGGCGGTTCTCGCCCGCCACCTCGGCTCCGGCGCGCAGCTGGTGGCGGACCTTCCGGCCGGCGGCGTGGCGGAGATCGTGCTCGCGGTGCCGGCGGCGAAGCGCGGCTGGCTGCCGCTCGGCCGCGTGATGCTCGAGACCCGCTTCCCGCTCGGCCTGTTCCGCGCCTGGAGCTACGTCGAGCCCGACGCGCGCTGCCTCGTCTATCCGCGCCCGGAGCGCTCGCCGCTGCCCGCGCCCTCCGCCGACGAGAGCAGCGGCACGCTCGCGCAGCAGGCGATCGGCAACGAGGACTTCGCGCAGCTGCGCAGCTACCAGCGCTCGGACTCTCCCCGGCATGTCGCCTGGAAAGCGGTGGCTCGCACCGGCGACATGATGACGAAGCAATTCACCGGCGACGCGGCGGCGGAGCTGTGGCTCGACTGGCAACGCCTGCCCGCCGGCCTCGGCCTGGAGCAGCGCCTGTCGCGCATGGCAGGCTGGGTGCTCGCCGCCGAGCGCGCCGGCGCGCACTACGGGCTGCGGCTGCCGGGCGTCGAGCTCGCCTTGGGGCACGGCGACGCACACGGCGCAGCCTGCCTGCAGGCGCTCGCGCTGTATTCAGGGCAGGCGGCATGAAGCCCCTTCCACATCCCCTCGCGCCCGCCCAGCGAGCGGTCAGCGGCCGCGACCTCGCCTGGCTCGCCGTCTCGCTCGGGATCGTGCTCGCGCCGCACGCATTGCGCGCGCCGTGGTGGCTCACCCTGTTCACGCTGTGCCTGTTCGGCTGGCGGGTGTACTGCACGCTCACGCGCACGCCGCTGCCCTCGCGCTGGCTGCTGCTCGCGGTCGCCGCGGTGGCGCTGCTCGCGGTCTGGTTCGAGAGCCGCACGCTGTTCGGCCGCACCGCCGGCATCCTGCTGCTGATGGTGTTCTCGGGGCTGAAGCTGATGGAGACGCGCAACCACCGCGACGCGGCGGTAGCGGTGTTCCTCGGCTACTTCCTGGTGATCACCAACTTCCTGTTCACGCAGACCATTCCCACCGCGCTCGGCATGTGCGGGGGCCTGCTCGCGCTCACCGGATCGCTGGTCGCCTTCAGCGCGCCGATGCGCCCGGCGCGCGCCAACCTGCGCACCGCCGCGCAGCTGCTCGGCTACGCCGCGCCGGCCGCGCTCGTGCTGTTCCTGCTTTTCCCCAGGGTGCAGGGCCCGCTGTGGGGCCTGCCGCAGGATGCCTATGCCGGCGTGAGCGGCCTGTCCGACACCATGACTCCGGGCAACATCTCGCAGCTCGCGCTGTCGGACGCGATCGCGTTCCGCGCCGAATTCGACGGCGAGCCGCCGGCGCAGCGCCAGCTCTACTGGCGCGGCCCGGTGCTGTGGGAGTTCGACGGCCGCACCTGGAGCATGGGCGGCCAGGTGCTCGCGCGCTACAACCCGCCGGAGAGCGGCGGCGAGCGCTTCCGCTACAGCGTGGTGCTGGAAGCGCACAACCGCGAATGGCTGTTCGCGCTCGAATCGGCCGCCACGCTGCCGGACAACGCCCGCTTCAGCCCCGACGGCCAGATCCTCACCCAGTTCCCGGTGCGCACCCGACTGCGCTACACGGTCTCCTCGATCGCGGTCGCCGAGACCCGGCCCGACGAGTCCCCGGCGCTGATCGCGCGTGCGCTGCGGCTGCCGCGCGACTTCAACCCGGAGGCGACCGCGCTCGCGCGCGAGTGGCGCGCGGGCGGCGCGAGCGACGCCGAGGTGGTGAACAAGGCGATCGCGTTCCTGCGCGCCGGCCGCTTCACCTACACGCTCGAGCCGCCGCCGCTCGCCGAGCACTCGGTCGACGACTTCCTGTTCCACACCAAGGCCGGCTTCTGCGAGCACTTCTCCTCGTCGTTCGTGTTCCTGATGCGCGCCGCCGGCGTGCCGGCGCGCGTGGTGATGGGCTACCAGGGCGGCGACGTCAACACGGCCGACCGCATCGTCACGGTGCGCCAGTCCGACGCGCACGCCTGGGCGGAGATCTTCCTGCGCGGCCGCGGCTGGGTGCGAATCGACCCGACCGCGGCGACCGCGCCGGGGCGCGTCGACTCGGGCGTGGCGCGGGCGGCCGCCGACAGCCAGGTCCTGCCCTATCTCACCCGCACCGACCTGCAATGGCTGCGCTCGCTGCGCTACCGCCTGGACGCGCTCGCCCACAAGTGGAACGTCTGGGTGCTCGGCTACAACCCGGAGCGCCAGCGCGACCTGCTCAGCTTCGTCGGCATCCCGGACGCGGACTGGCGCGCGCTCACCGCCACGCTGTTCGTCATCCTCGGGGTTATGACCGCGGGCCTGCTCGCCTGGTCGCTGCGCCGCTTCGCCCGGCCCGACCCGGTGCAGGCCGCCTGGCGCGCCTTCTGCCGCAAGCTCGCCCGCGGCGGCCTGGAGCGCGCCGCGCACGAAGGCCCGCGCGACTTCTCGATCCGCGCCGCGCGCGCCCTGCCGGCGGCGCGCCGCCCGATCCTGCGCATCGGCGCGCTCTACATCCGCCTGCGCTACGGCGCCGGGCCGGCCGCCGAGCGCCAGCGCCGGGAACTTCGCCGCCTGGTCCGCGATCTTCGTCTCACATGAGAGGCCTCGCCCTGGCCGTGCTGCTGCTGCTTGCCTTGCCGGGAGAGGCTGCCTCGCCGCCCGCCTATTCCAAGCGCCCCGACGTGCGCGCGTATATCAAGGAGATGGTGGCGCGCCACGGCTTCGTCGAGAAGGAGCTGGTCTACCTGTTCTCGCGCGTGCGCCGCGAGGACGCGGTGCTCACCGCGATCGCCGCGCCGGCGGAGAAAGTCCGCACCTGGCAGGAATACCGCGAGATGCTGGTGAACGAGCAGCGCATCGCCGGCGGCGCCGCCTTCTGGAAGGCGAATCGCGCCGCGCTCGCGCGCGCCGAGCGCGACTTCGGCGTGCCCGCCGAGTACGTGGTGGCGATCATCGGCGTCGAGACGCAGTACGGGCGCAACGTCGGAAGATGGCGGGTGGTGGACGCGCTCACCACGCTCGCCTTCGACTACCCGCCGCGCGCCGACTTCTTCCGCGACGAGCTGACGAGCTACCTGCTGCTCGCGCGCGACGAGGGGATCGACGTGTTCGCGACCCGCGGCTCCTACGCCGGCGCGTTCGGCATCCCGCAGTTCATGCCCGGCAGCGCGCGCCGCTACGCGGTCGACTTCGACGGCAGCGGCTCGATCGACCTGCACCGCAGCCCCTCCGACGCGCTCGGCAGCGTGGCGAACTTCCTGCACCGGCATGGCTGGAAGAGCGGCGGCGAGGTGCTGCTGCCGGCGCGGGTGCGCGGCGATGCCTGGCGCGCGCTCGCCGACGGCTCGCTCGAGCCCAAACGCACGCCGGCCGAGCTCGCGCACGCGGGCGTCGAGCTCGCGGGCGCGCCGCTGCAGGAAAACGCGGCGCTGGTGGAGCTCGACGCGACCGACGTGCGGGTCGGCTTGCAGAACTTCTTCGTGCTGACGCGCTATAACCGCAGCGCCCTGTACGCGGCGGCGGCGTTCGACCTCGCGCAGGCGGTCAAACAGCGGCTGAAGGACGAATCAAGGCCTCAGGAAGAGGGCAAGTAGCGCATCGGGTCCACCGCCGAGGAGCCCTTGCGGATCTGGAAGTGCAGCTTCGGCCGGTCGGAATCGGTGGCGCCGATCTCGGCGATCTTCTGCCCGCGCGTCACCGCCTGCTGCTCCTTCACCAGGATTTCCCTGTTGTGCGCGTACACGGTGATGAAGCCGGCGTCGTGCTTGATCACCACCAGCTTGCCCAGCCCCGGGATGCCGCTGCCGATGTAGGTCACGCGGCCCGCCGCCGCGGCGACCACCGGGTCGCCCAGCTTGCCGTCGATGTCGATGCCCTTGCTGCGCGGCTCGGCGAAGCCCGCGATCACCTTGCCTTTGGCCGGCCAGACAAATTGAACCGATTCGACGACCTTTGGCGCCTCCGGCGGTTTCACCGCTTGCGGGGTTTCAAGAGGACGCCCCTCGGGCGTGCCGGCACCCTTCACTGCAGCGGCGCTCGCTCTTTGCTCGGGCGGGCGCACCCGCAGGCGCTGGCCAACGTCGATCTTGGTCGGATCGGTCAGGCCGTTCCACTGCGCGACCTCCCGATAGTCGGCGCCGTGCTCGAGGGCGATGCTGTAGAGCGTGTCGCCCTTCTTGACCGTGTAATAGCCGTCGCTCGAGGGCTGGATGACTGGACGTGCGGCGTGCGAAACGGCGGGCGGCGTCGCGGGCCGCGCGCCCGCCTTGCGCTCGCCCGGCGCCGGCTGGCGCACCGCGCAGGCCGCCGCGGCAAGCAGCGCAACGATTGAGAGGACGACCCTCATGCCTTGCCGGCCTCCAGCGGAACGAAGCGCACCGGGCCGAGCTCGCGCTCGATCAGGCCGCGGCCGCTGCGCTCGATCAGCACGAGCCGCTGCGCCTCCCGGTGCGGGCCGCGCAGCGGCAATATCATTCTGCCACCGGGGGCGATTTGCCGCAGCAGCGCCTCGGGCACCTCGCGCGCCGCCGCGGCGACGATGATCGCCTGGAACGGCGCCGCCTTCTCCAGCCCGGCGTTGCCGTCGCCGTGCGCCAGCCGCAAATTGCTCAACTTCTGCCCGAGCAGGTTGGCGCGCGCCCGCTCGTGCAGCGCCTTCAGCCGCTCGATCGAGTACACCTCGGGCACCAGGCGCGCCAGCACCGCCGCCTGGTAGCCGCAGCCCGTGCCGACCTCGAGGACTTTCTGGGGTTTCTTTTCCTGCAGCAGCAGCTCGATCATCCGCGCCACCACGAACGGCTGCGAGATGGTCTGGCCGAAGCCGATCGGCAGCGCGGTGTCCTCGTAGGCGCGGCTCGCGAGCGCTTCCTCGACGAACAGGTGGCGCGGCACGCTCGCCATCGCCTCGAGCACCCGCTCGTCGCGGATGCCCTTCTCGCGCAGGCGCTCGACCATGCGCGCGCGCGTGCGCTGCGAGGTCATGCCGATGCCGGCCGATTTCCGCGCTATTTCGATAGCCATTCCTTCGTCGCGGCAAGCTGGCTCGCGTGCGTGAGGTCGAGGCGCAGCGGCGTGACCGACACCTTGCCCTCGCCGACCGCGTGGAAGTCCGTTCCCGGCCCGGCATCGGCCGCGCCGCCGGCGGGGCCGATCCAGTAGGCGGTGTCGCCGCGCGGGGTCTGCATCTTCACCACCGGCTCGGCCTTGTGGCGGCGGCCGAGCCGCGTCACCTCGAGGCCGCGCAACGCGTCCGGCGCCACGTCCGGGACGTTGACGTTGAGCAGCACCGGCTGGCCGAACGGCGCGCGGCCGAAGCGCGCCACGATCTCGAGCGCCACGCCGATCGCGCTCTCGAAGTGCTTGCCTTCCTTGCTGGTGAGCGACACCGCGAGCGAAGGGATGCCGAGCAGGAAGCCTTCCGAGGCGGCGGCCACGGTGCCGGAATAGATCGTGTCGTCGCCCATGTTGGCGCCGAGGTTCACGCCCGACACCACGACATCGGGCGTGAAGTCGAGCAGGCCCGTCACGGCGATGTGCACGCAGTCGGTGGGCGTGCCGTTGACGAAGAAATAGCCGTTCGCCGCGCGCCGCACCGAAAGCGGGCGATCGAGCGTGAGCGAGTTCGAGGCGCCGGAGCGGTCGCGCTCGGGCGCGACCACCGTCACCTCGCCGAGCCGGCGCAGCGCTTCCGCAAGCAGCGTGATGCCCGGCGAGAAGTAGCCGTCGTCGTTGGACACCAGGATCCGCACCGCCCGATTCTAGCTTCCTACTGCGGCTGGATTCCGAGCTCCCGGATGATGCGACCCCACTGCTCGTACGACTGGCGCGTCAGCGCGGCGAGCTCTTCAGGCGAGGACGAGACCGCCTCGTAGATGCCCTTCGCGAAGCCGTCCTTCACTTCCGGCGCGGCGAGCGCCCTCGCCAGCGCCGCGTTGAGCGTGCGCAGCGTCTCGGGCGGCAGGTGCGCCGGCCCGTAGAAGCCGAGCCAGCCGACCAGGTCGATGCCGCGGTAGCCCTGCTCGGCGAGGGTCGGCACCAGCGGCAGCAGCGGCGAGCGCGCCGGCGCGACGATGCCGAGCATGCGCAGCTTGCCGGTGCTCGCGTTCTGCACCGCCGAAGGGCCGGCGTCGAACATGAGCTGCACCCGCCCGGCGAGCAAATCCTTCACCGCGTCGCCGGTGCCCTTGTAGGGCACGTGGGTCATCGGCACGCCCGACTGGCGGATCAGCATCTCGGCGAAGAGGTGCGACGAGGTGCCGGCGCCGAAGGACGCGATGTTGAGCTGTCCGGGATTGGCGCGCGCCCAGGCGACCAGCTCCGCGACGTTCGCCGCCGGGATCGAGGTATGCAGCACCAGGATCTGCGAGCCGCGCGCGCCGAGCGACACCGGCGTGAAGTCGCGGAACGGATCGTAGGGCACCACGGCCTGCGTGAACGGGTTCTGCGCGAAGGTGCCGTTGAAGGTGTAGAGCAGCGTGTAGCCGTCGGGCGCCGCGCGCGCCACTTCGGCCGCGGCGACCATGGTGCTCGCGCCCGGCTTGTTCTCCACGATCACCGGCACGCCGAGCGCCTCGCCGAGCTTGGGCGCGACGATGCGCGCCTGAATGTCGGTGCCGCCGCCCGCGGCGAAGCCCACGACGATGCGCAGCGGCTTGCCGGGCTGTGGAAAGGTCTGGGCGTGCGCCGGCGCGCAGAGCAGCAGGAAGAGGAACGCTAGGCGGATCACGCGGGCTCGGGAATTGGTCGGGGCGGCGAGATTTGAACTCGCGACCACCTGCACCCCATGCAGGTACGCTACCAGGCTGCGCTACGCCCCGACTTGTTTCTAAACTGAACCCGGGATTTTACGCCTGTAGCTGGTCGAGCACCGCGCGCAATTCGCGCTTGATGGCGGCGACATCGACCCCGGCCGGCGCGGCGACCGGCGCGGGCGCGGCGTTGAGCCGGCCGTTGCGCACCACGTTCGACTCGGACTTCTCCTCGTGCGCGAGCGAGGTGTCGAGGCGGTTGCGCGCGCCGCTGATCGTGAAGCCTTCTTCGTACAGCAGCTCGCGGATGCGCCGGATCAGCAGCACCTCGTGGTGCTGGTAGTAGCGCCGGTTGCCGCGGCGCTTGACCGGCTTCAGCTGCGTGAATTCCTGCTCCCAGTAGCGCAGCACGTGGGGCTTTACCCCGCACAGGTCGCTCACTTCACCGATGGTGAAGTAGCGCTTGGCGGGGATCGGCGGCAGCTCAGCTTTCCTGCGGCTTGGCTCCATGGCGCGCTTTCTCGACCATCGCTTTGAGCTTCTGGCTGGCGTGGAAGGTGACGACGCGGCGGGCGCTGATCGGAATCTCCTCGCCGGTCTTGGGATTGCGCCCGGGGCGCTGCGGCTTGTCGCGCAGCTGGAAGTTGCCGAACCCCGAGAGCTTCACGCTTTCGCCGCGCTCGAGCGCGCCGCGAATCTCCTCGAAGAAGGCTTCCACCATGTCCTTGGCCTCACGCTTGTTCAAGCCGACCTTCTCGAACAGCAGGTCGGCCAGCTCGGCCTTCGTCAACGTCATCGGTACTCCCGGTCCCTTGCGAAATCCCTTTTATGTACGGAGAGTTGCGGAGAATTCCTTACCTAGCAGCGCAACCAGCTCGTCGCGGGCAGCATCTGCCTCCGCATCCGTAAGGGTTTTTTCAGTATGTTGCATAACTACCCGGAAAGCAAGGCTTTTTGACCCTGCGGGGGCGCCCCCGGGGAGGTTTTGCCCCTGGTAGAGGTCAAAGAGTGTTACCTGACGGACGATGGCCGGTTTCCGGGCGGAAATGGCGGCCAGGATAGCCCCCGCCGATACGCCCGCAGGCACCCACACCGAGATGTCCCGCACCACCGGGGGGAAGCGGGAGGGCGCCTCGACCTGCGGCAGGGGTACCTCGAGCAGAGTATCGGCCTCCAGCTCGAACAGCACCGCCGGCTGGGGCAGCCCGTATTTCTGCTGCAGGCGCGGGTGCAGCTCGCCCAGCCAGCCCGCCGCCTTGCCCTGCACCAGCACGCGCGCCGAGCGGCCCGGATGGAAAGCGGGATGCGGGGCGGCTTCCGCGACGAGGGTAAGCGGCGCGGCGAGCGCCTCCAGGTCCGCTTTCAGGTCGAAGAAATCCACCAGCCTGCCTTTCTCGTCCGCGGGCGTGCCCCACTGCTCTGGAAGCGCGGGACCGAACGCGGCGGCGCCGATCCTCATCGGCTGGCGCACGCCGCCGACCGAAAGCGGCCCGTCCTGGGCCCGCGGATCGCGCAGGAACACGCGCCCGGCCTCGAACACGCGGATGCGCGGCACCCGCCGCGCATAGTTGTAGGCGAGATTGGCGACCAGCGAGCCGATGAGCGTGGTGCGCATGACCGACTGCTCGCTGTTGATCGGATTGAGCAGCCGGATCGGGTTCGTTTCGCCGGCGAAATCCTCCTCCCACGCCGGGGGCACGAAGCTGAAGTTGATGACCTCCCGGTAGTCCGCGGCGGCGAGA
>Ga0335084_10006214_pt1 | contig 11859 bp, 10 predicted proteins | sample Lox_Sample_44_FD_206721 | JGI IMG/M metagenome (GOLD analysis project Ga0335084, IMG submission 206721) | Soil microbial communities from Loxahatchee National Wildlife Refuge, Florida, United States - Lox_Sample_4.4 | ecosystem: Environmental > Terrestrial > Soil > Wetlands | place: USA...
AAGATGGTAATGCCGATTTCCGAAATACGCTTAATAAGCTTCGCCATTTCCAGCGATTCTTCCGGATTCATTCCCGCAACGGGTTCATCCAAGAGCAAGATCTTGGGGTGACAAGCCAGCGCCCTTGCCACCTCTAAACGTCGCTGTTCTCCATAGGCGATATTCTGGGCCAATATCTCTCTTTTTTCAGAGAGACCTACCATTTGAAGCAATCCGATAGCCTTTTGCCTCTCCTCCTCCAGAATGTCCTTTGCCCTTCTTGTTCTAAGAAAACCTCCCAGTCTCCCGATCGTACTGACAGGGATCCCTCCACATAATACATTTTCCAGCAAGGTCATTTCTCCAAAGGGCATGCTTCTTTGAAAGGTGCGGAGAATGCCAACTTTCGCGAAATCGTACGGTCTCAACCGGCCCAGATCCTGCCCGTTGAAAAGGACTCTCCCGGAATCCGCAGAATCGATCTTCGTCATGACATTGAAGAGGGTTGTCTTCCCCGCCCCATTGGGTCCGATCAGGCCGGTGACTTTGTTCTCTTCAATGCCAACGGTCACATTCTTGAGGGCTTTCACCCCGCCGAACGATTTTGATATATTCTCTGCCTGAAGAATAGCCATCGGTCCCATTCCTTACAACGATTCCATCCATTTAGCGTTTCGAAACCCAACGCTAAATTTCATCGAAAGATGCAGAATAAAAATGTAAAACGCCCGGAGAATATCTTTCCCATTTTGACTTTTGCACGTTGAACTTTTCATTTTGCATTCAAGTTAGGATTTTCAAAGGGCTAAACTGTTATGGAGAATCTTCAACGGACACTCTCCCTCTTAATCGGTTAACCCCCCTCTCCAGCTTTTCTGGAAAGCTCACGAGACCCCTCGGCAAAAAAATCACCAGGAATACCAGTAACCCTCCCACAACGATCACCTGTGCGCGGTCCAAGGATCGAAGCTGTTCTCCAATCAAAGTAAAAACAATCGCTCCGATCAGCCCGCCGTAGATGCTTCTCAGGCCGCCAATGACCGCCATGGATAAGAAGATGATGGATTCTTCTGAAGTAAAATTTTCCGGCGCGATCACACGATCGAGGTGCGCAAAGAGACTGCCGGCGATCCCCGCCAAAAAACTACAGATCAGAAAGGAGATCAGGCGAAACACATATCCCCGGATCCCCAAGGACTCGGCGGCTATCTCATTGTCTCCGATGGCCCGCAGCGTCAGCCCAAAGTAGGACCGTGTCAGGCGGTATGCCAGGAACAGCACGATGGCTGTGATGATCCAGACGAGGTAGTAGTAAGAGATAAACCCATCCAACACAAAAGGCCCGATGTCTGCGGCAGGAATCCCCCCCATTCCTGAGACTCCGCCGGTCAGACTAGTCCAATTCTTAAAAATGATCGTCATCGAAAGACCGAAAGCAAGCGTGGCCATCGCCAAGTAAAAAGTTCGCGCTCTCAAGCAGGGGAACCCGATGATCAAACCACAGAGGGAGGCAACCAATCCGGAAGCAGGAAAGGAGAAGATAAAGGGAAGGCCGGCTTTTGTAAGGATTGCCGAAGTATACGCACCGATTCCAAAAAAGGCTGCCTGGCCGATCGAAATCTGGCCGGTAAATCCCATGAAGAGTGTGAGGCCCGTTGTCGCAATGGCGTAGATTCCCCCCAGGACGAAGACTCGAACTCGAAACGGGTTAATCGCCCATGGAAGGAGTGCCAGGACCAGACACAAAAGAAGAACAGCAAGGTTTTTCCATTTGAACCTTGGTGTCATCATTAAACTTTCTCTCTCTTCGACCGGATCAGCAATCCCTTGGGCCGCACCGCAATCACGATGATCAAAATGAAAAAGCTAATCACATCTTTGTATAACGATGTGAGATAACTGCTATTGAACTGCTCGATCAGTCCGAGCAGAAACCCTCCTAAGATCGCCCCCGGAATGTTTCCAATTCCTCCCACGACGGCGCAGATAAACCCTTTAATGCCGTTCCATAACCCCATATCAAACGTGACGTAGGCGAGGGGGGCATAAAGGATCCCTGCCGCGCCCCCTAACATGGTACTGACTGCATAAACGACAGACTTCATCCTTAGAACACTAATCCCCATGAGGGATGCCGTGTAAGGATCTTGGGCCACTGCCCTCATGGCTTTCCCCGTCCTGGTTTTTTTAAGGAATTGTTCGAAGGCAAACATCAGCAGTAACGCCATTCCAATGACCCATAACTGTTCCGGGACGATTGTGATTACTCCGATTTGCACGGGAGCCTCGCTCAGGGTGGCCGGAAACTTATAAGAGACCGCCCCGGACAGGATATTCGATATCTGCCTCAAAATCATCGCAATCCCGATGCTGCAGATGAATAGATTCAGAGGGGGAGCCTTGTAGAGAGGTCGAATTGCAATCCTCTCGATGATGATCCCGATGAATCCGCAGGCTGCCATCGTGATCCCCCAGGAAAGCAGCAGCGGCAACTTAAGAAAAACGTGGAAGAAAAGCCCGATGAAGGCACCCATCATGAAACTTTCCCCATGGGCGAAATTAAGGAGATTCATCGCCCGAAACTGCATCGAAAAACCAAGGGCAACGAGGGAATAAGTCGCTCCCACGGTGATTCCAAAAATGATCTGCTGGATGACGGTTTCCATCGGTTGCGAAATTAAACTATCCAATAATAACTTTAAATAGCAGCCTGTCGTCTTCTCAATGCTTCAAACATCTTCTCCGGAGTCGCCGGCATGTCTGTTATGAAAACGCCTACAGCGTCATAAATTGCATTTGCTATGGCAGGATTGACAGCGATCGTGACACCATGGCCAGCCGCCTTTGCGCCGAATGGACCTGAAGCCACCGGCTCTTCGTAAAGGATGATCTCCGTCTCCGGCATATCGAGGGTCGAGGGGATTTTGTAAGTAGTGAAGTTGTCGCTTTCTAAGACACCGGACTCCCGATTGATCACGCAGTTCTCCGTCAGGCAATAACCGACGCTTTGTGCTATTCCGCCTTCTACCTGCCCCTCTACCGTTGCCGGGTTGATCGGCCTACCTGAGTCGTTGACATAGAGTATTTTTGATAGCTTCACTTCTGCGGTCTCGATATCTACCTCCACTTCTGCAAAAACCGCTGCGAAAGGCGGTGGACTTTGCGTTGGGGAGAAGGAACCCTTCCCGGAAATATTCAGATGTTCCCCCTTAAAATTATAGGTGGCCTCCTTCGTGACTTCGCCAATAGAGATCCCTCGCTGAGGATCTGATTTAATGTAGACTCGCCTGTTCTTGGCTTCCAACTCGTCGGCTCTTACTCCCAACCTTTTTCCCGCTCGGTCGAGAAGTTGACTTCTCGCCTCTTGGGCGGCATTCATCACAGCATGGCCTACCTGATAAAGACCGGCACTCGCTCCGATGCCAGTGTCAAACATTGTACTATCCGTATCTCCGTTAACAATATGAATGTCTTCGTAGCGAATCCCCAGTATTTCCGCTGCAATTTGGGCGCACGCACCAGAGAGGTTCTGTCCCATATCATAGGCCATTACGGTCAAATTGGCCGAGCCGTCTTCATTAAGTTTTATGTACGCATTTCGATGCTGTATGCATGAGGGATGGGCCCCGCTCAGATCCATCATGATCGCCATTCCGATCCCACGCATTTTTGTTCCGTTCTCCTTCTTCTCTGCCCTCTTTTTTTCCCAGCCGATCCTTTCTGCACCCAGCTTGATTAATGCTTCCAGGCTGCAGGTTTCCATAGGAAGTCCCTTATTGTCAGGATCGCCGGCTTTTTTGATGTTTCTTAACCTCAGTTCGATCGGGTCCATTCCGATTTCTTTGGCTGCCTTATCTACAAGTTGTTCCAAGACACACATCGCTTCCGAGTTGCCGTACCCACGGACCCCGCCAGTTGTAAGGATATTCGTATAGACGCAATCCGCCTCTGCAGCCGCATTGGGACACCGGTAGAGTCCGGTGAAGCCTCCCATATTCGCCATCGTCGTCGTACTGTTACGCGAAAAGTAAGCGCCTCCATCTACGATCAGCTTCTCTTGAAGGGCAGTGATGGTGCCGTCTTTTTTCACTCCGATCTTCCCGGTGGCGATGTACGTTTGCCGGGTTTCCGTGCGAGAGAAATCTTCTTCTCTGCTGTACTCTATCTTCACGGGCTTCCCCGTCTTCTTCGCCAGCGCGGCACAAACGGGCTCCACACTCAGACTGCCATACTTGCCAAAGGAACCCCCGACGTGAGGGGTAATCCATCTAATCATACCTTCCGGCATGTCAAATATTTCAGCCAGTTTCCTTCGTTGGAGGAAAGCGCTCTGGCCCGGTGACCAAATGGTTAGCCTCCCGTCAGATCCGAAGCTTGCAACGCAGGCACAGGGTTCGAGCTGGGAGACCAGTTGCTTGGAGGTTCGAAAGGTCTCCTCTATAACGGAGTCCGCCTCCTGGAAGCCCTTTCTCATATCACCCCTGGAACCAGGGAAGTTCAGATGCAGGGAGATGTTATTGGGAGCAAAGTCGTGTATTCGAGGTGCTCCGGGTTCCACGGCTTTTATCGGATCTAAGAGTGCCGGCAATACTTCGTACTTCACTTCAATCAGTTCCAATGCCCTTTGTGCCGTCACTCCATCTACTGCGGCGACTGCGGCGACTCGATCTCCAACGAAGCGCGCCTTTTCACTGATAACATACATGTCCTTGCATTCATTTTCAGGATGATAGAGAATTAGATCATGCCGGTTAGGAGTGTATAACCTTTTGGGTATGTCCTCAAAAGTGATGACCGCCTCAACACCGGGGAGTTTCTCTGCCTTCGATTTGTCTATCTGGATAATCCTGGCGTGGGGATGGGGACTCGTCAAAACCTTTCCGATCAGCATTCCCGGAAGCTCTATGTCCACGGTGTATTTAGCTGTTCCCATCGCTTTATCATAGGCTTCCCACCGAGGGACCCGTTTTCCGACAACCGATAGCTCTTCCTTCATGGATTGCCTCCCTTGATCATCGCACCCGCCGCCGCCAGAACAGCATCAACAATCTTCACATATCCGGTACACCGGCAAAGATTTCCTCCCAGCCCCTCGCTTACTTCTTTCCGGGTCGGTTTCGGATTCTCGTCCAAGAAGGCTTTAGCCATCATGATCATTCCAGGGGTGCAAAATCCACATTGAATCGCTCCCGCATCGACAAATGCCTGCTGGAGGGGATGTAATTGGGCGCCCTTTGCCAAACCCTCTATGGTAAGGATTTCCTTATCCCGGGCGGCGATGGCCAATGTTGAACAGGCAAGGGTTGGATTGCCATCCACCAATACAGTGCATGATCCACACTGCCCAACTCCGCAGGAGCGCTTTGTCCCCGTCAAATGGAGTTCCCTGAGTAAGTCGTATAAAGTCATGTTAGAGGTGACGATGACTTCGTATGGCCTGCCGTTAATCTTGAAATTTGCAATTTCCTTCTTCATTGCGCGGTTCCCCTTCTCTTAACCCTGTGCCATTTCCAGGGCCTTTTCCAGCGCTCGTTTGACCAGCACCCTGGCCATTTCCTTCCTGTAATCAGCGGTGGACCGGAGGTCCGTAATCGGCCTGGTTTCGTCGGCGGCTGCCTCCGCTGCCCTGCGGATGATCTCAGGAGTAATCCTCTGACTGATGCATAACGCTTCAGCTTTTGCTGCCCTGAATATGGTTGGCGCCGCTGCTCCAATACCAATCCTGGCTTCTCGGCAGATGCCATTTTGGACGACGATGGCTACTGCCACGTTGATCTTTGCAATATCGGCGTGTGTCCTGAGAAGGTTCAGGAATGCCATTCCCGTTCCAGGGAGAGGATTAGGCAGGACGATCCCTGTAACCATTTCACCCTGCTTCAAAGAAGTCTGGCGGTAATCTACATAGAACTTTTCGATGGGTTCTTCTCTTTCTCCATCCACTCCTGTCACCTTGAGTCGAGCCCCTAATGCAAACAAAGACGTCGCGACATCAGAAGCCGGTGTCGCGACGCAGAGATTCCCCACGGCAGTCCCCATGGACTTCGCCTGAACGGAAGTGATCTGATGAACGGCCTCATATAAAATAGCGTGCCGATTCTGAATGATCCTGGAGAGCTCAATCGAATGGAGCTTCGTCATCGCTCCAAAGGTAAGTCCTTCTCTCTCATTAGGCTCGATATACTCCAACCCCGGAATCTTCTGAATATTGACCACGCATTCAACCTCAGTATCCCCTTTCTGCATTCTTGGGATGAGATCAATTCCGCCAGCGAGGATGCGTGCCCTCTTCCCAAAATGGAATAAAAGCCGTGTTGCCTCCTCTACTGTCCTTGGCTCAAAATACTCAAAAGGATCCATTCAGTTCTCTCCTCTCGAGATCATCGCGCTGAATCGCAAGTGGTCGTTGATTTCTTCTTTTCATTCGAACAGTTCCGCTCTTCTTCCTGATTCCATCGGGAAACCTCTGCGCTTTCGTTACCCGCCCATGCTGAACAGTCGTTTCCACATCATCCGTGGACGAGCCCTTCCGTCTCGAAATCAATGCGATCGATTCATCGGCTCACCGCACCCCAGTCTTTATGGTCTGAACACCACCTCATTTCGTTCACCATTATACTTGACAAAAATTGCTCTGCGAATGGTGAGGTGATCTTCCGGAGTGAACGTGATTTTCGACGAGAGGACCTTCGTGTCGAAATCCTTCATCGATTCCATGGCATTGATGAATTTCTCGCGGGTAGGCTCCTGGCCCGCTCTTCTCAGTCCCTCGACAAAGATCGTGGCGGTCCCTACTCCCATGATGGAATAAGGGTTTGGAAAAGCGGGGTCATTGGCTTTGTCCGGGTAGGCTTTCTTAATCTTACGTACCCAATCTGGAATTTCACAGCCTGGAAACCCGGAGCCGCCTGGGATATCACACCTGTCCCAGAGGTAATAGAAGTTTTGAAGGGCTTCATCCCTTGCCGTCTTTCGTAACGTATCCAGGTTGGAAACCATCCCCGCAGAGGCTACAAAATTAGTCTTCAGCCCCAGTTCATAAGCTTGCCTCAGGACGATGGGCCCCACCCTCGGATAGAGGGCAAGGATGACGGCATCCGCATTTTTCTCCCTCATCTTGATGACCTGGACGCTCGCATCGGTTGCATCTCTCACGATGCTTTCTTCATTGACAAAATCGAGCCCGGCTTTTTCGAGCCGGCTCTTAGCGCCTTTGTAAACTTCCACTCCCCACTGATCCGTCTGGTAGAGGATGGCCACCTTTTTCCATCCTCTCGATAACGCGAACTCTGCCATGCTTTCGCCGTGATAGTATAATCCCATCGCCCCGCCAAAAATATATCTCCCAGACGGGCCCTTGTTCCATGGTCGGACGTAATTTGTGCCTGCAGCACCAATGGGCTGAAGGGGTATTTTCTCAGCCTCGACATCTGGAACGAGAGCGTTAACAACCCCTGTACAAACACCGGCGTAGAGTGCAAAAACGTTTTCATTGTAGATCAGTTTCTTTCCCGCGATCGACCCCTTGGTCGAGTCGCAGCTGTCGTCTTCGACGATATACTCTATCTTCCTGCCGTGAATCCCTCCCTTCTCATTCACCTCGTCCAATACGACCTTTCCCCCTTGGCTCCACATGACCCCGTACTCCGCATAGGGACCGGTCATCGCCGTCAGGACTCCAATCTTGATTTTGTCCTTCGTGACACCCTTTTCCTGGCATAATCCTGAACCTGTTAAGCCAACGGCAAGAAGTAACACCGTCCCTACGATGATCCCATTCTTCATCTTGATTCCTCCTTTCTGGTGAGTGAACCTTTCGGACTCCCCCGGCCTGAAGGCCGGGGCTTGCCTTCGACCCGAGCTCAGGCCGAGGGGCTCAAGGTTCACCCTGAGCCACGCTTTCAACCTCGCCTTAAGAGACGGGGCATCGCACGGTCGAACGGGTGAACCCTGCCCAAACGCTCCGCTATGCCTCTACCATCAAACACCGTTTCCCTCTTCTATGGAGGGCCGATCACATAGATGTGTCTACGTCTTGTCCGTCGCCGCTTGACTTTCATCACATGGGCGCCGGCATCCCCTTATTGCCCCAGGTATGTTTTCCTGACGACCTCGTTGTCGAGCAAGAAAGCCCTGCTCCCCTCCATCGTGATTCTCCCCATATCAAGGACATACCCATACTCCGAAATAGACAGCGCCATGTTCACATTCTGCTCGACGAGTAAGATGTTGATCCCTTCCTCTTTGTTCAGATGCACGATCTCATCAAAAATTTCACGCTTGATGAGGGGCGCCAGACCGAGCGACGGTTCGTCAAGAAGCAGCAGTCTCGGTTTGACCATCAGCGCCATGGCGATGGTCAACATCTGCTGCTGCCCTCCGCTTAACGTCCCCGCCATCTGGGATAAGCGGCTTTTCAAGACAGGGAAAAGGGAAAAGACCTTCTCCAGCGTCTTCGTGACCTCTGTCTTCGTCTTCAGGTATCCGCCGAGTTCGAGGTTCTCCAGGACACTCATGTCGGAGAATAACTCTCTCCCTTCGGCAATCATCGAAATGCCGGCTCGAACGATCTTCTCCGGCGAGACCCCTTGTATTTCTTCCCCCAGAAATTCGATCTTCCCCCGCAAAGGCTTCAGGACACCGCAGATCGTTTTTAGAAGCGTCGTCTTGCCTGCGCCATTGGACCCCACAACGGAGACAATCGTATTCTCCGGCAGGCTGAAACAGATCCCTTTGATTACCGGGATGCTTCCATAAAAGGTTTCAACATCTTTCAGTTCGAGCATCCTGCTTCCCCAGATATGCCTCAACGACAACGGGGTTCAATTTGACCTCTTGGGGGGAACCCTCGGCAATCTTTTTTCCGTAGTCCAGGACGAAGATATGTTCTGAGATCCTCATGACGAAATTCATGTTGTGTTCGATGACGAGGACGACTACACCCAATTCATCGCGTATCCTTCTAAAGATCCGGTCCAGATGCAGGGTCTCGGTCTCGTTGAGCCCCCCGACCGGTTCGTCCAGGAGCAACACTTTCGGAGGGATGGCAATGGCCCTGCCCAACTCCAGCACTTTCTTCAATCCGAACGGCAAATCAACGGCCCGTACGTCTGACATCTCCCGCATACCGATAAAATCGAGGACCTGCAAGGCTTTCTCTCTCTTCTCGGCTTCTTCCTCCCTCGCCTCCTTCGCACCGATGCCGGCACTGATCACATTTGTGCGGATGCTGTTATGAAGCCCCACGAGCATATTCTCAACGACGGTCATGCTTGAAAAGAGTTCGCTTCTTTGGAAGGTCCGTGCAATGCCCGCCTTACGAATCAGGTAAGGCTTCTTGTTTGAAATCTCTCTCCCGTCCAACTTTACCATTCCGCTGTCCAGACGATAATAGCCGCTGATGATATTGATCAGGGTAGTTTTCCCGGCCCCGTTCGGACCGATCAAGGCAAAAAGTCTGCCGCGGTCAATCGAAAGGGAAACGCCATCCAAGGCCAACAGGCCGCCAAAAGAACGCGATACGTTGAGGATTTCCAATAAGCTCATTTGAGATGTCCATGGAAGATCTAAATATTTTCAGACCTCATCATCCTTCTTGTCCAGACCCTTCTCATCTTGAACCGCAATCCTGAAATCCCCTCCGGCATGAAGATCATGAACAGGACCAGGGCGAAGCAATAGAAAAGATCTTGTAAGATGGAGACGCTTCTCAACACTTCCGAGAGCAATGGCAAAAGAAAAGCGCCGATGAGGCACCCGCTGATTGTCCCCTGCCCGCCGATGATCAGCATCGAGAACTGCTTCAGAAGCTCGTGCATGCCGAAATTGCCCGGATAGATCTGGCGCATCACGATGCTGTACAAGCCCCCCCCGATCCCTGCGTAAAATGCGCTGAGAACGAAGCTGAGCAGCTTATACGCCGGGGCGTTAACACCCATTGCCATGCTGGCCTCTTCGCTATCGCGAATCGATTTCAAGGCCCTCCCCCATTTTGAGTTGATGAGATTAACGGCAAACCAGAAGAGAAGTAAGGCGCAACAGAGGGATAGATAATAGCTTTTCAGATAGGCATTCCCTTGAAAGGCATACTTCGAACTGATGGCGAACCCGAAAGCCCCGCCCGTCATTTGTTCCCAATGGAGAAAGATCCAGACGAGACCTTCGGCAAAAGCGAACGTAACCATTCCCAGGTAGAGGCCGCTTAACTCCGTTTTGAGAAGCAAAAAGCAGATCAGAAGTCCCACCAGGGCTGTGAAGACCCCACCCATCACGAAGGATAGGTAAAGCGGGATCTCCAGTTTAGCCATAAATACGGAGGTGGAGTAAGCACCGAGGCCATAAAGCGCGGCATGGGCCAACGAGAGCAAGCCGGTATACCCCAGGACGAAGTTATAGCCCATAATGACAATCACGTAAATCACGATCAAATTCAAAACAACCAGATGGTATTGGCGAAGGAAAAGAGGAACGATGAACAGGGACAATAGGACGATCCCAACCCTGACATCGAAAACGCGCCTCGGTGTGATCATAATTAAACCCGTTTCGTGACCTGTTTTCCAAGAAGGCCGGAAGGCCTCAGGACAAGAAAGAGGATGATGGCCAAAAAGGCCGTCACGTCCGTCAAAGATGTAGAAATGTAGGCACCTCCAATGTTTTCGGACAGCCCTATGATGATCCCTCCCAGAAAGGCCCCGGGCAGGCTGTTCAGCCCCCCAATAATGGCAGCAGCGATCACCTTTGACACGATGCCCCCCATGTCCGGGTAGATTAGAATAATGGGAGCCAGGAGCACCCCGGAGAGGGCCCCCAACACAGCCGCAATAAACCATGTCAGGGAAAACACTCCCTGCACGTTTATTCCGAGCAGCGACGCTAACAACCGATTGGTCGAGGTCCCCCTCATCGCCTTTCCAAGTTTTGACCATTTAAAGAACATAGCCAAAATGATCATGAGAACAAAAGTCGACCCGAGCACCAATAATTGTTGCCGGTTCACATAGAGGCCATGAATATTGAGGGGGGTGGGAGAAAACGCCGGAGGAAAGGGTTTTTCAAACTCTCCGCTGATGAGCCTATTCGCCGACTTGAGCGAAGCAGAAAGGGCCAGTGTAATCATAAAGATCGATGCAACATGGGCCTTTCTGTTGATCAGCGGTCGAATGCTGATTCTCTCTAAAACCACTCCTGAAAATCCAACGAGAAGCACCGAAACGAGCAGGGCAACTGGATAAGAAAGGTGCAAGGTTGAATAAAAGAAGTAGGCAAAGTAAGCACCGAGCATAAAAAATTCACCCTGAGCAAAATTGACGATTTCAGTGGCCTTATAAATCATCACTAAGCCCACGGCGACTGAGGCATAGGCGCTGCCGTTGATCAGCCCGCTAATAATCTGCTGATAAATCATCTGCGGTTCCTGTTCTCCGGATGAGCGGCTATTCGAAAGAACTTTTCACCCGTCATTGCGTGAACGGTAACCTTAAGTCCCGTTCTGTAACGGAAATCGTATCGTCCTTTTGTTCGCTATGTCTATACCTTTAATCCGGCTTCCGCACCTTGAGAAATGGCTTCGTATATCCTGGCGGGTTTGCAACAATCTCCCACTTCATAAATCTCCGGAATGCTCCCTCGTAGAGATCGTGCCAGGCTGTTATCGGATGTTGAACCGGCAGAAATCACAATGTCATCTGCGGGAATATCAATCATGTTACCCGAATGGTCAACAATCGTCATGCCCCGATCGGTTATCTCCTCGGCCCGTACACCCGTATGAAGTTCAACATTTCTTTCCTTCAGCCTCTGGATCGCCTGGTAGGCGTAAGGGGGAAACAGCTCCGAAGCCAACTGGGGTAGGATCTCTACAATCACGACTTTCTTTCCCTG
>Ga0335084_10006217_pt1 | contig 11857 bp, 9 predicted proteins | sample Lox_Sample_44_FD_206721 | JGI IMG/M metagenome (GOLD analysis project Ga0335084, IMG submission 206721) | Soil microbial communities from Loxahatchee National Wildlife Refuge, Florida, United States - Lox_Sample_4.4 | ecosystem: Environmental > Terrestrial > Soil > Wetlands | place: USA: Florida...
CGGGTTACGATACGCCGATGACCGAGCCCAAGACAAGAATCCTGGTCGTCGACGACGATTTGCGCCTGCGCGACCTGCTCCAAAGGTATCTCAGCGAGCAGGGCTTCGCCGTGCACACCGTCTCCGACGCGGCGGCCATGGACAAGCTGCTCTCGCGCGAGCGCGTCGACCTCCTGGTGCTCGACCTGATGCTTCCTGGCGAGGACGGGCTGTCGATCTGCCGGCGGCTGCGCGGCGGGAAGAACGCCGTTCCCATCATCATGCTCACCGCCAAGGGCGAGGACGTCGACCGCATCGTCGGCCTGGAGATGGGCGCAGACGACTACCTGCCCAAGCCCTTCAACCCGCGCGAGCTGGTCGCGCGCATCAACGCCGTGCTGCGACGGCGCGCAGCGCCGCTGCCCCCGGGCGCTCCGGCGGTCGAGCCCGAGAAGGTCAGCTTCGGCAACATGACGGTGAACCTCGCCACTCGCACGCTCGACCGCGACGGCCAGTCGATCTCACTCACCACCGGTGAGTTCGCGCTGCTCAAGGTGCTGGTCACGAACCCGCGCACGCCCCTTTCGCGCGACAAGCTGATGGAGCTCGCGCGCGGCCGGGAGTACGAGGTCTTCGACCGCTCGATCGACGTCCAGGTCTCGCGCCTGCGCAAGCTCGTCGAGAAGGATCCGGGGCACCCCGCGTACATCCAGACCGTGTGGGGCTTCGGCTACGTGTTCGTGCCGGACGGCGCGCCTCAATGAGGTTGTGGCCGAAGTCGCTGCTCTGGCGCACGTTTCTGCTGCTCGCCGCGCTGGTGCTTGCGACCACCGTGGGCTGGTTCGAGATCTTCCGCGCGTACGAGATCGAGCCTCGCGCCCGGCAGATCTCGCAGAACCTGGTCAGCATCGTCAACCTCACCCGCGTGGCGCTCATCAGCTCGCAGCCCGAGCTGCGGCGCGAGCTGCTGTCCGATCTCGCCGAGCGCGAGGGCATCCAGGTGTACACGGCGGAGCCGGGCGAGCGCGTCGTCGAGTCCGAGCGGCCCCTGCTCAAGCTGGTCGGCGAGCTGATCCGCCGACAGCTGGGGGAGGACACGCGCTTCGCCGTCGAGCGCGAGGGCAAGGCCGGCCTCTGGGTGAGCTTCTTCATCGACGACGACGAGTACTGGGTGCGCGTCCCGCGCGAGCGCATCGAGCGCCAGATCGCGCTGCGCTGGCTGGGCTGGGGCGCGCTCGCGCTTGCCCTTTCGCTCGTGGCGGCCTACGTGCTGGTCTCGCGCCTCAACCGCCCGCTGCGGGCGCTGGCGCACGCGGCCGACGCCATCGGCAAAGGCAAGACGCCGGAGCCGCTCGCCGAATCCGGTCCGGAGGAGATCCGCACGCTCTCGCGAGCATTCAACGAAATGTCGAGGGATCTCGCCCGCCTGGACGCCGACCGCGCGCTGATCCTCGCCGGCGTGTCCCACGACTTGCGCACGCCGCTTTCGCGCCTGCGCCTCGGCGTGGAGATGAGCGGCGCCGATCCCCTGCTCAGGGACGGCATGACCGCCGACATCGAGGAGATGGACCGCATCGTCAACCAGTTTCTCGATTTCGCCAGGACCGACGGAGGCGAGCCCATGCAGCGCGCCGACCTGACGGCGATCGCCGCCGAGGTCGCCGAGCACTACCGGCGGCACGGAAGGTCCGTGGCGACCGAGCTCCTGCCGTCGCCCGAGCTGCCGCTGCAGACGATGGCGATGAGGCGGGTGGTGATGAACCTCGTCGACAACGCGCTGCGGTACGGCGCGAAGGAGGTCAGCGTCTCCGTGCGTCCCGAGGACCACGGCGTACTCCTGCAGGTGGCCGACCGCGGCCCGGGCATTCCCGCATCGGAGGTCGAGCGCCTCAAGCGGCCTTTCACGCGTCTGGAGGTCGCCCGCAGCGACAAAGGGGGGGCGGGACTCGGCCTCGCCATCGTCGAGCGCGTAGTGCGCGCGCACCGCGGCACTCTCGAGCTGCTCCCGCGCCCCGGGGGCGGCCTGCTCGCGGACATCCGCCTCCCCGTGACCTAGAGCCCGATGTCGCCGCGCCGGCGGTCTCGGGTACACTTCGCATTCGAAAGGGAAATCACATGCGGAAAATGCTCGCCGCGCATGTACTGTCGCCGCGCCCGGGGCGCTCGCGCAGATCCCGCCAATCGAAGAAGGCGACAAGAACAAGCGGGAAATGAGGGAGAGCCACACCTGAGTCTATCGCGCGCTTCTCTGTGGACAGGGATTCTTGCGCTCGCCGCGGCCGGCGGCCTCCTGGAAACCCTCGACGCGTGCGCCCAGACCCCGCCGCCCGGCAAAGCCCTTGTTGTCCTGTATCGCGCCGACAGGCAGGCGGTGGCCGCGCGGGTGCCATTGATCGCCAACGCCGAGCGGCTCGGAGACATCGGCAACGGCGAATTCGTGAACGTCGTGGTCAATCCCGGCCGGACCTTTCTGCGCGCCGGCGACCGGATCCTGACTACGCTCGCGATCCAGACGAGGGCCGGCCAGACTTCCTACGTCCTGATCGAAGCCGTGCCAGGACTCAGCCCCGTGCGCGTCGACATGCGTGAAATGACCGAAGCGTCGGCGCGCCGCGTCCTGGCGCAAAGCCGCCCCGCCGCGGCGGGCGCCGCTGCTGCACGGGCCCCGGCCGTTCTGCGGCCGCCCACGCCAGGTGCACGTCCTCCCGCACAGGCGCCGCCGCCGCGCCAGGCCCAAGCGGTTCCCCCGCCGTCGCCGGCGCCTCGGACGGTGACGCCGCGGGAGCCTCCCCCGCCTCCGGAGGGAGAAGCCAGCAAGTGGCGAGTCGCGGTTATCGCCAAGATGGGCGCGTTCAAGCTCGCCTCGACGAGCCAGACGATAGGCGGGCTGCAGACTTCCTACGACAAGAGCTCAAAGCCGGTCGCCGGCTTCGAGACCGAGCTGCGCCACGCGGACGGCTTTGCCGTGGGCCTCGAATTCCTGTACTACAAGAACGACCTGGCCGCACAGGGGACGACCTTCACGGGAACCCAGACCGTGCTGCTGACCGCGGTCAACGGGAAGTACTACTTCGGCGGGGATTCGGGCGTGTTCCATCCTTACGTCGGCGGCGGAGTCGGAGTCGCCGCGGCGAAGTTCGCCGGCGACCTCACGGGAAAGTCGAGCGGCCCCGCATACCAGGGGATGGTGGGCCTGGACCTGAGGTTCGAAAGCGTCGGACTGTACCTCGAATACAAGTACCTCAACTCGACCACCCAAGACGGCGCCAACCAGAAGATCAAGGTCGGGGGGTCGGGCTTCCTCGGCGGCGTGAGCTTCGCTTTCTGAGAATCTAGGCCGCCGCGGTCCAGGTGGCCACGGCCTCGTAGCGACTGCCGCCTGCGCCAGGCTGCGAGCGCACGAGGGCGAATCCGTCGACTTCCCAGGCGATCGGCTCGAGCGCGGGCATCGACTGCGGCTCGCGCGCGTCGCGCAGCAGCGTGACGTGCGTCGCGAAAGGCTTCGCGTCGAATCCGATCTCGTGTCGCGCAAGCACCCCGCGCAGGTCGCGGGCGAATTGCTCGACCCCGGCCGGCGCAAGCGACGTCCCGGCCCAGACGATGCGGTTGTGCTTCCAGAATCCGGCCCGATCGAGGAGCAGCGTGGCCCGGCGCACCGCGACCTCCCTCGCCGCACGCTCGACCTCGGCCACGCGGGCGACGGAGCCGAGGAACGCGACCGTCAGGTGGAGATTCTCGACGGGCGTCGGCCGGCCGCCGCACAGCGCCCGAAGTTCGCGCGACCACCGCGCAAGCTGGGCGCGCACTGCCTCAGGCGGCCACAGCGCGAAGAAAAGCCTCATTCACTCGAGCAGCGCGATCGCCTCGGCGGCGATGCCCTCGCCGCGGCCGATGGCGCCCAGACGCTCCGCGGTCTTGGCCTTGACGCTGACCCGGTCCGCGGGCATGCCGAGATCGGCGGCGAGGTTGGAGATCATCGCGCCGATGTGTGGGGCCATGGCCGGCGCCTCCGCGAGAATGGTTGCGTCGATGTTCGCGATGGCGAAGCCGGCGCCGCGCACCCTGGCGGCGACCTGGCGCAGCAGCGCGCGGCTGTCGGCGCCCTGATACTTCGGATCGGTGTCCGGGAAATGCGTCCCGATGTCGCCGAGCGCCGCGGCGCCGAGCAGCGCGTCGCACACCGCGTGGATCAGCACGTCGGCGTCGGAGTGGCCGGCCAGGCCCATTTCGAACGGGATCGTCACGCCGCCGACGACGAGGCTGCGGCCCTTCACGAGCGCGTGCACGTCGAAGCCCTGTCCCACCCTCACGCCGCGCGCTCCCGCAGGATGCCCTCGGCGACGCGCAGGTCGGACGCAAAGGTGATCTTCAGGTTCTCGGTGCTTCCCTCGACCAGCTTCGGCCGATAGCCGAGCGCCTCGATCGCCGCGGCCTCGTCGGTCACGTGCACCGCGTCCCGCAGCGCCTTGAGCAGCATGCCGTGGCGGAACATCTGCGGCGTCTGCGCCTGCCACAAGTGGTCGCGCGGTTCGGTCTCGACGATGCGCCGCTCGTCGTCGGAGCGCTTCAGCGTATCGGAGACCGGAATCGCGAGGATCCCCCCGACCTCGTCGCGCCCGGCGCCGTCGATCAGGCGCGCGAGCTCGGCGCCGCCCAAGCAGGGCCGCGCCGCGTCGTGCACCAGGATCCAGTCGTTGGGGTCTACCGCGCTCGCGGCCGCGACGAGCCCGTTCAGCACGCTTTCCCGGCGGGTCGCTCCGCCGCAATAGAGCGGCGCGATGCGCTCGCCGAACCCTGCCCAGTCGTGCTTGCGGAACTCGCCGTCGGCGGTGGCGAGCACGACGAACACCACCTCCACCTGCGGCGCGGCGAGCAGGCGCTCGATCGCGTGGAAGAGCACGGTCTTTCCCGCGAGAGGGGAATATTGCTTCGGCCCGGCGACCCCGAAGCGGGAGCCCGAGCCGGCGGCGGGAACGAGGCCGAAAAATCTGGAAGTCACTGAAATCGGAAGGGATTCGACACGCTACAATTATAGCGGCTTGCACGAGATGACCGCTGTCCTCCCCCCCGAATCGCGACGCGGCGAGGCCGGCGCTCGTCCCCAGGGCTCGAGCGACGCGCTCGTCCTCGCGCGCGTCGCGCTGGCCTCGCGACCCGTGCTCGTCTTCTGCGCGAAGGCAACAGAGGCGCAGCGCCTCAAAGACGAGATCGCCTGGTTCGCGCCGCAGCTCGCCGTCCTGCTCCTGCCCGACTGGGAGACGCTGCCCTACGATCAGTTCTCGCCGCACCAAGATCTGGTGTCGGAGCGCCTCGCGACTCTGTACCGGATCCTGCGCGAGGACTTCGACGTCGCGCTCGTTCCGACCACGACCGCGCTTACACGCCTCGGGCCGCCTTCGTATCTGGCCGCGCACAGCTTCTTTCTCAAGCAGGACGAGGCGCTCGATCTCGCCGCGCTGCGCGCGCAGCTCGCGCTCGCCGGCTACAGCCACGTCACGCAAGTGGTGGCGCCCGGGGAGTACTGCGTGCGGGGCGGTCTCGTCGACCTCTTTCCCATGGGCAGCGCGCTCCCTTACCGCCTCGACCTCCTTGACGAGGAGATCGAGTCGATCCGCGCCTTCGACGCCGACTCCCAGCGCTCTCTCTACAAGGTGCCTGAAATCCGGCTGCTGCCCGCCCGCGAGTTTCCGATGGACGAGGCCGGGCGCAACCGCTTCCGCAGCCGCTTTCGCGACGCCTTCGAGGGGGACCCGTCGAGGAGCCGCGTCTATAAGGACGTGAGCAACGGCGTCGCGCCCGCAGGGATCGAATATTACCTCCCTCTATTCTTCGAAAGCGCCGCGACGATCTTCGATTACCTGCCGAAGGCCACCACGGTCTGCATGCACGGGCAGGTGCACGAGGCGATCACCGAGTTCTGGCGCGACGCCCAGGACCGCCACCGGCTGCTTGCGGGCGACCGCACGCGACCGCTGCTCCCTCCCGCAGATATCTTCCTCGCCGCCGAGGACTTCTTCGCTCGGGCGAGGGATTTCCCGCGCTCCGCGCTCGAGTCCGCCGGCGCGGCGGGGTTGCCGGAGCTCGCGGTGGAGCGGCGCGCGGCGGATCCTCTCCACCGCCTCAAGGCCTTCCTCGCTTCGACGCCTCACCGCGTGCTGCTCCTCGCCGAATCGCCCGGCCGGCGCGAGACGCTCGCGCAGCACCTCGCCGAATACGGACTGAAGCCCGACCCGGCGGGGGGCTTCGAGGAGTTCCGCCGCTCGGGCTCGCGCTTCGCGCTCGGAGTTGCGCCGCTCCTCAACGGCTTCGTGCTTGAAGCCGAGGGCCTCGCCTTCATCACCGAGTCCGAGCTTTACACCGGAACCGCGCGCTCGCGCGCCCGCGACCGGAAGGCCGTCAGCTCGGTCGAGGGGATGCTGCGCGATCTCTCGGAGCTGCGCGCCGGCGACCCCGTAGTGCACGTGCAGCACGGCATCGGCCGCTACCGTGGGCTGGTCGATCTCGACCTCGGCGACGGCCCGGCGGAATTTCTGCTGATCGAATACGCCGAGGAGAACAAGCTCTATGTGCCGGTGGCGCAGCTGCACTCGATTGCGCGCTATTCGGGCGGACCGCCCGAGCAGGCGCCGCTGCACAAGCTGGGCGGGGATGCCTGGGAGCGCGCGAAGCGCAAGGCGGCGCGAATGGTGCGCGATACCGCCGCGGAGCTCCTTGACGTCTATGCCCGGCGCGCCACCCGCAAGGGGCACGCCTTCCGCCTGAACCAGCACGACTGCGACGCCTTCGCGGAAGGCTTCGGCTTCGAGGAGACGCCCGACCAGGCCGCGGCGATCGCAGCGACGATCGAGAGCATGAAGGGCGGCCGCCCCATGGACCGCCTGGTGTGCGGCGACGTCGGCTTCGGCAAGACGGAGGTCGCGCTGCGCGCCGCCTTCGTCGCCGTCGCCGACAACATGCAGGTGGCGGTGCTTGCGCCCACCACGCTCCTCGCCGAGCAGCATTTCCAGACCTTCAAGGACCGCTTTGCCGAGTGGCCGGTGAGGATCGCGGAGCTGTCGCGCTTCAGAAGCGGGAAGGAGACCAAGGCGGCCGTAGACGGGCTCGCTTCCGGGGAGATCGACATCGCCATCGGCACGCACAAGCTCCTTCAGCGGGACGTCAAGTTCAAGCGCCTCGGCCTGATGATCGTCGACGAGGAGCACCGCTTCGGCGTGCGCCAGAAGGAGGCGCTGAAGGCCCTGCGCGCCGAGGTCGACGTGCTCACGCTCACCGCGACGCCGATCCCACGGACGCTGGCGATGTCTCTGGAGGGCCTGCGCGACCTCTCGGTGATCGCCACGGCGCCCGAGCGGCGCCTCTCGATCCGCACCTTCGTCACCGCCTACTCGAGCGGGATCATCCGCGAGGCGGTCCTGCGCGAACTCAAGCGCGGCGGCCAGATCTTCTTCCTGCACAACGACGTGGCGACCATCGAGGTAATGCGCGAGAAGCTCGAGAAGCTCCTGCCCGAGGCGCGCATCGCGGTCGCCCACGGGCAGATGCGCGAGCGGCAGCTCGAGCGCGTGATGCGCGACTTCCTTCAGCAGCGGACCAACCTGCTCCTCTGCTCGACCATCATCGAGACCGGCATCGACATCCCAACCGCCAACACCATCATCATCGAGCGCGCCGACAAGTTCGGCCTCGCGCAGCTGCATCAGCTGCGCGGCCGCGTCGGGCGCTCGCACCATCAGGCCTACGCCTACCTGCTCACGCCGGGCGAGGACGCGCTCTCGGCCGCGGCGAAGAAGCGGCTGGAGGCGATCCAGATGATGGAAGAGCTGGGCTCGGGCTTCTACCTCGCGATGCACGACCTCGAGATCCGCGGCGCGGGCGAGGTGCTGGGCGAGGCGCAGTCGGGCGAGATGCAGGAGGTCGGATTCAACCTCTACGCCGACATGCTCGACCACGCGGTGCGCTCGCTCAAGGCCGGGCGGGAGCCGGACCTGTCGCAGCCCTTCGAGGTCGCCACCGAGATCAACCTGCACTTCCCGGCGCTCCTGCCCGCGAGCTACTGCGCCGACGTGCACGAGCGCCTGGTGCTGTACAAGCGCTTCGCCAACTGCGACACGCCGGAGCGCCTCGAGGCGATGCAGGAGGAGCTGGTCGACCGCTTCGGCGAGCTGCCGCCCGCGGCGCGCGCCCTGATCGAATCCCACCGCCTGCGGCTCCTCGCGAGGCCGCTCGGCGCCGCGCGCATCGACGCCACCTCCGAAACCGTCCAGATCCAGTTCGTGGCCCACCCTCCCCTCGACCCGGCGGCGGTGCTCAAGCTCGTGCAGAAGCACAAGTGGAAGCTCACCGGACCGAGCAAGCTGCGCGTCGAGCGCGTCACGAGCGAGCTCGCCGAGCGCGTTGCCGCGGTGCGCAATATTCTGACGTTGTTGTCATCCTGAGCGAAGCGAAGGATCTCCTTTGGCATACCTCGTCATTCAGGGCCTCGAAGTCGAAACCCCCGATCTGAAAGAGCTCGCCAAGCTCTCGGGCGCGTCGCGCATCGAGAACCGCGGCCACAACGCCTTCTGGCTGCACGACTACAAGAGAGAAGACGGCGTCGCCGAGTACTGCGCAAACGCCAAGCTCGACTTCGCCTTCGTCCCCGCACCGCGCAAGCTCTCCGACTTCCGGCTGCTCGTGATGGACATGGACTCCACCCTCATCACCATCGAGACCATCGACGAGCTTGCGGACCTCGCCGGCCGGAAATCCGAGGTCGCGGCCGTCACCGCGCAGGCCATGCGCGGCGAGATCGAGTACGACGAGAGCCTGAGGCGGCGCGTCGAGGTGCTCAAAGATCTTCCCGAAAGCGCCCTAGAGCAGTTGTATACAGAGCGGGTGAAACTCTCCCCCGGCGCCGAGCGGATGATCGCGGGCGTGAAGAAGGCCGGCCTGAAGATCCTGCTCGTCACGGGCGGCTTCACCCACGTCACCGACCGTCTCAAGGCGCGGCTCGGGCTCGACTACGTGCGCGCGAACACCCTCGTCGTCAAGAACGGAAGATTCACCGGCGAGCTCGAAGGCCGCATCGTCAACGCGGACGGCAAGCGCGAGGCGCTGCTGTCAGCGCGCGACGAGATCGGAGCGACGAGGGAGCAGATCATCGCTATCGGGGACGGAGCGAACGACCTCAAATTCATGGGCGAGGCCGGCGTCAGCATCGCGTATCACGCGAAGCCGGTGGCGCGGGGAAAGGCGAGCTACTGTTTCGACCATATTGGGCTAGATGGAGCGTTGAGTCTTTACGCCTAGGGCTGCGTCCCTCGAACATGACGCACCCGGCGGGGCATAATAGACACGCCGCCGTTCACGCCGGCCACCGCGGGAGGAGCGCGATGTCGGAGATTGTCCTCGATAAGGTCTCGAAGAGCTTCGGCCAGGTGCGCGCGGTCGACGCGATGAGTTTTCGCGCCGAGGCGGGGAAGTTCGTGGTGCTGCTCGGGCCGTCGGGCTGCGGCAAGTCGACGGTGCTGCGGCTGATCGCCGGCCTCGAGGACGTGTCCGAAGGCAGGATTCTCATCGGTGGGCGCGACGTCACGCGCCTCGACCCGGACAAGCGCCGCGTGTCGATGGTGTTCCAGTCCTACGCGCTCTTCCCCCACCTTTCGGTGGCGGAGAACATCGTGTTCGGCCTCAGGGTGCGGCGCCTCCCCGAGCCCGAGAGGAACCGGCGCCTCGCCAGGGTCGCGGAGCTGGTAGGTCTCACCCAGCAGCTCGAGCGGAAACCCCAGCAGCTCTCGGGCGGGCAGCGCCAGCGCGTCGCTCTCGCGCGCGCGATCATCGCCGAGAATTCGATCTGCCTGATGGACGAGCCGCTCTCCAACCTCGACGCGCAGCTGCGCCACGGCATGCGCGTGGAGATCCGCGCGCTGCAGCAGCGCCTCGGCATGACGGTGGTCTACGTAACGCACGACCAGGTCGAGGCGATGAGCATGGCCGACCGCGTGATCCTGATGCGCGAGGGACGCATCGAGCAGGAAGGCTCGCCCGAGGAGCTCTACGCGAGGCCCGCGACGACCTTCGCCGCGCGCTTCATCGGCACGCCGGCGATGAATCTGGTGGCCCTCGAAGACGGGGCGCAGGGCGCGGTGATCCGCGGCGCGCCGGACGCGGCGGTCCTCCCCGGGCGCGGCGCAGGGCTGACGCTCGGCGTGCGGCCGGAGCACATCCGCATCGTGGGTGACAGAAGCGGGGTGCCGGCGGTGGTGACGAGCGCCGAATACCACGGCGCCGACACCGTGATCACCGCGCAGGCGGGGAGCGAATCGCTGCTGGTCCGCGCCCCCGGGCAGCTCGCGCTGGGCGCAGGGGCTCAGGTGCGCCTCGCCTGGGCTCCGGAATCGGTTCATCTCTTCGACGCGGGCACCGGCGTCCGCGAGGCCGATGCGCCGCAGCCGGCGCAGCGCGTCGCAATGGTGTAACTTTTCGAAGCTATCAATGGCAGGCACCCAGGAGGAGAAGACATGAAGACCGCCTTGACCCTCGCATTCGCCGCGCTGCTCGCAGGATCCGTCCCTGCAAGCGCCGTGGAACTCACCTTCTACTACCCGATCGCGGTGGGCGGCCCGCTCACCAAGGTGATCGACGGCTATGCGCGCGACTTCGAGAAGGAGAACCCGGGCGTCAAGATCAACCCGATCTACGCCGGCAACTACGACGACGCGCGCATCAAGGCGCTCGCGGCGCTGAAGGCGGGCCAGCCGGCGCAGATCTCGGTGCTGTACTCGATCGACCTCTACGAGTTGCTCGAGCAGGACGTGATCGTGCCCTGGGACGAGGTCGCCGCCACCGCCGACGACAAGGCCTGGCTCAAGGCCTTCTACCCTTCGCTGATGATGAACGGCACCTACAAGGGCAAGGTCTACGGCATCCCCTTCCAGCGCTCGACCATCGTGCTGTACTGGAACAAGGACGCGTTCAGGGAGGCCGGGCTCGATCCCGAGAAAGCCCCCGCCAACTGGAACGAGATGGAGAGAATGGCCGCGAAGCTCGTGAAGAAGGACGCCTCCGGCAACGTCACGCGCTGGGGCGTGATGGTGCCCTCCACCGGCTATGCGTACTGGATGTTCCAGGCCTTCGCGCGCCAGAACGGCCACGACCTCATGAACCCGGAGGGCAACCGGACCAACTACGCGCACCCCGACGTCATCGCCGCGCTGCAGTACTGGCGCGACCTCGGCGCGAAATACAAGGTCATGCCCGAGGGCACCGTCGAGTGGGGCACGCTGCGCCAGCAGTTCACCGAGGGCAAGACCGCGATGATGTGGCACACCACCGGCAACCTCACCGCGGTGAAGACCAGCGCAACCTTCCCCTTCGGCGTCGCGATGCTGCCCGCCTCCAAGCAGCGCGGCTCGCCCACCGGCGGCGGCAACTTCTACCTTTTCAAGAAGACCACCCCCGAGGAGCGCAAGGCCTCGCTCGCGTTCGTCAAATGGCTGACCTCGCCCGAGCGCGCCGCCGACTGGAGCATCGCAACCGGCTACGTCGCCGTGCGACCCGAGGCCTACGAGACGCCGAAGCTGAAGGAGTACGCTCAAGGGTTCCCGCAGGCCGTGGTCGCGCGCGACCAGTTCAGGTTCGCCACCGCCGAGCTCTCGACCTTCCAGACCGGGCGCGTGAGAAAGCTGCTGGACGACGCGATCCAGGCCTCGCTCACCGGCCAGAAGACGCCGGCCGCGGCGCTCAAGGCGGCTCAAGGCGAAGCCGAGAAACTGCTCAAGCCCTATCGCTAGGAGGCTGCTGACGGCCGCGCGATGAAGCACGTCTACGGCTGGCTGCTGCTCACGCCGGCCGCGGTCCTGCTCGTCGGTTTCACGCACTACCCGGCGGCGGCGACGCT
>Ga0335084_10006219_pt1 | contig 11857 bp, 8 predicted proteins | sample Lox_Sample_44_FD_206721 | JGI IMG/M metagenome (GOLD analysis project Ga0335084, IMG submission 206721) | Soil microbial communities from Loxahatchee National Wildlife Refuge, Florida, United States - Lox_Sample_4.4 | ecosystem: Environmental > Terrestrial > Soil > Wetlands | place: USA: Florida...
CGCGCCGCGTCGATCGGGAAGTCGTCCTGGCCGAGGTGGCAGCCCGCGGCGGCGGTGGCGAGGGCGACGTCGAGCCGGTCGTTCACCACGACCGGGAGCGGAGCCGCGGCGGAGACCCGGCGCACCAGGTCCGCGAGGTCGCGGGCGGCGGCGTCCTTCGCCCGCACCTGGAGCATGGTCGCGCCGCCGCTGGCGGCGAGCGAGGCGACCTCGGCGAGATCGCGGTCCCCGCCCACGCCGGCGTCGAGGATCACCACCAGGCGCAGGGCGTCGCCCAGCGGCGGCGCGCTCACGGGATGTGGGGGTGCCTGGCGGCGCTGTCCAGGCCGGCCGTGCCGGCGCCGACCGGCGGCGGCGTGCGCCGCAGCTGCTGCGCGGCGCGGACCGCCGCGAGGCTGTCGCGTCGCGCGACCCTCGTGCTCTCCGCCCTGGCGGCGATGACGGCGGCGCGCAGCTGCCGGGCGACGCGCACCGAGTCGGCGTGCTGCGCCGCGGTCTCGCTGAACATGTGGCTGCCGTCCGGGCGGGCCACGAAGAACAGGAAGTGGTGCTTCGCCGGCCACAGCACGGCCAGGATGCTGGATCGGCCGGGCGAGTCGATCGGTCCGGGCGGCAGGCCGGCGTGGAGGTACGTGTTGTACGGCGACCGGACCTCGAGGTCGCGGAGCAGGACGCGGTTCACGTGGCGGCCGAGCGCGTAGATGACCGTGGGATCGGCCTCCAGCTTCATCGGGTGCTTCCGCGTCAGCCGGTTGTAGTAGACCCCGGCGATCAGCTGGCGCTCGAAGTGGCGCCGCGCCTCCGCCTCGACGATGCTGGCGAGCGTGACGACCTGGTGCCGCGTGAGCCCGATCTGGCGCGCCCGCGCGTCCCACGCGGTGTCCCACTGGGTCCGGAACTCATCGACCATTTGCGCGACCAGCTGCTCGGCCGAGGCACTGAACACCACCCGGTAGGTCTCCGGGAACAGGTAGCCCTCGAGCGTGGTGTCGCCGTCCGGGATGCCGAGCGAGTCGCGCAGCGCCGGATCACGTGCGGCCGCGAGGAAGGCGGCGGTGTCCATCCCGAGCTGGGCGTGGGCCGCCTCCGCCATCTCGCGGATGGTGAAGCCCTCGGGCACGGTGAACCTGTCGTCGTCGGTGCGTCCGTTCAGCATCGCCGACAGGATCGTGCGAGTCCGCTCGCCCACGGGGAAGTCGTAGCGCCCCGGCCGCAGGTGGCGATCGAGGCCGCGGTACTTGCCCACGAACACGCCGAGCAGGCGGGCCTTGAGGAGGAAGCCGCTCGGGGAGCCGATGATGCGGTGCGCCGCCAGCGACTCGGCCACCGTCCTCAGGGAGGCGTGCCTGGACACGATGACGCGCGCGTGCGGCGCGCCGGCCGCCGGCCCGCCGCAGGCGGCGAGCGCCAGGCACAGCGCGAGGCTCGCGGCCGCTCCGGCGCGCCGGGACGGCGCCGCGACCCGGGTGCGCCGCGGCGTGGTCACGCGATCTCGCCGGGCGCGCGGGCGGCGCGCCGTGCGTCCAGCCAGTGCTGCAGGATCGCCACCGCGGCCATCTGGTCGATCCGGCCGCGCGAGTCCCGGTCCTTCACGCCCGCGGCGCGGGCCGAGCGCAGCGCCCGGACGGTCGAGAGCCGCTCGTCCCACCAGGTCACGGGCACGCCGCAGCGGCGCTGCAGGGTCTCGCCCAGCTCGCGCGCCTCGCGCGCGGCCTCGCCTTCGCCGCCTTCCGGATCGAGCGGCAGCCCGACCACCACCATGGTGACCTGGTGGCGCGCGACGAGGCCGGCGATCTCGGCGACGGGAGCGCGGTGGTTGGCGCGACGGGTGAGGGTGACGAGGGGTTGGGCGATCAGCCGGGTCGGATCGGAGAGGGCGAGACCGAAGCGTTTGCTGCCCCAGTCCACCGCCAGCACGCGTCCGCCTCCCGCCTCGCCGCCTTCGCCCGCCTTCGGCTCTCCGGGCGGCACCCGCCCTACCCCTGGGCCATCGTCGCGAAGAATTCCTTGTTGTTCTTGGTCCGCTTCATCCGCTCGATGAGGAACTCGATCGCCTCGACCGGCGGCATGTCGGCCAGGAACTTCCGCAGCAGGTACATCCGGTTCAGCTCGTCCGGCGGCAGCAGCAGCTCTTCCTTCCGGGTGGCGCTCTTCTGCACGTCGATCGCCGGCCAGATCCGCCGCTCGCTGATCTTGCGGTCCAGCACCAGCTCCATGTTGCCGGTGCCCTTGAACTCCTCGAAGATCACCTCGTCCATCCGGCTGCCGGTCTCGATCAGGGCGGTGCCGACGATGGTGAGCGAGCCGCCGCCCTCGATGTTGCGCGCGGCGCCGAAGAACCGCTTGGGCTTGTGGAGCGCGTTGGCGTCCACGCCGCCCGACAGGATCTTGCCCGAGTGCGGCACCACCACGTTGTGGGCCCGCGCCAGCCGGGTGATCGAGTCGAGCAGGATCACCACGTCCTTGCCCGACTCCACCAGCCGCTTGGCCTTCTCGAGCACCATGTCCGCCACCTGCACGTGGCGGTCGGCCGGCTCGTCGAAGGTCGAGGAGATCACCTCGGCCTTCACGTTCTCCTCCATGTCCGTCACTTCCTCGGGCCGCTCGTCGATCAGCAGCACGATCAGGACGCACTCGGGATGGTTCTCGGTGATGGAGTTGGCCAGCTTCTGCAGCAGGATCGTCTTGCCGGCCTTGGGCGGCGAGGAGATCAGCGCCCGCTGCCCCTTGCCGATCGGCGCCAGCATGTCGATCACCCGCATCGACAGGTCGCCGTCCTTGCGCTCGAGCCGCAGCCGCTCGTCGGGGTAGCGCGGGCGCAGGTTGTCGAAGGCGATGCGGTGCTTGGCCTTCTCGGGCTCCTCGCCGTTGACGTTCTCGACCTTGAGCAGCGCCAGGTAGCGCTCGCCCTCCTTGGGCGGCCGCACCTGGCCGAGGATCGTGTCGCCGGTCCGGAGGTCGAAGCGCTTGATCTGACTCGGGGAGACGTAGATGTCGTCCGGGCCGTACAGGTAGTTCCAGTCCTGGCTGCGGAGGAACCCGTACCCCTCCGGGAGGATCTCCAGCACGCCTTCGCCGCGCAGGACCGTGTCGGAGTCGAGCAGGTTCTGCTCGATCCGGAAGATCAGGTCCTGCTTCCTGAGGCCCGAGTAGTTGGTGATGTTGAGCTCTTCCGCCATCGCGTGCAGCTCCGCGACGGACTTCTTCTTCAGTTCGGCGATGTCCACGGGATGGAACTCCGAGTGTGGTGCGGGAGGCGGAGGGCTCAGCCCTCTACCCGGTGTACCCTCACAGTGTTTGGAAACGCGAGGCCGGCAGCGCGGCCAGCCCAGTCAAGCGGTGCGGTAGTGGGATTGGTTTGCGAGCAACTGATTATAGACCAGCCACATACGATAATCAAGTACAGCAGTTGCGCAGTTGGAAGGGCGTAAGACCCCACCACGCCACCCTCAACGCGCTGATCGCCGTCCCGGGTGCTTCGGGAGTATTGCGCGAGTGAGGTAACTCGTTATTTTGCTTCAAACTCGGACCTTCCGGCGGTTCAGGTCCGGGTTCGGACGCCCCCTCACGCTTCGGAGCCTCCGATGCCGTTGCCACAACCCCGGCCCAGCGCCCCCGACCCCACCGAGCCGGTGCTGCACGACCTGGCCCCCATCCGCTACGAGGGGCTCGCCATCGCCGTCCAGCTCGGCGTCCGCAGGAGCGAGGACGGGATCTGGCGCGGCCGGCTGCACTTCTACGAGAGCGGCGCGATGGACGAGCGGGTCACGGCCGAGATCTTCTGCGCCACGTCGGAGCAGGACCTGTGGCAGGCGGTGCGCGACCTGCGCGAGCACCACCTGCGCGACCTGTACCGCTCGCTGGCCACCTAGCGCCGCGATGCCGGCCCCGGAGCTCGACGCGATCCGCAAGCTGCGGCACGACCTGTCGAACCCGCTCGCCGCGATCCTCGCGGAGGCGCAGCTGCTCCTCCTCAACGAGGCCACGCTCGACGCCGAGACCGTGGAGGGCCTCCGCGAGATCGAGGGCCTGGCGCGGCGGATGCGCGAGATGCTCGCTTCCACCAAGACCGCCGGGTAGCCGCGCGCCGGCCGTCCGCGCCGCCGGCGCCTCCCCGCGATGACCGACGACCTGCTGACCACGACCCGTGACGACCTGCGGGCGTGGGACGTGCCGCGCCACGTGCCGCTGGTGGCGCTGCGCTCGACCCACGTCTTCCCGCTCGGCGTGGCCGCCGTGCAGGTCACCAGCAGCACCAACGTCGCGGCCATCCGCTCGCTGTCGCGCACCCAGAACGTGGTGGTGGTGGTGCGCGGGGACGTGGCGGGCGCCTCGCCTGCCGGCTTCGTGGGCAAGATCGGGGTGGCGGCCAGCGTGCTGGACCGGATGAACCTGGCCGACGAGGCGGTGCAGGTCACCTTCCAGGGCAAGCGGCGGGTGCGCATCGCCGCCGTCGCGACCGACGGGCCGTGGCCGGTGGCGGAAGTGGTGCCGGTGCCGCCGCTCGAGGAGTCGCGGCCGGAGGTCGACCGCCGCATCGGCGCGGTGCTGCGCCTGGCCGAAACGCTGGCCGCGCTCGACCCGGCGGTGAACGCGGACCTGGTCGAGAACCTGCGGGCCAACGTGGAGGACCCCAGCCACTTCGCGGACCTGGTGGCGCAGCAGCTCCCCTTCACGCCGGTGCAGCGCGACCGGATCGTGGCGGAGCCCGCCGCGGCGGTGCGGCTCGACATGCTGTCGGACTTCCTGGCCGCGGCGGTCGAGCGCGCCGAGGTGCAGCGCGAGGTGGACCGGCTCACCACGCTGCAGGTGGAGCGCGGACGCCGCGAGTACCTGCTGCGGCAGCAGCTGGAGGCGATCCGCGCGGAGCTGGGAGAGGACGACGCGCTGCGCGAGGCGCGCGAGCTCAAGGTCCGGCTCGACGGGCTGAAGCTGCCGGAGACGGCGCGCGCCGAGGCACTGCGCGAAGTGGACCGGCTCGGCCGGCTGACGCCGGCGTCGGCCGAGTACCAGGTGTCCCGCACCTACGTGGACTGGATCCTCGCGCTCCCGTGGGGCGTCGAGGTGGAGGAGCGGCACCCCGATCCGTCGGCGGTGCGCGCGGTCCTCGACCTCGGCCACCTCGCGCTCGAGGAAGCCAAGAAGCGCATCGTCGAGTACCTCGCGGTCCGCAGGCTCGCGCCCGAAGCGCGGCCCCCGATCCTGTGCTTCGTGGGCCCGCCCGGGGTGGGGAAGACGTCGCTGGGGCGCGCCATCGCCGACGCGATGGGCCGGCCGTTCGGGCGGATGAGCCTCGGGGGCGTGGACGACGAGGCGGTGATCCGCGGCCACCGGCGCACCTACGTCGGCGCGATGCCGGGGAAGATCGTCCAGGAGGTGAGCCGCGCCGGGGCGATGAACCCGGTCCTGATGATCGACGAGATCGACAAGCTCGGCGCCGACCGCCCCGGGCACGGGAGCCCCTCGGCCGCGCTGCTCGAGGTCCTCGACCCGGAGCAGAACGTCGCCTTCGTGGACCACTACCTCAACGTGCCGTTCGACCTGTCGCACGTGCTGTTCATCGCCACCGCCAACGCGGAGCCGCAGATCCCGGAGCCGCTGCTGGACCGGATGGAGGTCATCGAGATCCCCGGCTACACGCCCGAGGAGAAGGTGGCCATCGCCCGGAGGTTCCTGCTGCCGCAGCTGCTACCGGAGCACGGGCTCGGGCCGGCGGAGATCGCGATCGACGACGATTGCCTGACGCTGCTGGTGCTGGGCTACGCCCGCGAGGCCGGCGTGCGGGGCCTGAAGCGCGACCTCGCCGCGCTGCTGCGCCACGTCGCGACCCGGAAGGCGGGGGGCGCGAGCGGGCCGTGGACCATCGACGCCAGGCTGATCGACGAGGTGCTCGGCCAGCCGTGGTACGTGGACGAGCGCGCGCAGGCGGCGCCCGCGGTCGGCGTCGCCAACGGCCTCGCCTGGACGGCGACCGGGGGCGACCTCCTGCCGGTCGAGGCGATCACCATGCCGGGGACCGGCCAGTTCCAGGTGACCGGCCAGCTCGGCTCGGTGATGATGGAGTCGGTGCAGGCCGCGCTGTCGTGGGTGCGGAGCCGCGCCGCCGACCTCGGGATCCCGCGCCGGCTGTTCAACCAGAAGGACGTGCACGTCCACTTCCCCGAGGGCGCCATCCCCAAGGACGGGCCGTCGGCCGGCGTCACCATCGCCGTGGTGCTCGCCAGCCTGTTCACCGGCCGCGCGGTCCGCTCCGACGTCGCGATGACCGGCGAGATCACGCTGACCGGGCGCGTGCTCGCGATCGGCGGGCTCAGGGAGAAGCTCGGCGCCGCGGTGCGCGGGCGGATCCGGACGGCGATCATCCCGGCCGCGAACCAGCCCGACCTCCGCGACGTGCCGGAGAGCATCCAGCGCGGCCTCAAGATCCACCTGGTCGAGACGACCGACGAGGTGCTGCAGCTCGCCCTGCTGCCCAGGGCGCGCGCCGCGCACGCGCCGGTCCGGCCACGGGTGCCGGCGGCCCGCGCGGCGTTGACGGGGCGGCGCCCGCGACGCTAGCATTGCCGTTCCCCCGATCCGCGAGACCCGGCCCGTGACGCAGCCCGGCAACGGCAGCACCACCCTCGCGCGCGCCATCAGCCCCACGGCCGCCGTCGCCATCGTGATGGGCTCGATGATCGGCTCGGGGATCTTCATCGTCTCGGCCGACATCGCGCGCCAGGTCGTCTCGCCCGGGCTGCTGCTCACCGTGTGGGCCGTCACCGGCGTGGTGACCGTCATGGGGGCGCTCACCCAGGGCGAGCTGGCCGCCATGTACCCGCGGGCCGGGGGCCAGTACGTCTACCTGCGCGAAGGCCTCTCGCCCCTGTGGGGCTTCCTGTACGGCTGGACGGTGTTCCTGGTGATCCAGACCGGGACCATCGCGGCCGTGGTGGTGGCCTTCTCGAAGTTCCTCGCCGTCCTGTGGCCCGGCCTCTCGCCGGACGTGTGGCTGTCGCTCGGCCGCATCCCCGCGCCGGGCGACGCGCTGTTCGCTCTCCTCGGCCACCCGCCCGCGCACGCCGAGGCGATCGAGATCGGCGTGTCGTGGCAGCGGCTGATGGGCATCGGCGTGGTGCTGCTGCTGACCTGGGTGAACGCGCGCGGCGTGCGCACGGCCGCGTGGATCCAGACGGTGTTCACCGCGGCGAAGGTCCTGGCGCTGGCGGCCCTGGTGCTGCTCGGCCTCAGCGTCGGCCGCAACGCCGCGGCGATCGCCGCCAACTTCGGTGCCGGGCGGTTCTGGGCCGGCGGGCCGCTCACGCTGGCCGTGCTGCCGGTCGTGGGCGCGGCGATGGTCGGCTCGCTGTTCTCCTCCGACGCGTGGAACAACGTCGCGTTCGCCGCCACCGAGGTGAAGAACCCGCGGCGCAACCTCCCGCTCGCGCTCGGCGTCGGGACGGCGGTGGTGTGCCTGCTGTACCTGCTGGCCAACGTGGCCTACCTCAACGTGCTGCCGCTGGGGCAGATCCAGAGCGCGGCGCAGGACCGGGTGGGGACGGCGGCGATGCAGGTGGTGTTCGGGCAGGCGGGCCTGGCGATCATGGCGGTCGCGATCATGATCTCGACCTTCGGGTGCGCCAACGGGCTGGTGCTGGCCGGGGCGCGCGTGACCTACGCCATGAGCCACGACGGGATGTTCTTCCGCAGCGTGGGGGCGGTGGAGCCGCGGCACCGCACGCCGCGGGTGGCGCTGTGGGTCCAGGCGCTGTGGACCTGCCTGCTCGCGCTGTCGGGGACCTACGGGAACCTGCTCGACTACGTGATCTTCGCGGCGGTACTGTTCTACTTCCTGACCGCGCTGGCGCTGTTCCGGCTGCGGTGGATCCGCCCCGGCGCCGAGCGGCCGTACCGCGCGGTGGGCTATCCGTGGATGCCGGCGATCTACCTGGTGGCGATGGCGGCGCTGATGGTGGACCTGCTGGTGAAGAAGCCGCTGTACACGTGGCCGGGGCTGATCATCGTGATGATCGGGATCCCGGTGTACTTCGCGTGGCGGCGCTTCGGCGTGGCCTCCGCGATCGTGGAAGCGCCCGACACGGCGTAGCTACTCGCCGGCCAGCTCCACCTTCGCGTCCCGGTGGCCCCGCACCAGCAGCACCAGCGGGAAGCCGACCAGGAACAGCCCGGCCACCAGCAGCAGGACGTGGTTGTAGGCCAGCACCGCCGCCTGCCGCGTCACGTCGAGATCCAGGATCCGCAGCGCCTCGCGCATCGCGGTGGCCGCGTCGGCGCCGCGCCGCATCATCCCCGCCGTCACCGCGTGCAGCCAGCCCTGCGTCGCCGCGCCGTAGATGGACACGTGCTCGGCGAGGCGGTCGTGGTAGACGGCCTGGCCGCGCGTCAGCTGGGTCGCCGCCAGGGCGATCCCGACGCTGCCCATCACCTGGCGCACCACGTTGTACAGGCCCGACGCCGCGGTCATGCGCGCCCGCGGAATCGTGGCCAGCGCCGCCGTGCTGAGCGCCACGAACAGCAGGCTGAAGCCGATGCCCTGCCACACCTGGGGCAGCACCAGGTCCCAGATGCCCGTGTCGCCGGTCAGGTGCGCGAGGTCCCAGAACGAGAACGCGCTGATCGCGAGCCCGGTGCCGACCAGCAGCCGCGGCCCGAGGCGGTTGTAGAACAGGCCGCCGATCGGCATCATCACGGCCATTGCTGCGCCCCGCGGCATCAGCGCCAGCCCGGCTTTCATCGCCGGGTAGCCGAGCAGCTGCTGGAGGAACAGCGGCAGCAGGAACAGGGCGCCGAAGAGCCCCATGCCGAGCACGCCGCCGAGCGCCGTGGCCGAGGCGAACGGGACGTTCCGGAACAGCCCCAGGTCCACGGCCGGACGCTCGGTCCTGAGCTCGCGCCACACGAACAGCGCGAGCCCCACCGCGGCCGCGACCGCCAGCCACACGATGAGGCTCGACTCGAACCAGTCCCGGTCCTGCCCCTTCTCGAGCATCAGCTGCAGGGAGCCGAGGCCGATCGTCAGGGCGGCGAGCCCCGCCCAGTCCACGTGGCCCCGCTCCCGGACAAAGTAGGGCGGGTCTTCGACGAACCGCAGCACGAGCAGCACGCAGACGACGCCGATCGGCACGTTGACGTAGAACACCCACGGCCACGAGAACTGGTCGGTGAGCCAGCCGCCGAGGGTGGGGCCGATGGCGGGTGCGAGCACCGTGCCGAAGCCGAACAGGCCCATCGCCGTCCCCTGCTCCTCGGGCGGGAAGCTCTCCCGCAGGATGGCCTGGGAGACGGTGATCATCACGCCGCCGCCCGCTCCCTGGATCGCTCGGAACAGGATCATGAGCGGCATGGTGCGGGCCGCGCCGCACGCCATCGAGGCGAGGGTGAACAGGACCACGGCGGCCAGGTAGAAGCGCTTGCGGCCGAAGTGGGCCGACAGCAGGGCCGTGATGGGCATCAGGATCACCTGGGCGAGGATGTAGCCCGTGACGACCCAGGTGATCTCCTCGATGGTCGCGCCGAGCGTGCCGCTCATGTCCGGCAGCGCCACGTTGACGACCGACGAGTCCAGCACGGCCATGATCGTGCCGATCAGGACCGTGAAGGAGACGACCCACTTGTTGGCGGGGGGGCGCATCGGAGAGAAAAGTAATCAGGAACTGCGGACTTCAGAGTAGTTGCCAGACGGCCAGCGAACCGTGGTTACCAGCCGGGAGCGAGCGGACGCCAGACCAGTTGCCAGTCCTGGTTACTGGTCTGCCGTCTGCACTCTCGCCTCTGGTAACCACTTCCTCCCTGCCGTCCGGGAACTACACCGAGTTCTCAGCGCTCTATTCTGATCTCTTTGCCGTTGGCCGGCACGTCGAACACCGCGAGCCTGTGCGTGGAATCGAAGCTCGCCGCCGCGCGATTGCCGTCGACCGTGACGCCAGCCGGCGCCTTCAGAAGCCCGTGGACGACGACGTGGAACACCGATGCCGCGCCGTCGTACCGCCCGGTCTGCGCGACCGCCAACCGCAGCGTCGCCGCGTCGGCCGTGGTCTGGAACCGGCTCGCCCGGAACGCGCCCTGCCGGTACGCGAAGCTCTGGCCGGCGTCCTCGTACAGCTCGCTGGTGGTCGAGCCGCCGTCCCACACGTGGAGCTCGAGCGTGTCGAGCCGGCGCTCGCCCACGTACTGCAGCACCGCCTGCATCGGGATCACGGCGCCGGCCTGGACGAACAGCGGGATGCTCTTCACGAACACCGAGTCGTCGCGCCGCCACGGATCCACGCGCGGGGCGCTCACGGCGTACGAGCGCCCGCCCTCGTACAGCGAGTCGAACGGCCAGCGGTACCAGCGCCCGGCGGGCAGGTATACGGTCCGCGCGTCCTGGCCCTCGCGGGTTACCGGCGCGACCAGCAGGTGGTCGCCGAAGGTGAACTCGTCGTTGATGCCGTACACGGCCGTGTCGGCCTGGAACTCCCACACCAGCGGCCGCGCGACCGGCCGTCCGTCGCGCGCGTGCTGCCAGAACGCGGTGTACAGCTGCGGCAGCAGCCGGTAGCGCAGGCGGATGAACTCGCGGTTGGCCGCGGTGTGCACCGGCCCGAACGCCCACGGCTCGCGGGCCGGCGCCGAGAACTCGTTGTGGGTGCGCTCGAACGGGAAGAAGGTCGAGGCCTGGAGCCAGCGGGAGAATAGCTCGGCGTCGGGCGCGCCCGCGAAGCCGCCGATGTCGGCGCCCGCGAACGGCACGCCGCTGATCCCCAGGCCGAGCGTCATGACGACGGCGAGCTGCAGGTGCTCCCAGTCGGCCGAGTTGTCGCCGGTCCAGATGCTCGTGTAGCGCTGCAGCCCCGAGAAGCCGGCGCGCGTGATGATGAACGGCCGCTCGTCGGGCCGGTGGCGGCGCCAGCCCTCGTAGGTCGCGCGCGCCTCCAGCAGCCCGTAAAGGTTGTGGTACTCGAGGTGGCCGGCCCGGCCGTGGTCGAACAGCGTGACGTCGGGCAGGGTGCCGCCGAAGAAGTTGGCGGGCTCGTTCATGTCGTTCCAGATGCCCGCCACGCCGGCCGACCACAGCCGGTCGTTCATGTCGCCCCACCAGGTCCGCGTCGCCGCGAGGCTGAAGTCGGGGAAGATGGTCTTGCCGGGCCACACGTCGCCCACGTACGGCGAGCCGTCGGGCCAGGCCACGTAGTTGCCGGAGGCCAGCAGCTGCCGGTACACGTCGTAGGCGCTGTCCACCTTGATGCCCACGTCCACGATCGTCGTGACCTTCATCCCCTCGCGCCGGAGGTCGGCGAGGATCCGGGCGGGGTCGGGGAACCGCTGCGGGCTCCAGGTGAACAGCCGGTACCCGTCCATGTAGTCGATGTCGAGGTACAGCACGTCGCACGGGATGCCGCGGCTGCGGAACTCGTGGGTGATGCGCACGAGCTCGCTGTCCGGGATGTAGCCCCAGCGGCTCTGCTGGAAGCCGAGTGCCCACGCCGGCGGCAGCGGCGTGCGGCCGGTGAGCCGGGTGTACTCCTCCAGCACCGACGCGACGGCCGGGCCCGGGAAGACGTAGAGGCGCAGCTCGCCCCCGTCGGCCGTGAAGCCGACGTGGCTCCGCAGCTTCGCGCCGAAGTCGAACTCGCTCCTGAACGAGTCGTCGTAGAACAGGCCGTAGGCGCGGCCGCCGCGCACGGCGACGTAGAAGGGGATCGAGGAGTAGATCGGCGTCGGCTGGCCCGCGCGGTACCCCGCGTCGGTATTCCACATCGTGAGGATCTGTCCGGTGCGGTCGAGCGGGAAGGGCTCCTCGCCGATGCCGAAGTAGTGGGCGTCAGCGGGTCGGGCGAGCACATGGGTGACGCGCGCCCCCTGGTGGCCCGCGCCG
>Ga0335084_10006221_pt1 | contig 11856 bp, 13 predicted proteins | sample Lox_Sample_44_FD_206721 | JGI IMG/M metagenome (GOLD analysis project Ga0335084, IMG submission 206721) | Soil microbial communities from Loxahatchee National Wildlife Refuge, Florida, United States - Lox_Sample_4.4 | ecosystem: Environmental > Terrestrial > Soil > Wetlands | place: USA...
GAGGACCCGATCGAGTTCGTGCATGAAAGCAAGAAGTGCCTGATCAACCAGCGCGAGGTCGGCCCGCATACGCTGAGCTTCGCCAACGCCTTGCGGTCCGCCCTGCGCGAGGACCCGGACATCATCCTGGTGGGTGAGATGCGCGACCTGGAGACGATCCGGTTGGCGCTCACGGCGGCCGAGACCGGTCACTTGGTGTTCGGAACGCTGCACACCAGCTCCGCGGCCAAGACCATCGACCGTATCATCGACGTCTTTCCGGCGGCGGAAAAAGAGATGGTGCGCGCGATGCTCTCGGAATCGCTGCGTGCGGTCATTTCCCAAACGCTGCTCAAGACCAAGGACGGCACGGGGCGCGTGGCGGCGCACGAGATCATGATCGGCACCCCCGCGATCCGCAACCTGATCCGGGAGAACAAGGTCGCGCAGATGTATTCGGCGATCCAGACCGGGCAGGCGCTGGGCATGCAGACCCTGGACCAGAACCTGCAGGACCTGGTCCGCCGGAACATGGTGGCGGCGTCCGAAGCGCGCGTCAAGGCCATGAACAAGGACATGTTCCCGGGCGCGTGATACGGGCTCGCGCACGACCGGCGAAGTGTATAGGAACGAGGGTAGATGGAACGAGACCAGGCGATCAAGTTCATCCATGAGCTGCTACGCGTGATGCTCAGCAAGAGGGCCTCCGACCTGTTCATCACGGCCGGGTTTCCGCCCGCCTTCAAGGTGGACGGCAAGATGACCCCGGTGTCGAATCAGAGCCTCACGCCTACGCACACGATGGAGCTCGCGCGCGCCATCATGAACGACAAGCAGGCGCAGGAGTTCGAGGCCACCAAGGAGTGCAACTTCGCCATCAGTCCGCCCGGCATCGGCCGCTTCCGCGTCAACGCGTTCGTGCAGCAGGCACGTGTCGGGCTCGTGCTGCGTACCATCACCACGACGATTCCGCGCTTCGAGGACTTGGGCCTGCCCGATGTGCTCAAAGACGTGGCGATGACCAAGCGCGGCCTGGTCATCGTGGTGGGCGCCACCGGCTCGGGCAAGTCGACCTCGCTGGCCGCCATGCTCGGCTACCGCAACGAGAACAGCCAGGGACATATCATCACGATCGAGGACCCGATCGAGTTCGTGCACGATCACAAGAACTGCCTGATCACCCAGCGCGAAGTAGGCGTAGACACCGAGAGCTGGCACGCCGCGCTAAAGAACACCCTGCGTCAGGCGCCGGACGTGATCCTGATCGGAGAGATCCGCGACCGCGACACGATGGACTACGCGATCGCGTTCGCCGAGACCGGCCACCTGTGCCTCGCCACCTTGCATGCGAACAGCTCCAACCAGGCCTTGGACCGCATCATCAACTTCTTCCCCGAGGAGCGGCGGGCGCAGCTTCTGATGGATCTGTCGCTCAACCTCAAGGGCATGGTGTCGCAGCGCCTGATTCCGCGGCGCGACGGGCCGGGCCGCGTGGCGGCGATCGAGATCATGCTCAACACCCCGCTCATCTCGGACCTCATCTTCAAGGGAGAGGTGCACGAGCTGAAGGAGATCATGAAGAAGTCGCGCGAGCTGGGCATGCAGACCTTCGACCAGGCCTTGTTCGACCTGTACGAGGCGGGGCTCATCAGCTACGAGGACGCGATGCGCAACGCCGATTCCATGAACGAGCTGCGCCTGGCCATCAAGCTGCACGGACATGAGGCGAAGGAGAAGGATGTCATGTCCGGTCTCGATCACCTGAACATCGTCTAGCAGCGGGAGCACCGAGGAAAGCGGCGTTCACTGCGCTTTCTAGCGCTGTGCGCGCACCTCCGCCGATTCGTTCCGGCGGCGCATGCTCCCGGCGACGATCTCAAAGCCGTACAGCCTGCACTCCAGCGCCCCGTTGTAGAGCGGGATACGCCGTGAGGCTTTCAGCCCGATCAGCTTGGGCAGTCGTAGGTCGCCGCTGAAGATCCATACGCTCCACCCCGCGTACTTGTGCTTGAGCGCATCGCCCAGCCTTGGATACAGCCGCGCAAGCTCCTCCTGCTCGCCTAGGCGCACCCCGTAGGGGGGGTTGGTGACGATCACCCCAGGCTCCGAGGGGGGCCGTAGCTCCAGCACGTCGGCCTGTTTCAGCGTGACGGCCGCTTGCACGCCGGCCGCATCGAGGTTGCGGCGGGCCAGATCGAGCTGTGCCCCGTAGCGATCCGCGCCATACAGCGCCAGCGGCTGCGGCGACAGACGTCCGCTCTCGGCCGACACGCGAACAGCGCTCCACAGCTCGCCGTCGAAGCTGCGCAGCTTCTGGAAGGCAAACGTGCGTGCAATGCCGGGGGGAATGCGAAGCGCGATGAGCGCCGCCTCCACCAGCAAGGTGCCGCTCCCGCACATCGGATCGAGCAGCGGCACACCAGGCCGCCAGCCGCTCAAGGCGAGGATGCCTGCGGCGAGATTTTCCCGGAGAGGCGCCTCGGAGCGAGAGCGACGGTAGCCCCGCTTGAACAGCGCCTCTCCCGAGCTGTCCAGGTAGAGCGTGAAGCGGCTCGCTTCGAAGAAGGCGTGAATGCGGATGTCCGGGTTGGCCGTGTCGACGCTGGGCCGCTGTCCCATGTCCTTGCGAAAGCGGTCGCATATCGCATCTTTGATCCGCAGGGTGATGTAGTCGAGGCTCTTGAGCGGGCTCGCCACCGCGGCCACGCCGACGCGGATCGTGCGGCCGACGTCGAACAGCCGGCGCCAGGAGACGGCAGCAACCGCCCGGTAGATGTCCTCCTCGGAGCGATAGTCCCAGGCCCCCAACCGCATGAGGACCCGGCTCGCGATCCGGCTTTCGAGGTTGACGCGGTAACACAAGCGCAGATCACCGGAGAAGCTGACGCCTCCATCCGTAGGGTCGATCTGGACAGCGCCGAGCGCAGCCAGCTCGGCAGCCAAGGTTACCTCCAAGCCGCGGGGACAGGAGGCGAAGAACCCTTGGACCGGGGGCGTGCGGGACCCCTTCGGGACCACGCTGCGATCGGCAGGCATGTGGAATTATCCCGCATTGAATGGCACAGCTTGGGCGCGTGTGAAGCGGCCGGATCGGTGCGGCGCCTACCCGGGCCTGTGCCCGGGCTACGCCGTAGTCAAAGGCGCAGTGTGACCTCGAACTCGAGCTTCTTGCGGTGGTTGCGATACTGCGTGAGCTTGGTGATGCGGGCGGAGAGCCGATTTCCTCGGTCGAGCTGGCGCGCCACCGCGGTGTTTTCGGAGCGCGGGATATACCCGAGCTTGTGTCCGTTCCATTCCACCCGTACGGCGCTCGCATCGTAGGGATTGTCGGGTTCGCGCAGCAGCGTGAGCGAGTCGCCGACTTTCATCCGCTCCCACACCGCGCGTGCCTCGTGGTAACGGAGTCCGGCAGCCAACGATACCTGGACCAGGATCTCGGCCTGCTGTGCGCGGACTGCACCGGCACAATTCAGCGCTGCGGCCAGGGTGGCCGCGATCAGAATGCGGCGAAGCATAAGCTCAGAACGGCTTGATGATCGCCAGGATGACAACGCCCACCAAGCTCAGCAGCGGAAGCTCGTTGAACCACCGGTACCAGACATGGTCGTGGCGATTGCGCTCATGCTTGAAATCAGAGACGAGCTTGCCGCACCACAAGTGGTAGCCCACCAGCATTGCAACCAGCGCCAACTTGGCGTACAGCCAGCCCCCCGTGATTCCGAACCCCAGCCAGAGCCAGAGCCCGAAAACGATGGTCAGCACCGCGCCAGGGGTCATGATGCCGAAGTACAGCTTGCGCTCCATGATCTTGAAGCGGTCGATGCTGACCCGATCCTGCGCCTGCGCGTGGTAGACGAATAACCGGGGCAGGTAGAACAGCCCGGCGAACCACGTGACCATGAAGACGACATGCAGGGCTTTGATCCAGAGCATGCGGCCTCCTCATGCCGCCGGATGATGCCGGTAAAACCGGGTCTTGACCAGCTGCGCCAGCACCAGGTACCCAGCCACCAGCACCGCGAGGATCGCGAAGAACTCCGCCGGAGGCGCAACGAAGCCGAGGTAGGGTCCGGCAGGCGTGAAGGGCAGCACACCAGCCACGGCCACCACCGTCAGTGAAGTCAGGGTGAGCGCGCGGCCAGCACGGCTGGTGAGCGGGTTGCCCCGCGTGCGGATGACGAAGATTACCAGCACCTGCGTCGCCAAGGACTCGATGAACCAGCCGGTGCGAAACAACGCTTCGCCGGCGTGCAGCACCTGGAGCAAGACCCAGAACGTGACGAAGTCGAAGACGGAGCTGACCGGCCCCATGACCCACATGAAGTCACGGATAAAGCGTACATCCCAGCGCCGTGGGCGTGCCACCTCGCTGTCGTCGACGCGGTCGGTCGGGATCGGCACCTCCGAGAGGTCGTAGAGCATGTTGTTGAGCAGGATCTGCGGTGGCAGCATCGGTAGAAACGGCAGGATGAGCGCCGCGCCGGCCATGCTGAACATGTTGCCGAAATTGGAGCTGGTCCCCATCATCACGTACTTCATGATGTTGGCGAAGGTCCGCCGACCCTCGACCACACCGTCGTGCAGCACGTGCAGGTCGTGCTCGAGCAAGATCATGTCAGCGGATTCGCGCGCGACGTCGACCGCGGTGTCCACCGAAAGTCCGACGTCGGCCGAATGTAACGGCGGAGCGTCGTTGACTCCGTCGCCGAGGAATCCGACCACATGGCCACGCGCCCTGAGCGCGAGGATGATGCGGTTCTTCTGCACTGGGGTCACGCGACAGAACAGGTTGGGGCGCTCCACGGCGGCCCGCAGCGCAGGCTCGTCCATGTGCGCGACCTGCTCACCGGTGAGCACCCCCTGAATCGGGATGGATAACTGGGTGCACAAATGCTGGGTGACGCGCTCGCTGTCGCCCGTGACGATCTTCACCGCCACGCCGTTGCGGGCCAGCGCCGCCAAGGTTTCGCCGGCTCCGTCTTTGGGCGGATCGAGGAACCCGGCGAAGCCGCAGAAGATCAGTCCTTGTTCGTCTGCGACCTGACAGTGCTGCTGATCCCTCGGCAGCTCGCGCCAAGCGATGCCCAGGGCACGGAACCCGGCGTCGCCCAGCTCGTTCTCGACGGTCTGGACGCGCGCTCTGACTTGTGGCCCCAGTTGCACCAGAGCGCCTGGCCCGCCGTCTTCGCACTGACTGGACAGCGCGATGATGTCTTCGGGCGCCCCCTTGACGACGAGGAGATGACGCTCGCCATCGTCGAGCAAGACAGAGACACGGCGGCGCTCGAAGTCGAACGGAACCTCGTCGATCTTGCGCCAGCGGCTCGCGTCGAGGCGTTCGTGCTCCAGGATCGCTTCGTCCAGCGGGCTCTTCAGGCCGGTCTCGAAGAAGCTGTTCAGGTAGGCAAGCTCGATCACGCGCTCGCTCTCGCGGCCGAATGCGTCGAGATGGCGCTCGAGGCGGATCCGCGCCTCCGTGAGGGTCCCGGTCTTATCCGTGCACAGCACGTCCATGCTCCCCAGGTCCTCAATTGCGGACAGGCGGCGCACGATGACCCGCCGGCGGGACATCCGGATGGCGCCGTGAGACAACGTGACCGAAACGACCATCGGCAACAGCTCGGGCGTCAGCCCCACCGCCAGCGCCAGCGCGAAGAGAAACGACTCCAGCCAAGGCCGCCCGAGCAGTGTGTTGACCAAGAGCACGAAGAGTACGAGCAGGATCGTCAGCCGCACGATCAGCATGCCGAAGCGGCGCGTGCCGACCTCGAAGGCAGTGGGCGGCGGCTCGCGTGTCAGACTGGTCGCGATCGCGCCCACCGCGGTCGCGCGGCCGGTGCGTGTTGCGAGGATGCGCCCCGCGCCGGTCAACACCGAGGTCCCCATGAAGACTGCGTTCACCGCTGCTCCCAGGTCCCGTGCGTCGGGCGAGAGCTCGCTTGCATGCTTTTCGACGGGATAGGGTTCGCCGGTGAGCAACGCCTGCCGGACGAACAGGTCGCGTGCCTCGAGCACGCGCCCGTCCGCGGGGATCAGGTCTCCTGCACTGACCATGACGACGTCGCCGGGAACGACATCGGCCACCGGTACCTCGCGGGGCTTGCCCCCACGCACAACGGTGGCATGAACGGCGACGGATTCCTTCAGACGTTCCGCAGCCCGTCCGGCGCGGTACTCCTGCACGAAGTCCAGCACCACGGACAGGACGAGCACGGCAGAGATGATCGAGGCGCTCGTCGCGTCGCCGGTCAAGCCCGAGATCGCGCTGGCGACGAGCAGGATCAGCACCAGCGGGTTGCGAAACCGAGCGAGAAATTGGAGCCACACGCCACGGCGCGGCCGCTCTGCGAAGAGGTTGCGGCCGAGGCGTGATAGGCGCTCTTGTGCCTGCTCCTCGCTCAGGCCTTCCGTGCTTGCTCCCAGCTCCTCGAGCTGCGAGGCGAGCGGCTGGAGCCACCAAGAGTCGGCGCCGCGCGGCTCGGACATGGTCTCAGGTGAGTAGCCGCCGGCGCGTCAACACGAGCGCCAAATAGAAGCTCACCACGGCGTAGGCAACCAGCACGCCGACGTGTAATGCTGCGCGTTCGGGTACGCGTCCGTTGACCAGAGGACGAGCCAGCTCGATGGCGTGGCTCAACGGCAAGACCGCCGACACATGCTGAAGCGCCTGCGGCAGCTGGGTCGCGGGGAAGAACACGCCGCACAGCAGCACCATCGGCGTCACGACCAGGGTGAAGTAGTAGAGGAAAAAATCGTAGCTGGGCGAGAGTGCCGTCATCATCAGGCCGAGAGCGCCGAAGATCAGGCCAATCAGCACGGTCAGCGGGACGATCCAGAGCATAAGCGGCGAGTGTGACAGGCCGAGTATCCAGATGATGGCGAGGATCGCCATGCCGGACAAGAAGCTCTTGCTGGCCGCCCACACCTCCTCGGCCAAGACGATATCGTCCAGGTCCACGGGGGCATTCAGGATCGCCTCCCACGTCTTCTGCACGTGCATGCGCGAGAAGGCCGAGTAGAGGGCCTCGAACGTCGCGCTGTTCATCGTGCTGTAGCAAACGGTGCCGCCCGCCAGGAACGTGATATAGGGGGCGCCGTTCACCTCGGGCAGCAAGCCGCCTAGGCCGTACCCCAGGCCCAACATGTACAGCATCGGGTCCGCGAGGTTACCTAGAATGGAGGTCACAGCCAGTTTGCGCCAGACCAGGAAGTTGCGGCGCCAGACTTGCAGGAAGCGCACCGTGAGGCGCGGGGCAGCAAAGTATTTGGCCCGCATCGAAGGTCAGTCCCGCAGATCGCGTCCGGTGAGCTTGAGGAACACGTCTTCGAGGTTGGCGCGACGCTGCAGGTAGCGCACGTCGTCACGCCCGCGGAGCGTCGCCAACACGCGCTCGCCGTCGTGCGTATAGCAGAAGGCGGTCTCCCCGGCATGTTCGCAACGGCGGCATAGCGTGGCGCTGTGCAAGTGCGCCCAGGCTTGCGCGCCCTCTCCGTACACCTCGACCACCTGCGGCTCGATATGGTGCGCGATCAGCTCCTGCGGCGAGCCCTGGGCGATGATGCGGCCCCGATCCATCACCGCAACTCGATGGCACAGCCGCTCGGCCTCCTCCATGAAGTGGGTGGTGAGCAGGATCGTCTTGCCCTCGACGACCAGGCGCTTCAGACGCTCCCAGATCAGATGTCGCGCCTGCGGATCCAGCCCGGTGGTGGGCTCATCGAGGAAGATGAGCTGCGGGTCGTTGATCAGCGCGCGGGCAAGCGACAGACGACGCTTCATGCCGCCGGACAGGCTCGGTATGCGAGCGCCCGCGCGTCCTTCCAGGCCTGCGAACTCCAGCAGGGCGGGGATGCGCGCTGCGACGGTACGCGTCGCCAGGCCGAAGTAGCGCCCGTAGACGAGCAGGTTCTCACGCACAGTGAAGTCGGGGTCGAGGCTGTCTTGCTGCGGCAGCACGCCGATGCGGACGCGGGCCTTACGGGCGCGGCGCGGCACCGGTTCCCCGAGCACATGGATGTCACCGGCATCGGGATCGATCAACCCCAGCGCGAGCCGCAGGGTGGTCGTCTTGCCCGCCCCATTCGGGCCGAGCAAACCGAAGCACTCTCCGCTGCCGATCTCCAGATCGATGCCCGCGACGACCTCCTGCGCGCCGTACGACTTACGCACCCCACGTAGCTGCAGCAGCGCGCTCGACGGGCTCAATGCACGGTCGGGCACGGGCAGGATTCTTGGAGGATGCCCTGAAGCTCGAGCAGATTGCCGTGAAAGAAGTGTCCGGCTCCGGGAAGCACCACCACAGCGAGCTTCTGCGGGCGCGCCCAGGCGAACACATCCGCGAGCGGGACCACGTCGTCTTGTTCACCGTGGATCACCAGCGTGCCCTGCGGCACCGGACCCACATCGAACCGGCCCACCGCTGGAGCAACGAGCACCAAACGCTGCGCCGGGCGTCCCTGCTCGCGCAGACGCCGCTCCAGACGCGCCTGCACAAAGGCACCAAAGGAAAACCCGGCGAGCAGCAACGGCTGCGGACCGACGCGTGCGGTCATCTGCTGTGCGACCGCAAGCCAGTCGTCGGTTTCGCCGTTGCCCTGATCATGCACCCCCTGGCTTGCACCCACGCCGCGGAAGTTCATGCGCACGGCGACGTAGCGTTGCGCGAAGAACGTTTTCGCCAGGGTTTGGACCACCTTGTTGTCGAGTGTTCCCCCGTACAACGGATGGGGGTGAGCGATCAGCGCGATGCCGCGCGTAGCCAGGTCGGGGCGCTCCACCCGGGGATCGTTGACGACGGTCTCCAGCGCGCCGACCGGGCCGTCGATAAGGATGCGCTCCTGAGCAGCCGATCTCAAATGCGCAGGCGGTTGACGACGCGGCCGTGGACCAGATGCTCGTCGATGATCTCGTCGATGTCCTCCCGGTCGACGTACGTGTACCACACTTCCTCTGGATACACCACGATCACCGGCCCCTCGTCGCAGCGGTCCAAGCACCCGGATTGGTTGATCCTGATCTTGCCCTTGCCGGCAAGACCAAGCTGCTTGATCCGTCCCTTCGCGTAGTCTCGCATGGCCTGCGCGTTGTGATTGTTGCAGCAGGGCCGTCCGTCGTCGCGCTGGTTGCAGCAGAAAAAGACGTGGCGTTCGTAATAGCTCATGACAAAGACGAGGGGATGCGAGCGTCGCGCATTATAGCGCGACGCCGGCGTCGAGCGGCCGTGCCGTGGACGGGGAGAGGTCGGCGCGCCGAACAGGCGCGCCGCGAAGGAATCAGACTACCGGCTGGGCCGGGCGCGGCTGCGGCCCGTCGAGCTGCTCGAGTCGATAGCCGTACCGGTACACGGCCGCCAGGCGCCACCCGTTCTCGGGCGTGAGGCCGAGCTTGTTGCGGATCCGGCTGACGTGAGTGTCCAGCGTGCGCGAGGTCACCACGGCATTGGGGCCCCACACACTCTCCCGGATGTGGCCACGAGAGAGGAGGCGACCGATGTTGCGCAGGAACAGGACAGACAGGTCGAAATCCTTTGCGGTGAGATCGACGGCGCGTTCATTGCGCGTCACCGTGCGCGTTTGGGTGTCGACGCGATAGACGCCGACCTCGAGCACCTCGGGTTGCTCGACGCGATGCTTGCCACGTCGGGCCAGTGTCTCCAGCCGTGCGAGCAGCTCGAGGCGGCGCACCGGCTTGACCATGTAGTCATCGGCACCTTGGCGCAGGGCCGTGACCACGTCATCCTCACGGTTGCGGGCGGTGACGAACACGATCGGCACGCCCGCCTGCCGGCTGGAACGGATGCGCTTGAGCACATCCACTCCGCTCATGTCGGGCAGATTCCAGTCGAGCACCACGACGTCGAAGCTCTCTTGGTCCAGCGCGCGGATCAGCTCTTCGCCGCGGTCGAACTGGTGGCAGCGATGTCCAGCCAGCTCGAGCCAGTGTGACAGCAGCTCCGCTTGGGATAGGTCGTCCTCCACGAGCGCGACCCGCATGCTGGTGGCAGGCGCAGCGGCAACGGGCTGCACGGGCGCAGAGGTCTTCGCTTCCGGATTCTTGAGGGTGGCGGGGTCCATTTATCGAAAGGTCACACGCAGATGCGACAGGAACTGTTCAACGGCAGTGAGTTGGTCTCGCAACGCCTGCCGGTTGGAAGACACCGCGGCGCGCTCGATCTCCGCTCCGAAGCCGGATAGCTCGGGAAACCCGAATGCTTCTCCAGAGCCCTTGAGATCATGGCCGATGCGCCGCATCGTCTCAAAATCGTCGGTGGCGAGCGCTCCCCGCAGGCGATCGAGGTCACCGCGCTTGCGCGCAAGAAAGCGTTGCACGAGCGCCTGCATATCCTTCTCAACCTGCACTGTGGGCACGGGAAGGGCGCTCCGGCGAGCAGAATCCTCCGGTCCGAGCTCAGCCATTGCGTTCATACCGTGGGGGCCCCGGAGCTGCGCCCTAATGCGTGCGCGACGTGACTGCGCAGGCGGTCGCTGCGGATCGGCTTGCCGAGCAATGCGTCGCACCCGCTGGCCAACGCGCGGTCCGCTTCCGGACCGTCTTGATAAGCGGTGAGCGCATAGATCTGTCCGGTGTAGCCCTGAGCACGCAGGGCGGCGACAGCATCGAAGCCGCTCATCACGGGCATGTCCATGTCCATGAGCACCAGCGTGGGACGCGTCGCGAGCGCGAGATCGAGGGCGCGCTGGCCATCCTCCGCCACCATGACCTCGACGCCCATGCGCCGGAGTTGGTGCGATACCAGCTCGCGGATATCCTCGTTGTCCTCTGCGATGAGAACTGAGGGCTGCGACAGATGCATACGATGCGAATCTCCGGGTGCGGTGGTGGCCACGTCCGTGGGAACTAGGCACGGCGAGGGGACACGACCGTCTCGCACGGGAGTCTGCAAGAGCTATGCCACGCGACGACGATCCGATCACATTTGGAAGCATGCACCGCGGGCTGCAGCCAACGGCGCCGACTCGCGACGGCACGCGGCATTACGCGCTCGATTGTTACGTCGCGTGCCGCTGCTGCGGGGTGGGAGTTGACAGTACGTTTACAAAGCCGCGGTGAAGAGTGCCGTCCAAGGTACAGGCGCAGCCGCGCAAGCGAGTCACACGCTCAACGGCAGATGCAGCCGGTGACCGATAGCGATGGATGCGGGCGATGTGGAGCATCCGCAGGCAAGGAATCCTTACGCGATCGCAAATCGATCCGCGCGACCTCACCGGCCGTCACGTACGAACTCCGCCCACACAATGCAAGAGGGTCTTGTTGCGAGCCGCCCGGTCTCCCGTCTCGTCCGACAGACGTGACAAGCGGCGCAGATAGCCGTTGACTGTCGCACGGGCAGCCAACTCGGGAAGCGCATCGGCAACCGCTTCGAGCGGAGCATTGAAGACCAGCCCGTAATCCTCGCCTCTGCCCTCGTGCGCTGGAGAGAAGTAGAAGACGCTCACGAGAAACCCCTTGACTGCACCGGCATTCGGCAGAGCGATGAGCACGGCCTCCGCATACGGATCCATGGGCAGGTCGGTGTAGCGGGACAAATCGAAGCGGCATTCCGACACGCCCCGATACAACTCGTCAAAGCTCGGCAGCTCTGCCCGGACAGAACCGGCAACTAGGCAACAGGCTGCAAGGGCGATCGACCGCGCGCTCATCGGGTTGCTGCTGCGATGCCTGGCCACGGCGCATTGTCCCATGTACGGCCGGGTTTCCCACTCACCTCGCGAGGGGCGGAAGATGCATGCAGCGCATGAGTTCGCTGTGTCGTCACCGGACGTGTGGACCCGTCGGCGCCGTGCGTGAGTCCAAATCGCGGCGGCGTCCCCACCATACCAGGTAGCCTACGGCTAGAAAAGGCCAGACGCTGAACA
>Ga0335084_10006223_pt1 | contig 11853 bp, 4 predicted proteins | sample Lox_Sample_44_FD_206721 | JGI IMG/M metagenome (GOLD analysis project Ga0335084, IMG submission 206721) | Soil microbial communities from Loxahatchee National Wildlife Refuge, Florida, United States - Lox_Sample_4.4 | ecosystem: Environmental > Terrestrial > Soil > Wetlands | place: USA: Florida...
CCCAGGTGGTCACCCTCGTGGGTGAAGCTGGCGCTGGCAAGACCCGTTTGCTCACGGAATTCCAGAGACAGCTCGAGACGCAGGGTCATCTCAAGACGACGGTCATCCGGCGTGCCGTGTGCTCGTCGGTGGGCGAGCGTACCCACGGCGTGCCAGCCGCGCTGCTGCGCGATGCCTACGGCGTTATGCCCGAGGACCCCCCTACGGTTGCGCGTAAGAAGTTCGTCGCCGGGGTGCAGGCGATGGGGGCCGACCAGGCCGAGGTCCAGCGACTCGCGGGGTTCCTTGGCTATCTGCTCGGGTTCGAGACGGAGGATCCGCGCACGCGTCAGATCGACCCGGAGCAGCTCGAGCGTCAGATCTTTCTCGCAGCGCAGGACGTCATCGAGCATCGGCTGCAGCACAGCGCGCTGGTGCTGGTCGTAGAAGATCTGCACTGGGCGGACGCAGCTTCTGTCGAGCTGCTGGAATTTCTCATCGATCGCCTGCAGAACCGTCGCTTCATGCTGGTCGTTTCGCACCGCGCTGCGCAAGGCGCTGGCACGCTGGCTGTCGGCCGCGCTGGGGAAACGATCGTGCGATTGCAGCCGCTGTCTGCCAACGACGGCCGTGCCTTGCTCGGCGCACTCGTCGGCCCCGCTGAGCGGCAGATTGCGCAAGAGTTGCGGCAGCGGATCCTCGAGCACGCCGGGGGCAACCCGCTCTTCATCGAGGAGATGGTGCGCGCGCTCGCAGGCGGCGTGCTGGTGCAAGAGCACGGGCAATGGGTCTACCGTCCCGATGCGGCCTCGGTGCATGTTCCGCTCACGATCCACGGTCTGCTGCTCGCCCGCATCGATCGACTGCCGGCTGGCGCCCGCCAGACACTCCAAGAAGCCGCCGTGGTCGGCCCGGCATTTCCTGAGGCATTGTTGCGGGAGGTGGCGACCGATCCCGGCTCTCTCGACCAAACGCTCGCCGCGCTGGTCGACGCCGAATTGCTCGTGGACGCATCGCGCACGACGAGCGAAAGCTTGCCGGGGCCTGCAACGGAGCGCCGTTACAGGTTCCGTCACGGGCTGTTTCACGACGTGGCGTACCAGAACCTGCTCGTCAGCCGGCGCAGCGAGCTTCACACCCGGATCGGACAAGCTCTGGAGCGGCTGTGCGGGCCGGAGCCTCGACGGCTCGAAGACCTGGAAGCTCTGGGCCACCACTTCCGGTTGAGCAAGGATAAGCCACGCGGCGCCCGTTACCTCGTCGCTGCCGGGGATTGGGCGCGCGCGATCCACGCCAACGCCGACGCTATCCGTCATTTCGAGCGGGCGCTGGAAATCCTCGAGGCGTGCGAGGGTCTCGAAGCACAGCTGCTGTCTGTACGCGAGCGGCTGGGTGATCTGCTCGGTCCAGTGGGCGACCGCGCGAGAGCGCTGCAACAGCTTTCGCTGGCTCGTGACGGGTACGCGCGTGCCGCGGACCAGCCGGGCCAAGCGCGTGTGCTGCGCAAGATCGGGGCACTGCATTGGGACGCGGGCGATCGAACCGAAGCGCAGCGCTGCTTCCAACAGGGCCTGACCTTGATCGAAGCGGTGCCCGACCACATCGAGCTTGCGCACCTGTATCAGGAGATGGGGCAGCTCGCGTTCCGCGGCGGAGACAACGACGGCGCCGTGCGCTGGGCCGAGCGCGCGCTGGCGCATGCCGAGCGTCTCGCGGCCCGTGCGGCGACGGGCGACGAGAGCCGGGACGCATCCGCCGCCGTCTCGCTCGCGTTGAATACGCTGGGCGTGGCGCTCGCGCGTCTCAATCGGCCCCAGGACGCGGTAGCTCACCTCGTGCGCAGCGTTGCCATCGCGCGGGCGGCGGACCTGCTCCAGATCGAGTGCCGCAGCGTCGCCAACCTCGGTGTGCTGTATAGTACTTTGGATCCCGCGCGTGCGATCGAAACTTGCGAGCGCGGGCTCGAGACCGCCAAGCGGATCGGCGACCTCGGCTTGCAATCGCGCCTGTATACCAATCTCGCCGTCGCCTATTGCGCCCTCACCAACCGCTGCGACGAGGATGGGGTGGGTGCCGCGCACACCGCCATCGAACTCGACCGCAGGTTGGGTCAACTCGACCACTTGCCGGTTCCGCTCGTGGTGCTCGGGCAGATCTACCAATGCCATGGTGAGCCCAACCGCGCTCTAGGCTACTATCAGGAGGCTATGGCGCTGGCCGAGAGCGTGGGCGAGCCACAGCTCTTGTTTCCCTGCTACGATGGGCTGGCAACGCTGTTTCTGGACTCGGGTGACGATGCGCAGGCCGAACGCTACATGCGCAAGGCGCAAGAGGTCTGCCAGCGGGCTGGTCTCGAGCCCGACGCGTTGACCGTGCTGCCGTTTCTCGGCTGAGGCCGTAGCCTGGATGAAGCGCGGCGGATCCGGGAATGAAGGGAATGCGTATGTCCCTTACGCGAGCGCCTTGAAACACGAGGTGGAGGAAATTAGGACATGAGCACAGCACAGAACGGGCCGCTACAGCCGGGAGATTTTGCGCCCAGCTTCGCCCTTCCGGCAGTCAACCGCGACGGAATGATTGGCCTCGAAGACTACCGGGGGAAAGGCCCGGTATTCGTCGCCTTGCTCCGAGGGCTGCATTGCCCATTCTGCCGCCGGCACGTCGTGCAGCTGGGAATCACGCGCGACAAGCTGGCGCGTGAGGGTGTGGAAACGCTGGCCATCGTGAACACGCCGACGGAGCGCGCACGACAATACTTCCAGTACCGGCCGACGCGCGTGTTGCTGGCGGCGGATCCGGATGTGCAAACACATCAAGCTTTCGGTTTGCCCAAGGTGGGGGTGGTGCCGGACGACACCGATCCGGCTACCCTCCGATGGCCCCTCCGGACGACGATGGCGCACTTCCTTACCCTGAAGGTCAATCCGAATGGGGAGCTGCCCGAGCCCAAGAACTTCGCAGAAGCAGGGGAGCTTCTCAACCGAAAAGACGGCTACGAGATCACCGAGATTGAGCAGCAGATCATGGCGGCGCACGGGACCCAGATGGAAGGGCAGTTCCTCATCGATGCGCAGGGGACGATCCGCTGGTCGTACGTGGAGGGTGCCAACGGCCTCTACGACCTCGTAAACTTTCCTGCGACCGACGACAAGATTCTCGCCGCCGTGGAGGCGATATCGCGTTGACCGTTTAGAGTCACCGCAGCCGACGGGCAGCCCGGGTGGAGCAGCGTACCCCCACCCCTCCCCCGCGTGCGGGGGAGGGCAAGGGAGGGGGTTGATACTCAGCGCGACAACGGATCAAGGAGGTGAAAACATGATCACAGCACCAAGCCGGCCGCTACAGCCGGGAGACCTGGCGCCCCGCTTCGCCCTGCCCGCCGTCAATCGCGATGGAATGGTTGATCTCGAGGACTACCGGGGCAAGGGTGCGGTCCTTGTGGGATTATTCCGAGGCCTGCATTGTCCGTTCTGCCGCAGGCAGGTCACACAACTCGGCATCACGCGCGACAAGCTCGCGCGCGAAGGTGTGGAGACGCTGGCCATCGTGAACACGCCAGCGGATCGAGCGCGGCAGTACTTCCAGTACCGGCCCACGCGAGTGTTGCTAGCGGCGGATCCCGATGTGCAGACACATCGTGCCTTCGGCCTCCCCAAGCTCGAGGTGGTGCCGGACGACACCGATCCGGCGACGCTCCAATGGCCGCAGCGAATGGCGGTGACACAGTTCCTGGCCCTGCGGTTCAATCCAACGGGCGAACTGCCGGAGCCGCAAAGCATCCCGCAGGCGATGGAGACGCTGAATCGAAAGGACGGTTTTCACCCCACCGAGGCGGATCAGATCCTGGCAGCGCAGCCCGCTCAGCTGACCGGGCATTTCCTCATCGACGTGCGAGGCACGATCCGGTGGTCGCGTGTGGAAGGAGAGGAAGGGCCGAACGACCTCGTCAACTTTCCCAGCGACGACGAGATACTGGAGGCAGTGGAGGCGATCTCGCGCTGAGCACTCGCCCCCTCCCTCACCCTCCCCGCGTGCGGGGGAGGGAGGGGGTGGGGGGCTACTTGAGGCTGAGGATATTGAACGCGGGCACCGGCTTGAGGAAGCCTTTGAGCGGAAGCTCGCCGACCGGTTCGACCTCCACGAGCTCTTCCACCGAGGCCAGCGCCCGCTTCGCGATCAGGATCTGTCCGGGCTTGGCCTCGCCGCACAGGCGTGCGGCGAGGTTCGTGACGGTCCCGATCGCACCATAATCCCAGCGCCCCTCGAAGCCCACTGCTCCGATCGTCGCATAGCCCTGGGCGATCCCCGCCCCAAAATCCAGCTCGAACCCGCGCTTGCGCCACTTCACGGTGAGCTCCGCCAGGCGGCTGCGCATCGCCACGATCATTCTCACGGCGCGAGCAGCTGGATCGGGCACCGGCACCGGATCGTTGAAGAACACCATCATGCCGTCTCCGGCAAAGCGTTCGAGCGTGCCCTCGTGAGTCAGGATCATCTGTCCCATCTCGGCGTGATACTCCCGCAGCACGCTCATGATCTCCTCGGGCTCCGAGGTCTCGGCAAACGCGGTGAAGCCGCGCAAGTCGAGAAACACGACGATGATTTCACGCCGGTGGCTCTTGAGCGGATCCTCGGTGCCACCCGCCAGGATCAGCTCGGCGAGCTGAGGAGAAAAGAAGCGCTTGAGCCGCCCGAGCCGTTCCAGCTGGGCGAGCTGCTCGTCGACCCGCTGCTGCAGCGTGCGGTTCCAGTCCTGCAGCTGTGCGGACTGCTCGCGAACGGTGTCCTGCAGTGCCTTGATGCGAAGCATCGACTTCACCCGCGCGACCAAAGACGCTTGATCCACGGGCTTGGTCAGGTACTCGTCGCCGCCGGCCTCGAGCGCCTGTACGACGTCCTTCGATTCGGTCTTCGCCGTGACCAGAACGATTGGAATGAACGGCAGCGTCGCATCGGCGCGCACACGCCGGCAGACCTCTATGCCGTCGAGCTTGGGCATCATGACATCCAGCAAGATTAGGTCGGGCTGCTGCTCGCGCACGGCGACCAGCGCCTCCTCGCCGTCCGCGGCCGTGACGATCTCGTAGCCGTGCGCCGCGAGCCGTGCGCGCAGGATGTCGACATTGGACGGGTTGTCGTCGACGACGAGGATGCGTGCTGGCGTGCGCATGATGCCGGCGTGCTACTAGTCTCCTTCCCCCGCTCGCGGGGGAAGGTTGGAATGGGGGCTGAGGTCTGCCGAGATAGAGATCGGGGCCAAGGAAACCTTCATGGCAGGAACTCTCGGATCTTCGCCATCAGCAGGCGCGGACTGAACGGCTTGGCCACATAAGCGTTGCACCCCGCCGTGGCCGCCTTCTGGTCGTCGCCGCTCAAAGCATACGATGTGACGGCGATGATCGGGATATGACGCAGAGCGGCGTTGGCCTTGATGCGACGCGTCACCTCGTAGCCGTCCAGCCCCGGGAGCTGAATATCCATGAGGATCAGGTCGGGCCGCTCGCGCTCGGCCAGCGCCAGCCCTTCCTCGCCAGTGGTCGCCTCGATCAGGACATATCCGTTTGCAGATAGCAGGTCGCGCATGATCCGGCGCGCGTCCTCCTGGTCCTCCACCAGCAGAATCCGCTTGCTCATACCCTCGCGACCTGCGCAGCGGCATGCACTGGGATGCTGAAAAAGAACGTCGAGCCGCTGCCAAGCATCGACTCGACCCAGATGCGCCCGCCATGCATCTCGACGATGCGTTTGGCGATCGCGAGCCCGAGACCGGTTCCCCCCTTGGTCTTGGTGGGCGAACTGTCGCTTTGCTGAAACTCTTCGAATATCTTCTGCCGGTCCTCTTCACGGATGCCAGGACCGGTATCGGCGACGGCAACCAGGAACGTACCGTCGGACGCTCTGACGCGCACCGTCACCTCGCCTGCCTCAGTGAACTTGATCGCGTTGCCGACGAGATTCATCAGCACCTGCCTGATACGGCGTTCGTCGCCTCGGCCCACTGACAGATCTGGAGCCAGGTCGACGGTCAAACGGAGCTGCTTCTCGGCGGCCAGCGAGCCTACCGAGCTGACCACGGCCTGGACCACGTCGCCGAAGGAGTAGTCGCTCAACCCCAGCGTGAGCTGCCCTGCTTCGATCTTCGACAGGTCGAGCACGTCGTTGATAAGCCCGAGCAGGTGCTGTCCGCTCTTCTGCACGCGCTCGAGGACCTCGCTGATCTTCTCGGGAACCTCGCCGTAGATCTTGTCCACGATCAGCTCGGTGTAGCCCAGGATTGCGTTGAGCGGCGTACGCAGCTCGTGGCTCATATTGGCGAGGAACTGGGACTTGTGCTGGCTTGCCTCCTCCAGCTCGCGGCTCTTCTGCTCAATCTCGCGGAACAGGCGGGCGTTCTGGATGGCAAGCGAAGATTGCGCAGCGAAGGTCTGCAACAGTTCGATGACTTCGGCTGGGAAACTGCCGACAGTCCGACGCGATACCGTGAAGCTGCCGATGACTCGCCCCTCGCGCAGCATCGGGACCGCCAGCACCGACCGTATGCCCGACCTGTCCAGTATGTCCCGCAGCATGCCAGGAAAGGTAGTGGTGCTCACATCGGCGACTTCCACGGGCACGCCCTGCTGCGCTGCACGGCCGGTCGCACCCTCGCCAAGGCGCAGCGATTTGGCCAGCAGGGTATCGACGACGTCGGAGGCTAGCCCGTAGGTGGCGCGCAGCCGAAGCGCTTGGGTTTCCTCGTCGTACTCATAGACCGCCCCGCTGTCGCTCGAGGAGAGCTGCGTCGCCCGTGCGACGATACTCTCGAGGACTTGCTCCAGATCGAGTGTCGAGTTGACTGCCTGGCTCACCTCCGACAGCGCCCGAAGCTGCTTCACCGAATGCGCCAGCTCCTGCGTGCGCGCCTGCAGTTCTTTGAACAACCGCGTGTTCTCGATCGCGATCACCGCCTGATCGGCGAAAGTCTGGAGCATGGCGATCTGCCTTTCGGAGAACATCGCTGGTTCGGCGCCGGCGACCGTGATCGCTCCGATCGGGCTGCCCTCGCGGAGCATAGGGACGGACACAAGGCTGCGATTTTCGGCCACCTGAGCCAGGTTCTGCAGGAGAAATTCCGGATCCTCGCGAACGTCTGGGATGTAGACCACGGCTCGGGTGAGAATCGCGCGCGCGGTCGCACCGCCGCGGCCCGGCGGCATCGGGAATGCTCGATGGAGCTCATCGAGTGCGTCGGAGCTATAGCCCTCGGTAGCCACGTAATGGATCAGCTCGCCGTCGAACCTGTAGACCCCTCCGAACGTGGCCTCGCACAGCGTCCGTGCATTCGCCGCGATCGTCTCGAACACCGGCTGCACGTCAGATTGCGACTGACTGATCACGCGCAGGATCTCGCTGGTCGCCGTCTGCTGCTCGAGGCGCTCTTGCAACTCTGTGAACAATCGCGTGTTCTCGATTGCAATCACCGCCTGGTCGGCGAACGTTTGCAGCATGGCGATTTGCCGCTCAGTGAACATCGCGGGTTCGGCGCTGCCGACGTTGACCGTTCCTATCGGGCTGCCCTCGCGGAGCATAGGCACGGCCACGATGCTGCGAATCCCGATCAACTCCCCCAGGTTCTGCAGGGCATATTCGGGATCTTCGCGAATATCCGGGATGTAGGCAACGGCTCGCGTGAGGATGGCACGGCCGAGCGCGCTGCCACGGCTCGGCGGCATCGGGAATGTTCGATGGATGGCTTCGAGCGCTTCGGGACTGTAGCTATCAGCAGCCGCGGATTTGATCAGCTCGCCGTCAAACGTGCCGACCCAACCGGTTGTGCCCCGGCACAATTTCCTTGCATTCGCCGCGATCACCTCGAACACCGGCCGCACGTCGCGTTGCGACTGGCTGATCACGCGCAGGATCTCGGTGGTCGCGGTCTGCTGCTCGAGACGCTCTTGCAGCTCTTTGAACAGTCGCGTGTTCTCGATCGCAATCACCGCTTGGTCGGCGAACGTCTTGAGCAGCTCGACCTGCTTGTCGGTGAATGGGCGTACCTCCGCCCGGCGAATGCCGATTGCCCCGATGGCAATTCCTTCCCGAAGCATAGGTGCGACAAGCATCGTGCGGTAACCGAAGCGGGTAGCGAAGCTCTTCGCAGCGGCGAAATCAGCGTCCGACTCCGCAAGGAGGTCGGGAACGTGAACGACACGGCGGTCAATCATGGCCCGCCCAGGCACCAGGTCACGGCGGAGCGGGATGCACTCCTCGATCGGAGGCGTCGGAATCGATCCGTGCTGCGCAACCACGCTGTACCCGTCGCCCTCAACGCGGTAGATATTCACATCGCTCCCGTTGCACAAGCGCGCCGCATTCTCCGCAACCGAGTCCAACACGGGCTGTAGATCGGTCGGCGAGCTGCTGATCACACGCAGGATTTCGCTGGTCGCCGTCTGCTGCTCCAGCGCTTCGGTGAGCGCTTTGTTCCGTTCCTGCAACTCTTTGAACAGCCGCACATTCTCGATGGCGATCACGCCCTGGTCGGCGAAGGTCTTGAGCAGAGAGATCTGGGTATCAGAGAAGGGCGAGACTGTGCGGCGCCACAGGCACAACGCGCCCATCGGGTCGCCTTCCCTCAGAAGCGGGACAGCCAGGACCGTTCTGAACCCAACGGTGCTGAGGGAATCGGTCACGGTGTACGTCGAATCGTCCCGGATGTCCGAGATGTGGACAACTGTGCGGTCCAGTACGGCACGGCCGGCGGCTATGCCGCGGTCTGGAGGTCGGGGAAACACCCGCAGCGTAACTTCCAGCTCCTCCCCGGTGAGGTTGTGGTAAGAGTCGACCCCCAGCATTGCTCCGTCGTAGCGGTGGAGAACAACGAACGCCGCGTCGCAAAGCCGAGCCGCACTGCGCACGATGGTGTCGAACACAGGTTGCGTGTCCGTGGGTGACGCGGAAATAACGCGCAGAATCTCGCTGGTTGCGGTTTGCTGCTCCAGAGCCTCGGTGAGTGCCTTATTGCGCTCTTGAAGCTCCTTGAACAAGCGAACGTTCTCGATCGCGATCACGGCTTGATCGGCGAAGGTCTTGAGCAGATCGATCTGCTTGTCCGTAAAGGCGGCTACCTCTGTGCGCCGCATTGCGATTACGCCAACGGCCTTGGATTCCCGCAGCATCGGCACGGCCAGAATCGTGCGGGTGCCGGTGCGCTCGGCGATGGCTCTGGAGCCGGCGAATTCGGTTGACGTATCGGAGAGAAGATCCAGCACATGCACGACGCTGTGATCGAGGATGGCTCTTCCCGTGACGCGGTCTCGCGCGACGGGCAAACGATCGGATGACGGGTCCACCGCAAGGGGGCCGTAGCGTGCCGCCCGCTGCAGCGAATCCCCATCGACGAGGTAGACCTGCGCGTCCATGGCGCCCGTAAGGCGGGCTGCGCGTTCCGCCACAGCCTGCAGTACCGGCTGCAGATCGGTTGGCGAACTGCTGGTCGCGCGCAGAATTTCGCTGATCGCGGTCTCCCGCTCCAGAGCGTCCGTTAACGACCTGTTGCGCTGCTCCAGCTCGTTGAACAATCGCACGTTCTCGAGGGCGATGGCGGCTTGGTCGGCAAAGGTTTCGAGCAGCGCAACCTCGGAGTCCGAGAACGGCCGGACCTCGGTGCGCCAGACTCCGATGACACCGATCGGCTTGCCTTCGCGCAGCAGCGGCGCGCTCACCACCGTGCGATAACCCATTCGTAGGGCGATTTCCCGGCCGCCCTCGAACTCGCTCTCCGGCTCCGCCAGCGCATCGGCGATGTGGACCGTGCGCCGCTCGATAACCACGCGTCCGGCGACGAGGTCGCGACGAATGGGAAGCTGGCCGTCCTCGGCGATCGGCGACAGAGACCCATACTGCTTCACGGGGCGCAGGGAGTCTCCTTCGACTCGAAAGATCACCGCATGCTTGGCGTGGCACAGCCGTGCCGCATTTCGCACGACAGCCTCGAGAACCGGCTTGATATCAGTGGGCGAGCCGCTGAACACGCGCAGCACTTCGCTGGTCGCGGTCTGCTGTTCCAGCGCTACGGTGAGCGCCTGGTTCCGCTGCTGCAGTTCCTGGAACAATCTCACGTTCTCGATGGCGATGACCGCTTCGTCGGCGAAGGTCCTGAGCAGCGCTATCTGCGCGTCGGAGAACGGGCGGACCTCGGATCGGCCGATGGCTATGCCGCCGATTGGAGCCCCGTCGCGCAGTAGCGGTGCCGCGAGGATGGTGCGAAACCCGGTCATGGCGTGAAACGGTCTCGCGTCGGGGAAGTCGGTATCCAGGCGGCCCAGGATGTCTTCGACATGGACCGTCTGCCGATCGACCACGGCTCTCCCGGTCACCGTTGCGCGAGTCAGCGCGAAGGGCTGCGGAGCCAGGGTGGGCAGGTAGCTTGCGACGGGACGCAGCACATCGCCGTCGAGGTGGGTGATGACGGTGTTGGTGGCGTCGCACAGCTTGGCAGCGCCGCGGGCCACGGCGTCCAGAACGGGCTGGAGCTCGGTCGCGGATCGCGCGATAGTCTGCAGGATCTCGCCGGTGGTGGTTTGCTGCTCCAAAGCGCCGGCGAGGGCGTCGCTGCGGTGCTCGAGTTCCTCGAACAGCCGGGCGTTCTCGATCGCTATCACGGCCTGCTGGGCGAACGTCTTCAGCAGCTCGATCTGATTCTCGGAGAACGGAGCGGGCTCGGTCTTGTTGACTGCAATCACGCCTATGGGATGGCCGTCGCGCACCATGGGCACGGCAAGCGTGCTGCGCACACCGATCGTGCTCGCCCATCGCAGATTGCGGTAGTCTGGATCTTTCGTCACGTCGGGGATATGGACGACATGGCGTTCAAAGATCGCCCGTGCCACGGCGCTGTCGCGGTTTGGCCGCGTGGGGAACAGCCCACGGGTGAGCTCCAGAGCTTCGGCAGTGAAGTTCGCTTGCGCGCTGAAGTGAATCAGCTCGCCGTCGAACCGATAAACATCGCCGTTGAGCGCGTTGCACAAGCGTACGGAGCTCCTGCAAATCGCCTCGAACACAGCCTGCAGCTCGGTCGGGGAGCTGCCGATGATCTGCAGGACATCGCCGGTTGCCGTCTGCCGCTCGAGCGCTTCGGTGAGCGCCTTGTGGCGATCCTCGATCTCGCGGATCAACCTGACGTTTTCCATTGCGACCACAGCCTGTTCGGCAAAGGTCTCGAGCAGCTTGATCTCCTTGTCGGAGAACGGACGCACGTCGGGGCGGGCGACGCCTAAGGCGCCGATGCCGGCCCCGCCTCGAAGCAGTGGCACCGCGAGCATGGTGCGATAGCCAGTCCGGCGGTTGATTTCCTTCGCCGCGGCATACTCCTCATCCGACTCGGCTAGAAGATCGCGGATGTGAATGGTTCGAGCATCGATAATCGCGCGTCCCACCACGAGATCGCGGCGCAGCGGGAAGCGCTCGCCGGTCAGCAGATGCAGGGGTGACCCGTACATCGAAGCGACTGCGACCGCGTCGCCATCCACTCGAACGATGTAGGCGTCCGTGGCATCAAAGAGCTTGGCCGCATTCTCTGTGACCTGATCCAGCACCCGCTGCAGATTGGCGGGCGAGGTGCTGATCACGCGCAGGATGTCGCCCGTCGCCGCTTGCTGTTCCATGGCTTCGGTGAGGGCCTGGCTCTTGTTTCGCAGCTCGTGGAACAGCCGTGTGTTCTCGATGGCGATCGCCGCCTGATCGGCGAAGGTTTTCACCAGCTCGACCTGGGTGTCCGAGAACGGGTTCACCTGCATGCGCCGGATACTGATCGTGCCGATCGCCGCGCCTTGCCATAGCAACGGGGCAACCAATATCGTGCGATAGCCCACGCGCGACTGGATGCGCTTGGAGTCC
>Ga0335084_10006224_pt1 | contig 11850 bp, 6 predicted proteins | sample Lox_Sample_44_FD_206721 | JGI IMG/M metagenome (GOLD analysis project Ga0335084, IMG submission 206721) | Soil microbial communities from Loxahatchee National Wildlife Refuge, Florida, United States - Lox_Sample_4.4 | ecosystem: Environmental > Terrestrial > Soil > Wetlands | place: USA: Florida...
TCGTTTCACTGAAGATCTGATCGTGTGCCGGCAGGCTGGCGACGTGCATTTGGTGCCGCGTGACAAGGTTGACTTCATGGATGTGTCACCGAAGCAACTTGTGTCAGTTGCTGCGGCACTTATTCCATTCCTGGAAAATGACGATGCCAACCGTGCTCTGATGGGCTCGAACATGCAGCGTCAGGCTGTGCCGCTGGTGCGCGCCGAGGCACCATTCGTCGGCACTGGCATGGAGGGTGTTGTCGCGCGTGACTCCGGCGCCTCGATCGCCGCGCGCCGCACCGGCGTCGTCGATCAGGTAGACGCGACCCGTATCGTTGTTCGCGCAACCGATGAGACCGACCCGACGAAACCGGGCGTCGATATCTATCGTCTGATGAAGTATCAGCGCTCGAACCAGAACACCTGCATCAATCAGCGTCCGCTGGTGAAGGTTGGTGATGGCGTCGACAAAGGCGACATCATCGCCGACGGTCCCTCGACGGATCTGGGCGAGCTTGCGCTTGGCCGGAACGTGCTCGTCGCGTTCATGCCCTGGAATGGCTACAACTTCGAGGACTCGATCCTGCTCTCCGAGAGGATCGTGAAAGACGACGTGTTTACGTCCATCCACATCGAGGAATTCGAGGTGATGGCGCGCGACACCAAGCTCGGTCCCGAGGAAATCACCCGCGATATCCCGAACGTTTCGGAAGAGGCGCTCAAAAACCTCGACGAGGCGGGCATTGTCTACATCGGCGCGGAAGTGCACGCCGGCGACATTCTTGTCGGCAAGATCACACCGAAGGGCGAAAGCCCGATGACGCCTGAAGAAAAGCTTCTGCGCGCCATCTTCGGTGAGAAAGCCTCTGACGTTCGTGACACCTCGTTGCGCGTTCCACCGGGAGTGCAGGGCACTGTCGTTGAAGTGCGCGTATTCAATCGGCACGGTGTCGAGAAGGACGAGCGCGCGCTCGCGATCGAGCGTGAAGAAATCGAACGGCTGGCCAAGGACCGGGACGACGAGCAGGCGATTCTCGACCGTAACGTCTACGGCCGTCTCGCCGAATTGCTCGAAGGCCGCACCGGCATCGCTGGTCCGAAGGGCTTCAAGAAAGACAGCAAGATCACCAAGGCGGTGCTGGACGAATATCCGCGCTCGCAGTGGTGGCTGTTTGCCTCGCCCAACGACAAGCTGATGGCCGAAATCGAGGCCATCCGTAAGCAGTACGATGAGTCCAAGAAACTGCTCGAGCAACGCTTTCTCGACAAAGTCGAGAAGCTGCAACGGGGCGACGAACTTCCGCCCGGCGTGATGAAGATGGTCAAGGTCTTCGTCGCGGTGAAGCGCAAGATCCAGCCGGGCGACAAGATGGCCGGCCGCCACGGCAACAAGGGCGTGGTGTCAAAGATCGTGCCGGTCGAAGACATGCCGTTCCTCGAGGACGGAACGCAGGTCGACATCGTGCTCAATCCGCTCGGAGTACCGAGCCGTATGAATGTCGGTCAGATTCTGGAGACCCACCTGGGCTGGGCTTGTGCCGGCCTCGGGCTCAAGATCGGGCAGGCGGTCGATGCCTACAATTCGAAGCACGACTCGCGCCCGCTCAAGGACATGCTCAAGAAGGTCTACGGTGACGATGAGACCATTAAGTCACTGAACGAAGATGGCCTGATCGAGCTCGGCGGTAATCTGCGTCACGGCGTGCCGATCGCCACTCCGGTGTTCGACGGTGCGAAAGAGGCCGACATCGAAAAGATGCTCGATCTCGCCGGCCTCGATCATTCGGGGCAGGTGACCGTGTTTGACGGACGCACGGGCGAGCCGTTCGACCGCAAGGTGACGGTTGGTTACATTTATATGCTCAAGCTGCACCACCTGGTGGACGACAAGATCCACGCTCGTTCGATTGGCCCTTATTCGCTGGTGACCCAGCAGCCTCTCGGCGGCAAGGCGCAGTTCGGCGGCCAGCGTTTCGGCGAAATGGAAGTGTGGGCGCTCGAAGCTTACGGTGCTGCTTACACGCTGCAGGAAATGCTCACCGTCAAATCGGACGACGTTGCCGGCCGCACCAAGGTGTACGAAGCGATCGTACGCGGCGACGACACGTTCGAGGCGGGCATTCCGGAAAGCTTCAACGTGTTGGTCAAAGAGATGCGCTCGCTCGGTCTCAATGTCGATCTGCACAATTCAAAGCAGCAGCGACAAGGTCCGGAGACGGCCGAGGCGGCAGAATAGTCAGGCGTTGCGGAGCGGCGAGGGCGCCGCTCCGTGGAAGAACGATCAACGACAGGTGGGGAATCCGCGGTTCCCCGGTCGAGGAGAAAACGATGAATCAAGAGATTATGAATCTTTTCAGCCCGCAGGTTCCGGCTCAGGTCTTCGACCAGATCCGGATCTCGATCGCGAGCCCGGAAAAGATTCTGTCGTGGTCCTACGGCGAAATCAAAAAGCCGGAGACAATCAACTATCGTACCTTCAAGCCCGAGCGCGACGGTTTGTTCTGTGCGCGCATTTTCGGGCCGATCAAGGACTACGAGTGCTTGTGCGGCAAGTACAAGCGCATGAAGTACAAGGGCATTATCTGTGAGAAGTGCTCGGTCGAGGTGACGCTGTCGCGCGTCCGGCGCGAGCGCATGGGGCACATAGAACTTGCGGCCCCCGTCGCCCACATCTGGTTCCTCAAGTCGTTGCCGAGCCGTATTGGTCTGCTGCTCGACATGACGCTGAAGGACCTCGAGCGCATCCTGTACTTCGAATATTACGTCGTGCTTGAGCCGGGCCTCACTCCGCTCAAGGATCGCCAGCTCCTGTCCGAGGACGAATACCTCAAGGCGCAGGAAGAATACGGCACCGACAGCTTCACCGCGACCATTGGCGCGGAAGCCATCCGCGAGATGCTCAAAGGCATCGACCTGGAAAAAATGCAGGCCGAACTGCGCGCCGAGATGGGCGAGACCGACAGCGATATCAAAAAGAAGAAGATCGCCAAGCGGCTCAAGCTGATTGAGGCCTTCATTGCCTCCGGCAACAAGCCGGAATGGATGATTCTGACAGTCGTGCCGGTGATCCCGCCCGACCTGCGGCCGCTGGTCCCGCTCGACGGTGGCCGCTTTGCCACGTCCGACCTGAACGATCTCTATCGTCGTGTCATCAACCGCAACAATCGCCTGAAGCGGCTGATCGAGCTGCGCGCGCCAGACATCATTATCCGCAACGAGAAGCGCATGCTTCAGGAGGCGGTGGACGCACTGTTCGACAATGGGCGGCGTGGCCGCGTGATAACGGGCGCCAACAAGCGTCCGCTGAAATCGCTTGCTGACATGCTTAAGGGCAAGCAGGGCCGCTTCCGGCAGAACCTGTTGGGCAAGCGCGTCGATTATTCAGGCCGGTCAGTGATCGTTGTCGGTCCGGAGCTCAAGCTGCATCAGTGCGGTTTGCCGAAGAAAATGGCGCTCGAGCTTTTCAAGCCATTTATTTATTCGCGGCTCGATGCCAAAGGCCTTTCCACCACCGTGAAACAGGCGAAGAAGCTGGTGGAGAAGGAAAAGCCGGAGGTTTGGGACATCCTCGACGAGGTGATCCGCGAGCATCCGGTGCTGCTCAATCGTGCGCCGACCTTGCATCGCCTTGGCATCCAGGCCTTCGAGCCGGTGCTGATCGAGGGCAAGGCGATCCAGCTGCATCCGCTTGTCTGCGCCGCCTTCAATGCCGACTTCGACGGCGATCAAATGGCCGTGCACGTTCCGTTGTCGCTCGAAGCGCAGCTGGAAGCGCGCGTTCTGATGATGTCGACGAACAACATCCTGCATCCGGCAAATGGACAGCCGATCATCGTCCCGTCACAGGATATCGTGCTTGGTCTCTATTATCTCTCGCTGTTGAGTGAAGGGATGCCCGGTGAAGGCAAGACTTTCGGTGACATGGCGGCGATTGACCACGCCTTGCACGAAAAAGTCATCAGCCTGCACACCAAGATCAAGTATCGCTGGGAAGGCGTGGACGAAAAAGGCAAATCGTTCAAAAAGTGGTACGAAACCACGCCGGGGCGCGTCGTGCTGGGCAATGTGCTGCCCAGGAGCGCGAAGGTTCCATTCGACATCGTCAACCGCTTGATGACCAAGCGCGAGATCTCGTCGATGATCGACACGGTCTACCGCCACTGCGGACAGAAGGAGACGGTCATCTTCTGCGATCGCATTATGTCGCTCGGCTTCTATCACGCGTTCAAGGCCGGTATCTCGTTCGGCAAGGACGACATGGTGGTGCCGGAGTCGAAGTGGGAGATCGTCGAGACCACACGCGAACTCACGAAAGAGTTCGAGCAGCAATACAATGACGGTCTGATCACTCAGGGCGAGAAATACAACAAAGTGGTCGACGCCTGGTCAAAGTCGACCGACCGCATCGCTGAAGAAATGATGCGCGAAATCTCTTCCACCAAAAAAGATTCCAGCGGTCGGGATCAACAAGTCAATTCGATCTACATGATGGCGCATTCCGGTGCGCGCGGTTCGCCCGCGCAAATGCGTCAGCTCGCCGGCATGCGCGGCCTGATGGCCAAGCCGTCGGGCGAGATCATCGAGAGCCCGATTATCTCGAACTTCAAGGAAGGTCTCTCGGTGCTCGAGTACTTCAACTCGACGCACGGTGCCCGCAAGGGGCTTGCCGATACCGCCCTGAAAACGGCGAACTCGGGCTACCTGACGCGACGTCTGGTTGACGTGGCGCAAGACTGCATCATTACGGAAGAAGACTGCGGCACGAAGAATGGTATCAAGGTTCGGGCGATTATCGATGCCGGCACCGTGGTCGCTTCGCTTGCCAGCCGCATCCTTGGCCGCACCACGGCAGAGGACGTGAAAGATCCGTCCAGCAGCAAAACATTGATAAAGCGCGCTACGTTGTTGACCGAGCCCGAGGTCGAGGTCATCACCACTGGCGGCGTCCAGGAGCTGAAGATCCGATCGGTGTTGACTTGCGAAGCGGCCAACGGCGTGTGTGGCGCATGTTACGGACGCGACCTCGCCCGAGGCACGCCGGTCAACATGGGCGAGGCGGTCGGTGTCATCGCTGCACAATCGATCGGTGAGCCGGGAACCCAGCTCACTATGCGTACCTTCCACATCGGAGGCGCGGCGCAGATCTCCGAACAATCGTTCATCGAATCGAACTTCGATGGAAAGATCAAGTTCAAGGGCAAGAACATCGCCAAAAATTCGGATAATGAGGTCGTGGCGATGGTGCGCAATATGGTTGTCGCAGTCGTCGATCCCGACGGCACTGAACGCGCACATCACCGTATTCCGTATGGCGCACGTTTGCGCGTCGAGGACGGCGATAAGATCAAGCGCGGCCAGCGCATTGCCGAGTGGGATCCCTACACGCGGCCGATCCTGACCGAGGTCGAAGGCAATGTGGAGTTCGAGGACCTGACCGACGGGCTGTCGATGTCAGAGCAACTCGACGAGTCGACCGGCATCGCCAAGCGGGTCGTCATCGACTGGCGGACCGGCTCCTCGCGCAACCAGCAGGACCTGCGCCCGGCAATCATTATCAAGTCGGGCAACAAGATCCTCAAGCTCGCTCGTGGCGGTGAGGCACGTTATCAACTTGCCGTCGATGCGATCATTTCAGTTGACCCGGGCGGTCATGTGAAGGCGGGCGACGTAATCGCGCGTATTCCGACCGAAAGCGCCAAGACGCGCGACATCACCGGCGGTTTGCCGCGGGTGGCGGAGCTATTCGAGGCGAGGCGCCCGAAGGAGGCTGCGATCATCGCGGAAATCGGCGGGACGGTTCGGTTCGGCAAGGACTACAAGAACAAGCGCCGTATCACCATCGAACCGTCGGGCAAGGGCGATGAGCCGAAAGAGTATCTGATCCCGAAGGGCAAGCATATTCACCTTCAGGACGGCGACGTCATCGAGAAGGGCGACTATATCGTCGAGGGCAATCCGGCTCCGCACGACATCCTCGCCATCAAGGGCGTCGAGGAACTGGCAGCCTACCTGGTGAACGAAATCCAGGAGGTCTATCGGTTGCAGGGCGTCAATATCAACGACAAGCACATCGAGGTGATCGTTCGCCAGATGCTGCAAAAAGTTGAGATCGACGACTCTGGCGATACCGAGCTGTTGCAGGGCGAGCAACTCGACAAGATCGAGCTGGACGAGATCAACGCTCGCGTCGAAGCCGAGGGCAAGAAGGGCGCGACCGGACATCCGGTCCTGCTCGGAATTACCAAGGCGAGCCTGCAGACCCGTTCGTTCATCTCCGCGGCATCGTTCCAGGAAACGACACGCGTGCTGACCGAGGCCGCTGTCAACGGCAAGGCCGACACGCTCGATGGGCTCAAGGAAAACGTCATCGTCGGCCGCCTGATCCCGGCCGGCACCGGCGCCATGATGAACAGCCTGCGCGAAGTCGCCGTAAAACGTGACGCGCTCATTCTCGAGGAGCGCGAAAAGGACGCGGCGAAAGCTGCGGCCAAGACTGAGGCGGCGGAAGCCCCGGCGCTCCCGGCGGCGGAATAATTCTCTTCACCGCATCAATAAAAAGGGCCGCCCAGGGCGGCCCTTTTCTTTGCCGGGGAATGAGGGAATATGGCTGCCCCACATTGTGGAATTCACTCTATGCATCTCCTTGTCCTCGCCGGTGATGGTATCGGCCCCGAAATTACCGCCGCTACGCTCTCGGTGCTGCGCACGGCGTCCGAGCACTTCAAGCTCGCTCTACGCATCGAGGAAGCCCCCGTTGGGCATGCCGGCTTGCGCGCGCATGGTCACACGATCCATCCGGACATCGTCGAAAAGGCAAGAAAGGCAGATGGCATCGTTCTTGGACCCACCTCGACCTTCGAGTTCAAGGATCCGGCCAAGGGCGAGGTCAATCCCTCGATGACGCTGCGCAAGAGTCTCGATCTGTTCGCAAATATCCGGCCGGCGCGCACTTACGCGGGCTTTCCGCTGCGCTGTGGCGAATTCGATCTCGTGATCGCACGCGAGAACACTGAGGGCTTTTATGCCGACCGCAACATGGAGACGGGGAGCGGGGAGATGATGGTGACCAAAGATGTTGCCATCTCGTTGCGTCGGATCACGCGTTTCTGCAGCGAACGCATTGCCCGTGTGGCATTTGAGCTGGCGATGACCCGGCGCAAGCGCGTGACTATCGTGCACAAGGCGAATGTGCTGAAGGTCACCGATGGCCTCTTCATAGAAGTGTGCCGCAAGGTTGCCCAGGAGTTTCCGGCAGTCGTGGTCGACGACGTTATCGTTGATGCCATGATGGCGCATGTCGTGCGCAACCCGCAGCGTTTCGACGTCATCGTCACCACGAATATGTACGGTGACATTCTCTCGGATCTGACCGCAGAATTGTCAGGTAGCTTGGGGCTTGCGGCTTCGCTCAATGCTGGCGCCGATCACGCCATGGCACAGGCCGCGCACGGTTCGGCTCCGGATATTGCCGACAAGAATATTGCAAACCCGCTATCGCTGATTCTGTCCGGCGCGATGCTGTTGGCCTGGAACGGTCGCCGTCGCAAATTAAAGGCGTTCGAAGCCGCCGCCGCTGCCATCGAGAAAGCGGTCGAAACAGCAATTGCGGCGAAGGAATCAACCGCCGACATCGGCGGACGCCTTGGTACGCGTGAGACCGGTGAAGCAGTTACCGCATATCTGTGCGCGTGAAGGCCGCGATGCGTTGCGACAGCCATGTCCATGTCGTAGGGCCGCACGATCGCTATCCGCAGCTTGCCGAACGTACATATCTTGCGGACGTTGCGACGCTCAAGCAGCTCGAAAGCGTTTCGGCATCACGGGCCATCAGGCACTTTGTAATCGTGCAACCGAGCTTTTACGGTACGGACAACGACTTGCTGCTGGATAGCCTGGACGCCCTGGGCGGAAGGGGCCGGGGGGTCGCCGTCATCAATCCGGAAATGACCTCTGCGCGCACGCTGTCCGCTATGGCAGGGCAGGGTGTCCGTGGCTTGCGTCTCAATCTCTACAGCCCGCTTCGCGACAAGCAGCCGCTTGCGGCGCGCTTCGAAGCCGTCGCCAGTCTTGCGCACGAGTTGAATTGGCACATCGAAATTGTCGCGGCGCTCAAGATGCTGTGCGAGAACGCGGCGCTCCTCGCAACCTCGCGCGTGCCGTTGGTGATCGATCACTATGGGCTTTATGCCGGCTTCCGCCCGGATCAGCCGGAAAGTAGTGCCTTATTGAAATTGTTGGCGATGCCGTTCGTCTGGATAAAGCTTTCCGCGCCTTACCGCGTCAGCGAGAACCCTTTGGCGACAAAACCTGACCCGGCTTGGCTTGCAGCTATCGTAGCGGCCGCGCAGGACCGTTGCGTATGGGGTAGCGACTGGCCACACACACCGCCGCACGAAGCGCAAATGGGTAGCGCTGTCCTCGGTGCCTATCGTAGTCTTCGGTACGAAACGCTGGTCGATGATTTCATGGCGGCGATTGGTTCGGCGGAATTGGCCGAGCGTATTCTGTCTGACAATCCGACGCGGCTCTACGGGTTCGAATAACGACAACGACCGGAAAAACGGCGAGGATCACACGGAGGATTTCGTCATGCGGGCCACTCGTACATTGGCTGCCGGTCTTGTCGCCGCTGCCGTCAATGCAATCGCTGCCTTGCCGGCGTGGAGCCAGACTTATCCAACCCGTCCTATCCAGGTGATTGTCGCCTATGCAGCCGGAGGCACCGGCGATGTTGTTGCGCGCTCGATATCAGATCGGCTTGGCGCTGCGCTTGGTCAGTCGATTGTGGTCGAGAATCGTGCCGGCGCGAGCGGGGCGATCGGCGCGCATTCAGTGACAAGTGCCGCTCCCGATGGCTACACCCTTCTGGTCGGACAGACCGGGGAAATTGCGGTCAACCAACACTGGCTTAAAGGCCTCAATTACGATCCCGACAAGGATCTGATGCCGATTGCTCTTGCGGCCATTGTGCCGCTCGCGCTCGTGGTGCCGGCTAAAGCACCGTACTCGACGCTGCCAGAGTTTCTCACGGCGCTCAAAGCGAAGCCCAAAATGACTTTCGCATCCGCTGGCATTGGCACACCCGGTCATTTCGCAGGTGAACTGCTCAAACAGAAGTTCGACGATAATCTGACGCATGTGCCCTACAAGGGTGCAGGTCCGGCGCTCAATGACGTGATTGGAAATCACGTTGATTTCTATTTCCCAGGATTTCCGGCGGCCGCCCCGCATGTGAAGGGCGGTACTGTGAAGGTTCTGGCTCTCTCCTCCGCCAAACGATCTCCCGCAGCTCCCGATGTCCCGACCATTGCCGAAATTACCGGTATGAAGGACTACGACTTCACGCTGTGGGCTGGGTTTTTCGCGCCGCGCGGCACGCCACAGCCGATCATCGATCGCTTAAACACGGAGATTAACAAGGTTATCGAAGACCCTGAGGTGAAGACGCGTTTGGAGGCGGCGGGGGCCGTTGTCACGCCCATGTCCGTCGCTCAGTTCAAGGAGTTTGTGCAGAACGAGAGTGCGAAATATCTTCGGGTCATCAAGGAGACCGGCGTCACCTCCCAGTAACTGAAAGCGCTTCATCTTAGGTAGTTGGATCCCGGAGCACCTCGAATCCTCGATATTTCAGGCGTTTTCGCTTGACTTAGCGGACTCTCGCCGATACATACCCCACACTTTTCGGCAGGCGGTGAGCTTCGCTTGCTCGGAACGGCCGCCCGGCTAATCCTTTGAGAGCGTTGTGTTTTCTCGGAGCTTGGTCGCGCATCACCTCGACGAATGAAGCTCAAACGCTGCCTCTGACAGCACCTGTCAGACTTTGAGAGTGAACGGCCACGGTGCCTAACCGCAGTGTGGCCGTCCGAACGGAAGAGCGCCCTGCCGCAATTTGGCGGATGGCGCGATTTCGTTTTGCGCGTGGGAAAGACGCGTGGAAATGCCGGGGCGTAAGCCCGAAACGAAGCGGACGATAGCGATGTCCGCAAGGGATGCAGAGGGGCGGCGCGAGCGATTCCGTTCACGCACTCGTCCTCGAACGAAGGTAGCGAAGGTCAACGAATGCCGACGATCAATCAGCTGATTGCCAAGCCGCGGCACCCACTCAAGGCGCGCAATACGGCGCCGGCGCTTGAATCCTCGCCGCAGAAACGAGGCGTCTGCACGCGCGTCTATACAACGACGCCGAAAAAGCCGAATTCAGCGCTGCGCAAGGTCGCGAAGGTGCGGCTGACCAACGGCTTTGAGGTCATCGGTTACATTCCGGGTGAGGGTCATAATCTGCAAGAGCATTCGGTCGTGATGATCCGCGGGGGCCGCGTGAAGGATTTGCCAGGCGTGCGTTACCATATCCTGCGCGGCGTGCTTGACACCCAAGGCGTGAAGAACCGCAAGCAGCGTCGTTCCAAATACGGCGCGAAACGGCCCAAGTAAGGATCAGCGTCATGTCCCGCCGCCACGCAGCCGATAAACGCGACATTATCCCGGATCCGAAGTTCGGAAATATCGTCGTCAGCAAGTTCATGAACGCCATCATGTATGACGGCAAAAAATCGGTAGCAGAAGGGATTGTGTACGGCGCGCTTGAGATGATCGAGGGCAAGACCAAGCAGAACCCGCTTACTGTTTTTCAGCAAGCGCTCGACAATGTGATGCCGTCGATCGAAGTCCGGTCGCGGCGCGTCGGCGGTGCCACGTATCAGGTGCCCGTAGAAGTGCGCACGTCGCGCCGCCAGGCACTCGGCATTCGCTGGATTATCGCGGCCGCGCGGGAACGCAACGAACGCACGATGACCGAGCGGCTCTCAAGCGAGCTGCTCGACGCATCCAATAACAGGGGAAACGCAGTCAAGAAGCGCGAGGATACCCACAAGATGGCGGAAGCCAATCGGGCCTTCTCGCATTATCGCTGGTGACAGCAGAAAAGATCTAAGGACTGACCCCCTATGCCCCGCAGCCACCCAATCGAGGACTACCGTAACTTCGGTATTATGGCGCATATCGACGCCGGAAAGACGACGACGACCGAGCGGATCCTCTACTACACCGGCAAGAGCCATAAGATCGGCGAGGTGCACGAAGGCGCCGCGACGATGGATTGGATGGAGCAGGAACAAGAACGCGGCATCACCATTACGTCGGCTGCGACCACCGCTTTCTGGAAAGAAAAACGTCTCAATATTATCGATACGCCCGGTCACGTCGACTTCACGATCGAGGTCGAGCGGTCGCTGCGTGTGCTCGACGGCGCGGTATGCGTGCTCGATTCCAATCAGGGTGTAGAGCCGCAGACAGAAACGGTCTGGCGCCAGGGGGACAAATACAAAGTTCCGCGTATCGTTTTTGCCAACAAGATGGACAAGATCGGTGCCGACTTCTTCAAATGCCTCGAAGACATCAAGACCCGCCTTGGTGCAAAACCGGTGGCGATCCAGCTTCCGATCGGCTCGGAGCAAAATTACAAGGGCTTGATTGATCTGGTGCGCATGAAGGGCGTGGTGTGGGACGACGAGTCGCTCGGCGCCAAGTATCACGACATCGACATTCCGGCCGACATGCTCGAGGACGCCAAGAAGTACCGCGAGCAGATGATTGAAGCCGCGGTCGAGCTCGATGACGCCGCCATGACGGCTTACCTCGAAGGCAAGGAGCCCGATGAGGCGACACTCAAGAAGTTGATCCGCAAGGCCGTTCTCACGTCTGCATTCTTCCCGGTACTGTGTGGCTCTGCCTTCAAAAATAAGGGCGTACAGCCGCTGCTTGACGCGGTTGTAGACTATCTGCCGAGCCCCCTCGACGTGCCGCCGATTCACGGCATCAATCCCGACACCGGCGAAGACGTGATTCGCGAGCCGAAGGATGGCGCGCCGC
>Ga0335084_10006225_pt1 | contig 11850 bp, 7 predicted proteins | sample Lox_Sample_44_FD_206721 | JGI IMG/M metagenome (GOLD analysis project Ga0335084, IMG submission 206721) | Soil microbial communities from Loxahatchee National Wildlife Refuge, Florida, United States - Lox_Sample_4.4 | ecosystem: Environmental > Terrestrial > Soil > Wetlands | place: USA: Florida...
CCATGACGGCGCAGCAATTGCGGAAGGTTCTGCGAGAAAGCCGATCTTGGCAGCACCATATCGCAGCCGACCTCATGAGCCTTTTGCTTCAGGTCTCCCTGCACATGCGAGAGGAAGCCGATAATCGAAGTTTTCTTCAGCTTGCTTTTGAGTTTTGGGATCAGGCTTAGCGGCTTGGCGCTGGTGTTGTTCAAATCGAAGATGATGAGAGAAGGCTTCTCTTCACCGTTCTGCTTCAGGCGATCGGTCAGGTCCTTCTCCGTCTTCACGAACTCGACCTTTACGTTCATCTTGCGTCCCGTCTCCTGAATCTTGGCAAGGAAGAACAGATCGTCAACGAAGGCGAAGATGCGCGACGCGGCGTCCGCTTGCGAGTTTGGCAGCGGCTCGGGTTCGGGCGCCACATACGACGGCGTAAAACTCCCTCGCCTCGGGCCTTTTCGCCCGTTGTCGCTGCCCTGACGGGTGCGGTAGCTATGGTCCATGGGCGCGGTGTAAATGCCCTGGTGCTGCTGGCGGTCGCGACCCATCGGGCCACCGGCGCCCCGTTTCGGCGGACGCCGTCCCCGGCGCCGTCTGTGCTTCCCTCCGCCTCCGGAGGGATGTCCCGGTCCTGCAATCATGTTGTTCTCTGTTATCCCCGGCCTGGTTCTCAGGCCTGACTGTTTCTAGGTTCCCTGCGGTCGGTACGCTCTCGCGCTCACCGCACAACGACGATCTTTAGAACAGACCCAAAAGCGGCTGGATTGCAATCGTGAACGATGTTCAAACCGTCTTGGCGCTGGAGTTGTTGAGCGCGAAGGGCCAAGCTGGAAGCGTGGCCGTGGGAACATCTTGATGTTACCCATGAATCCATCGACAGCGCAAGAGGGAAGAGTACATAGTTTTGCACACTCACCGTTACCAAAGTTGAGGCGCCTGTTGCTCCGGTATCCCCTGGTGACGCGCTCTACGAGATTCCCTGTACCTTCAACTGACCTCATCCTCTCAACAATCTTAAAGCCGAAGCACACTGCATTCCAGCATTTCGAGCTTTGATGCAAAATGCCGCGGCCACGGTCTTCGGCATTCTGCTCTAGTCAACAGCGTTCAAGTTTGAACCTCTGCGCTTTGAAGTCGTTTTGAGTTAGCGCCGATATATTCACTGTGGAACACGCTGCGGCCCAGCAACGCGAGAAAGAGAAACCGCTTGCTGCGCCGGGACAGCGCTTTGTCGCACGCCAGCCCATCCTTGACGCCAGCAATAAAGTCTTCGGATACGAACTTCTGTTCCGCAACGGAATCGAAGACTACTTTCATGCCGATATCGAAGCCGCGTCGCGCAGCACCTTAGACAGTTCCCTTTTGTTCGGTCTCGACACGTTGTGCGACAAGCATCGGGCGTTCGTGAACTGCACTACCGAAGTCCTTTTCCGGGAACTGATCACTCTGCTGCCGCCGCAACAGACTGTAGTCGAAGTACTGGAGTCGGTCGAACCCGACGATCGGGTCGTGGCGGCCTGCCAGCGCCTCAAAGAAGCCGGCTACATGATCGCCATCGATGACTTCGTTGCCAACGATCCGCGCGCCTCGCTTGCCGACTGCGCCGACATTCTGAAGATTGACATGCGCGCCACTTCCAAAGAGGAACGCGCAGCCCTGGTGCGCCGCTATCGCGCCAAGTGCCGGCTGCTGGCGGAAAAAGTCGAGACCCAGGAAGAATTCCGACAGGCCCGCGACATGGGATTCATCCTGTTTCAGGGATATTTCTTCCGGCGTCCTGAACTGATGATGGCGCGCGAGGTTCCTGCCAGCCGCGTGCACCAGTTGCGCCTGATGGAAATGGTCTGCCGCCGCGAACTCGACATGCGCGAGCTGGAACGGGCCATCAAACAGGAAACTTCCATTTGCTACCGCCTGCTGCGCTACCTGAACTCGCCGCTGTTCGGGTTCGCGCTTGAGATCAAATCGCTTCGTCACGCCATGGCGATTCTGGGCGAGCGCGAACTGCGGCGCTGGGTGCGCCTGGTCGTCACGGTCGGCATGGCCGAGCAGAAATGCAGCGAGCTTCTGCTGATTGGCCTCGCCCGCGCCCGTTTTTGCGAACTGCTCTCGCAACGCTTCCGCTCTGACAGCGACCTGTTCCTGCTGGGGCTGCTCTCGATCATGGACGCCATTCTGGAGATGCCCATGGGGACCATCCTCAAACAGATTCCCGTCGATCACGAGACCAAGGCGGCGCTCTCCGGGCAGGCCAGCAGCCTGCGCCCGCTTTATCAGTTGATGCTCGCCCAGGAATCAGGCGAATGGGAGCACGCCAGCACGCTGGCCCAGCAGCTCCACCTGACCGAAGCCAAATCCTCCGACATGTGGTGGCAATCGATGCAGTGGGCGCAGAAGGTCACGGCAGGACTGTAGAAACCGCGCTCATGGTTCGGTGTTAACGTTCTTACGATTTTAAGTGTTTACTATTTGATTACTGGTACCCCCCCCTACCCTACCCTTTCCGCAAATCTTTGAGGAATATAGACTTAGCCTTCCTTGCCCTGCGCGACTGTCACGCAAAATCTTGAGCCCCAAGGAGTTAGAGGCAAAATCTAGACAATAAAGGGGTTACCCTCCGTCACGCCGGATTAGTTGTCAGATAGCTATTAAATGTTTATAATGATTATCTTTTTGTGAATGAAACCTGTCAAGGACGCGCGTCACAAAAGGAGAGGAAAAAAACCAAGGCCTTGGGCTAATCTCGGCTGCCCTTCTGGAGCCTTGATCTGAAGACAGATTTCCCACCGATCATGCGGCGACCGGAGTTTCGCAACAGGCTCAGGCGCGAGACCAGGGAATCCTTTGAAGTCGTTAATCGGCCGTTGCGAGCCTGACGCTTGCGAGCCCGACGCTCAAGATCGGAAGGAATCGTCCAGCACCATTGAAGATTCTCACGAGAGGCACAGAGCTTGCCTGCCCACTATAATCACGCGGATGGCGAGCGACCCCTTCCTCTCGTGGGCGAACCGGACCGTGCTGCGCGCGGACCGGGAACAGCCTTATCTCTGTATCCAGGACATCGTCGTTTTCGTCCGTGACCTGGAAGTGAGTAAACGCTTCTACGTGGAACAGTTGGGGTTCGAATTCATCACGGAACAATGCCTCCCCACTGGGGTTCGGTGGATTGAAGTGGCTCCTCCGGACGGCAGCGCGAATCTTGCGCTGGTTGAGCCGAAGCCCGACCGGCCCGAATACCAACTGATTGGCGGCAACCGCTGGGTTCTTTTCATGACCGAAGATGTCCACGCCAAGTACAAGGAATGGAGTGAACGCGGCGTGCGGTTTTCATTTGCGCCGGAGACTCCGGGGTGGGGTGGAACGTACACACGCTTCGAGGATCCCGACGGGAATCAGTTCGGACTGGAGGGCTTCGATGAGGTGCGGCGAAGCCTGGAGCAGCGCCGGCAGGAGCAGGCGGAGAAACTCGAAGCCGAACGCCGCGCCGCCCAGGAACTGGAAATCGCCAGGCAAGTGCAGGCGCGGCTGTTTCCGCAGATTCAACCCGAGTTGAAGACGGTGGAATACGCGGGCGTCTGCCTGCAGGCGCGGCAGGTGGGAGGGGATTATTTCGACTTCCTGAATCTCGGGCCACAGCGGCTGGGGCTGATCATCGGAGATGTTTCCGGGAAAGGCATCGCGGCAGCTCTGCTGATGGCGAATCTTCAGGCCAGCCTGCGAAGTCAGTCGGCGCTGGCCTTCGATCAGCCTGAGGCATTGCTCCGATCGGTGAACCGGTTGTTCTTTGACAACACCGGCGACAATGCCTACGCATCGTTGCTGTTCGCGGAGTACGACGATGCGACGCGGCGATTGCGCTACGCCAATTGCGGGCATCTCTCTGGTCTTCTGTTGAGAAGCGACGGCAAGGTGGAGCAACTTGAGTCGACCAGCACGCTGCTGGGACTGTTCAAAGAGTGGGATTGCTCCATGCAGGAGCAAGAACTCTCTCCCGGCGACGTGCTTGCGCTGTACACCGACGGCCTCACCGAAGCCAGCAACGAGCGCGGAGAAGAATTTGGAGAGCGCACCCTGATTGACTCGCTGCGGGAACATCGGGACTTGTCGTGCCAGGGTTTGCTGGCCGCAATCGTGGATAGGGTTCGGCGATTCAGCCCGCAGGAACAGCACGACGACATCACGGCGATCGTGGCGAAGTTCAGAGACAGAGGATGATGAGCAGTAACGCTGACTACGTCAGTTCAGGCGCCTGTTATCGTCGTCCAAATCATCGCGACCGTCAGTACGACCATGATGATGCTGGTCGTCCAAGCGATGCCGTTGGCCAGACGCGAGTTCTTGTACTGTCCCATCAGGTCTTTCCGGTTCACCAGTTTCAGCATGTAGAACAGAACGAAGGGGAGAAGTACGCCGTTCGCCACCTGCGATAACAATATCAGCTTGATCAGCGGCATCCTGGGGATGAGCACAACGCCCGCACCGAATGCGACCAGCAGCGTGTAAATCGCATAGAAGACCGGAGCGCCAAGAAATTTCTTATTCAGCCCAGATTCAAATCCAAGCCCCTCGCAGATGTTGTAGGTTGTCGCCAGCGGCAGAATTGCAGCGGAGAGTAAGGCGGCGTTGACCAGACCAACGGCAAATAGCAGGGCGGCAAACTCTCCCGCCAAGGGTTTCAGCGCGGCCGCCGCATCGGCGGCGTCCCTGATGTCGTGAATTCCGCCGACGTGCAGCGTGGCGCCGCAAGCGACCATGATGAAGAACGTTACAATCTCGGTCATAAAACACCCGCCGATTACATCCCAGCGACTCATTCGATATTGCCGCTCGGTAACGCCTTTCTCCACAATTGAGGCTTGCAAATAGAACTGCATCCATGGCGTGATCGTGGTTCCGATCAGCCCTACAACCATGACGAAGTAATCGGAGGAATGGGCAATCTGCGGCACGAAACTCTGCTTCATCACAGCATGCCAATCCGGGTGTGCCATGAACGCGGACACTGGGTAGGCAAGGTATACCAATGAAAATACGAGTAGCAGGCGTTCGATCGGTCTGTATGAGCCGTATACAATAACGACCCAAACGAGCAACGCGCCAATCGGCACGCTAATGTATTTGCTCACGCCAAAAAGGCTGAGGCCGGAGGCGATGCCCGCGAACTCGGCGGCAATGGTCCCAAGGTCTGCGAGTCCGAAAACAAACATGCTGAAGAACGTTGCCCGTAGCCCGAATTCCTCACGGATGAGATCAGACAGGCCCTTTCCTGTGACCGCTCCCATGCGGGCTGCCATTTCCTGCACCACGATGAGGGCAATGGTTGTCGGGACGATGGTCCAAAGCAGTGTGTAACCGAACTTTGCCCCAGCCTGGGAATAGGTCAGGATTCCACCAGGGTCATTATCGACGTTGGCAGTAATGAAGCCGGGGCCAAGCACCGCAAGAAAAGCCAGAGCCCGGTAGCGGAGTAGCCTGGCGGGACGACGAATTTCTTTGACAGTCATATGGCACCTCCTGCTCGACAAACAAATCGAGCACGGCCTGCCTTATGGCAGGCGATTTTCGGAGGGTGAAGCCTAGACGCTACCGTGGAAGCTCGGCCTAGATCACTCGCTCGGGTTGCTGTCTTACCCCGGGAAGCGAGTTGCCGATTGTCAGGCAAGTGCTATCGACGGGATATCCTCATCCGAATTACAGGGAGGTTCGGATTTTTTCGATTCTGTCATACTGCTGCCGTCCACACCTTACCACATCTTCAGACCCCGGAACGGCGTCTGCAATGATCGAACGCTGAGGGTAGTTTGGCGGAACCGCGGGGGCAGAAGCTCGCGGATTTTTCGCGGCTTGATGCCGGGCTGAAGCCCGGCTCTTCCACAGAAAAACGCTGCGCCGAGGGCGTTGCTCTTCCACCGACATCATCACGGATGGTTCGCGTTGCCGTGGAAGAGCGACCGTTCAGGGCCGCGTCGCTGACGCCTCCGAGAGAGGCCTTCAGGCCAAGTTGGTCATTCGAGCTGACAACCAAGAACTGCGAACTGTCAGCCTCTACGGCGCTTCGATCAGCTCCATTTTGCCTTCGCGGGTGCGGTGGAGGACCATCAACTTCCCTTTGGGATCGCGGAAGACGAAGACGTCGCGGTCGCGGAAGTGCGCTTCTTTGATCGCCTCTTCGAGCGTCATGGGACGCAGCGCGACGGAGTCTTCCGCCGGCACGAGGTGCACCTCGGTTGTCTTGGCGACTGCGGGAAAGCGGTGCACGGTCAGCGAAACCGAGGCTTTACTTCTCGCGGGACGCGCAGAGGTTTCGACCGTCTCCGGTTCGCCCTCGCCGTTGAACTTCTTGCGCGCTTTTTGTTTCTTACTTCGCCAGCGGGTCTTGTATTTGAGGGCCTGCTTCTCGAGGTGCTCGAGAGCCTCGCTTACGGCGGCGAGCATGTCGTGCGCCTGAGCCACTCCGACGATGGGGCCTTTGCGCGGCGTGATCGTGATCTCGGCTTTGTGGCGGTGCTTTTCGACTGCGAGGATCACTTTGGTTTCGAAGCGGTCGCCGAGGATTCTGCGGATCTTTCCGATTCCAGTCTCAACTTCTTTGCGGATGTTAGGAGTGATTTCGTACTGCCTGCCAGTGTATTCCACGTTCATGGAGCGCCCCTCCGGGCAAGTGGTCAGTGGCCGGTGGGCAGTGGTCAGTTTTTGGTGACTGGCCACGGATCACTGGCGACTGGCCACTATTTCTTCACTCTTCTTTGGTGCGTGCTGGGAATTTTCATGTCTTCCCGATACTTTGCTACGGTGCGACGTGTCACCTGGATGCCTTGTGACTGGAGAATACGCGTGATCTGCTCGTCGGTCAGCGGGCGCGACGGGTCTTCATCTTCGATCAGCTTTTTCACGCGGCGTTTCAGGATCAAGAGCGATGTGTTGCCGCCCTCCGGGCCCTGCACGCTTTCGGAGAAGAAGTAGCGCAACTCGAAGACGCCCTGCGGCGTGTGCGCATATTTGTTTGCCACCGCGCGGCTTACCGTCGAAGGATGGACGCCGATTTCTTCGGCCACTTCTTTGATCATCATCGGCTTCAGCTGATCGATGCCTCGTTCGAGGAAGTCTTCCTGTCGCGCCACGATGGAATAGCAGACCTTCATGATCGTCTGCTTGCGCTGCTCAATGTTCTTGATCAGTTGAATCGCCGACTTGTAGCGCTCTTTGACATAGTTCCGCGTGTCGCGATCGTTGCCGTCGCGCGTCAAAAGCCGGCGGTAAGCAGGATTGAGCCGGAGCGTAGGCATGTCTTCATCGTTCATGATGACGAGCCACTCGTCTCCATGCTTGACGAAGGCGACGTCGGGCTCGATGAGGCGTGGCGGAACTTTGTTGTAGCGCAAGCCGGGGCGCGGATCGAGCGTGCGGACGTAGTCCAGAGCTACCTGAACGGCTTCGACGGGACGGCCGATGGCGCGCCCGATTTCCTTGAACTGCTTGAGCGTAACGGCGCGAAGATGCTGATCGACGACAGCCATCGCGTCACGGATCACCTGCTCGGTCGTGCCGTTGCCGTTTTTGTGGTGCTGCAGTTGGTCAAGATGATAGCGAAGCTGATAGAGCAGACAGTCGCGCAGATCGCGGCAAGCGACTCCTTGAGGATCGAACTGCCGCACGATCTCAAGGGCCTCGTGCAGGTTGGCTTGGGTGAAGTTGGCGGTCGGAGCGGAAGCAGCAGGTGCCGGCGCAGTGGGCGCCGGAGCGATTGCGGGAGCCGCGGCTGTCGCAGTCGGCGACGAACATATGCTTCCGGCTTCCAGAGGCCCCTTCACTGCCGCGAGCTCACCAATGGCAGCCACGTTGTCTAAATCCGATACATCGGATTCGACTGCCTCACCTGCGAATGAGGACGGAACGTCATCGCTTGCCGAACTGGACTCACTTTCGGATGCAGGCGAGGCGATAGCGTCAATCCCGAGCGCCTGCGCTTCTCCGACGATTTTTGCCTGCACATGAACGTCGGCTTCCGGAGACGCGGGAGGTGTGATCCCGAGCAGTTCTTCGTCGCTGGCGATCAGATACCCGTCTTCGCTGAGATTGCCGATGATCGCTTCGGCAGCCTCGTGGACCGCCGGGCTCACGGAAATCGATCCCAACTGCCACAACAAATGGTCGGTCAGGTTGCCGGGCTTGGAGAGAAAGTTCTCGAATGACGGACGCTCGACCTCTTCCGACTCGCGCTGACTGCGATAGCCGGGATCGAGATAGTCCTGGAAGAACGAGCCGAAGTCGATTTCTTCAAACGGATCTTTCTTCTCGACCGCGGTGATGGGATTCTCTTCCGTGGTCGCCTTGGCGGCCTGCCGGTCGCGTTCTTCTTCCTGACGCCCGACGTCGTCGAGCAACGGGATCGCGTCTTCCAGTTCTTCGAGAACGGGGTTCTCGACCATCTCGGCGTTGATCATGTCCTTGAGCTCGAGCTTGTTGAGCGCGAGCACGGACACCATCTGGACGAGCCCCGGCGTCAGAATCTGCCGTTGCGACAGCTTGACGCTCAGTCTGGGTTGAAGAAGAACCATAAGTCAGCTTCGAGCTTCGAGCTATGAGCTTCTAGCAATCTGGTCTGTGTTAGCTCGCAGCTCATAGCTCGTGGCTTGTTTCTCACACGAGAGAGAAACTTTCTCCCAAATACACCCTTCTTACTTCCGGATCGCTGCCTAACTGCTCGGGCGTTCCCGAGCGGAAGATCCGGCCTTCATTAATGATGTAGGCCCTATCGGTCACCGATAGCGTCTCGCGGACGTTGTGATCGGTGATCAGCATTCCGATGCCGCTGGCCCGCAGATCCGAAATGATCTTCTGCAAGTCGAGCACAACGATCGGGTCAATTCCCGAAAACGGCTCATCGAGCAAGATGAACGTCGGGTTGATGCAGAGCGATCTGGCAATCTCAACCCGGCGGCGCTCGCCGCCCGACAATGCGTACCCTCGGTTCTGACGGACATGCTCCAGCCCCAGCTTGTCGATGAGTTCCTCGGTCTTCTCGCGCCGCTCGTGCCAGGAGATGGGCTGCGCCTCGAGCACAGCCAGGATGTTCTCCTCGACCGTCAGCTTGCGAAAGACCGAAGCTTCTTGAGGGAGGTAGCTGATGCCGTACTGGCGTGCCCGTAAGTACATGGGAACGCCGGTGATATCTTCGTCGTCGTACAGCACCCTACCGGTATCGGGAGGCGTCAGGCCAACAATTGCGTAAAAGGAAGTCGTCTTTCCGGCACCGTTTGGTCCCAGCAGGCCAACGACTTCGCCCTGCTGAACCTGGAGGCTTACGCCGTTTACCACGCGACGTCCTCGGTAAGTTTTCCCGATTTCGTCGGTCGCCAGCGTATGCATTTAACGTGCCACTCGCGTCCGCGTAACTGTCGGGGACGTCTCTCTTCCTTCCACAAGCACCCTAGCATCGCGTCTAAAGAAAGTCAACGAATCGCCGGTAATCTTGCCGCGTTCGGCATCAAAAATGCTAGGGGGGCCGCCGGTCAGGAGGAACTTTTCGTCGTCGGTGGTGTAGACCAGTTGGTCGCCGGTAGCTCGCCGGGTCGGTTGGGTGACATTAATGTTGCCTTTCGCAACGATTCTGTCGACCTGGCCCGGGGTGCCGAGGTCGGAAGGGCTGCCGGAAGCCTGTTTTGTCGGCTTTAAGAATACGTCCATGTGTTGGGCTGTCAGGGTGGTGTCAGCTCCCATGGCGGTCACGCCACCTTCGAGGACGATTTTCTTCCCCGCGTCGCTGTAGGTTAGCCTGGAAGAAGTCAGCGTGACAGGTGTTGCCTTTCCGTCTTTATCGTCCTGCACCAACACGGTTGAAACGGGTTGGCGAGCGTTGCCCTGGGCGGTGAGGGAGCGGACGTCGCGATCAAAAGTCAGCGTGGGAGCCTCGACGACATTGGCGTTCTGCCACAGACGCGCATCGCCGGTGTATACGGCGGCGACAGGAGCACGATGCGCGGTCATGGTGCGGCTCGTAACGTGGATCGGATCGGAAGGAGCGAGGATGCCTCCGTCGGGTTGCTGCTTGAGCTCTGAATATGTGGTTTTGACGTTGCCTTCAGCGACAGCATCGCCAGTGACGCGATTCATGCGCAGTACATCGGCGGTTGTCGTCATGCCGGTATCGGCGACGCGGGGCGAACCGGTCAGCACCAACATCTGGTCGGAGGCGGTGTAAGTGGCGCGCTGCGCCCAGGCCTTCCGGGTTCCATCGAGATAGACGACGCCGCCTTCCTGGGTGATTGATGAAATGCCGCCCGAGGGGAAAAACGCGACCACCAGCGCCTGACTCGTCGAGACCCGGTCGGGCTGGTTGGGCACGCTGCTGACGATTTTGGCTTCGGGCTCGCCGCGAAGGGTGTTCAGGCGGTTGTTCGCGAAGGTCGCGGTGAAGCGAGCGGCGGTGACCACGGTTTTCTGCTGCGAGCCCTCCTGCGTGATCAGAATCTGCGGAGGGCCACTGGTTTCGGCGCGATCGAGGAACTTCCCGTTCTTGACGTAGAAATCCATGGCGGGAGCGGTCATCTCGACATCCTGAGGGCTTGATCCAGGGGAACGAAGGGCGCTTTCGACGATATCCCCATCTGCGGGGCGGTTTCGCATGCTCCGGGCCGCGTTCCCGCCCGCCGTTGCCTGCGCAGGTCTGGCGACCGCGACATGGCCCTGTCGGAGCTTTACACGGTCTTCCGCATGAACGGTCTGGAGCACCTGCTTGCCAGCGAACCTAAGCATGACGCGTCCAGCCGTCGCATCGGCTGGCTGTGCTCCGAGAGAGTTGAGCTGTACGTTGCCGCTGAGAATGGCCTGCCGGAGCTGGTTCTGCACCCCGGTCAATTGCAATTCGACGCGATCGGAGCGCGAGCGGATGTCGGAGGCGCCGTGCACCTCTTGCTCGACGTTGCCTTCGGCAATAATGCGGCCGACGGTGTCATCGTCACGCAGAAACAGGGTTGCCTGGTCGGACAACATGCGTTGCTCGGGGCGAACAATTTCCGGACGAGTCAGCACGATCACGCGAGGCAATTTCGTGACGACGGCGCGCTCTGCCGTGAGGCGAGCTCGACGCGAAGCATTCATGTCGAGCACGATGCGCGAGAGAAACGTGAGCGTGCCGGCTTTCGCAACGTACTGAATGCCAGTCGCTTCGCCCGAAGCCTGGGGTGTTTGGAACATCACCCGGCCGCTCGCGGAGGCGTTGCCGGTATTACGGTTGAAGACCAGACCATTCGTTTCCACGTGGATGGGATTGCGCGTCTCGGTGGGAGGGGTTTGGTCGGGGCGTTGTCTGCCCTGCGGATTGCTCTCCAGGTCGATATGCACCGGCCCGCTCGCAGAGATTATTCCGGTGCCTGGATCATATTCAAAATCAGTGCCCGTTAGTCGGTCGAATCGGCTGGCGTCTTTTCCGTAGATCAGGATCTTCACGTCGTGCAGTTCGGCTTTGCCGCCCTTTTTGAACTGCACGACTTTAGAGGCGCTGACGGTGAACAGCGTGCGGCCTTCGTCGGACTTCGAGATGGAGAAGCCTTCCGCAGTCTGCTGAATGTTCAGACCGAGTTTGGACGGCACCGGGTAAGCAACATCCCGGAGGCGCCAGCGGGCATAGAGATACATGCCCGCCACAATCACGATCATCAGGATTGCGCCAGCGGCGACCCAGCGCCGCAGCCGGATGACGGGAAGGGACATGTTGCTTATAGTTTAGATGAAGTGCAGTGGGAAGTTCTCAGTTCTCAGTTCTCGTTTCTCAGTTCCCAGTTCTCAGTTCTCAGTTCTCAGTTCCCAGTTCTCAGTTCCCAGTTCTCAGTTCTCAGTTCCCAGTTCTCAGTTCCCAGTTAATGCGAT